>Ga0153947_1000437_pt1 | contig 20338 bp, 28 predicted proteins | sample TSNJ031MetaG_FD_104697 | JGI IMG/M metagenome (GOLD analysis project Ga0153947, IMG submission 104697) | Attine ant fungus gardens microbial communities from New Jersey, USA - TSNJ031 MetaG | ecosystem: Host-associated > Fungi > Mycelium > Unclassified | place: USA: New Jersey, Wharton State... | reverse complement strand
TCGCTGCCTATCTCATCTATATCTGTCCAGATTGAGAATTTGGCCACCAATGATGCAGCTCAACTGTCTCTTTCGGAGTATGCTGTCCTTGCCATTGCACCAGAGCTTGCTCCTAGCGGCGTTGCTACTGACAAGAATAAGGATGACGATTCGACGATCGCCGAAATACCGCTTGGTTCTCTGAAGCTAACTGAAAGAAACTTGACGAGGAGGTCCTGGATGAGATTCTTCTGATTGTAGAGTACTCTCACCACCAGAGCTGGTTGAAATATGTACGATTTCTACTCGTCCTCCTGATCATCTGTTTTGTTTGTGAGCTCTGATGCCAAGTTTTCTTGTCCCGGGCCGCTTGGTTTTATGTAATCATCTTCAGTTGCCCACATAAAGAAGACAGTGAGCGACAAAGTCGGCCGTGCAGGAGTTTTGTTGGAAAATACTTTCATGTTCCGCTGCTTGTCTCTCCACCCATAGACGTGCGCATCACATCACATTTATTTTTTCTCAGGTTCTAGCTTCAAAGTCCATATGGCTCCTAGAAAGTTTGTCATTTGTATTTATTCGGCCGGATTTCGAGACCACATAACCGCTGTGCTCGCGGTACCAGAGTTTGACAGTATTTTTCCGAGCTCAAAGTTCCGAGGTTTTTGCTCGATGGATTTGATCAAGGGCCGAACAGTGAATTTTAGTGCATGACAAACGATGAAGTGAAAGGCCGGAGCTCTATGGGGAAGGGTGTCAGCGATACACAGAGTTCCTATGTTTCTGGATTCAATCAATCCTGGCTCGCGGAAAACGATATCGGGATCTTCACTTCTCTTTTTTTTGGTTATAGGTCACTCGCTGTACAAGTGCTATGGCTTCACAACTCACAAACCATGATTTCCCCTGTAGGTAGCAACGATCTGACTCGGAAAATCTCACAGGGTGGGCGTGTCTGCTTCGTCTCCATCCATCTTTCCGCATTGTACTGCCACCTGACCAAAAGATCGCATATCCCCGATATTTATCTGGTCACCTGCCTGTACCCTTATTTTGCGACCAAAAATTGGACACCTCATCCCGATAACTCTCCACAGCGTTGAGCTGTCCTTGTGCAAGACACTCCGTCCACGCCTATAGCCATGATTTAATCTATCCTCCCTCTAATCCGGCATTTCTCCGCATAACTGTGCCTCACCTCCAGGGGTATAAAACTCAAGTTTGTGTTTGCTCTACTTGCATTCTTATCGTTACACGACTCACTAAAATGTTCCCCAAGCTTGCCCTTCTTGCCTTGTCATTTGCTGCCGTTGCGTTTGGTCAACAAGTCGGCACCAACACTGCCGAAACTCATCCCACCCTCCCTTGGCAAAAGTGTACCACCTCGGGTGGCTGCACGACTGTCTCTGGTGGAAAGATTGTTCTCGATGCCAACTGGCGTTGGCTCCATACCACCACCGGTTACACCAACTGTTACACTGGTAATACCTGGGACTCCACTCTTTGCCCAGATGGTGCGACTTGTGCCCAGAACTGCGCCCTCGATGGTGCTGATTATTCTGGCACTTATGGTATCACCACCAGCGGAAACGCTCTTACGCTGAAATTTGTCACCAATGGCCAACAGAAGAATATTGGCTCCCGTGTCTATCTCATGCAAGACGACACCCATTATCAGATGTTCAATGTCCTCAACCAAGAGTTCACTTTTGACGTTGACGTTTCCAACCTTCCTTGCGGTCTCAACGGTGCCTTGTACTTCTCGGAAATGGATGCTGACGGTGGTATGGCCAAGTATCCAACTAACAAAGCAGGTGCGAAATATGGCACTGGCTATTGCGATTCTCAGTGTCCTCGAGACATCAAGTTTATTGCTGGTGAGGTAAGTATCGCTTCATTTGACTGCTGCGAGTTGTTTTTTTTTTTTGATCACGGATTTTGGATGTGTAGGCAAATTGCGAGGGCTGGGAACCCTCTTCGAATGATGTGAATGCTGGAACTGGTAGTTATGGTGCTTGCTGTAATGAGATGGACGTTTGGGAGGCCAACTCCATGTCTGCCGCCTATACTCCCCACCCCTGCCAGAGCACGGGTCTCACCCGTTGCTCTGGAACTGCATGTGGTACCGAAGGTCGTTACGACACCGTTTGCGATCCCGACGGTTGTGATTTCAATTCATTCCGCATGGGCGACAAGACCTTCTACGGTCCTGGAATGACGGTTGACACGACACGCAAGTTCACTGTCGTGACTCAATTTATCACCGATAGCGGCTCCGCCTCTGGCAATCTCCAGGAGATCCGCCGCATTTACGTTCAGGATGGCAAGGTCATTCAGAATTCCAAAGTCAATGTCCCAGGCATGGATGCCTATGACTCTGTTACTGAAGACTTTTGTGACGCGCAAAAGTCTGCTTTTGGAGATACCACTTCGTTCCAGAACAAGGGTGGGCTGAGCGGTATGGGTAGCTCAATGAAGCGCGGCATGGTTCTCGTCCTGTCTGTCTGGGATGATCATGCCGTCAATATGCTTTGGCTTGATTCGGATTACCCCACCGATGCTGATGCCAGCAAACCAGGCATTGCTCGGGGTACCTGCGCTACCACTTCAGGCGCGCCCACAGATGTTGAGAGCAACAGCCCTAACGCTTCGGTCGTATATTCTAACATTCGGTTCGGTGATATCAACTCTACCTACTCTGACAATCCATCTGCTACAACCTCTGTTCCTTCTGGAACTAGTTCAGCAGGTGGGGCCGCTCAAACCAAGTATGGACAATGGTGAGTTGAAAACTTGTCGCTTGGTGATCGAGTAACTGACGCTTCGTTACAGTGGCGGTATTGGTTGGACTGGCCCGACGACCTGTGTATCTGGATCATCATGCCAAGCACTAAACGAGTACTATTCTCAATGTTTGTAGATTATTGATCGAGTTTTCCAACAAAAAATGTATCGGTTTCTTTTTAATTATATGTCCGTGTTGCGAAGTGTGATAAATCGTGTCAACAATAAGGGATGGCGCTTTTTTCCAACCAATCCTGCGCATTCGCTGTAAGGAAAGAAATCAAACAAAGATATACAATCGATGTTCCACAGATACGATTCGACATAGTACTCCTATTATCTTTGTGAGATCTGCTTTCCCCTTTGGGCGCGTCTCGTGACCTCTCATCACCAAGATCGTAGACCTATATTTGGATTAATGGCGAACAGAGTGACAAACAGTTCCCAAGCTAAATAGGATATTTGTCCCCTCTATTGGCTGTCACATTAAGTAACATCTTTCAGGAGAGGGTTCCTATGTCTCAGAATACACAGATAATACTATCATCAGTGTCTCGACTTACACATGCGAACACTTTCCATACTGAGACCTTTTCTGAACTCCAATTTATCTCACAACTTCCACGCCCGATTTACAACCCCCTCTTCGCCTCTCTCTCTTGCCAAAGCATCCATGGCCGAAAAAGACATTCAAGTTGGCGATAAGGGTGTGTATCAGATTGTTTCGGTCCAATGACTGCTGACTCTTCAATTACACGCATATATGATCACTATTTATTTTGATTAGTCGAATGGAAATATGGCTCCAGTCATCCTCAAGGTACAGCGGCTGAAATCAAATACCACCCAGGCGAGAAAGTGCAAGTCGAGTCTCGGAAGGGGAACACCATCACCAGAAATGCAGACGAAGACAATCCAGCTGTTCGAGTTGAGAGACAGGGCGATGGGAATAATCAGGATGTAGTCAAGCGGATGACGGAGTTGACCAAAGTTGGCGAGGAAAAGGAGAAAGAGGGAGAGGGAGAAGAAAACGGGGCTGGGGTTGGTGAGAAGAGGGAAAGAGAGGCGATGGAGAAAGAGCACGAGACTGAGAAAGCAGGGCAAGTGAATGAGCCACAGGACGAGAAATCGGTAGAGGACAAGCCACAGGACGAGAAAGCGGTAGAGGACAAAGAACCCGAGACCAAGAGAGCTAAACTTGACGAAACAAGTCAAGAAGAGAAAAAGCCAGGACCGAAATCGACTCGAGGACGAGGACGCGGCCGCGGAAAGACGGCTAGCACCACTACGACTGGTGCTCGACGAGGTGGCCGTCCCAAGAAAGAACCCCGGAAAAAATCAGCAGGGACAGGTCAAGTGGAAGATGCGAATGATGAAGCTGTCAATGCAGAGAAAGAGGCTTCTAGGCGGTCACAAGATCCCCATAATTAATTTAGCAGCTACAATATACAGTCTAGATACTATTATGTAATACATCTGATGCGAACAGAAGGACGAGCTCTGCAAGTTGCAGCCGCTAGTTCAATGGACATTAAAGTCCAAACGCCTTCCATCCAGCGCCCTCTTCGAGGATCCCGCATATCCAGTTTTTACCCCGTGAAATCTCTACCTGCTCTTTCCTCCCTCGATAGCGCTTTTCAACTTCAAGAGTATATCTCGTTGTTGACGAGATTGGATGTCCATGATGTTGAGACGATTACGACGCCTCCTGGTCCGCACAAGGAAGTGAAGGATACGGAAGGGCTTGCTTCTGCTGTTGTTGTCTCTGAAAAGGGAGGGCAGGCAGGTACGGAAGGAGTTGGTAGTTCAGAGAATGAAAAAAGCGGTGAAGAGAAGGAGATGAGTATAGATGAGGCTTGTTGGATTTACGAACAGCTTCGGTACGTGTTTGTCAAAATGATCCACTGGACGAGCTCACTTTGATAATGTATAGACGACTAGCTCAGGACTTGACACATCCACTGATTACGACTCTACAACAAGAGTGCTCGCGCACGACGTGTCCTGAAATGAAAGCTGGAGAATGGCTTTATCTCTGTGTCGCACACGGTACAGACGGTGCAATGGAAGTCAGTCACTTCACTCAATTCCATGAATCCCTTGTTGACCCTGGCCGAAATAGCAATGCTGTGCAATAGATTATATTCTTCATACCCTCGACAGCGCGACGGCTCTCCTCAATTCGCCTCGTGCCTTTCCTTCTAGGTAGCGTTGACACCCACTCCTTGAAATGCGATTACAAAACTGACCAAAACCCTGTCTACGAAATAATCACCCGAACAGACTACAAATCCCGACATCATCCCATCGTCACTTTTCCTCTCTCGCTCGTCGACTAGGCCGTATCTTTGCCCATGCCTACTTCCACCATCGTGAAGCCTTTGAACAAGCCGAAGCCGAATCCTCACTCTACGCGCGTTTTCTTTCCCTTTCTTCTAAATTCGACTTGGTGCCCAACGAATTTCTGGTTATTCCTGCTACTACTCCTATTGGAGATGGCGATGAAGACAGAAATGGTGAAAGTGGTGGGTTCGGATCGAGAGAAGTTAAACTTGGGACTTCTTATGATCCTAGAAGGAGTGTTGGTGGTGGTGGAATGCAATATCAACTACAGAGACCGTTCCAGGACGAGTTTCTGGCTGTCCACAAAATGAAAAGGTTGCCACAACAATATCAACAATTCCCTCATCAACCACAATCCCCTCAACAACAACACGAGTCTCAGCAAATCCAGAGACAACCGAAATTACCACCCACGGGTGGGGCGGAAAGTCCGAGAAAGACAGGACGTAATCGTACACATACGATGGTACTCAGTGAAGCTGCCCAGGTTGCTGATGAGCTAGCCAAAGTGACTGCTGCTGCAAATATCAGAGCTGAAAAAGAAGAGAGGGAGACGAAAGAAAAAGAAGCGAAGGCTAGGGAAGAAGTGGAGTCTGAACAGCGGCAAAGGGATGAAGCTGAACCACAAGCTAAGCAGGAAATGGAGGAACCGAAACCGGCAAGTGATGAACCGACAAGTGATGAACCGAAAGATATTGATGAGGGCGTGACTGAGACCACGGAGGAGAATGTGAGTGACAGTGAAAGTGTTGGCGAGAGCACCGGCAATGTCGCGATAGAGGAAGAGTCAACTGCCGAAGCTCTTCATGTTACACCGGAATCAGAGCCCACTGGGAAAGAGTCAGAGTCCGAAGAAATTGATGCCAATCCCACAAAGGTTGATGAGGAACCGAGAATGCAGGAAGTCGACATTGCTACTGCCTCTATCCCGGCAGAGACGTCGAACGTGGAGGAAGGAGAAAGGACATTCGAGGCTGATGCAGGGGCAGAGGTTGAGGAGGACAGGAAGGAGGTGTTGTAGAGTCCCTTACTCTCTTGTCATGTTTCGATACCAGGTGTAAATACCATATGATGTTAGTCACGTCTCTTCTCTAATACACTAAGAAAGGTCCATTGGATCGTCCATTTGATCTGCAATATCTGAGGATTCATTCAGAATGTCATCATGTAGATTGAAGAGCTCTTCTTGAGTCTGGCGTTCATATTCTTTAGCGTAGGCTTCAAGTTCTTCATCGTCCCAAGGTACAGGGTCTGGTTGTTGTCCTGATTTTTCATTTACTATCTGAGAAATAATGACGATAGTTGATTGCTGACCTGGAATTTCACGTTCCCACTCTTCAATGTCTTCCATATCTGGGTCAAATGAGGAACCTACTTCTTGAGCATACGACAGTCGATATTTATGTTCGATTTTCCGATTCATTTGGTCCATCATCCGACGGAAAAGCTGGATGGAAGAAGTTAGCGATGAGTCACACAGGATTGGGGAAAAAAGAGAGGAGACAGGTTACCTCTTCTGACATGATGTCATCGTCTTTTTCCTCGCCCTCATCGTCGTTGTCTTCATCCATGTCGAAACCATCACTGCTCCGATCGCTATAGCCAGTATATCTCCTTTGTTTCACGGCACGCGCACGCGCCTCTTGTACGCGTTCGAAACATCTAGCTCTCATTCTCTCGCGTAAGAATTGTTTTTGAGGGTCTTCTGGATGAGGGAAATGATGTCGTGTATCGTGTCTTGATAGACCATGGGGGGTGCTCGTGCCATTGGAGGGGGTGCTCCGTGTCCGGCGGCTGGTGAGAGGAGAGGGTAGTGTACTGCTGTGAGAGATCTGGGATTTAAATTGGAGACGCCGTCGTGTAAAAGATGGTGAGGAGTCATTGAGGGGTGAGGAATGGAGGGGTTGGAAAGGGTAGCGAGGTGGTGAGGACATTTTCTGGTGTAGCCCGTTGAATGTGACATTTTTAAATTGGAAATGTTACGAGTCGCGTCGTGGACACGTGATAGGATCTGTCATATGTCGTGAGAACATGAGAACATGAGAACATGAGTTCTGTATTTATATACCCCAACAAGCAGATGCCAAGACGCGGTGGGGTGAGTTACATGGTGGTACACTACTGACCACACCCAAGCTACAGGGGTGAGCTGCTTGGGTCCTTTCGAATCAGGTGTGAATGTTGGAGGTGGAGTAGTTGGGTCTGCGGTATGTCGTGAGAACATGAGGGGGAGAGAGCGTTCTGGATAAACAAGTGTTTAGGTGTGGTGGGTGTGATACATATTGGTTAATCGCTGACTGACTATATCCGAGCTACAGAGGCGGTCTGCCGAAGTTGTTCCGAATATGAAGAGTTCATATGTCATAAAAAAAACACACAAAATTGATATCGACGTGGAAATATGTCCATCTTCTGCTTCTTTTAAGGACTCGAAACTCTCACCCAAGCAGTGATGCCGATAGTGCCTATCTCCCGGCCTGTTATCGTCAGGCTTTTAGCTCTGGTCCTGATATTCGGTCTCCTTGGTCTCTTTCTACTCGACCTTGAACTTCCTCAGGAGTTCTATGAGCTGAAGAATGCTGTATCAAGCAGGCATAAATCCAGTTCTTCTGGTAAGCTCGGTCCTCAAAGATTAAAGATCCATCTGCTTCCCCAGGCAATTCAAAGGCCTCAACAACCCCCAAGCGCACTCAAGCTTCAACTCCTCCAGAATTCTGCTTGGGTCCTCATTTGAGACGTCGATTCCTCATAATGCGACTATTCATGGTTTCAATGTCTTTGATAACCTCGTCATGCACAATGGAACGTACTATCTTGTCACGAATAACCGCAGTAGCTTTCCAGAAAGAGCAAACATAGCACGCTTGCCCCACCGTCCCGGACTTTGGGGAGAACGTGATCCTCATGAAGATGTGTGTACCTCTCTTCTGAAAAAAAACTTGACTGATTTGAATTTTTTTCGTAGGATTTTCAGTTTATTACCCCTGACGAACTTATGCCTTTACTGGGTGACTCGGCAATTCAGGTACAAGGGTTTTCTTGGATTATGCATGACATCTGGCAGTTCATGAAGGTGAGTGTGAATCCACACCATTATCTCAGTAGCAAGATATTCACACACACATACACACACACAAAGCATTATTATCATTGGTGGGTGAAATCATCTTAGGAGGTTGGAGAGTCTATTCACTCGTAGGATTTGATTCTGACGGAACTTTTCACTCGGAGTGGTTACAATCACCGGATCGCTTTCTCATCCCTGTAAGAATATTTATTTGGCTTTGCGATAGCGATAAAATGCCGTATACTGACTTTTATACTTTAGATGGGAAGTGGAGGGACAAACCTGGAATCATCGGAGCTCTTATGCGAGCAGCTTTTCCTCAGGCAGCGATTGAGGAGAGAGACCAATGGCGGGACCTGATGAAACTCAATTCTACTTTTGTTTTTGATCGAGCGTTGATCACCAATCGTGAAGCCGCCCACGCGCAGTAAGTATTTCTTTTCTGCAGGAGAAAAGGTCTTGACTATGACAGTCGTTATGGAAGCCGGTGGTACAAAATGATTGCAGGAACCCAGGAACTTCCGGCTGCCGAATTTAGTTTTGAATCCTCCTCCCCCTCTCATGAAGGCTTCTGGTCTCCTATACGCAAGTCACTAACCCTCAACCTCCTCGGCTATCTACCCACATTCGCTTCTCTCACTGATCGAAGAGTCCTTTCTCCGCCTTCAGACAAATCTGAATTACCAGTCGTCACTTACATCGACAGACAAAAGACTGGGCGGAGACTGACCAAGGAGAGCCATAAGAGTTTGGTAGACGCCTTGCTGGAATTAAAGGAAGAGCAGGTGTGTGAAGTACAGATTGTCAGGATGGAGGAGGTTTCGGTTAGAGAGCAAATAAGATTGGCTGCCAGGAGTACGGTGAGTTTTGTCTCGGCATCTCTTCTCAAGTGATGCCGCGTCGACTCCCAACGACCCCCGGAGGTTGCTAGGCGTAGAGCTATCGGCTTAGCCTCTTTTTCTCCAGCCCAGACGCATATAGATAAGGGAGAGAGCCTACGACTAATTCTCGGACAACGGTTCGCTCTTCCATATTATGGCATATGCCGAATCCAGGGGGAATGAAGGGGGAAAAACAAAGATAGCCTGAGGGAAAGTGTTTTCATGATAACCTCAAACTCGGTATTGCTGGTAACCTTTTGCCGTCAAAAGACCTTTGTTACTGTCGTTGATGATGATGAATGCGGTCATGACTTCCTTTCATCAGATTGCCTTTTTTTCGGATGCGATCTTTTTTTATTTCATTTCTCTTCTTGGAGTTCTTCTTGGTTTTATACTCTTGAAGTGATGGTGGTTCTCTCTCGGCTTGGCTTTCTTGGCTTTGTTTTTTTCTTTTTCTTTTTTATTTTCTAATCGGTTACGTTTGTAGATCACGGTTGGTGTGCATGGTAATGGTTTAACGGTGAGTGATTTTTTCTCTCTTATCTTGCCTTTTGGTGACGCATGCGATCAGCTATAGCCCCACTATAGAGTCCGGATGACCATCTCTGAGAGTTGAGTCTGGACCATTGGTTCTCCATTGCGCATTGGACTTGGGTTCCTTATCTTTAAAAATATCATTCCCATTTCATTCGTTTCCCGGTACTTAAAACGCAAAATCTAACCTCAAAAAATGATTCATCCACTTCAAATTAGCATCAGCTCTGGATGCCTCCATCGGCGCGATCTACGGTGATCGAGATCGTAATGCAGGGAGGTATGAATGGGTTGTTGTTCCCTTCTGGTTCAGAGGGTTAAGCGTGGATCATACGTCAGGATATGTTTTTGACTATGAGATGTTGGCAAGAAATATAGGACATAAAGTGAGTAGTGAATACACCTAGTCTACTGATAGGGGCTTACTCATGATTTTTTCAAGCACTACATCGTATGGAATGATACATTACTCACGTATTCGAAGGGTACATATCACAAAGTACGTTGGCTTGCTTGCTTTATACGGCTGTCTAAATCACCTCGTCTCTAGGGAGTCAACTATCCAGATGGTTTCCATGGTCGTAGGTTCATTTCTGTTAAGGGGCTGCCATGGTATGCTGAGGCTTACAGTTTCATACAGCAAATATCTATGTACATGGCCCAGCTGTTGCACGAAAGATTCAGGAGCGCCTGTTAGGTATCGAAGGTGATGATGCGCAGAAGCCAGAAGATTAATATGATATCAGAACTTTTCCCTATGTAACCAGCGCATGGGTGAATGAATGAATCAAGTTTGGAATCTCAAACGAGGGGAGAAGAAGTCCGCCAACAGAGGTGGTGGTTACGGTGACTTGATTATGAAGCGAGGGTGTGTGTGCGTGTGTGTCGGAGGACGACGTCGGCTGTAGTTGAAGAGCTTTCAAGGCCAACACGACAAAACTGGATGTGGGTTCTGTTTCTATAGACGATGATGATGAGGTTCCTGGCGTGGCATTGCTATTAACATTTATGATGATCGATGTCCAAAGGTTGATCGAAATGCCCATCCCCCCTCCCTCAGGTCCTGCCAGATGGGTTTATATGAATGTCATATTTCTTCTATCTAGGGGCACTTCGCTCCGCTTGGCGGTTGTCTTCGTTTGTGAATGTACGTCTTCCATTGGATTCCTCGTTGTTGTTGTTTTTTGAAATCCGCTCGGAGATTACTACGAGTAGGGTTCTTTGGGCTGGGTTTGGAGTATAAGCAACTGGGCTTCTCTCTGATAATGCACGCGCGTTGGTTATGCGCCGCAGATCGCAAGCCAAGCGAGAGAGAGAGAGGGCGCTTGAACAAGCAGGTTCCCTTTGACCGGTACGAGTGCAACGGACAGGGAGTCTCAAATGGCTGTCAGGCAAATGGACAGGTCTGTGCTTCTCATCTCGCGCAGTAGAAGCCGTGGTTTGCAGATCAGGCAAGTGGACGGGAGTTCTCTATTGGAACAGAGTTTTTATGGCATCTACACCTTAATTCTGAGTAGTGTTAAGGAAATCGGGCAGCCAGGAGGAAGAGGGCGTGCCAGTCGGGAAGGCCAAGTCCTCGGATAAGCAGGCCAGCTAAAAAGGCCGGACGGACGGCTGGGCTTTCTGGTCCAAGGCTTCCTCATGATTTTCCCTTTCTATTTATCGCCTCACCAGCGTGCGTGGTTGGTATTTTTTCCTTTTTTTTTCACCTGCCTCGTGTTCTTGACTTTTCGTTCTGACCCGCTTTTCCAAGCATCTGGAAGCAGAAGCAACGCCAGACTAAGATTGACTCCCTTTCCTCTTCCTGTTTCGCCCCTCCTTCACCAGCAGAACACAAGATCCACGCTCTTTCTCTTTCACAGCTCGTTACTCAATGCAGGGCCGGTGTTATTTCCCCTTCAAAGATTGTCCTCGCATACGCAAAGAAGGCTATCAGGGCACACCAGGCCACAAATTGTCTTTCGGATATTATGTTTACAGAGGCCCTTACAACGCCGCCCGTTGCAAACTGGGCCTCAGGTGTCGACTCGGAAAGCACTAACGAGACTATGGTGAGGGACCGCCCTCTTATGGGAGTACCTGTCAGCATCAAGGGTGTGTCATAGTCCGCTCTCGGACATGAAGGAAAAGCTTATTAGTAATGGGCTAGAAACTATTGATGTCGCTGGGCACGACTCAACTATTGGTTATTCTCGCTACGTCGACAAACCTGCAAAGGAATCTTCCGCGATCGTCCGCCTCCTTCAGGACGCCGGTGCTCTAGTCCATCTCAAGACAACCGTCCCCACTGGGCTTCTAGCGATCGAAACGTCATCAGCTGTTTTCGGCCGAACGACAAATCCATATAATCCAAGTCATAGTGCCGGAGCCTCGACGGGAGGTGGAGCCGCGCTTCTCGCTTGTGGCGGAAGCAAGATCGAAGTTGGTACTGATTTAGCTGGGAGCGTTCGTATTCCCGCACACTTTTGTGGCGTGTGGAGCTTGAAGGGGAGTGCTGGAAGGTTTCCAATATGGGGAAACCGATCTCCTATGATGGGCTTGGAATCCTTGCCAATCCTAGCTGCACCCATGGCAAACTCGTTGGATGATCTTTGTGAGTTTTGGAAGCGGGTCCTGGACATGAAGCCCTGGCAGTATGATCACACAGTAATGCCTTTGCTACGTGCTGATTTGATATCCGGCGTTCATACTATTCACGTAGTGTGTTCCTCTCCCATGGCAGCCTGTTAATCTGCAAGAAGAGGGTAGACGATTGAAGTGGGGTGTTATCTGGGATGATGGTACCTGTCTATTCCTTTTGCAAAAAAAACGTTCATTTGATGAATTTGACTTTTCCCAGAAACCATCCCGCCAACGCCTGCCTGTCGCCGTGCGTTATCGACTGTTATCAGTGCTCTCAAGAAGCAAGGTCATGAGGTAGTCGATTTGTGAGTGGCAGATGTAGTAAGCACTGAAAGCCAATCATTTCGACTGACCTTCTTCAAGCAAACCTCCTTCGATTATGGAAGGCCTCAAGATTGGATATCAACTTCTCTTCTCTGATGGAGGTAAGTGAATAATTGCATTCTGTTCATTGCCTCACGTCCCCCAAATTACACACAATCTTACAGGAGAACAAACTCGAGCGCCACTCCTCTGGACTGAAAGAACCTCTCCGCCAACCCACCATGTCCTCACTCTTCTCAGACTACCTAAATTCATCAAGTCAATTCTCTCGCGTATACTTGGTTCTCGCGTCCTTTCCTTCATCTTTGGTTTTGGATCCCAGCCTGATCCGCTTTCAGCCGAATTGTATTCGATCCTTCATACAAAGACTGTCATGGAGGAACGTCGGCTTGTTCATCAGAGGGATTTATACAGAGCAAAGTGGCATCGACAGCTGATTGAGGAAGGTATCGATTTCATCTTAACAGTACCTCATGCCTTGCCTGCTTTGGAAAATGGGGGCAGTGAAAGGGCAACCCTCATGAGTGCTGGCTATACCTTTATTTTCAGTCTAGTACGTCATTTCTCGTTTTCATTTTTTTCGGCAATGATATATTAATTGAAATGATTCCCAACTGACGCTTGTTATACACACCAGCTTGACTATCCTGCTGGTGTTATTCCTACGACAACAGTTTGTTCCGCTCTCGATGCTCTACCACCTAATTTCTACACCTCACCCACTTACAATCAGTTTAATGCCATAGCCAAGGGTGCATATCTTGAATATAATGCCAAGAAAATGCACGGTCTTCCGCTCGGGGTGCAAATTGTCGGGAAAAGGATGGAAGAAGAGAAGGTTCTTGCGGGTATGAAGGTGGTTGAACAGGCTTTGAAGGAGTCAGGTACCATCTTCGATGCGAAGCTCCCGTTTTGAATCATCACCGTCAGCGTCGTTTCTCTCTATCTCTCATCTTCACCTTCTCCCTCTCTCTGTTCCCATAAATGATCGTAATCGTCACAGTCTTTCGTATGTGTTTTCCTTGGAAGGGGTCGAGGAAGCCATTATTTGACCTCATCCTTTCTGGCGGTATTTGAATTCAAAACCACAACTTCCATTCTTTCCTCTTTACTTGCGCTTTTATGTATATCCAACTCTCTCTCTCTCTCTCTCTCTTTTTCCATATGCGTTCCCTTCAGTGACTCTTCCTTTAAACCTCTATCATTGATTTCTTAGTTTAATCCAAGTTCAGATGCTCTCGCACCCTCCGACTTTCACTCCTTTGGCTTCTGTACATCTATACATAGATATACATAACGTACATACACATACAATCGTCCACATCGGTCTTGTTTTGTTTTGTTTGACTTGACTCTCAAGAATTTTCCCTGTCTCTACTGTATCCTTTCTTTTCTCTCTTTCTCTCTCTCTCTTCTCCCTTTGACTTAGTCGCGTATCCATATAACACCTTGTTAAATTTGGACACTGTTGGTGCTTTTTTCCTGGTCGTAATCTGTATCAAATCTAACACCCGGAATTGATCTTACCGTCTTTGCAGCCTGACTGAAGCTTTCACGCACGAGTATCCTTCAATACTAGCTTGCATAAACTATATACTATACAGAGACGGTATTAACCACTGATGTTTGTATGAAGCCTTATTCGGTCTATATGAAAGAAAGAAAACAATTGATACAGGCAAAATTAGAATATCAAAACTCTATACGAAACTGGAAACGAAGATATCAGGCGTTACAACATTGACCATAAATCCTGATGTCGAACTCACTCTAATCATGGTGAGGCGAGATCACAAATCGAGGCGACCGTCCTCTGGCCTTCAAGCCATCTCTCCTTGTTGAGAATAGCATCCATAACCCTTATACCCCGTCCTCGTCCTTGATTGTCGCCACCACAACTGCCACCGCCATGACTTCCACTACTTACATCATTACCATTGACACTTAGCCAGGCTTCGAGCCGCATTCCGAGTTCCCCACCATGACCCCCGCATATGTCACCTGTCGTCACGAGCATCTGTTCCTTCTTCTGTTCTTCTACGAGCGGCAATTTCGATGAAACCTTTCCACCACCGAGTGATATAGAATTGCGCAAGGACTGTGATGAACTAGAGTCCAAGTTTCGACGACAGTGCTCCTCATCGGTCTTTCGTTGCTCATTACTATTACCACACAACATGTTGATCGGAATTTCACCACTGAGAAGAACAGGCGAACTTGGACTGGAATCACAACCGCCTGCGTTAGCGACAGACGGGGAACGAGGATCGATTTTGAACCATTCGTCCTCCAGAGCTTCTGGCCCAAGTATACTTTCAACTAGGCCTTCCTCCCAGCCATCCCACTCTGCACAGCGGTGGGCCATTCTCAGCTTCACACACTTAGACTCATAGTGTAGCCACTCGCGACACAAAGATTCAACTGAGGTATGAGTAGAACCTGGAGGAAGCTTAACACTAGGATCGCGAGGCAGTTCAGCCACACCCTGGCGGAAGAGCTTCGAGACGAAAGGCGAAGATTGGACAAATGCCGGAAGGTGAGCACAATGCCAAAGCGGTCGAGTCGTAGTTGACTCCCAATCGATAACACACGTCTGAACATGGAAATCAACTTTAAGTCAAAGGAATATCGGTAGACGCTTACAAGAAAGACGTACAATTTTGGTATGATCGACTTCATCGACGAAGACATTCTCAAGGCTCAAATCATGGCAGTCCAAACCAAATTTCTCAAATTGGACCCCGTCGCCATCTCCCTCAACGAATTTGATCAAACGCTCCATTAAGCTCATCCACCTCTTCATCTCCTTCCTGACATTTTTTTCTCTTTGTGCCATGTGAGTGAATAGAAACGTGCTTCTCTGCATTCGCCTATAATCCCGGTACATAACATCACCAGGACCTTCTCCTTCTTCTTCACTTTCTTCAAGATTATACTCGTCACTATCGTCAGACTCATCCCCAGGCACTGCTCTCAATCGATGGTGCCTGGAGGACATGATCTCATGAGGATCGAGGTGGAGGCGATGTGGAGCAGAGCGTCCTTCGTTCTCGTTGATAACGCCCTCGATTTCGCGGTCAGCACAAGAACTTAGATAACTATGAGCAGTTGACCACGGGCCACGGTCAAGCTCATTGGGATGGGCAAGATGACCTCTATTGGAACCAAAGAATGGCCAAGAAATTATAGGGCCAACATGGAACTTCGTTTCCGTCTGAATGTTCGAAGGAGTAGGCGTAATCGCGAGAGAAGCTGCTGGTCTCGGAGTTAATACTGCAGGGACCGTGGATGAGGGTTGCATGGCTGAGAACATGTCTATAGGATTGTGTAAATGAGCCTTAGGCGTCGGTACACCCGACGATAGAGCGCTTTGTGGAGATAGGTCGAAATAAAGAGAGCCAATCTGAGAAAATCGATGCGCAAAAAGGGGGATGGTTATCCGAGCTGTGTTCTTTACAAGTTTTGCAAGCTCATTGTATGATAAGGTATGGAAGACCTTTGCGAGGGGAATTCCGGGCGCCTGAAAGGACACATATTGAGCAAAGAACATTCATTTCCATAGAACATGTCCGAGCGAAGTTGATATCACGTACCTTCGACATCAGAATAAACTCTCCTCCCAAGCGATTATAGGGGTTGGAATCATAATGGTAAACTGTAGGAACAGGGATATTCGTTTTCTCCCGGAGATATTGCATCGTAGCAACCTCAGACTGTACCTTGAGCCTCGGCATATACCGACGAGCAACACGAGCAACGAGTTCCTCATGGTTCACTAGAATGATAAGGTAGGCCTGCGAGTAGTTTTACAGAGTTGGCATGTGAAATGAAGCACAATGTGATTAAATTACCTTGTGAAAAGTTCCTGGTGGATGAGATAAGAATAGGAACTTTAGTACCTGGATCGGTAATTGTGAAACTAGAACTCAGGTCGAGACATACCAGCAGAAAGAAACTTGATGCGTCCTACTTCCGAACCCATCTTCTCATGAACAACATCTTTCAGCGCCCTTCGATCGACCTCAAATGGTGCAGCGCCTCTCAAAGTTGCATCAACCTTTCGCTCTCGTTTTCGGTCTTCATGTTCGATGTCCCAATCCCAGACCAGGAACGGTCTCATCGATTCCTGGAGAGCACGTCTATTTGGATGTGACTCACGATGATGGAGACTCTGAGAAGTATTGCTACCATGACGAGGCATCACAAAAGTGTTCTTATCAGTTGTAGGCTGGTCTGAGTCCAAGGTGTGATTCAGAGATTGACGTATCAGGCCACCACGCGGTTCCACTGTACTTTTTGGAAGGGAGACAAAAGCACAGGAAAAGTGATGATGGGTGGCAATCGGTTGGTGAGAAGATGTAAGCACAGACTTGGCTCCGTCCATATTAACTGTTTGTCTATATTTGTCTCCCCTATCCAGGTTTCTGAGTGATAGTAGTTTTCGAAATACTGATTGGCCTAGCGGCAGAGGTGGTTGTGACCAGGTAGCAAGCCCCAAGCTATATACTCTGGCATAAAAACACTTGGCGTGTCCACCTGGAGACCTAAAACCCGGACAGAATCATGCGCCAAGCTTGTTCAGAAACCCTAGGTGACCTCACAATACCTCGGTCAATGTTTGTCAGAATGATATGATCATCTAAGAATAAAATTCTGATCAAAATTATACACCCGCCGTGGCTCACTGAAGGAATACATTATCCTAATCTAGAGAAAAATTTCCGATGTCAATAACACCTCCTTGTCTGAATTGTTCGCTACAAAACTTTGACAAGAATCTGCTACCAAGCCGGATTGCCAAGGAACACAAATAATACCATCAGTGATGTGCATCTGATAGCCGATCACTGGCCTATCTAATTATGGCACGAACGTTGACTGATAAGCAAGCGACCGAAGAGAGACCCACATATGTGTTTTGCTCGACTACGCCAAGATAACAATCGAGCATGTAAGCTACTATCCAAGAAAATTCCCAATAAGGTGGTTGGCAGTGGGCTGCCAGTGGTGCGATTATCGGTACTTGGCACGCTAGAACTAAGTGAAGCTTACGGAATTTACGTTGCTCACGTGTTATGAGAAAATCTGTTTCAATAATCTGGTAACCTGAATACCGGAAATTAGGGAAAACTTGTACCCTACCTCACGGTATCTTTCCCATGTGGAAACCCAAGAGCTAACTCCGAAGCACTGTATGGTCATAGAACGAGATTATTTACTACTATCCCTGACAGATATCACCTAGAACTTGCCAAGCCCACGCCCAGCCTGTGAATCGAGTTCCGATCTATTCATTCAGGCTCAAAACATAGTACCGAAGACATCGTCTGTGGCCTCTTAAGCTGAGCCCAGTGGTAGTCATTGGGCTTTTCTAGGGGCTGTCCGTGCACATTGCTTATCGCACCTCGGACTTTCTCATTGCGTTCAAATGCCGAGTTCAACTTACGATGACATGGATGCAATCAATCCCATCAAAGTTAGTCCCCTTCCTGTCAGTCTACACCCCGTCTCTATTGTCGCAACCCATGCTATAAAATCAGTCATTGGAAGTTGTTAGGACTATGGAAGGTAACATCAGACTTGGACTGTTGGGTGACAGTTGTCAAGAGGAGTAAACTACAATTGATCTAATCCAGAAGTGTAAGTATGACACAATGTAGATTGGATACTCTGAGCACACAAAACTATGTCTAAAATGAATAACTGCAAGTGATGCAAATGATCCAATCACAATGCAGTTGGATGAGCAGACGATGATGACAAGTGATATACGAAGTGATGCGGTTGATCCGATCACATTGTGGATGAATGGACATCCAGCCGATAGACGATCGGACAATGTGGTATGAACTGGAAAAGCTACATCAAACAACCTTTGTGGTCGAGTGGAGATATATTTTTCTCTGATATAAACCTGCGATGCGCACACAATTGCTTGGTGGACAGCCTTGAAAATAGAGTAAAATGGTGCAGCCCTGTCTCCAACACTCCATACCAATAACAATAATTTACAGGACATGCCTGAGCTGCTTGTGCTTATAATGTAAGAACCATGCACAAAAAAGTGGCTTCTGTTTTTGACACAACCAGTCTTATTTTGAAGATCAATCCACTGTCTTCGCCTCACCCGTGCGTTTCTCCAACACCTCAACCCACTTTCTGGGAAACCAGCCTTCTCTCCCCTCTCTCGTTCTTCCTTTCCACCATTCTGCCTCACCTGCATCTCCACTTGCTCCATCAGCAGCAAGAGAAATCCTCGGATCTACTTCCATTCCACTTCTAGGATCCAATTTCGCCACAATAGCAACAATCTCGTTTTGTTTAAGCGATACTTCATTCTGATTCGAAGCTTGGAATGGGTAAAGCGCGCGTGCAAATTGGAGTTGAGACGGGTCGAGAGGCGGGAGGGACGCTAGGTTTTGATTATTTGAATGATGAGGATAGCGAGATGCGAGAACCCTGATCAGTTTGTGCATTGCATATGGAATTCCAAAGATGGCGAGGAAGAAAATAATGAGTGGTTTTTTACTTGGTTTTGGTGTTCCGGGTGTATTAGGAGCATTATGCGGTAGAACACTTTGACCATTCACGAAATCCCTAAATTCGCCGCCCATCTCACCAGCTGAATGCCGTCCACTCACAACATCCTTCAACCACCTAATCAACCCAAACAGCCCAAGTACACTCCCGATTGCATTCCTCAAGTGACTAAACTGCTCAACAACTCCCACCATCGCAAAGAAACTCGAATGGGTAGCCATAAACGTACTCTCGAGCATTTGGGCTACACCACTAAACGTCTGAACGATGGAGTGAAGAAGTGTGAAAGTCGCATGAGTTGTGGATTCAAGTTGTTGGGTAAGACTGAGGTTAGGAATAGGATTTCCGTGAACGTCAAACTGGGGTTGAGCACCACCGAAGGGAAGTTGACCGGGTACCATACCACCATACCCACCGTAGCCCATACCGCCATAACCCATACCGTATGATCCAATACCACCATAGGAACCGAAAGAATTATATCCACTCATTCCACCATATCCACCATATCCACCATAACCAGTTCCGTATGATCCGAGTCCGAATCTATTGTACGGCGACGAGTAAGGTGCTGCTGTTGTAGATGCAAGTGGTGCGGTTGAGGAGAGGGCCAAAGGACGGTCAGGGAGAGCTGGTGGTGTTGAATCAGGCATCGTTGGATCTGCTGTTGTCGAGGAGGCTATGGACGGGGCGGCTGCTCCAGTGCGCTCCCATGGTTTTGGAGGAGAAACCATTGTCGTTGTCGGGTGAGAGTATTATGTCACACACCGACGTCACAGTCATTGCAGCACTGACACAGGACACCACAGCATCTGTTGAAACCTGACGAAATGAATCTCACATACTTTGGCCAACTCACATGTGTACAATTCCCCAGATTTTTTTTTTGCGCCAACTGGTGCTTCAGGAAAAGTCGGTATTGTTGTAACCTACATAACGACATATAAGATAAATAATCAGCTACATAATTATGACGACATTAATAATGATCGTATCACCCAATCTACATGTTTAGATAGAGAATGGAACGTCGTAGCACTATATAAGGACCTTTAGTAAAATCAGTACTAATTCTATTTGAATTATTTGACGCCTCACCTTTCAGGTAAGACCTAGAGCACATCCACTGTGCTGCATGGATGCCTGCTCTTCAGATATTGATCTTCTGCTAGAAAAAAACCCTAATCATTACTTTGTCTGGAACTAACACATAAGTGCGTTGAAATGCCGTGAGCACCCCACAGGGTTCACACATTTTCGAATT
>Ga0153947_1000436_pt1 | contig 20402 bp, 31 predicted proteins | sample TSNJ031MetaG_FD_104697 | JGI IMG/M metagenome (GOLD analysis project Ga0153947, IMG submission 104697) | Attine ant fungus gardens microbial communities from New Jersey, USA - TSNJ031 MetaG | ecosystem: Host-associated > Fungi > Mycelium > Unclassified | place: USA: New Jersey, Wharton State... | reverse complement strand
TCCGTTAATTAGTTGTGTGTCTATACAGATTAGTGAATATATGTAGTGATACAAACGAGTCATTATACATTAGATGCAATACTTAGGTTCATTTCTAACAGCCATTGATGACATTGTTGTGCGACTTCTTCTCCGTGATCTAAGAGTGCTTGAGAATCAAAGACCAAATACCTCAAAGGTATACTCACTGATACAGAAAGCATGGGGTACATAAGAGTTTCCATATGTGATACGTAAGGATCCAGCATCTGGTTTGAAACTTTCCAAGATAGCGGTTTTTTGTTTCCCCACCCAATCGTCGCGATCAGCAAAGTAAAACCAGATACGTTGGCGGTTCTGATGCAGAAGTTCAACATCTAGGTCCTGTATCTCGACCATCTCCTCATCTCCCATACGCAATGTTGCACGGATGCTCCCGGGACTTCGTATGAGCTCGCGTAAGACTTTGAGCTGAAATATGGGCCATTCAAGCCCGACGAGTCTGTGAAGGATGAACAGAGGAAGGTGTTTTCCCACTGCAGATAAACGAGCAATGATGCGTCTTGGAACTGGTTTGAAGAGTGACTAGAGCTGGATGAATTGGAACTATGAAAACAATGGTTGCAATACTCACAGAGAGCTTTTTTCCATTGGGTGTATCTGCAATATGGCAAATAGTGGGGAAGAGCAGGAAGACACCGGCAACGAGGTTTGAACGCTGCTTGAGCACCTAAAATGCGGGTTCATAAAATGCCGACATGAGATGTGGAGTGAAACTTGCCTGCAGGGCGACCCAAGCCCCAACACTGTGACCGATCAGCATCACTCGAGCAGGGCTGAATTCTGCAACAGTTGAATCGAACAGCTCGGCTGCACTCTGCACCTGCGATGATAAGCTGTGCCTGGAATGTGGAAGAGTATCATGATAGATGCCCGGAGTGTGATCAATGTGGGAATGTGCTAGGATGGCAAGGTTTTCTGTGAGATCTTTGTCTTGGAGGGCAGTCAGAAAAGGAGTGTAAAAGTCAAGTAGGCCGGGGTTTCCTGAGAATGAGTGAGTCGATGTCTACACAGAAGAAAACAGGTGGAATTGCCTGGAATAAACAAGACAATAGTCTCTATCCGCATTCCGGGCTTGAGAGGGGGCCACCAGAGACAATGAGCGGGGCCAAGTGGATACGGGTGGTTGAATACAGCATTCATATAAGGCCCATTTGAAGAGCGCTCTGGGAGGGGATCGAGGAATGAGGGAAGACTGGCCATGTGTATTGGCCAGCCGTGGATGGAGGGGGTGGAGGATGTCTGTGCTGGTGCGAAACATACGAAACATACACAGAGAAAACACAGCGTCCCAAACAGGCAATTCCGAGTTTCTTGCCACAAAAGGCAATTTCTGATGAAATCAGATGTGGCATGTCCGAAACAGGCAACTGCACTGGTCAACCAGCTCAACCATGTCACGACTGCCACCGTTCCCTACTTCTCGCCGCTCTTCCTCTCAAACTCGCCAGTCTTCTCACCTTCCACAAGCCACACGTCCCCTGCATATTACTCGCCCTGCTTACACCTCTCGTCCAGATTCCCCCACCAACTCAACTCCTGGCCCTGCAAGACCCCGGCGCTCAGAGCTCAGAGATCGCAGGGTAGAAAATGGCACAGAACGTACCTCTTTTGTAGCATTTGAAGACAGATACCGCGACAGCGCTAGCACCACTCATTCTGGTGAACTGCGCTCACAACAAGAGGCCCCGCATCCCTCTACGAACAGAAAGACCACCGAACATACCAGTAATGGGGCAGAAAAGACGTCCACATCGCTTGCTTCTGCTTTGGATGCCTTTCACTCTGCAGGAACCTCGCGAAGGCGTCGGATGACAAATGGAAGCGACGAATACAGCTATCAAAGGCAGCGGCAGGAGGAGATAGAAGCAGAAAAAGCTCGTCAGCAACGCTACCAAGAGAGAGCATTGAGGAAAACTCGAACTGCCAGGATTGGTGATATCGATGGTATGTAATCGTGCTTGCTCCAACTACATTGCTCACTCTATGGCTAGCCGTGCTCGATGAGATCAAAGACGGATGGGAATCTGTGAATGACCGAGACGTAAGGACCCTTCTGCATCCCTATTCCGTCATTCTAAAATTCCAATCTAGTTCAACAGCGTTGATCTTGCTCTTCAACTCCTCGATGAATCTTCTGTTTCGGGCAAGGACATGGAGTCCTTTAAACGGATAAAGCTCATGCTATCGAGTGCGTTGAAAGGATCAGTAGATAGTATGTGAATACTCCTGCAACCCTTATCAAATCTCATTCGTGACCAGAACACTACCAGGCTTTTGCCGCATCACTACCACATCATGCATCCCTTCTTAACCATCTTACCACCACCCAAAAACAAGTTTCTGATGCCCGTACTTCGTTACTTGAAGCAAAGGAAGCGCTAAATAACAAACGTGCTGATCTTGTGCAACTTTGGTCGCGTGGTCAGATGCTCGAAGAGATGATCACAATCCTAGATGAAATGTACGGCTATAGCTAGTTCCTCCCCTCATTTCCTCCATTCATCTACTTGATATCTTTCATTTAGAGAACGATTGAAAGGTGTACCTGACCTTCTTGAGACACTGATGTCGGAAAAGAGGCTATTACAGGCAGCAATATTGCTTGTCCGTAGCCTAAAAATAATCAACAAACCAGATATGATGGAAATAGGTGCTGTATCCGACTTGAGAAGTTATCTTGTCAGCCAGGAAACTGTGCGTTGCCTGACTTTCATATCAGAGTCTTTCATGATGTTATCAATCAGGCTCTCCGAGACATTTTGGCAGACGAACTTCAGAGTCATCTCTACCTCAAGTCCTTCTGGTGTGAATCCCGCTGGTCAGTTTATCAACGAGGTCAACATTGTTGTATGTTCTGTGTGCCTCAATCTATTCTCATTCGGCTCAGTCACTCCCTATGCCTACTCTTCCATAGTTCCATTAGTTGAATTTGAAGCTGAACTCATGGACAAACAATCCACCGCTCCCTCCGCATCTACAACTCGTCCTTCGTCTCCCAGGTCTCCCTCCTTCGGACTCACACGCCTAACACGTTTCTTGAATGATTTGGGAACACGGGCAAATGACCCACCGCACGACATCAACGAGATCATCACCACCAATACCAGTGGGAGTCAGACAGCCTCTCCGCTTATCCCTTCAGTACCCGCCCCGACCACGATATTCATTAATGGCACATCAACTGCACAAGGATTTACCGGAAACCCAGAGGCAGATTCATTTGCTTATATGGAGACTCTTCTCGAATCTCTCGCTGTTCTAGGAAAGCTAGGTTCTACTTTGGACAACATTGCTCAGAGATTACCTGGAGAAGTCTTTAGTCTTGTGGAAACGACGATTAATGAAGTAGGGGAGAGGGCGGAGTATACAAAACGACAAAATGCTGGAATTTCGTCTACTGCTGATTCAATCGATGTCAAGTCTGACAGTGTATACCTGCTCATCAATTTACCTCCCGATACTTCCGCTGGAGAAGAATATAGAGATAGAAGAGGGAGAGGGACTATGAAAGGCAAAGGGGTAGCGCTTGCTGCTGCCGCAGCGGGGGGACGAGAAGCACAAGTCAAATCAACCTCACTCAGAATCACAGCGTTGGAGAATTCTGCTCGGCATATGGATCATGAAATCATGAAAGATTTGTTTTGGACACTGTATTCAAAGTTGGATGCTGTAGCACAGGGATTGAGAGTTGTTTACGAGGTCGCTAATCGAATAGGATCGGTATGTGAGTCTGTTAGCATCATAAGGTGATACTGATGTTTCTGGCTGTGGGCTAGAGAAAGGATTTTAAGGATACATCTGGCGCTAAACCTGGATCCTTGTTCCCGCTGACAGAGATCTGGGCCCCTGTTCAAGCTGAAGTCAGATCTTTCTCCTAACTTTAGGAGTCGCTTACGTATTTTTCTGCAGGTTCGAACATTGATCAATGATTATGTGATCGACGAGCAACGGGGACTTTCATCTGGAAGGAATCCTATCTCTTCTATCAATGAGATTCTACGAGAAGGAAAATACTCCCGAGACAAAGGAAAAGTAGGCTCTCTTCAAGTCAGCTCCCTCTTTCAATTGACTTACCTACATGATGTCTAGACTGTGTTCAGATTTGCAGATAGCGATCTCAAATGTCTCTTCAAAACACTCAAACCGCACGAAGAAGGTTTAACGCGTGTTTTGCGAGATACGATGCCAGGTCTTGTACAATCCGCAACAGGAGATACTCTGCTTTCAAACACGGTGACATCTCCCATTACACCTGGCCCTTCCTCCACCGTTCCCATTGCCACCATGTCATCATCAACCACCATTGCCTCATACACGATACCGAGCTCAATGACAAATCCGACAGGAACTTCAAATACAATCCCCGGAATGGATCAACATCATAAGTTGTTGATTAAGCCTGATACGTTCAATGTAACGGTATTGTTTCAGCCCACACTGGTATTCTTAGATAGGGTAGTGGATGTTCTACCGATGGGATTAGAAAGTGCGAAAGCATCGAGTACGGTGCTAGAAGAGTTTGTGTTGAAGGTTTACTTACCGCAACTTGAAGAAAAAGTACTTGATTTATTTCACTCGACTGTTAGCAGTGCGTGGCTTCGATTTTTCATCTTATGGTTATTGGATGTAATTGGTGAGGGTAATCAGGTCCAGAGGCGTTTTTGCCTGATCCGCTCTCGACTAATCTGTCTCATGAGCCTTTAATGAAGGTACTCATCTCTCCAACCATTCATCATATAGTCACTGACGAGTTCTCAGGCCAGCACGCAATTAATAGCAATGACTAACTCTCTGTGTTCCCTGCTCCAAAACACACCTTTCCACAGAGAAAACTACTGTCGGCTCATACTCGCAGTTGTTATTCAGTTCTACCAACGCTGCAGCGACCGTTATCATGCCCTTACGATGGTACCCTTTACTTCACCTACTGGGGAACAGAGATCTGCCTTGGGAGCAACGTGGGCCCAAAGGTCGGAGATGGTACCTTGTTTGACGGAGTTGTTAGCTACCCCAGTCAGCTTTTCTGGTATGCGTGTGCCTGTGTGGGTGATACTTACGAAGATTTATTTTTCAGGAGAGCGATGTGATAAAGCAGCAACAGCTTTGTCGACAGCAGACAAATATCGAGATTGAATTACTTGGCCGGAGACCAATTGGAAAAGAGGATTTGATACCCTCTGTCAAGAATCTATCGTCCCTTGCAACTCTATATCACAGTGTTGTATGTCTTTTTGAAGTCTCTCTGCCTCATCGTTTACACAAGAGTATGTTAAGGCATGGTTCACGCAGCAGCTGAGTGCACTCAGAGCAAGGCCTGACGATTCGCTGCTATCACCCACATCACCAAATGGCTTGGAGAGTTTAACTGCTCGTACCCCATTCACACCGTTCATCTCGCCTCCATTACCTAGCAACGATGACGGTCAGTTGAGTTTGCCATTATCCAGAGAAATGGCATTGTAAGCTCCTCTCCTATGAGACCTGTGTTTTTCTTATGTGTTTTGATAGGCGGTTCCAAGCATTGTTAAAGACTTATGAGCAGCTGTCTGGGCTAATTTTGGATACCCTAAGGATTGATCTGCGGTGTCGAGCAGTGTTTTATCTGGAGGCTGCTATGCGACATGTACGCTTCTGCTTGACCAATTGATCATTTACAGAATATATCTATCTATACAGGGGAACTATGCACTCACATACGAAGTCACTGAGCCTGACCCTTACATCGTGGATCTGAACACGGATCTAGTGCAGTGTGACGATATCACATCGACGAGTCTGCCATCCAGAGAACGCCAGTAAGTCATGATTTTACTTGTGCAGGAATGTTTGGTTCTCATTTACTCGTCCAAGTTATGTGTTTACGGGTCTTGGACATCTAATGGAGCAGATGCTGATTTCAAACGCCCGTCTACTACGACTGCCGAATAAGTACGGCATCAAGAAGATGATGCGGAATATGCTAGCGTTGCAGCAGAGTATCAAGACGCTCACTAATGATCAACAAAATACTGAATTTGAGCGCGCAAAGCAATATTACTCGCTATACTATCTGATGCCTCAGGTATGCTCCTCAGCCCAGTCCTTCTTCAACAGAAATTCTAAAAGAACTGGTGATAAACAGGAAATGTTGGGTAAAATTCGCGAAAGGCAGACGTTTACTTTTGATGAGTATAGGACGATGTTAGGTTTCCAGTGTGGAGTGAATCCTGCGGAGGGCGACGCAAATGTTGCAAATGCTACTGATCGCAAGTATAATATGTATGTGATAGAGCTACATGGACTAGTCATGGATGATACATAGTTTAGTTTTAGTATGATGGTTGCGAGATGCTGTTTTTTTACTTGCATAGCATTGGTTCTCTAAAATTATTTTTTGAATCGTCAGTGAGAACCCCGGTGGCCTGATCAATGCTAAGTGTTGATATCTGAGTACTCATGATGCTCTCAGTTGATGCTGCATGCTGCAGACATTACCCATCGGTCTATAGAATCTCCGAAGAATTTCCGACCGAGAGTTGGAAATGATTGTCGTCGATCATACCATCTCCAGCGCGCGCACGTGAGCCTGTCTACGACAAATCGAGAATTATTGCGTAATGAGTTTAGTAGATAGGAGATCTGGTGTCAGATCTAGTGTCGTACTTACTGTGCGTTTGTGGATACATAGTGTCAACGGCACATCTCCATGTCTACACACATTGTCTGAAAACAGAATGTTTCAGGTCTGAAAAAAGTTTGTTTCTCGATTCAAACATATCCACTAGCCCACCCACCTACACCGGTATCGTCACCAAAGGAAAGATTCACAAATGTCTTGGTATCGGTTGAGGAGTTTGCTAGTGGTGTAGTTTCTTTCTGTCAAGGTTGAATACTCGGCGATGATTTTGCCCGATGCGTACATCAGGGATAGGGTTTTTTATTACACTGATCGGCTGTAGAGGTAATGGCTTTCGTAAGGAGAAGCCTGTTTCACCTAGCCGCGACTTGTATGCGCAAGGGTTCAATCAACCATGGTTCAACACACGCCTTCAGTTTTATCTGTACTTTCCAGTCAGTTCTCCCTTCCGATATTCATCAGGTTTCCGAAATACAGAGGACAACGGTGGAAACTCAAAAAATCCCGATCTATGGTTGTAGAGTCGGGATGCTGGCTAGCCACTAACAATCACTGAAGACAGCAAACCGATGTGCTGATAAAAAGGGTCAGTATTCTTAATCTATCATTTACTAAATCATTTACGTCATGATATTTCATTTTTTTAAATATTCTGCTTGTCTTTGAACCACGGCTCCTCGGTCAAACTTCCATACACATATGTCAAATCCAATTACCCATGCTGCCTTTCATATATTTTTTCCAGTCCGGTAGAACCTCGTCTTTTTTATATTGTATGTATGTTTTTTTGTATGGTAGAGGAGGGCAGTGAGTAGACAGGAGAGGATCTTGGACTCTCTCGCTCTTTCTCTAGAAAATTTCTTGGACGGACGCTATCACACTCGCATTTATAGTTGAAGGAGCTTTAGACATCTCATTTCTTCATGGTACTGGTTCGGTGACAGGACAATCCATGATCCAGCCTCTCTACCTTGCCCAGTACAAGAAAATTCTGGCGATGGCTTCGTCCAGACACCACGTTTCCTTCGTTTTCTGGGAGTCGCACATTTGTTTGATTATACAAAAGCCCAATGTTCGTGGACAATATCAAGTTGTCTGGAGTTCCAGGAAATTTGACTTTACGGTTGGTTGTGTGGCGGCGGGGAGTTCCATGGAGGTGCTTGCCAAAGTCTTAGGTCCCAAAAGAAATACAGCTTTCTTACTAGTCAAGACGCTGAACAATGGGGGAAATGCTACCTGATATAGCGGAAGGAAGACGACCTCATTGAGATGCAGCCTCCCTCTACAAGATTGCAACCACTCCTTCTTTCTTCTCCCCAATCTGATGCTGGTTCTAGACTAGGAGAGGCTCCAGATGTTCTGTCAGAGCTACTCGCGAAAGAATTGATCGAGTCGACAATTTTTCGTCCGAAGAACCAGGATATCATCTTTGGCAAGGAGTTCATAATGCTTTAGGTTTGTCTGGGAAGTCGGTGTAGAGAAATTAAGGTGTGTAAAAACTCAGGTGCATCGCCATCAAGGTCCCCACGTGCACCCGGATCTTAGGTAGTAGGAACTTTCGACGTGGTTATGTTGGTCAAGTATCCATATTCAATATCATAAGGACCCTGCTTCACCTCATAGAAATCCAGTTCTTTTCACGATGCTGACAAAGAGAACTGCTTCTGCTGCTAAACGCTTGTCCAATGCGCTGAACCGTGCTTCCTTGGCTGGACGGAATGCAACGTTGCGCCCGATATCAACATCAAATAATGTCACCGGTGCCATGAACTCTAGCGTCCCGACGCGGGAGATGAGATGTATCGATTTACAACTCCAGGGAGGTCATGGAGGTTCCCGGGGTTTCGCATCGGAAGCTTGTCGGTCATCCTGTCCTCAACATATTTGCGTCATTTGATCATTTATGTTGAATTAGATCTGAGTAATACAAGGAGGCCTCACTTTGACAAGGTACTCATAGCCAATCGGTGTGTTATTGTTATTATTCGACTCGGAAAAAAATTATTAAGCAAGTTGCCTAGAGGAGAGATTGCGTGCCGTGTCATTCGGACTGCCCGGAAGCTCGGGATAAAGACAGTCGCAGTCTACAGTGAAGCAGACGCAAATTCTCTGCACACTACGCTTGTAAATGATTCCGTTATCTGGCAAATCAACCTGTCAACATTTTCTAGGCAGATGAGGCATTCTGCATTGGCCCAGCACCTTCATCGGAGAGCTATGTAAGTACCTGTTAAGTCGACTGTGGCCATTACTCATGATATCAGCTGAGAATAGATAAAATCATTGAAGTTTGTCGTCGGAGCGGTGCTCAGGTAAGACTCCTGCTCTTCCACTCATTTCGACACTCAATGGAAATAGGCTGTCCATCCAGGGTGCGGACCAAGATTCATGTTGTCATTCTGGAAGCTCTGAAATTAGTCTAGTTATGGATTCCTGAGCGAAAATGCTAAATTTGCACAACGACTTGCGGAAGAAGGTATTATCTTCGTTGGTCCCCCTGCCAACGCGATTGTAAGCATGGGTTCGAAAAGTGAATCCAAGAATATCATGTCCAGTAGGTCCTACGTCTTCTGTAGAAGAAAAGTCCGGTCTGACGTGCTTTGCAGGTGCTGGTGTTCCATGTGTGCCCGGATATCATGGAGAAAACCAGGATCCTGCTTTTCTCTACGAGAAAGCTCAGGAGATCGGTACGAAATAACCAACTACTTCGTTGTGAATCAACGTCTAACGGTCTGTTCAGGTTTTCCGGTTTTGATTAAAGCTATTCATGGTGGTGGCGGAAAGGGTATGCGAACAGTGACAACTCCAACCCAGGAAGCATTCAACGAAGCACTTTCATCTGCCAAACGAGAATCGCTTAAATCATTCGGAAACGATACTGTGCTAGTAGAAAAGTTTATCGAACGCCCAAGGCACGTCGAAGTGCAAGTGTTCGCGGATACAATGGGAGGCACTGTCAGCCTCTGGGAACGAGACTGCTCGGTGCAGAGGCGGAATCAGAAGATAATTGAAGAGGTGTGTATCTTCGATCATCTAAGATTTTGCTTCAACGAGCCTACAGGCACCGGCTCCCGGTCTCACCCCCGAAATTCGTGCAGACTTGAGCGCCAAGGCTATTGCTGCTGCCCAAGCAGTCCAGTATGTAGGGGCTGGTACGGTCGAGTTTATATTCGACAATGATACTCAGAAATTCTACTTCATGGAAATGTACGATGATGTCAACTTGTTTTCCCTCCTTTATGTTCAACATATGTATAGGAACACTCGCCTTCAAGTCGAACACCCAGTGACAGAGATGATAACTGGACTGGACCTTGTTGAATGGCAATTAGAAGTCGCGGCAGGAAATCCACTGCGTCTGTCCCAAGCCGAGATACCTCTCGTTGGCCATGCCTTTGAGGCTCGCATATACGCTGAAAATCCTCGCAACAACTTTCTTCCCGACTCTGGATCACTCTTATACCTGTCCACACCAGAACCAACGACTATATTTGCTACGCCGTTTCCATCTGTCCAAGCGAAACCATCTTCGTCACAGCTCGGCCCCCTCTCTCCTCCTGGACACGTTACCGATATCACACCTTCCTTGAGAATAGAGCAGGGATTCACGCAGGGTGCTCAGATCGGTGTCTTCTATGATCCGATGATAGCGAAAGTCGTCGCACACGGAAGAGACAGAACAGAAGCTCTAAGAATACTCAGGAAGGCATTAGAAGACTATCATGTTGTGGGTGTTTCTACCAATGTAGAATTCTTGAGGACTCTAGCTGGGAACGAAGCATTCATTGCTGAAGAAGTTGAAACCGGCTTCATCAATGTAGGTGCTTCGATACCAGTCTGGAAAGGATGGAGGATATTTATACATAGATTTCCAGAAACATTTTCGCAAACTATTCCTAGAAATAGGAGAACCCAAACCCGAGTTGTTGGCTAAGGCCGCTCTGTATGTTGCCCTCCGTGATCGATCATTACCCTCAGAATCATCGGGTTCACCTTGGATGTCACTCTTCTCACGTCGCTTTGGTGGGGATGTACATGAGTGTTTGATCACATTCCAGACCGAAACATCGGAAAACCCGATGACCGTACGCGTTTCTCCGACTCCAGCAAGAAGTGGACATTACGATGTTGTTGTGACGGTAGCGAATGAAAGCGCAACTTACAAATCTGTCCCAGCTCAGCTCGATTCATCAACGAGTATCAGCACTACAATTGATTCCGTCCTCACAAAGACTACTGTCGTTTCGCAGAAGCCACCACCAGGTGTGCCAGCATCACGTTCTCCGAACACAGTTGAGCGCCTACATTTGTTTTCTAATGGCACAAAGACCACACTTGTCTTGCCTTCCCCGAACTGGCTGGTATCACTGGGTACCGATGTTCTGAGAACTGCTGCAAAAGGTAGTTTAAGGGCACCAATGCCGAGCTTGGTTGTGGAGGTAAAAGTCAAGGTTGGAGACATGGTGGAAAAAGGCCAGGCGATAGTTGTACTTGAGAGTATGAAAACAGAGACGGTTTTAAGGGCCAGTGAAAAGGGCGTTGTCAAAGCTATTGGATGTAAGAATGGTGAGATGGTTGAGGAAGGAAGGGAGCTGGTTGAAATTGAAGGTGAGGAGATGTAGAACTACCTTTGCAAAATGAAATATTATTATGCGAAAGAATTGTGCACGTCCTTGTGTATAAATTATCCCACCATGCTACGTTTACGTCCTCGAAGTCTGACTGGACTGAGATTAGGACAGGCATCATCAGCATACACAACGAAGATGTTCACCATCATCTAAACGCCGTTTGATCCCGTTCCATTCTTTACCCATCCTCGCCTGATAAGCATCCAAAACCGATTGGAACATGGGTTCGGAGTCTGGATGGGTGGATGCAAAGGCTCGTTCCAGAACATAAAGGTCAACTGCTTTGTCCTCGACGAGAGCAGACTGGTAAGATAGACCAAAGTCAATTAAAACCTGTGAATAGTCAAAGATCTATAGCTTGATGCGTCCGGAAGCAAGACATACAATATCAGGTTGACTGTTTGAAGTGTGGCGTAACATCATATTGGACGTTGTTAAATCCCCGTGGATGACATCTACAAGGTGCATTTTAGCAATTTCTGTACCTATCAGAGTCATCATCTGATCTAGAAAACCCCAATTGAAGCTGAAGATTGTGAGGCATTAAATCGGTACTTGCCCACAGAAACACCAAAAACTTTCAGTCGATCATTTTCCTCATCTTCAACATCGTCTAGAATTTCCTCTGATCCCTCTTCTTCTCCCTCAGCACCTCCAGGCAATAATCTCCTCACGCTCTTTCCTTCGATCCATTCGATTCCTAACACACCTTCTACCACATCGACCATCCTCACACCAGGAACATTCACGCCGGCCCTTGGGGAAAAACAAATCGAGTCCACAGTGATAGGGCCAAATAAAACGTACCTCAAGCACCGAATCAAAGCTCTCGCTTCGCTAGCAACCCGAGCCTTCGTGAGGGTCACATCCAAAGTTTTATGTCGATATCCCTTTGGAAACCGATACTTGACTAGAATTGAAAAGTCGTCTTTGCTTCCTATGCTTCTACTAGTTGATAAAGTAGGATGAGGTGAAGTCAAGGAGGCTCTGTAGAGTTTCTAATCCGATGCATTGATTATCGATCGCAATTTTCTGAGAAAAAAACTTGCAGCTTCTGCACCTTGCGAGATCATTGTAGATCTTTTTAATAGTAAACTCATGGGCCCTTGGATGGAGTCCATAACGGTAGATTAGAGATCAGAGAGGATTGGACAGAATAAATACATAATTGTTGATGGGTGCTTGCCCGATTAGTACGACATCATCACCCACCAGTAAACACTATGTCATGTTCGTTCTTCTGCCAAGGCATGAATCATGGTATTGACATCTGTTAAGCACAATATGCAGCTGCAGAAGGAATTCCTCTCATCAAATCTCCAAGTCTCCGAGTGCCCAGACCTGTAAGAGATCAGAAGATTACTGTTGATATTGACTGTTGAACGTTCTTCGAAGGTCGAGTTACCACAGGATATACATCCACTGCCAGATTCTATAACACCATATGTATGTTTCATTTGTGCTGGGGCATCTTTTTTTCTCGTTACTTACAACTGCATAGTTCGTCTATCCGTTCACCCTGGAGCCGCACGTTATCACACTCGAGTCCTCCAGACGAAGTACATTAGCAGCACACGCAGCCCGAAGGGACGCATACCTCCGTTCAAGAACCGAGGAAATAGAACGACGTAAACGCGATGCCCTCCATAGGATAGCTCCAGGACTGGGGACCATGCTCGTGCCCACACGCGCCTCGCCTGGACACGAGAGTACGACAACGAGTCCCGATCAAGATGCAAGGAAGGGAAAAGAGGAAAATGCTATGGATGACTTAGTCAATCACTTGGCGGCCCTCGAGTCAAAGGAGACTCCCTGATAATGCGAAACAGTACTTCATACCGATGCCAGGGAACATGTATCAAAAACATATCAATGTAATGATTAGAGAAGGACAATATATTTACTCCCAACTAATGCTCAACAACATTCAAATTGGAATGACTGGCGTTGGAGTGACTGGGTCTGCCTTCGATGGAAGTGGTTCAATTGATTGGAACTCCTTTGGCAGAAAAGGTGCCCAAGAGCTTGGTGGCTCAGGGTTCTGAGTATTCTGAGGTGTGGCATAGGCCTCATCTTCCGTCGTAAGATTAGCTGAAGGTATGACAGGCACCCCCACACTATTCCCATTGGTAGACGAAGCTTTCACCGAAGCTTTAGCTACGGCAGCTGTAGAATCTGTAGACATGTACATCCTTCTCAGTCGCGGCGGATTCTTCTCAATCGCCTCTATGATTTCTCTCATCTCGTCTTCACCCGTCCATTCGCCGACAATTTCCTTGACAGCGTCAAATTCTTTGGCTTTGGAAAGCATCTGCCGTAGATTTGTGGCTTCATGTTTTTTAACCGCAACACGCTCACCCTTGAACTGCGCAATACAAAACTTCGTGAGACCCCAATTGTGATTGAAGTATTTGGACTATAATGGCAGCTTGCTGAACATACCGTCAAGATTCAGAGGAAAAAACCTACCAATCTCAGATACGCAGGGACTAGGGTCTTGTCAAGGTCAACAAGTGGCGTAGTAGAAAAACATGTTGGATTAGATTCAGCACTACGAGCCATCATGACGGAATGTGCTCCTGTGTACTACGTGAGGAATTGTCCAGAAGAAGGATGAAATGAGATAACTTACCGGTCACCTCACGAACCCTCTTAGCATCTTCCCACCCAAGACAATCTCCATTCTCAATTACTGCAATTCCTTTCCCGAGTCCCTCAACAAACTCCACGATCTCTCTCAATCTCTCAATTATCGCCTTATCTCTATCCCTCATATTCCTGGTTCTGCAATGTACGGTCAACGCGCTGATACCAGTTTCGCATATCCTTTCCACTAGTTTTAGAGTGTCTCCTTGCGAGGGTAGCAGACGGATTTTCGCCGAAACTGTGATCTCTGGTGGCATAGCCTTTCTAAGTGCTAAAAGGATAGCGCACAGAACGTCAGGATTAGTGAGGAGTGCAGCACCCATGCCCGCATGTGTGGAGAAGGGCTTTGGACAGCCACAATTAAGGTCAATCCCCGAAACATCATTCATTACAACTTTTGCGGCTTCGACCGCGAGTTCAGGATCAGCGGATCCAATTTGATAGATAAGGTAGCGCCTCTCTATCGGGTGAGTTGTAAATATAGCGCGGGAGACACCATTGTAAGAAATCACTCCAGTAGTAGCTAGTAGAGGAGCGGTAAGTGAAACAGGATTAACGCAATGTATTTTAACATACGGTCAACTTCCCGTTTCGCATGAAGCATTGCTTTGTCAACTATTTCCGGGCCCCATACCATCGTTGCCCCGTGTTTGAGCGCAAAAAGTCTTGTGGGTACTGTTAATGTATCGGCGTCAAGTCAACGGGAATTACCGCTAGAATACCTACAAGCACCAGATCGGACCATTGGAGCAAGAAACACGCCATTCTTGTAGTCTTCTGATGTTAAATGATCCGTCTTCTGTCTTTTTAGGGGACGTGAAGATGATTCAGGAGAATGAGAACGACGCGACATCTTGGAGAATACAAAACGGAGAGAGACAGAAAATCTATGAAGAGATATCCAAACCATTGCTAATTGGCTGATCACTTTTCCATTTCGTAAGCCATCCCTGCACGTGTGGACACATGTGACTTTTAATCATGGCTTTCTGAGGAGCCGTCATTTCGACACTTCGTTTCGTCTGAGCGAGCATTTAATCCATACAGGTAAAGAAATAAATTATGCATTGCTATTTTCAACCATGACGGCCCGACCCAACCAGGTCATGCTGGTCACATACACCAATTAATAACATCAACTAGTACAGACCCAAAGTGAAGCACTAGATGAGAACAAAACACTCAAGGAAAAAGATGGAATCCTAGCATTTTACTTGCGCTTCTTGAGGCTCTCACCCTTCTTCTCATCACTAGAAGACTCGGTTTTTTGTTCCGTGACAGGTGTATCAGTCTTCTTTGCAGACTACAGTTGAAACATTAGAAACGGACAAGCCTGCTACAACCAATAGAGCTTACGTTGGTAACGACAGGCTTTTGCGATGCACCGCCAAATCCAAAGAGGCCGCCAAGCATGCCGAAGACAGTGAAGATAGCGACAAGGAGAGCCACACCAGTTTCGGGTTTTGACTTGAAAGCATCAATCGGATCCTCCTTGAGGTGGTCGATGAAATCGAGGACTTTGAAACGAATGAAACCAACAGGATCATCCTTGAGACTGACTTCGCCATCGTCCTCATCAGTCTGCTCGGGCGCCTCAGCCTTGTCCTCGAGGCGCTTCTTGATTTCGAAAGTCTCGGCTGCAAGTTTCTTGGCGTCCTCGACAGAGTGCCCAACATAAATGTTGTTGAAGAGGATGTCCTCAGTCATCGTCCAGAGCTCGATACCGACGCCGCCCTTTGATCTGCGTTGAGAAAGATCTTTAAAAAGGAAGTTGAAAAAGACATACAATCTTGGGAAGACTTTTGACGGGGGCAAGATCCTCAAAGAAGTCAGGGTTGGGGATCTTGCGAGGAGCCCAGACACCCTTGTATTCGGGGTTGTCAATCCGGGGAGCAAACCATTTGCCCTTGTAGTCGGGATTGGCCTTTAAGGGGCTGAAAGGGTATGAATTATAACATAGATTAGCCAGGCAAGAAATGAGCTTACCGCTTCCATTCACCACAGCCAGAGACCTCAGCACACTTCGGGTTAGAGACAGTGGGAGCAATCCAGTCACCATCCTCTTCATCATCCCATTCCTCGGGTTTAGTTGCGTCGGGATCGGGGACAGTCAAAGGCTCGTCATCAAGCCAATCTTCTGGCTTCTTGGCATCCGCATCGGGGATCTCATATGGTGCATCTTCGTCCCAGTCATCGGGCTTATATGACGACAGTCTCAATGCACAGAAAAATAGTTCAGTGATAGCGACAAACCTTGGTGGCCTCAGGGTCAGCAATCCTGGCCTCATCAACCCAATCTTCAGGCTTCTTGTCCTCAGGGTCATCGATTTCCTTGGGCGGATTAACGGCGGGTTCGAAGTCTTCGAGGAGGCTTCCAGTTTTGGAGCCCTCGCCATTGAACGAAACATCATAGGTATTGTTGGGGCTGAGTGACAAGAAAATTGAGCAAGGTAGCACCAATAACGTCGAGTACTTACAAGAGAGCGAGAGTAAACAGGTTGGTATGCTTGTCAAAGGAAGGTTTGGGAGGGAATTTGAGATGTTTCTCTTCAACGTCACCGGTCTTTGGATTCTTGTGGCGGAAGATGAAGTGCACCTATCAATGAGTTAAGGGTTGAGTGGCGACCCTGGGGCTCAATGATTATCCAAACCTTGGTACCAGGGCACGTCAAATCGGGTCCAAACATGACAACCCAAGGTGTAGTGTCAGAGAATTCCTTGCCACTGGTCTGGAAGCCATCCTCCAATAGTTTCAAGTAACCGCCACCGCAGTTACCACCCTTTTGGTATTTGACCTCATATTGCACAACCAAAGGTTTGTCGCCGAACGCAATAGGTTCACTGAACGGAGCAGAGATGGCGTGATGTGCAGCCTTGGTCTTTGCAACCAGACCCTTGTCGCCCTCAATAACCGCCAAAGATGGTTCCTCAACTTCCCATTTACCAACGTAGGAAAAGGTCTCTGAACCAGCATTGTTCTTCTTGGTTGCCTCTGAAGCCGTCCAACGGTCAGCCCAATCCTCAGTAAACTGTTCCAGGAAAGGAGCTTTAACCTCGGTAGGCTAGTACAAGTAGTACTGTGAGCGAGCTAGCTTATGATACCGGTAAGAGAACGGTACCGTGAAAGTAGGCTTCGGATCGTCGGTGTTGGCCAAGACGCCGGAGGCAGCAAGAGCTACAACAGAGATTGTGACACCTCGCATAGTAGACAAAAAACCGAGAGCAAGAAGTTATTCCTACGGGATATGGAGACGAAGATGGGAGTTAGTTCCCTCAGATTCTTCTCTAAATACTGCACACGCGCCTCTGCACATACGTGGCATGCTTGTGGCACTCCCAGCATCACGTGACTCTAAGTCAAGTTTTGGTTCCTTTTTTGGTTGCGTGTTTGTCATTTTAAACAACCTCAAGTATACAGCAGATGATATTAACATATTAACCCAACAGATCAGCATGCCCCGACGCAGAGAGCGCAAGCTACAAACGATGACGTGTCAGTATCACACCAAACGACCTCAATTCCCAAAATAGGCGTGAATGACAGCGGCAACTTACCACGAACTCATCATCCAGATACTTGGAAACCGCGATTTGGTCTCCTAAACCTTTTCGCCTCCGTGTCTTGAGGACCAAGTCCCTAGCTAGAGCCTGTCCTGATGCTGGTTCAAGGGGGCGTAATTTGATACTACTATCCATGGGATCACCTGACGGTCATGGCGGGCATATCAGTCCAATTGTCAACGTGAGAATAGCAAAGAAGCAATACCTGGGACAATAGCCCAATGATCGAATACTTGTAAACAGAATGCTTGGCCTTGTGTTGCAGTTCTCAGATCCGTCTCAAAACCATTGGCGTCAATAACAGGGATCAATGCTTTAATGGTGTAGAGCGGTGAACCTGCTTTGGGTATGTCTTGTGTTACATGACCTCGACGTCTTGCAAGGACAGTATACACTGCTGAAATGCAATCTGCTGGCGCCTGGACTTCTACGTAGTATACTGGTTCCATCAGTTTCGGCGCTGCCTACATCACATGAAGGAAATTAGTCAAAGGCAGAAAAATGTTTGAGACAATTTCCCACCATGAGAAATGAGGAATAACAAACTCGTCTGGCCGTGGGTACAATTTGTCCTCCTCCACGGAAAATCGGCTCTTGAGCGATGCTTGCATCAAGTAAGCGGAACTTCACATTTCTCATCGCTGAGATAATGGAAAGGGGAGCATTTAGCCTTCTCGGGGTCGGAAATCAGCAATCAGCCATAACCTACGTTCATCACATAATGGACCTTCCCGTGCGCCCCACTGGAAACCCTGCTTGATGTGCTCTTTGACAGTTCCGAGAAGCTTCTTGTCGATCTGGACTTAAGGTAAGAGCCCAAACCCAGTGATAAATTGAATGGAAAAGGAAAACATACTTGGGATGGAAGTGTATCGTCAAGAAGGATATTGGGGCCATTGTCATTTGGTCCAAATGCCCATATTGAACGAGATGCCAACAGGTCCCATTGATATTTTTCTTCGAAGAATTTGCCTCTCTCTTTCTGCGTCATCCTCATTGTCACCCTCCCCCTTTCAAGATCTTCTGCAATACCCCGCTCAAGTGGTTCTGCAATCATAGTAATTTTGTTTCTGAATCAAATAATTGGTAAAGTGGACTAAGAATGGACAACAACGACGTACTTCTTGTTCGGAGTATCGGCATAACATTTCAACGCACTCGTCTCCAAAATAGTCTCACAGAATTTGACGACGGGATCCGAGACCTTAATCTCAATTTCCGAGAATAACTTGCGCAGATCATGCATAACACAGTCTAAGTACAATTCCCCGGTTCCAATAAGCACGTGTTCTCCACTTTCCTCAACTTTTGTTGAGACTAGCGGATATGACTTGTTGATGCTTCGCAACCCTGAAAGCATCTTCGGCAGCTCCGACGGCGCAATAGGTTCTATTGCGACTTTGAGCACAGATTCTGTAATGTGCTTGATGGGACGGAAGATGTATAGGTCATCGTCAACAGACGCTGAGGCGATGGTTGCAGTCTTAGATATAGAAGCCTCGACGCCGCCAATGAGAACCAAGTTTCCTGCAGGGACTTCTTCTGTTGGGATAAAGTATCTAGATCAGTGCATCAATAAGAAGCAACAAAGAAGTGGACAGGAGAGATTACCGGGCTTCGGGCATCCAGAGCTCCTCTGCAATAGCTTTCATCATGTCCTCCTCATCCTCTGGCGAATACTCTTCACCTAACACCTTGACGTCTGCACCCTTTCTCAGTGTTCCACTCATAACACGTCCGAAGGCCCTGAACGACTGTGCGTCGGTCGTATGATATAGTTTTGTTATATGTACCATTACGGGACCATCTGGATCACATGACTTCATTGCGATCGCCAGTTCAGAGTTTTGTGGACCAGTGTAAATCCTTTCCACCTGTCACAGAAGCCATGAGCGCAAAGGCCATGTTCTAGAAGTTGATGAGATGCCCACCTTTTTCGCGGCATTCTCCACTGGGGAAGGAATATGCTCAGCTATTATATCCACCAGGCCAGTTGAGGGGCCAAAAAACTGGTCCAATACAACCTTCAGCAATGGCCGAACATCCATCTTATATATGACAGGTTTGAGTGAAATTCCAAGAGTGGCCAGAGTGTCTTTCAATGCATCAGTGTCTTCACTCAAGACATGACTGTAGATCTTGTAGAGGGGATTTAGAATGAAGTGGACGAAGGTACGCTCCTGTTCGGGATCCGCTTGTTTGCGCGTGAAACGTCGAGATTTCTCGTCGAAATAAATGTTTCCCCAAAGACGAGCAGCAAAAGCTTTAACATCAAGTTTACCTGAAACGAAGTCAACCCAGAGTAATTACCAGAATTCGGTCAAAGCAATACCATATGTATCCGCATATAGTTTCGCGAACGAACGCAGAGTAAAGCAGTAATTCATGTCCGTGCTAGCAAATGCAACATTTCCATCTTCTGGACTTAAACGATGCTCTGGATCGGGGTCGATATTACTTGCAAAAGAATGATCATTGCTTCAGTGAGAGCAATACCCAACAGATACTAATACTCACCTGATGAAAGTATTAATCTCCTCAATTGTGTGTTTGATCTTGAGATATGCATCAGCAGGTTTCAGACGAAGTTCAAGGATGAGTCTGTCTATCTTGTTCACAATCAGGGTAATCTTGATACCTTCTTGCAAAGCATGCCGAATAATGTTCTCGGTGCCGACCATGAGCTGTTCACATAATGAGAAAATGGAAGGACAGCTAAGGATGAAGCCTCACTCCTTCTACAACGTCTACGATAAGTAGTATACCGTCTGCAAGACGCATGGCTGTGGCAACCTCGTCAACAAAATTAACGTGTCCAGGCGTATCAATGAAATGTACGAGATGCGATTTTCCAGCAGTATTTCGGAGGATAAGAGACATAGGAGATGATTTGATAGAGACTTCAC
>Ga0153947_1000435_pt1 | contig 20407 bp, 20 predicted proteins | sample TSNJ031MetaG_FD_104697 | JGI IMG/M metagenome (GOLD analysis project Ga0153947, IMG submission 104697) | Attine ant fungus gardens microbial communities from New Jersey, USA - TSNJ031 MetaG | ecosystem: Host-associated > Fungi > Mycelium > Unclassified | place: USA: New Jersey, Wharton State... | reverse complement strand
TTGATGGGCCGCCTCTTTGCCTTGGCTGTAACCGCTGTCAGGAAGAACCGGCTGCCCCCCATCGCCGTACCCATCCATCCTAGTTTCCAGTTCCTCCAGCAGTCCCGCGGCATCCACCTCCAGGATCCCGGCTAAAACGTCGGCGGCCAGCAGGCTTGCGCAGCTCTCAAACACCGCTCCATACACCGCCTCGTTGACCAGCGGATACACCACTGACCCTGGAGAATGAATCAACGTCACAATCCCCCATAAATCCCCCGCCTCGATTCTGGCGTCAAAGTCTTGGGCCAAAACGTAGACGCATTCCATCTCGCCCTTTTCCACAACCTCAATATATTGTTCCAGATGGGGATACTCCCCCACCTCCAATTGCAGTGAATTATTTTTCTCAAGGGCGTTCACCACCCCCCAGGCCACTTTTGACTGCTGATCCATAATCACGCCTACCCTCACCACTACCGGATTATCCCGGCCCACATACAGAGCCGTCCCCATGGAACTCAAGAGCAGTAGAACCAATACCACCCACACCCCGCCTCTTCCAAAAATCCGCTTGCAGTGCATCCAAAACGCTGTCCATAAAAATCTCATTTTCGCCTGGCCCTGCCTTTCCTTTGAACTCCCAGCCAAGCAAAAAGCACCCACGCGGCGCATAGAGCAATAACAGCCGCAATGGACCGCCAGGACCCTTGTCCCTCAAACAGCTCTACCAGCCAATAATGGGCCGTCCACCTGCCCGCCGCCTGCACACCGTCAGGCAGGTACGGGGAGGGCAGAATCCCACCGGACAAAAACAGGCTCAGCAAGGAGTAAAGTAATAAAAAAACGTTTGACCACAGGGAACGGGATAGCCATACAGCAACCGCCAGGGCTATCACCGCTCCCGCGAGGGCTGTTAGGGCAATCCCTGCCAGAGTGTATACGCCGAGCAGGCCCGTTCCTAAAGACAGGCAAAGACCGACAGGCAAAGCGATAGCCAGATAATACAGAAACAGGGCAAACAAAATGCCTCCCGTCACTTTCCAGACGCCGGCCCCCATCTGCCTCAGCCGCAAAAAGAGGTCTTGGCTACCATTTTTCTGGAGCACATCTATCAGCAGCAGGCCGCCCAAAAGCATAACAAAAACACCCGCGCTTATGCCGTAGTGGGTGAAGATATTCACCGGCCCCAGCACAGACACCGTTTGGCTTTCCACAAGCCGCTGCCTCTCCATCGCCAGGGACAGCAGCCTCATATTCACCTGTTGAAAGGCGGCGTCATACGCCTCATCTGATCCATATTCCCTCACATAATCCAGAGAGGCGTACACCGTCTTTTGCGCTGCGGCAAACATCTCCGTCAACGCCTCCACAAACTGACGAACCAGTCCGGCCCGCAAGGGTGCGGCGCTGTTGTAGGTGACTGAGAATGGGGTATTGCGCCCATACAGCAAATCATCTACGAAGCCTTGAGGAATGATGATCACCGCCACAACATCCTCATCCTCCCGCAGCCTCGCCATCGCTGCCGGCTGTTTCATCTTGATAAAGGAAAACAGTCTTTCATGGTCATCAATTTGGTTCAAGGCGCTGTAGAACGTCCGGGAAACCAGGTTGTCGTCCTCATCCACTATGATGACCACAAAAGGGTCCACGGCCTCCTGATAGAGAAGAAAGTTGCCCAACTGCCCCGCTGAGAAACTCAGCAGGACAGTCAGGCAGATCAACACTACATACCGCTTCCAGTGAACTAAAAACAGCTTAAAAAAAGTTTTTGCTATAAACATAACATTATTTTTTTACAGAACACCCGTGCCACCGCTAAAGCTATAGGTGTACCCGGCGCCAAGCATATCCTGCAGGTCCTCCAGGGTCAGATCAAAGAGGGACACCGTTCCCTTGGCACTGTCCAAATCCACATCACTGGAATCAATGGTGCGGATGCCGTATTGGAAGTCCACATCCAACAGGGTGTCACGACTGCCCTCCGCATAGTAAGAGATGTACTCCTCCCAAATCTTGATGTTGGCGTCTAAAAGGGTCACCTGATCGTTCTCATCCATCAGATTGCCCACTACATCTACGCCAAATTTTTCTTCATAGTATTCGTCCTCATACTCAAAGCTGACGGAAAAGTTATCCTTGCTGGCTTGAGGATCCCAGCGGATATCCAGGACAAAGTTGTAGTCATCCCCCCAATTATCGGTATACACCAACTCGCTGTAGTCGGTGACTACACCGCTGCCAGTTACCCCGGCGGAACGGGTAAAATGGAAGGCGGACTCGCCATTGCCATCGTCCACGGTCCAGCTGATATCCATTTCATCCGTGGGGCGTTCCTCACCTTTGATATCCATAGTAATATCCATTCTAACGCTGTCCCCATAGGTGGAGCGGATGCGGAAATCCTCCACCTGGATGCGTGAAACCGTGCCGCCGCTGCCCACATAGAAGGAGACGGTGAAGTCGTCCATAGACCGAATACCGCTGGAAGAATCATAGGTGTAACCGCTGTAGGTATCCTGCAGCTCCTCCATAGAGCCGCTCATTGACTCAATGGCTTTGAGCAGGATAGCACCATCCACATAATAGGTATACCTGTCGTAATCGGCGGTTTTCCCCCCGATCCTGATCTCCTGGGTTCCATCATCCTTCAACTCTACGGCTTCATTAAATAGCTGTATGCCGTCCACAAAGTGTTCCCCAAAATCGACTTGGGGGGCACCAGTACCGTCAATCTCCTCTAAAAGAGCGGTGAAATCCCCTTCAAAGAGGCTGTTCAGCAAATCACCCATATCCAGCCATTCAGGGACCTCGCCAAGGCTCTCGCCAAAAACGGAATTGTTCCAATCGGCGGCAAATGTCTTGGGATCTGCCGTAATGTACTGCTCCTCACCCAGGAAGGTGGTGTAAAGGGCCAGCATATCCGGGGAGATAAATAGGTGATTGTCCACACTCTTATTGTCGGCGGCAAAGGCAAACTGAGCCATAATTTTTTTCGCGGCCAAGTCGGTTTTCAGCCTAATATCAAAAGCTGTATCGGCGTAATCATTCAGATGAACTTGAACGGACTGCTCCGTGGGCTTTTCAGAAAAACGGCTGAAATCCGGGAAACGGCTTTCATACTCGCCGCTAAAGGTCTTGGCCAGGGCGGCGTACAACTTGCCTTCAACCGAAGAGTCCCTACCTCCACCGGACCGGGCAATTGCGGTGATGGCCACCGCCAACAAAGCAATGACGGCCACTGCCGCCACCAATATAATAGCTATTTTGGGCCTCTTTTGGGCAGGCACAGCGGCAGCCTCATAGGGATCATATGGGCCATTGGGGATCCACTGTTGCTGGGGCGGGGATTGGGATTGGAATTGCTGACCATATTGGGCAGGGCCGTCCTGATATTGGCTCTGCATTTCCTGCTGGGGCGTGGCCTGATAAGGCGGCATAGCCTGTGGTTGGGCCCCATCGTTGGGATCGGGAGCATACGTGGCATCCGGGGCAGGCGCAGGATTAGAATTAGAGGAAGCCTCACTGTAAAAATCATCGTCGGCACTTGCCTGCTGCGACGCTGGCGACACCGCGTCATAGGCGGCCCCCCATGCAGGCGGCCCATTGGGCTGTAGCTCGGGTTGGCTTATCGGAGCGGTTGTTTCCTGGGGAGTCCCCTGTTCCAGGGTACTCCCCGCCGCTTCTTGGGACGGCTCCGGCTGCATATCTTGCTCCTCCGGAGCATCGTTTTCATAAAATCTGTTTTCATCGCTCATACTTCTTCAACCCCCATTACAAACTTCATCAGCTCATCCTTGATATCCCGCTGCCGCAAGGAAACCAACCGGTCCCGGTCAAAGGCAAACGTCAGCTTTCCATCATGGATGGCATACACCTGGTCGCTCAGTTCCTGGATTTGTCCCGCATTATGGCTGGTAAATAAAATTGATTTGCCTAACTGTTTTAGTTGTCCGAGATAAGTAATTAATTCCTCTTGGTACACAAAATCCAAGCCGGTAAAGGGCTCATCCAGAATCAATACATCGGGCTGAGACAGCAGCGCTATGCAGATCGCTGTCCGGCGGCGCATGCCCCCGGACAGCGCGGAGACCCTTTTTGACAGGAAGGATTGCAGCCCAAGCAGTTCCACGCCAACATTCTGTATGGCCTCTTTGTACGACAACCCTGCCACACTGGCCCAAAACCGTATGTTGTCGGCCACTGTCAGGGACGCAAACAGAGTATCTTGCTGCATCACATATCCAATCCGGCGGGCAGCGTACGGATGGAGGGCAATATCCTGCCCATCTACCATCACGCTGCCGCTATCCGGCCTGAGACGCCCAGTTATAATCGACAGCAAAGTGGATTTACCCGACCCGTTTGGCCCCACTATAGAGACAACTGCGTCGTTGGGCAAAGTAAGCTTTACCTGGTTTAAAACCCTTTCCTTGCCAAATGCTTTGGTCACGGATTTGACCTCAACCACCTTACTCCTCCCATATTCACAGAGCTGTGCCTTCACAAGTTACCTTACAATTTTACACTATTTCAATCAATATCACAAGCCAATCCTAATTTTAGGAGCTGTTTATTCTATATTCATAAAATTATTCAGAGCTTTGACCGGTGAGGTTGGATAATTTAACCTATCGCCCAGGCAACTCTCTTCTTAACTGCTTGTAAAATCTCTAAGTGTATCCAGCCGCTCAGTTGTATGGATCTTTCCCACAGTAAGCGCCTTCCGCCTCAATTATGTTGGTCCCACTGCTTATACGGGCGGGACACTAAAAAGCCTGCGCATCTCTGCGCAGGCTTTTTGCCATATGGATGAGGCTGTGTAAAAACATCCTTAAAAAAATGAATCCACACACTCACCGCATTAAATAAGGCTACTTAATTTGCCGTCTTTTTGACAAAATCAATCTCATTTCTGATCCCTTTGTGGGCGTCATTCCACAGGCCCTTTGTCAGGCGGATGCGCAGCAGGCATGTATTGGGGTCTTCGTCGTTATTGGCTTCGTTATACCATGCGGCGAATATTGTGCGCAACTTTGTCATCATCTCCGCGTTTTTCTCGTCACACACCCAGCCCAGGTTTTCACCGATACCGTCGGCCGTGAAGTTTTCAACGATGATGCAAACGGCGACTTCGGGGTTTTGGGCGATCTGCCGCATCTTGCCTGAGGTCGCGTAGGTGACGGTGTAGAATGCGCCGTCCTCATAATAGGCGTCCACAATACGGGCGGCGGGGCAGTTTTTGCCCTCGGCCCCCGGTTCCAGCGCGATGGTGGATAGAGAGATCAGACCGTCCTTATTACCCAATTTTTCGTCCAGCAGCTTCATGGCTTCGTCGTACTTACTCATTTTTTGTCCTCCTAAAATTGGATTATAATTCCCTTTGCCTGTACGGAATCCACATTCGCCTTCTATCGCTTTCCCCTGTTTTCACACAACCCGGCTTATACTATTCATAGGAGCGGATACAAGCGATCACCTTGCCCAAAATCGCCACTTCATCGCACATAATGGGCTCATAATCATTGTTTTCCGGCTTAAGCATAAACCGCCCCTCACGCTTATAAAACCGCTTTACCGTCGCCTCATCCTCAATCATAGCCACCACAATTTCACCGTCATCGGCGTAGTTGCTTTGTTTTGCCACCACCATGTCCCCATCCAGGATGCCAATATTAATCATACTGTCTCCCTTAATATTCAGGGCAAAGAGATCCCCATAGCTGTATCCCCTCGCTTTAAAAGGGATATAGCCTTCCACATTCTGTATGGCCGTAATGGGCCGTCCGGCGGCAACCGTACCCACTACCGGCACCTGCAACACCTTTTCCGTATTGACCTTTATATTCCGATTCAGTCCGCTTTCCCGGACGATGTAGCCGCTTTCCTCAAGCTCTACAAGCAACTTATGGGCCGTAGAGGTGGACTTATATCCCAAATCATTGCAAATTTCCCGCACCGTCGGCGGAACGCCCTCAGCGCTCCTTTCCAAAATATATTCATAAGTGGCCAAAGCTTTTGCGCTAATCCGTTTCATTGTCTCATGAGCTCCTTTCATAAATTCCAGTTATTGGGTAACGCCAACATGTCAAAAGCTTTTCGTTTCGGTAAAGCAATTCCTTGATGATGTTTTATTCATTAAGACTATTTTTTGATATTATAGCATATTAAGATCAATTTGTCAAACATATGTTTTAAGCAAAATTAAAGGTTTATTCATAGGGACTTAACAAAAAAAAATATTAAAAGGTTATAATAAACTTGTACCTGATAAACCACTTTAAAGGCTAAAGGTACTGCTCTACCCTCCTCTAAACACACCTCAAGACGCTGTAAGTTGTGATTACCCCTCCGACTTGCAGCATTTTTTTGTCCGGAGGAGGATAGATACAGACCTAACGGTTATTGTGCCGTATGATCATTCGCGTCATACGGTTTTTTCTGTATTTTTACGCTTTTCCAGCAAGGTTTGGATCCGGCTGGCCGGATTGAGCAGGTCGCTGATGGTGCGGTCCACATTCAAGGTGTCAATAATGTAGGAGATATATTTAGACATATCCACCTCAGTGTACCAGTCCTTGGCCTTGAGCTGCGGGGTGCGGTAAACCAAATTAGTGGAGAATACCTTGTTGATCACACCATCGCCATAGGCCTTGTCAAAGGTCTCCAGCCCGTTGCAGAACAGGCCGAAGGCTACAAAGACAAAGATGCGCCGGGCCCCACGCTGCTTTAGGTTATACGCGATATCTATAATGGAATCGCCGGAGGAAATCATGTCATCTACAATAATAATATCCTTACCAGTGATGTCGTTGCCCAAATATTCATGGGCTACAATGGGGTTCTTTCCGTCCACGATGACCGAATAATCCCGCCGCTTATAAAACATGCCCAGATCTAAGCTCAGTACGGAGGAATAGTACATGCAGCGGCCCATACCTCCATCATCGGGAGAGATAATCATGGTGTGGGCAGGGTCAAAGGCAATGTCCGGCACCGTGCGGGTCAATGCCTTGATCATCTGATAGGTGGGCTGCACCGTCTCAAAGCCGTTTAAAGGGATGGCGTTCTGTACCCTTGGATCATGGGCGTCAAAGGTGATGATGTTGGCGACCCCCATATGCTCCAGCTCCTGGAGCGCCAGAGCGCAGTCCAAGGATTCCCGGGAACTTCTGCGGTGTTGCCGCCCCTCATATAGCATGGGCATAATCACCGTAATCCGGCGGGCCTTGCCACCCATGGCGGCAATGATACGTTTCAGGTCGGCAAAGTGGTCGTCAGGGCTCATGGGTACATCCATGCCATACATTTTGTAGGTCACTCCATAATTGAACATGTCACAGATTATGTACATGTCATGTCCACGGACCGACCTTGTCACCAGCCCCTTGGCCTCCCCCGTGCCAAACCGGGGGCAACTGGCCCCAATCACAAAACTGTCGCCGCTGTCCCTCCATTGGCGAAGGTAGTTGTCAATCCTCCCTGTGATCTCCTCGCAGCCCCGCATGCCGACAATAGACATCTCGCCTACCATCGGAATTGATTTCCCATTCCTGTTTGATGCCATAATTTCCTCCCAAAAACTATAAGTGGTGTAAATGAAGTATTTTAAAGCGGCTTGAGAAAAGCTGCGGAATTCCAATAAAGCAACAATCCTTTACACAAGTGTTACCTTTACTTGCATTCCTCTTTCCCTAATAACCGCTTTTAAGCCCCCTAATCTCGGTGAAGAAGCTTATCCACAATGTAGCGGGGACGGCCCTTGACCTCCATATATATCTTGCCTAGGTATTCCCCAATGATGCCCATGGCCAGCAGCTGCAATCCGCCCAGCATCCAGATGGACACCATCAACGAGGGCCATCCGCTGTTGGCCCGGCCCATAAAATAGGTGATGACACTGTAAAGCAGCGCAATGATGCTGCAGGCAAAAATAAAAAAGCCAATAAATGTAATCCATCGTATAGGCTTTATACTAAATGACGTGATTCCGTCAAAAGCCAGAGCAAGCATCTTTTTGAGGGGATACTTTGACTCCCCCGCGAAGCGCTTGTCCCGTTTATATTCAACTGTATCGGTGGTAAACCCAATGAGGGGCACCATGCCCCTGAGGAACAAATTGACCTCTTTGAAATCCGCCAGGGCTTCCAAGGCCCGTTTGGACATCAGCCTGCAGTCGGCGTGGTTGTAGATAACATCGGCCCCCATTTTATTCATCATGGTGTAATAAGAAGTGGCCGTCTTGCGTTTAAAGAAGGAATCTGTGGAGCGGTCGGAACGCACCCCGTAGACAATGTCGCGGCCCTGGTCGAACTTTTCTATAAAGGCCTCCAGCACCTCGATGTTATCCTGCAGGTCGGCGTCGATGGAGACGGCGCAGTCACAGTATTCTTTGGCGGTCATCAAGCCCCCGTAAAGGGCATTTTGATGCCCCCGGTTGCGGGAAATTTTGAGCCCGCTGACCAAGGGGAACCGGTCATGAAATTCCTCAATAATCGACCAGGTCTTGTCCTTTGAACCGTCGTCCACGTACAAGATCCGGCTTTTCGGGGAAATCTTTTCCCCTTCAATCATTGACTTCAGCTTTTTTGTCAACCTTTTATTGGTTTCTCCCAAAACTTCCTCTTCGTTATAGCATGGCACCACGACAAATAATATTGTGTCTTTCAATTGGGACCCCTCCATCATTAGCTGTTGACAAAAGAATTTGTGTTTGGCCCATCTCTTTTCCAAGACTATTGCGAATTGTCCGGCGTTCTCCATTATTATACACACTTTTAGCAATAGAATCAATTTTTTCCCTATGTTTTTCACTGGAAAAATCTATTATATTTTCCTTCACGAAAACTTTTTTGTTTTCGTGTCCTTTTTTGTCACTTCCGGCAATTGCGTGACAACAAGGCACAAGCGAAATGCTTGCGCCTTGTCTCTTTAATCCGCTAGAAAAATATATTTCCTTTTTATAACAGCCACATCAGCAATGCCGCCACGCCGCCAATGCCCATCAGGAGCAGAGGCAGCAACAATGTAAAGCAACCCCACCCCATAGGCCGCCGGGGCCGGTAGTGCCGGTGCCGGTGAAAATGATGGTGGCGATGGGGTGGCGGACGGTGCCCTCTAGGCCCTCCAAGCCCTGGGCCGCGGCCGGGACCTCCACGGTGTCCATGCATAGTATCAGCCTCCTCCATAGAAGTATGTTGCTTCCATTATATTCAAATTTATATGTTTTGACAAATCCTGTCTCCCATGGCCGAGGTAGATAGAACCTTATCTTCCGGAACTCCAGTGGCAATATCCCTCGTTCTCCAACCCTGCTCCAAGGTTTTCTGGACCGCAGCTTCAATTCTGTCAGCACCCTCGGCGTCATTTAGGGAATAGCGGAGCATCATAGCCGCTGACAAAATTGTGGCGATGGGGTTTGCAATATTTTGTCCCGCAATATCGGGAGCGGAGCCGTGAATGGGCTCGTACATTCCCAAGGAGGTTTCAGACAGGCTGGCCGACGGCAGAATGCCGATGGAACCGGCCACCATAGAGGCCTCATCCGACAAGATATCCCCAAACATATTGCTGGTCACCATAACATCAAAGCTGCCCGGAGCGCGGACCAGCTGCATAGCGGCGTTGTCCACAAACATATGGGACAGCGCCACGTCGAGGTAATCCTCAGCTACCCGCTCCACCACGGAACGCCAAAGGCGGGAGCTTTCCAGCACATTGGCCTTGTCCACACTCACCACACGGCGACTCCTCTTACGGGCTATCTCAAAGGCCATACGGGCGATCCGCTCCACCTCCATGACGCTGTAGCGCTCCACATCATAGGCGGCGCTGTCATCCTCTTCCCGGCCACGCTCGCCAAAGTAGATGCCGCCTGTCAGCTCCCGGACCACCATAATATCGATACCACCTCCGCGAAATGCCTCACGGATGGGGCAGGCATCGGACAACGCCTCATACAAGACGGCTGGCCGCAGGTTGGCATACAGCCCCAGTTCCTTGCGGATGCGCAGCAGCCCCTTTTCAGGGCGCCGGTCCCCCGGAAGGTGGTCCCACTTGGGGCCGCCTACGGCGCCCAAAAGGACAGAATCCGATTTTTGGCAGGTGTCCAAGGTAGCCCCAGGCAAGGGGTCCCCTGTCTCATCTATGGCGGCGCCGCCGATGAGGCCGTAGCTGTAGGTGAAGGCGCGGCCTGTTTTCTCTCCAAGGACATCCAGCACCTTGATGGTTTCATCCACCACCTCAGGCCCAATACCGTCCCCCTTTAGAACCGCAATGGAGTAGTTCATGCCCGGACCCCCTTTTCTGAAATGGAGGCCATCAGGCCGCCGCCCCTAATAATGTCCTGGATGAAGGCGGGGAAAGGTACGCTTTGATAGCTCTCCCCCTTGGTGTGGTTGGTGATCAGGCCCGTGTCAAAATCCACCGACACCCGGTCCCCTTCCCGGATCTTTTCCGACGCCTCCTTGCTCTCCACAATCGCCATACCGATATTGATGGAATTCCGGTAGAAAATCCTGGCAAAGCTCTCGGCAATGACGCAGGATACCCCGGCCGCTTTTATGGCGATGGGGGCGTGCTCCCTGGAAGAGCCGCAGCCGAAGTTTTTTCCGGCCACAATGATATCCCCGCCGGATACCCTTTGAATAAAGGTGGGATCAATGTCCTCCATGCAATGGACGCGGAGCTGCTCCGGATCGAATGTGGTCAAATAACGGGCTGGGATGATGACATCGGTGTCTATATTATCGCCGAAGCGGAATACCTTTCCTTCTGCTTTCATCTGTAGCTTCCTCCTTCCAAATTACACCTGGTCCGGTGTGGCCAGCTTGCCTGCAATGGCGCTGGCGGCGGCTACGGCGGGACTTGCCAAATATACCCCGGACTTGGTGTGTCCCATACGGCCCACAAAATTGCGGTTGGTGGTGGAGACCGCCGTCTCCCCCTCCGCCAGAATACCCATATGGCCGCCCAGGCATGGACCGCAGGTGGGGGTGCTCACAGCTGCGCCCGCCTTTATAAAGGTCTCTAAATACCCCTTTTGAAGGGCCTCCATGTACACGGCTTGGGTAGCGGGAATGACGATGCAGCGCAGCCCTTTGGCAACCTTTTTGCCCTCCATAATTTCCGCCGCAACGGCCAGGTCGCTGATCCGGCCGTTGGTGCAGGAGCCGATGATCACCTGGTCCACCTTGACTTCGCCCCACTGGCCGGGGGTTCTGGTATTTTCCGGCAGACTGGGGAAGGCCACGGTGGGCTGGATGGCGGAGAGGTCGATCTCATACACCGCTTCGTACTCCGCGTCGGAATCCGCTTCAAATACGGAATATTCCCGGCTGGTCCGGCCATCCACGTAGGCAATGGTCTGCTCATCCACCGGGAAGATGCCGTTTTTGCCGCCAGCCTCAATGGCCATATTGGCGATAGTAAAGCGGTCGTCCATGGCCAGGCTTGCCACGCCCTCGCCGGTGAACTCCATGGATTTGTACAAGGCTCCGTCCACGCCAATCATGCCAATAATGTGGAGGATGACATCCTTGCCGCTGACCCACTTATTCAGCTTGCCCGTGAGCCTAAATTGGATGGCCTCCGGCACCTTAAACCAGGCTTTGCCGCTGGCCATGCCGGCCGCCATATCGGTGCTCCCCACACCGGTGGAAAAGGCACCCAGAGCGCCGTAAGTACAGGTGTGGGAATCGGCTCCAATCACCACATCCCCTGGGATGACAAGGCCCTTTTCCGGCAGCAGGGCATGTTCAATCCCCACCTCGCCGATGTCGTAAAAATGAGTGATGGCCTGCTCCCCCGCAAATTCCCGGCAAGCCTTGCATTGGGTGGCGGCCTGGATATCCTTATTGGGGGTGAAGTGATCCAAGGTGATAAAGACCCTATCCTTGTCAAACACCTTTGTAAAGCCGTGCTTTTTAAATTCAGCCACTGCCGGCGGTGTGGTCACATCGTTGCCCAGTACGCCGTCCAGCGGCACCTCAATCAACTGGCCCTTCGCCACATGGGCAAGGCCCGCTTTACGGGCAAGAATTTTTTGGGACATGGTCATTCCCATAATGTTCACCTGACTTTCATAAAAATAAAAAACCTTCGTCTCTATAACAGAGACGAAGGTGAGTCAACAATCATCACATCCGCGGTACCACTCCGGTTTGCTTTCTCTAAAAAGCACACTCATTGCCCCATCAAACGCCGGAAGGCGGTAATGGGACTTCCTCTGATAACGGTGGACCTCCGGCCAAGCCTACGCAGCAAATAACCGCCTTCAGCCAGCTGCTCACGGGAGAGTTTCATCCGCAACACCGTCCGCATTTCACCGGGTCCGTTAATTTTAAGGAAGCTTGTTTAATTAACGAACCTAACTGCGGCTCTCTAAGCGCATGCATACAGACTACTGAACCCGGTCAACGCACTTTTATTTATTGATTAATGATTTTACTATAACCTAAAGAGAATGTCAAGGGATTTTTTAAGGACAGATCGCCCAGAGCTTTAATCGCTATTTTTATGATGCGGTGGCGGGTACAAGCAAATACAGGTAAATTCAAAACAGCAACACCCCTTTTGTCACAGCTGCAGGTGGAGGTATTGATGTAAAAAAGCGCCACCCCATCCTCTTCATTAGCGCCACAAACTTGACCCGCGATTTCCTTGGCCTCCAAAACGGCATTGCCAACAGCAACACCTTGACCCGCTTCCCGCAACAGGTCCAGGTCATTGTAGTCGTCTCCAAAAAACAAAACCTGCTCCAGCGAAAGCCCTGCCGCTTGACATGCGGCTCTTATCCCGTTTAATTTTGAGGCATCCTTGTGCATGATCTGGCTCCAATTCTCCCCGTGGTTGAGATGTAAGTGCAGCATGGGGTAGTGCTCGACCAGCTCCCGCATCACAGCGGCGTCGCTGCATTCCACTGAAATCTTATAGACTTCCCCCCGGACCGGTTGGGAAAAATCATTGTGAACCGGCCTCCAATCCGCGTCATTCGCCCAACTGTTATCCTCCCCGTTGGAGTAAAGGTAATCCCCCATCTCCAGGGTGATGCCCCCGACCTGTGGGCAATCTATACACCGGGAGACCAGGTCCTTTACCACCATGCCAGAAATGGACAATTTCTTATCAACGCCTTTGCCTGTTACGGTTGCCCCGTTGTTGCCCACTATATAATCCACAGGGATATGCAGATGAGTGGCGGCCCTGGGGGGCCGGGCCGTGGCAAACATCAACAAATATCCCCGTTCACGGCATTTTTGGAGAACGGCCCTGGTAAACGCCGATACACCCTTATCCTTGCGCAAAAGGGTGCCGTCCAAATCGGTTGCAATGATCCTTATCCGCTCCATACTGCCTCCCAAGTAACGCTTTATTTTTTTTCATCCGCAGAAGGCATATTGTGCTTATCATAAACTTTTTTCTCAAGAGCGGCAACGAAATTGCCCCCCTTCTTCTTGATACCCTGTTCCGCCTGATCCCGCTTTTCCTCCAACGTCTTTAAAGCTTCATCTATTTTTCCACTCATCCGCAAATCCTCCCTTACTCAATAAAGAAATGTTTATAGGGCACCGTGTTTACTACCGGATGGTTAAAGCCATGGAACAAGTATCCATCCTCCCCGTAACAACTGCCGTGGTCGGAACAAAGAATCACAAAGGTTTTATGCCGCGCAGCGAAGCCCTCAAACAGCCCTTTCAGCCGGGCGTCCACATACCGCAACGCCGCTCGGTGGGTTTCCACGCTGTCCTGGGTTTCCCCTTCCAGATAAAAGGCATTGGGGTAATGGATGGCGTCAATATTGATATACATAAACACCCTTTGATCAGGGGCTATGCTCCTGATCTTTTTCAGGGCAAAGCCTATCTGGTGATCCGGGCTCTCCTTCACCCCGCACCCAAAAGCGGGCCGCCAATAGCTCTGTTGAAACATGGAGGGGAATACCCGGCCAATATCCGATCTCTTGTCAAAAAAGGCCACACCGCCAATACAGATGGTGGCGTATCCCACCGATGCCAACCCCTCCACAAAATTGCTGCCCTCAAAGGCAAAGGACATGGGGGGCGCCGCCCTGCCCATGCCAATATTCCGCGGAAAAAACAGCAGCTCCCTCTTGGTCAGGGGCGTCGGCTCCACCGGGCTGGGCAAGAACCCAGCAAACATGGCGTGGTGGGAGGGATATGTGAAGTTGCCGGGCGCATTGCACTTAATCCAAGGGCCGTACCGGTTGATGACCGGGGTGCCGCCGTTCTCCTGCTCCTCCATAGCCGCATCGTACCGCAGGGTATCCAGGCAGACGAAGAGAATATCGTGGCTGCCCACCACCTGATTCATATCCACCGTCTGTTTGGAAGGGCTGTCATCCTCCATCCACTGAACCGGCAGGCCTTCATTTTCCACCGTTTTCCACCATCCATTCCACTTGCCTCCGATAAATCCGGTTGGCATCATAAATATCTTGGTAAATCAAGTCCCCTTGGCCGTTGACCTCAATGATATAAGGCTCCAATCCGTTTTTGGTCAATAAAATATCTATCCCTGCCGACCGCAAGCCCAGGGCCTGGGCAGCGCCCAGTCCCATTTGCCTCACCTGTTCCCACTTTTCTTCCGGCAAGGGCAACCGCTCCGCCGCCACAGCTCCGTCCGCCAGATGAAGGTTGGTGACGGGTCCCTTGGCCCGGCGGCCAACGGCAAAGTCCACCACTCCAAACTGGCAGACCAACCGAAGGTCATAGGCCCAGCCATCCGCCTCCGCCTTGGGCAGCCAACACTCCGCCACACAATCCAGTTGGACCAGCGCCTCCAACACAGGGGTACAGGCATCATCCCTGTAGCACCGCATCCGCTTTGTGTTTATGAGCCTGCCGTCACGCCCCAAAACAGCGGAGGTGTACAGCATTTGCCGTCCAGTGGCAGGCTGCATCCGGTATGCGGCCACACCGGCAGCCCCCGATCCCAGCACGGGCTTGAGGAACACCTGGAAGCGCCGTTCACGGCGCATCTGCTCCGCAAGCTGTTCCACGCCCTCCACCCGCTCCAATAAAACGGGGGTGACAGGCACGCCGGCCCGGCGCAGCCGTTCCTTGCACCGCCGTTTATCCAAGGCAGCTAGAATGGCTTTGGGTGAATTGAGATAAACAGTCCCATCCACATCCAGACGCCTCAACCGCCGTTGATAGCGCCCCATTATTTTCGGCAGCCCGCTCACTATACAATCGGTGGAGGGCGGCGGGTCCAGCTTGACGCAATGCCCTTCCAGCGAGGGTAAATCACACGCTTCATAGGGAATCACCCGTACAGCCGCCCCTATTTCCTGGGCCGCCCGCAAAAAATATCCGGTGCGCTTAGAGCCGCGGTCCAGGTCACCTACCAAAACTATACCCATGGAGCGGAGTTACTCCGTCAGCATAGGGTAGTAGTATACCTCACCGCCATACTTATCCGGCTCCTGGGCGTTGGCCGCATTGATCTCTACGGGAAGCTGCTCCAGCCTCTCCACCATATCCTCCGTCAAATAGTGGTATTCCAGGTCCAGCAGCTCCAAATGCGCAAGCCTGTCCCCATGATCCAACAGCATCTGGCCGCCCTTATCGGTAAGGCTGCCGTAGCTAAAGTGAAGCTTTTTTAGTTGCGGCAAGATATCGCTTGCCAGCACCAGCTCCACGATCTCATCCTCCATATCGCTGTCCACCAATCCCAGCTCGGTGAGCTTGGGGAACCTGCCCTTCTCCAATAGGGGACGCAAGCTGTTTAGACCGCCGTTAAAACCGTAGTCCTCCACCCCAATATAAAGAATCAGGCTTTCCAAATTGGGGAGGCTGGCCTCCGCCACGGAGCGGACAACCTCCTCTCCCAGCCCGCCGCAAATAATTTCCAGCTTTCGCAGTCCCGCATGGCTTAGCGCACCCAATTCCAAATTGGTGGCGCCCTTGATCCGCAAGGTTTTCAGGTTGGGAAAGGCGTTTAAAAACCGCTCATAGTTGCCCTGAATGATCCAGGATACCTCGCATTCATCGTACTCCATATCCCCAATAAAAAAGCCTTCAATGTGTTGAAAGGACTCCTTGTGTTCCACAAAGAAATCCAGGATAGGCTGGCAGGACTTCTCGTAAGTTTCCTCCCAGGCGCCCACAATAATGCTTTTCAACTCGGGCAAACGCTTGTCTTCAAGGATTTTTTTGCCCAGCCAAATTTGATCCCGGCCCTTGTCCTCGTAGTCCTCATAAGATAGGGCATATTTTTTCTCGCCCATGGCCTCGCCCGCGGCATCCTCGCTCACCTGCTCATAGCCCATCTTCACTTTTTGCTTGATCAGCTTTTGGGCCTCTTTTTCCGCCGCCCGTACGCTGCCATAAGCCTTGGCCTGTGTCTCGCCGTCTGTTCCCAGCTTGCCAAACCATACTGTGACCTGGGCGTCTGCCTGTTCAATGTTCCAAAATTCCTGGAAGTCATCGTCCCTGTAAATAAAATAATTTTTCACGTCTATCCCTCCTGTGATAACCTATTGTTATTCAAGTCGGCGGAACTGCCTGCCAACAGAATGTCCCCCCGCTCAATCCTATATATCGTCTCGGCTAAAAACAGCCGCTCCATTGCCTGTACCGCTTCTCTCAGGGATTCCGGCGTCGCTCCCTCAGGAACAGGGATCCTTTGCTGCGCCAAAATCCGGCCGGCGTCATACTCCCCATCCACCACATGGACAGTCACGCCGGTTTCAGTTTCCCCCGCCTCCAGCACCGCTTCATAGACCCGGATGCCGTACATCCCTTGTCCCCCATATTTGGGGAGCAGACTGGGGTGGGTGTTGAGTATCCTGCCGCCATAGGCCTGTAAAACCTTGGGGCCAATTCTTTTCATGTATCCGGCCAGCACCACCAGATCAATGGATCTGCCCCACAGCAGGTCATGGATGGCGGCGTCCACATCCTCCACACGCCGCCGGTTGATACAACGGGCTTCCACCCCCCACCTTTCCGCAAGCGCCAAAGCGCCGGAGCCCGGATTATTGCTGATCACCAATGCAATGGCGGATTCAATCCGCCCTTCCTGGGACGCCTTCAACAACGCCTCCAAATTAGAGCCGTTATGGGAGGCAAGCACCGCAATTTTCATGGCTCCTCCTAGCACTTGTTCTTTTTTTTCCAGTATACATGAGGAAACCTTGGGACGTCAAGGTGGATTTGATCATGGTTGTGCGGTTCTGCTCCACCTGATATAATGAAGCAAATACAGAGGAGGCTGACTATTAATGTCCATGGACATCCCCTTTTCCTACACCCTTGAGAGCCTGGGTCCCCACATCAACGTATGCGTCACCCATGACCATAAATTTGGCACGGACGCCTTTTTGCTGGCCCACTTCGCCGCGCCGCGGCGAAAGGATATTGCCTGCGACCTGGGTACCGGTTGCGGCATCCTCCCCATGTATTGGGCCCGCTTCAATGCTCCCCGGCGGGTGTACGCGGTGGACATTATGGAACAGGCCATTGAACAGCTGCGGATCGGGCTCAGGGCTTCTCAAATGGAGACGGAGGTTATCCCCATCTGCCGCGATTTAAAGGAATTGGACAGCGGCGACATTCCCAAGGCCTCCTGCGATCTGGTGGCCTGCAACCCTCCCTATAAGGTCGCCGGTACAGGGATAATAAGCGCCACCCCCAGCGGCCAGGCGGCCCGCCACGAAACCTTATGCACCATCTACGACATCTGCGGGGCTGCGTCCGCGTTATTGCGTTTCGGCGGAAGGCTCTGCATCTGCCAGCGGCCTGAGCGGTTGCTGGATGTGGCCGATGCCATGCGGCGGGCCGGTATCGAGCCCAAGCGCCTCCGGTTCGTCCAGAAGGATGGGGGAAGCGCCCCGTGGCTGTTTCTGATGGAGGGGAAGAAAGGTTCCCGCCCTTACATCACCGTGGAACAGCCTTTGTTGATGGAGGCAGAGGACGGTTTTTCGCGGGAGGTGTTGGAGATTTATGGGAAGATGTAAGGGCCAAGCATAAACCTCCAAACCATGACTCACAAAGACGGAAGGGATGATAAAATGCCGGTAACAATCAAGTGGTTTCCCCGCTCATGGCTACAGATCATTTATGACGGCAAGGTAATTTATATTGATCCATCTTATCTGGCCACCTATTTCCACCAACATCCCGGCAAAACGGGTACAGGGGATGACGGCCTTCCTGAAAAAATGCCTGGGGGAGATATCATCTTATATACCCATGCGCATAAGGACCACTGCAAAAAAGCCACTTTGGCGCGGCTTCAAAAAACGGACGCCGTCGTCTTAGGGCCCAGAGGCTGCGCAAAGGAGATTGGCAGCCACTACACCATTGTCCTGCCAAATGAACAGCATCAATTGCGTGGAATTGGTATAGAAACAATCAAGGCCCACAACACGTTGCAGGGCCGCTCTACAAAAAAGGTCCACAAGGAAGGGGCTGGCATAGGTTACATCCTGCGGCTGGGGAATATAAAAATCTATCACGCCGGGGACACAGACTTTATCCCTGAGATGGCAGGGATAAAAGATATGGGCATTGACATCGCCTTTCTTCCCATTGGCGGCACCTTTACAATGGATATTGAGGAGGCCGTCCAGGCCGCCGAGGCAATCATGCCAAAAACAGTTATCCCCATCCATCATGTGACCGCCGATCCCGCCTCCTTTTGCGGACACTTTGAGAAAAGTTCCATTAAGGCCATGGCGCTTTCCATCGGTGAGGCGTTCATTTATCCATAACATACAGAAAAAGACTGGGGGCAACCCCAGTCTTTCTTTAATTTCCTCAGTGGTATTTGGGCAGCCAATCTCCATGGGCCTCAATCAAGTCGTCGCAGAGGCTGACAATATCGTCTATAGACAGCTCCGCCGAGGTGTGGGGGTCCAGCATGGCGGCATAGTAAATATTTTCTTTCTTTAAGGTCATAGCCGCCTCAATGGTCAACAGCTGCACATTGATGTTGGTGCGGTTTAGGGCCACCAGATGCTCCGGCAGCTTGCCCACATAGCAGGGCTGGACGCCGGAGGCGTCCACCAGGCAGGGCACCTCCACGCAGGCCTCCTGGGGCAGGTTGGTGATCAGTCCGGTGTTGAGCACATTGCCCCCAATCTTATAGGGCACATTGGTCTCCATCGCTTCCATGATGTAGGAGGCGTATTCATGGGTGCGGGTGTGGACCACCTCATTTTTGATGAACTCCAATCGCTTGGTTTTCCAGTCCTCAATCTGGGCGACACAGCGGCGGGGGTACTCGTCCAGGGGGATGTTAAACCGCTCAATCAGTTCCGGATACTTGTCCTTGATCCAATAAGGCATATATTCCGCGTTGTGCTCACTGGACTCGGTGACATAGTAGCCAAAGCGCTTCATAATCTCATGGCGCACCATATCCCCGTGCTTCTCCGCAATCGACGCGGCCCGGCGCTTGATTTCCGGATACAAATCCTCCCCATTCCGGCGGATTTCCAGCAGCCACGCCATATGGTTGATGCCGGCGATCTTATACTCCACATGATCTGTGGGCATGTCCACGCTTTTCAGGATGGTTTCGGCGCAAACCTGGACGCTGTGACAGAGTCCCACCGTCTTGATGGGGGTATACCGCAGCATGGCCCCGGTCAGCATGGCCATGGGATTGACATAGTTTAAAAACCAGGCCTCCGGGCAAGTCTCCTCCATATCCCTGGCGATATCCAGCATCACCGGAAGGGTGCGCAGGGTGCGGAAGATGCCGCCGATACCCAGGGTATCGGCGATGGTCTGGCGCAGGCCGTACTTCTTGGGGATCTCAAAATCAGTGACGGTGCAGGGCTCATATCCCCCCACCTGTATGGCGTTGACCACATAGTCCGCGCCCTTAAGGGCGGCCTTGCGGTTCTCCACGCCCAGATAACTCTCGATACGGGCCCTCCCCCCGTTGCTGGTTCGGTTGATGGACCCTAGCATCACCTCCGACTCGGACAGCCTTTCGCTGTCGATGTCATAGAGGGCAATGGTGGCGTCGTGAAGGGCTGGGCTAAGCATGGAATCCCCCAGGACGTTTTTTGCAAATACGGTGCTTCCAGTTCCAATAAAGGTAATCTTGGCCATATGTATTACACTCTCCTTGAAATGGTTTGCAGTGGGGCATGGATCTCACATTTTATGTCAATGCTGCCTGATTTGCCTACATTATAACAGTCCTTTTGCTATTGGTAAACCATAAAATAAAAATCTTTTACATTGGCGGCAACACTTGTTAGGCACGTTCGCGTTTATATGGCTTGGGGTTGTTCGTTCGGCCTAAAATGTAATCTGTGCTTGTATTGTAATAATCCGCCAACTTTATAACCGCCCAAACCGGGATCTCATGAATCCCCTTTTCATACCTTCTGTAAACTTCACGTTTACAATCAAGCAGATTTGCTATTTCCTCCTGAGTTTTATCC
>Ga0153947_1000433_pt1 | contig 20448 bp, 12 predicted proteins | sample TSNJ031MetaG_FD_104697 | JGI IMG/M metagenome (GOLD analysis project Ga0153947, IMG submission 104697) | Attine ant fungus gardens microbial communities from New Jersey, USA - TSNJ031 MetaG | ecosystem: Host-associated > Fungi > Mycelium > Unclassified | place: USA: New Jersey, Wharton State... | reverse complement strand
TTTTCACTTATACAATCCTCTTTCAAATAAACAAGAAAGTAAAGAAATGATTATGGAAGTAGGCAGTATATTACAGAAAAGTCATGCAAATTTTTATACCTGCCATTGCACTGGAAAAAAAGCATATGACATCCTCAAAGATGTTATGGGAGAGAAAGTCAATTATCTTTCAACAGGTACAGTATTTGAGATATAAGGATAGTTAGAGTATAAGCATAATGTAATTCAAGGCGTAAAATGGCATTATCGCTTGATTAGTGTGATTATCTGATGTGACACTACGGTTAATAATCGGTAGGTGGAGCGACCAAGCAAGGTTATATATTAGCGGGTGGAAATCCTGTCCGGTAAGGAAAAGCCATTCCATCGGTAGCGAGTCATGGAACAAGCCCAGTAATAGGCATGTTCGTATAGTGCTTTGGCTGCAAATCAGATTTACTATTTGGATTGTACGCTAAATGTGACATGAGACCATGAAGATAGTAAAATTATAATTAAAATCCAAGCCACAGAGCGGCAAGTCGACACCGCCCTGTGGCTTTTTATATAGACAAAAACAGCCAAAGGAAAGGGGTGTTGCATTTGGCAGAAGAAATCCAGGAAGCCATTCAAATCATACGGGTTGCCTATGACGGGCTTGAGATTGCCCTGAAAGTGGGAAGCGGCTCCATAGAAGTCATGAAAAAAACAATAGATGTCATGATTGGTCTGTTGGACCATGAAAAAGCAATGGGTAAAACAAACATGCGTAATCTCCTAAAAAAAGGTGGAGACCTGCAGGTCTTACAGTTCCAGACACAGGATATGAAAAAGGTAGAAAAATATGCCAGAAAGTACGGCATACTCTATTCCGTCCTGCCGGATATCAATAAGAAGGATGGCCTGAGTGAAATTATTTTCCACACTGAGGCAGTCCCCAGGGTAAACATGCTGATACAGAAATTAAAATCCGGCAGGATTGCAACCTTTGAGGAATACCTGAAAGGCGGGGATGAAAAAGAGCTGGAGAAGCTCCTTTCCTTCCTCAAAAAGCAGAAGCAGGGAAACGTAAAAGACCACACCGAAGAAGCCGTAAAGGCTGACAGCATAATGGAAGGCTTAATCGAAAAAGTAGGCACTTATGCTATGGAAAAACAGAGCATCAGCGTAGCAGAAATTGAGGAAAACTTTCATATGGGAAATACCCAGGCGCAAAAAGTCATGCAGCAGCTTCAGACCATCGGTGTGGTCGGCAAAGGGGAACCGGACGGAGTACACAAGGTAGTTATGGACAAGGAAGCCTTTGAGAAGAGGATGCGGAAGTATCAGGAACTGGCAGGGCGGATGCGTACCATGGCTGCGGCTAAAAACGGGGATATGATTGACATTACCATTTCCAAAAAACTGGTGGCGGAGGAAAACTCCCATGCGGTAAAGACCCGTATCCCGTTCCAGAAAGACAAATATATCTGGATAGCAAAGGACAAAGCCATGGATATCCATGACGGGAAGACCATCCTGACCTTTCTGGATAAAAACAGGGATTATAAGATTTACTCCGCTGACAACAGGGTAGTGGGTTCCATGAAAGGGGCGCAGCTCTATGAGAACAGCTATGATCCGGTAACTGCAGAGGTCAGGAAACGGTATGCTAAAGCAAAGCCAGATCCGGCCAAAGCCCCGTTCATGAAAAAGAGGTGACAGGATGGAGCCCAAAAAGAAAAAAATACCCACCATCTGTCTGCTGATTGGGGCAGTTGCAAGCTGCTATGCCGGATATCTCTTAAACGGAGCCTGGACTGAAGGTATGGATTTAACCGCTTTTCCAGAATCCTTCAGTAAAGTCTGCAGCAGTCCCTTTGCCAATTACTTAAACGGGAATACATGGAAAGCAGTGGTAATGGCCCTGATGGTTTATGCCATTGCCATCTTAATGCATTACACTAGTCAGAGAAATTTCATGCCGGGCAAGGAGTTTGGTACTGCAAGGTTTGCAGACGTCAAAATGATTGATAAGGTACTGGCGGATAAAGAGAAGGATTATAACCGGGTGCTGAGCCAGAATGTGCGGATGTCCTTAAATACACGGCATACGAAGCTGAACAACAACGTTCTCATTATCGGCGGCTCCGGTGCCGGAAAGACATTTTATGAGGTAAAACCCAACCTGATGCAGATGCCCCACCACTGCTCCTTTATCGCAACGGATCCCAAGGGGGAAATTTTAAGAAGCTGCGGGCAGATGCTGAAAAATAACGGCTATCGGGTAAAGGTCATAAACCTGCTGGAAATGGATCAGTCGGACTGCTATAATCCCTTTGCCTATATCCGGGAGGAGACAGACATTGTAAAGCTGATTACCAACCTGATTGCCAATACCACGCCAAAGGACAGTTCGGCAAATGACCCGTTCTGGGAGAAAGCAGAAGGATTGTTCCTGCAGGCAATCTTTTATTACGTGTGGATGGAGGTAAAACCGGCAAAGCGGAACTTTGAAACCGTACTGAAACTGATAGGGGAAGCAGAGGTGGCAGAAAAAGGGAAGCCCTCCCAGCTGGATCTGCGCATGAAATTTCTGGAGGAAAGTTCGGTACTGGGGGCAAACCATCCGGCAGTCAAGCAGTACAGCAAATGTATGCGGGGTGCGGGAGATACGGTAAGGAGTATTATCATCAGTGCAAACTCCCGGCTTGCGTTTCTGGAAAATAAACAGGTGCTGCGGATGTTAAGCAGGGACGAGATGAACCTTGCGGAAATAGGGATCGGAGTGAATGGGGACGGGGAAACAAGGACTGCGTTATTCTGTGTGATTCCGGACAGTGATAAATCCTATAACGCCATAATCGGGATGCTGTATACCCAGGTGTTTCAGGAACTCTATTACCAGGCAGATTTTAACTGTGGCGGCAGGCTTCCCATCCATGTAACGTTAATGATGGACGAATTTTCGAACATCGCGTTGCCAAATGATTACTGTTCCCTGCTTTCCACCATGCGGAGCCGTGAAATCAGTTCCGTCATCATTATCCAGAATCTTGCCCAGATCAAGGCTTTATTCAAGGATACATGGGAGACGATCCCAGGCAATTGTGACACCTTAATCTACCTTGGCGGCAACGAGCAGGGAACGCACGAATACATTTCAAAACTCCTTGGTAAAGGCACCATTGATAAAAAATCTTCCGGCGAGACAAAAGGACGCCAGGGAAGCAGCAGCCGTAACTACGATGTACTGGGAAGGGAGCTGTTTACCCCGGATGAAGTCAGGAAGCTGGATAATAAGAAATGCCTTATCTTTATCCGTGGTTTTGATCCCGTTCTGGATAATAAGTTTAATCCTTTTTCCCATCCGGCTTTTGTACAGACAGCAGATGGAAAAGGGGAGCCGTATGTTCATGGCCGGATTGGATGCGTCAGTGGTACAGGAAGTTCTAATATTATGGCGGATAAGAAAAAACCCATGGAACCATCCTACCAGATCTTAAGTGAAAAGGCCGTGAAATATTATGAAAACAGGAAAGCCAGAGGGGGGAATGTTTACATTGACAGCCTGACCTATGAGGAGTTTAAGCTGCTGGGGGAAAAGGAGATGGAGCGTCGGTTCACGGATCTGGACGAGCAGATGCAGAAAGATAAAGTACAAGAGGAAATGGGCAGGGAGCTGGAATACCAGGAACCGCCGGAAAAGACGGAGGAAAAGAAATCCATGGAGAAAAAGCAATCCATGGAGAAAAGCCGATCCATGGACGAAATGGCAGAAAAGAGACAAAAACGGAAAGCCTTTGAAGGGGAGGATACCATAGCCAACCGGATCCTGCACTGGCAATACTCAGAAAAACAGAAAGAAACACTAAAAGCAGCCATGAAAGCAAGGGTGCCCAAACAGGAGATATTAGCAGTATTTTATCCGGAGATTGAGGAAGCAGCCATGCAGGAGAGATGGGCTGCTTTTTTTAACGGCAAAGGGGGTGGTTAAGCAGAGTGCAATGGAAACGTCCGGTTTATAGAATCGGGGAGAACTGCTGATGATAAGCAGATAGTAAATAGGAGAAATAGAAACCATTAGTGAAAATCAATCAAAAGGAGAGAAATTATGTATAAAAAAATCAAAGCAGAAAAAGGAAACAAGCCGGCAGGTTTCTTTCAGGGGATGAAAAGGAAAGCAGCCGTAGGCGGCTCTGCCGTTATGATGTGCTGTGCGCTGATGAGTACCACGGTGGCAGCTGGTACCGATGCGGTAACACAGCCACTCAATAACTTAAAGACCCTTGTCATTGCAGTCATCGGTGCTGTAGGCATCATTATCCTTGCAAAGAATGTAATGGAGTTTGCACAAGCCTACCAGCAGCAGGATTCTTCCACCATGAACTCCGCCTTAAAGGGCATTGTGGCAGGGGTCATGATGGCGGGGATTTCTACCGTACTTACCTTCCTTGGATTCTAAGGAAAACAAACAGGGTGGGGGAAATCTGTCCCCCGCCTCTAAGAAAGGGGTGAAATGGTTTGAATGCTTTTAAGTTGGGTGACAAGATCCTTGACTTGCTTGAAATCGTTTTTGGCTTTTGGAATAACCAGGTGTCCCTTGTGTTTTCCCTGCTTGGGCAATCGCCGGTAGCCTTTAAGGGCGGTGGTCCATGGGGTGTCATTGCAGGGTTGGAACCGGTTTTTGTGGCAGTTGGTTCCTCTCTGGTAGTACTGTTCTTTGTTATGGGATTCTGCTCGGAAAGTGTGGATATCCGGGAAGAAATGCGGTTTGAGGTAATTCTTAAGATGCTGATACGCGTAGGGCTTGCACAGTGGCTGGTTGCCAATTACGTGACGATTATGAAAGCCCTTTTTACCTCCGTGGGAAATCTGGTGGGGCTTTTGTCAGCAGGTTCCGCTGCCACACTCACAATAGACAGCACCCAGGCAGAGGTCATCAAAGGGTTGGATTTTGGGGAGAGCCTGATTATGCTGATACTGACAGCACTGCTGTCCATTATCATTATTATCTGTGGCTTTTTCTTAATCTACACCGTCTATTTCCGGTTCCTGCGGATACTGGTCATTGTGCCCATGGGGGCAATTGCATGTGCCACGCTGGCTGGAAACCGGGGGATCAGTAATACCATGGTGGCTTATTTTAAACAGTTTTTGTCCGTGCTTCTGGAAGCAGTGACCATGGTGCTTGCCATTCTGATCTGCAATGCATTTATCAATGCAGGACTGCCTGCCTTTACGGGAGAATATGCGGACTGGGCAAAAACCCTGATTTATCTGTGTGAAATGACCTTTACCATTGCCCTGACGGTAGGGAGTGTGAAAGGCGCACAGAGTCTGACAAGCAGGACATTGGGGTTATAGAGAAATGTATGAAAAACAGACAGGAGGAGCAGATATGCAGATAGAGATTTCCAGGGATATCGAACGGTATCAGGAAACCGTTGCCATGGGGCTTACGGCAAAACAGCTGTTTTTTTCCTTGGCTTCCATAACGGCGGGGGGCGGGCTGATACTGTTGTTATATCCCTTTATTGGTTTAACAATCAGTGCCTATGTGGCGATTCCGGTAGTAGCACCTATCGCCCTGGGCGGTTTTTACAGCTACAACGGAATGAGCTTTTATGAAGTAATGAGACGGAAATTTGAAATGATATTCGCAAACCGTCCACTTATTTATTCTTCCACGGAAAGGGAAGACGTGATCAGGCAGCTGCATATGGAGGAAGCACTGCTTACGGGAATAGGGAAAAAGGCAGGGAAAGGCATGAATAAACAATTGAATAAACCAGCCTGACAGTCAGGCCGGACAGTTTCGGTCATACAGCCGGGAGTGACCGGTCTGTGTGGCTTCACCAATAAGGAAAAGGAGGCAGAAGAGTGGGCTTATTTACAGATAACTTCAGGGAGTTAAAGAAAGCAGGCGAACCCCTGTACCGTACTCCCAGGTCGGTACAGGACACCATAGAGATTGTGGCGGTGGCGGAAAACGGTATCTTTGAAGTAGCCGGAGGGTTAAAGTCCCTGAAGCGGTATTCCAAAAGCTACCGGTTTACGGATATCAATTATACCACCACCAATGAGGAAGAGCAGGTTGACATCTTTGAACGCTATTGCAGGTTCTTAAATTCCCTGGATGTAAACTTTAAGATTACCATTAATAACAGGAATAAAAACATGGAGGATTTGCGGAAGCTGGTGCTGCTGCAGTATAAGGGGGACGGCTTTGATAACTTCCGTAAAATCTATAATGACATCATCGAAGATAAGATCCGGGAAGGCAGACAGGGTATTGAGCAGGAGCGTTACCTGACCATAACCATTGAGAGGAAGAATTTTGAGGAAGCCAAGGCGCAGTTTGCCACCCTGGAAGCCACGCTTCATAAGGCGTTCAACGAACTGGGGGCAGAGATTACGGCACTGAACGGGAACGAGCGTTTAAAAGTGCTTTATGATTATTACCATCTGGGGAATGAGGGGCAGTATCAGTTTGATTTAAAAGAGTACAAAACAACCGGGACGGATTTTAAAAATGATTTATGCAGCAGTACCACCAGATATTTCCCAGACCATTATGAGTATGACGGGAAGTACTGCAGGGCGCTGTTTATCAAGAAATATCCAAGCAGTCTGTCAGACAGGTTTCTAAACGAAATCACATCCATGCCGGTCCATTCCATTACCAGTATTGACGTGGTGCCCATACCAAAGGATCTGACAACGAAGATACTGCAGAAAAAGTATCTGGGAATTGAAGCGGATATTTTAAAACAGCAGAGGGTAAGGAACCGGAACAGTGATTTTTCTTCGGAAATCTCCTATGGGAAACGGATTGAGAAGAAAGAGATTGAGGAGATCATGGATGACGTCCGGGAAAATGACCAGTGCCTTTTCTATGTAGCGGTTACGGTTATCCTGATCGCAGACAGTAAGGAGGAGTTAAACAGTATCAGTGAAACGGTGGAAACCATCGGGAAGCGTAACGGCTGTAATATTGATACCCATCATTTACAGCAGAGGGAGGCCCTGAATACGGCACTGCCAATCGGGGTAAGACAGGTGGAGACCATGCGCACCATGCTGACCCAGAGCGTGGCGGTGCTGATGCCCTTCAACGTGCAGGAGCTACATGACGCAGGGGGTAATTATTACGGGGTCAACCAGGTATCCAGAAACATCAATGTGGGGAACCGTAAGAAACTCATAAACGGTAACGGGTTTATCTTCGGTGTGCCCGGATCGGGTAAATCCTTTTTTGCCAAGCAGGAGATGGGAAGTGTATTCCTTAATACGGAAGATGATGTAATTGCCGTGGATCCCATGAATGAGTATTTTGACATTGCCCATACCTTTGGCGGTGCAGTGGTCAATATGTCCACTTACACGGATAATTACATCAATCCCCTTGACATGGATGTGTGGGAGCTTGACATAAACGACAGTAAGGGAATGATCCGGGAAAAGGGTGAGTTTATGCTGGGACTGTGCGAACAGTGTATCGGGGACTCCTTAAATTCCAGACAGAAGTCCATCATTGACCGGTGCGTGAGGAACCTTTATGTAGGGATTGCCAGGAGCCGTGAGAAGTACATTCCCGTGATGTCTGATTTTTATGATCTGCTTATGGAACAGCCGGAAGAAGAAGCAAGGGATATTGCCCTGTCTCTGGAGCTGTTTGTCAATGGCTCCCTGAATATTTTCAACCACCAGACCAACGTGGATGTGAGAAACAGGTTTATTGTCTATGGCATCCGGGATTTGGGAGCGGAGCTTTCTCCGATCACCATGCTGGTAATGATGGAGAATATCCAGAACCGGATCAAAGAGAATGCCAGAAAAGGGAAAGCCACATGGCTGTACCTGGACGAGTTCCATGTGCTGCTAAACCGTGAATACAGTGCAAAGTATCTGCAGCAGTTATGGAAAAAGGTAAGGAAGCAGGGAGGGCTTTGCACCGGGATTACCCAGAATATTATTGACCTCCTGCAGAATTATGTGGCTACCACCATGCTGGCTAACAGTGAGTTTGTGGCACTCCTTAAGCAGGCTAATACGGACAGTTCCAGGCTGGCAGAGGTAATCGGGGTGTCGGAGGCGCAGCTGCGGTTTGTGGCTAATTCTTCCAGCGGCATGGGGCTTATGAAGTGCGGGAATGTCGTGATCCCTTTTGATAATACGATAAGCAAGGATTCCGATTTGTACAGGCTGTATAATACAAATTTGCATGAGAAGATAGCAGAGAGGGGAAATACAACTGTTGGATAAGGATAAATTTATGCTTTTTATCAAAGATATTATGATACCTGAACCGGATAATAAATCAGCTACAGCAATAAGGGGCAGTAACCTTTAGAAGCAATAAGAAAACAGTATATTAAAATAGTAAAAGGTATGTTTGCTGAGCAGCAGGCATGCTTTTTTGATTTAAGGAGGACTGGAATTGGAATTGACACATGTAAGCCTATTCACGGGCATTGGTGGGATTGACCTTGCGGCAGAGGCAGCAGGGTTTAAGACAATCGCCCAGTGCGAGTGGGCAGACTTCCAGACTAAGGTGCTGGAAGCACATTGGGGAAGTGTAGCAAGGTTTAAAAATATAACAACATTAACAAAGGAGTCACTTTATGAAAAGACAGGATGCCAAAATATCACACTCGTGTCAGGCGGGTTCCCCTGCCAGCCATTCTCCCAGACCGGGAAGCGCAGAGGCTTTGCAGATGACCGTTACCTCTGGCCGGAAATGCTCAGGGTCGTCAGGGAGCTTGCCCCCAGTTGGGTGCTTGGAGAAAATGTTGCTGGGTTCGTCAATATGGCACTCGACCAGACGGTTTCTGATCTGGAAAAGGAAGGCTACGAAGTCAGGGCTTTTGTATTGCCAGCTTTTGCCGTCAGCGCGTGGCATGAACGGAAAAGGGTATTCATCGTTGGATGCCGTATTCCCCACGCCCCTTGCGACATCTGCAGAGCGGGGAATGGGCAGGGTAAAGGTAGGGATAACAAAAAGCGGAAGGCTCAAGAAAATAAACGCCGGCGGGAGCAGATGGGGGTTGGATTTGAGTGTGGCAGTTTTCTGTATCCCGGTGGAACTGGAACAGTGCCGGGAAAAATACCGGATGCTGCCAGCAGATGCGGAGGATCTGGCGGCAGTGATGGAGATCCAGATAGGGGAGGAACGGATCAGCCCTTATTGGCTGGAATGGCTGATGGGGTTCCCTTATGCATGGACGGACGCAGGCAGTGGGGAAAAGAACCGGAGGGTTTAAGCCGTATATCAAAGGTGGAACAGAATTGGGCGGAAAGAGTGGGTGCACTCGGGAATGCGGTTGTACCGCAGCAGGTATACCCCATACTGGCCTGCATGGCACAGATTGAAACAGGGAGGTGCCGGGAATGGTGCCAGACTGAAACGGAAGGTTTGAGGTGCTGCTTTCAGCAGTTTTGAAGGGATTACGGATATAAGGTGGAGAATAATTAAGTCTGACAGCCAAAAAGCTGTAATCCATGCCTTGGCATTTCATGCCAGGGAAAAAATAGCGTTATTAAGGTTTACCAGGGGAAGTGCGGAGCGTATATAATGATAATAATAAGCAGCATCTAAGCCAATCGGTTTAGGAGGCTGTTTTTTTAAGGCAGGTGATTGATATAAAAATAAAAAAATCCGATAACAAGCCAATGGTGCTCCACACAAAGGAAAAAACAAATATCCATGTGAGAGGGGAGCCGGAGACAAAGACTAAGGGCAGGAGTATTAACACAGTAGACCGCAGCCCAAGAGTAAAAAGTGCGGAAGTATCCTATACAAAGGCGGTAAACAGGAGAACTACGGATAAGAAAGCAGTCAGACAAAATAAAAACAGCACAGCCCAGAAAGAAAATAACTCGCCAGGCTATAATCCACTGGCAGATAAACGCAGTAATGGGAGCTCTACTGGAAGTCATAGCAGGAACGGTACAGCTTTCCATAATTCCGGGGAAAAATCAGCTGTACAGGATACCTGCCAGAAAAGGAGGATAACTTCCAGAGAAGCTGCTCCTTCCATTAAGATAAAAAGAAGTGCCGTAAAAGCGGCTGGCATGGTGGGTGCTGGTATTATCTCAAATCAGACAGAAGGTGGGAAAGAAATAAAGGACAGCCTGCTTGTGGCAGATATGATTGCTTCCCCTGTAATATCAAGTGCTGGAAAAGGGGCGGATTTATTCCGTAAAAACCAGGCTTCACTTACACAGAGGAAGGCAAAAATAAAAGCAGTTGATCATTACAAAGATTCTGATGCTGGATCTAAAATTTACGGCAGCAGCAAATATCCGGCATCTGGAAGCAGCACTTCTGGTAAAGAAGGCAGCCTAACGGAAGCGATTAAGAAAAAGAAATTACGAAAGAAGGAGATAATTCTTAAAAAAGGGGAAGGTTTTAAAGCAAAAGATTCACCTAAAAATGATCTCAGGAGGAATGAAACTCCCACGAAAAAGAGAGCTTTAAAGAAGAAAGGGGAAATGAAAAAGGAGAGCGGTATTGACCAAAGCAGCGTTAGTACCAAGGGAAAAACAACAACCAAAAGCGGCACAAATATAAGGAGCAGTAAAACCAAAAAGAACAGCAGCCGAAACCTGATGATAGCCAGTTTCCTAAGCCGTATGGGACGGGAGGAAAATCAGGTAGCTGTAGGGAAAGCCTTAAAAGATGTTATCTTAATGAAAGTAGGAATATTAATGAAGCAGATGATAGCCCAAGCGGCCGGTTTTCTGCTTTTTTTCTTTTCACTTATTGCCATAGCCTGCCTTCCGGCAGTACTGGTGATAGCCATCCTCTACAATTCCCCTTTTTCCCTGTTCCTGCCACCATTACAGGAAGAGGAAACAGTAGTTAGTGCAGCAGGTGCTTATGAAGCGGATTTCTATGCAGGGATAGCCCGGCTTGCGGAAGATCACACCGGATATGACGATAGCAAAGTCATCTATGCTGATTACGAAGGGGACGGAAGCCCCAATAACTTTTATGATGTCCTTGCAGTCTACATGGTAAAGCATGGGATCGGGGATACGGCGGCTGTCATGAATGATACTTCCAAAGAATGGCTGAAAGCAGTCTTTGCGGATATGTGCAGCTATACCACTTCCGTGGAAATAGAAGAAACTAAAAGAATTGTTGTGGAAGTAGATGAATACGGGGAAGAGACAGAGGTTGTGAAAACCGAAACAAAGAGGATCCTGTGCATCCGTGTGACTCTTTTACATTACCAGAATATGACAGGCCGGTATGGATTTGGAGAGGAAGAAGCAGAACTTCTGGCAGAATTGTTGAATCCGGAATATCTTACCCTGCTTGGGTATGCAGGTGGAGGCCTTACATCTTCAGTAGCAGCAGAAACACTTTCCATGGAAGAGTACCAGAGCATTATTAACAGAATAGGTGATGCAGGGGCAAAACAGGCAGTATCCTATGCCCTGTCAAAGCTTGGATACCCCTACAGCCAGCCTATGCGTGACAGTGGAACCCACTATGACTGTTCTTCCCTAACCTTTTATTCCTGGCGTTCCGCCGGGATAAATATAAGCTATGAAGGGGGGAATACGGCAGCGCAGCAGGCAAAATGGTGCAATGATAACGGCTATACCATTTCTTTTCAGGATATGCAGCCGGGAGACCTGATTTTCTATAGCTTTGGCAGCAATGGCAGATATCTGAATGTCGGGCATGTGGCAGTGTACTGTGGAGATGGGAAGCTGGCGGATGCTTCTTCCAGCCGTGGAAAAGTGGTATACAGGGATCTTTACAGTACGGGAAATATTGTACTGATCGGAAGACCGCAGTAAGTGTGGAAAAAATTCCAAGACACCAAAGCACGGTGCCTGGGAATTTCTAAATTCCACACGTGAATAAGCGGCAGAAATGAGGGAGTATGGGAAAGAAACCGAAAGAAGATTACGGGATGTCCCTGCAGAAAGCCTATGAGAGCTGGAATTACCTGCGGGAGCATGGTGGAAATGACCCCTTCCATGAGGACGGTGTAAATATGAACCTGGTCAGGAACCATATCATTTACTACAAAAGGAAGCTGGAAGAGCAGAACGGACCATTCCCGGTATGTTATTACCGGAAGATACCGCCGGAGACAGATATGAATTATGTGACAAACAGCGGAGAAATCAAAGACCTGGCCAGGGAAGCAATGGATGCCTATCTGGATTCGGAAAACCTGCAGTATTTATACCAGGCAGTGAGTTACATGACCAGGGAAGAAAAAAAGGCAACATGCATAGTAAATGTCACGGGTTATGCCATAGGCCTGGCAAGAGCCATCCGGGAAAATGATGTGGTTACCATGCGGAGACATGCATATGGAAAGGAAAACTATCTTTCCTCTTTTGCAGAGTGTGCAGAAAAGGTGAGGCAGTTACAGGGAAAAGTAAAACAGGAAGGGGAAGGGGATTTAACCCCGATGTCCCACATGAAGGAGCAGAGCCGGTAGATTCTGCTCTTTTATTGTGAAAGGAAAGGAGCATGTATGAAATTAGAAGATGTGATTTTAACAGTAGAACATACTGAGGATGGGAAAAAGGCCTGTCTGTTTACCCTTGAGGATTTTGTGGGCAGTATGGAAGGGGAGCTTAATGATATTCATGATATGGCAGTATTAATGACAGAGTTGTTCAGGAATAAATCAGATACGCACAGCTTTAATGTAACGGTATGCTCAGTGAACCAGCGTACGGTTACTGCAAAATTCTGTCATTCAGAAGCGGAACTCAGGAGCTTCTTACAGGAAATGGTAGAAGCCGGTCGTCCTGCCACTCAGGAAGTACTGGATACTGACAGATGCAGCATGGAATGTCTGGAGGTGCTTAAATCCTATAACATAAGCCTGACCGGGGGTATGTTATCCAGCCGGTATCATTATGAAGAAACAGGACATCCCTTTAAGGCAGGGGAAGCAGTTACCAATTTCAACGGCAATCAGTATCAGGTACTGGAAGTACTGACAGAAGAAAACCTTTTATTGCGGAATATAAAAACCAATGAAATTCTGGTTGCAGTCGGTGCGAAGTATTATAACCGCTATCCCGTAGAACAGGGACAGACGGCAGGAAGAAAAGGCATGGAATGGAACCACGGAGTGTATCTGGGCAATGACCTGACGGAGATTAATTACCAGGGGATACGAAGGAGATATGGCAGTGAGGTACAGATGGATGATCCGGAAGACTGCAGAAGGGAAGCATTACACCTGTTCCTGGAGGTACAAAACATTTGTCAGAATGAGTGGTTGTGGTTTCCCACGGAAATGAAAGCCCTGATGGAACAGGTAATGGAGGAACAGTTTGGGACAGACAGGGAGAAAGAATTTATGAAAAACCTGTATGACGGCTGCTATGATATTTTATTTCCGTCAAATAGGGAATGGGAAACAGAAAAAGCAAGATAAAAAAGAGTCACAAGGGAACAAAGCAAATAAAACATATAAATCAAATAAATCAAATAAAGTTGCTTAGTGCCCTTCAAATGATCCATAACTTATAAACTGATTGTGCCGTATTGCGGCATATGTGAAAGGAGCATGGTTACAAAGATGAAAAAAGAAAATGAAATTAAGGCAAACATGGATTTTTTACTGAAGGAACTGAAAAAAGAATGGAGGAAATCAGAACCGGTGTGCCATACGGTTCTGATTTCCCTCAAAGAAGCAGGCAGGATTCATATGAAATTCCAGACCTCCATTCTTAAGCGGCAGGCGGTACTGGAACAGGAGGAGACCACGTTTGAAGAAGCCATTAAGCTGACTAAGGAAAATTATATTCTGCTCCGGCTGCTTAAAAAGATCAATAAACAGGAAACCAGGGCAGTAAAGGAGGAGTCCGCCACCGCATTCCAGATTTTCCTTGACCGGGAGGAGTATAAACTGTATCAGGAAGACTGCATGAAGGGAGAATAGATGGGGAAAAAGTACCGGATTATTTACGCGGACTGTCCATGGGGGTACCGGGTTTATTCCGGTAAAGGACAGGGACGGACTGCGGAAAGCCATTACCATACCATGGACACAGAAGCGATACGGTCATTACCAGTGGCGGAGATAGCCGATGATGACTGTATCCTTTTTTTGTGGGTTACGTTTCCCTGCCTGACAGAAGGACTGTCGGTAATGGAGGCATGGGGATTTCATTACAAGACCTGCGCCTTTACCTGGGTGAAGCGGAATAAGAAAGCGGACACCTATTTTTTCGGCCTTGGGCACTGGACAAGAGGGAATGCAGAAATCTGCCTGATCGGAATCAGGGGGAGGCCAAAGAGGGTATCAAAATCAGTCCCCCAGATCTGCGATGCCAGGATTATGGAACACAGCAGGAAGCCTGACGAAATCAGGGACAGGATTGTACAGCTCTGCGGTGACCTGCCCAGGATTGAACTGTTTGCAAGGCAGAGGACAAAAGGCTGGGACTGCATCGGAAATGAAACAGACGGACGTGATATCCGGGATGCCCTGCCGGATCTGATTTATGGAGGAAAGGTAGATGAGTAATGAGAGTAGATGATAAAGTAGCACGGCTGTATGATGCCATGATAGGGACTGTCACAACGAAAGAAGAAATCTGGAAAGATATCTGTACCCTGACAGGCAGGATATACCGCTATGAGTTTGAGAATATCCTGATGATATATGCCCAGCGTCCCCATGCTACCCTTGTTGCAGGTTACGACATCTGGAAAAAGGTAGACCGCCATGTCAGGCGGGGAGCCAAAGGGATTGCCATTTTCCCATCCAGGGCACTGGAGCCGCACATGCGTCATGTCTTTGACGTGGAGGATACCGGTGGGAAGAAGCAAAAGCTGACCTGGGATTTAGAGGGTGATACCTTATCAGAATATATCCGTTACCTGAATATTTCCGGTGAAACAGGGGAAACGGAACAGGGAAAAGAACCGGACTTAATTGCTTTAAAGGACTTTACAAAGGAGCGGATCCGATCAATAATAAAAGAGGACTTCGATATGCGGATGTCCGAGTTTACACGGTTTGCAGGTGGACGTGTGATTATGGAATTGAACCCAACAAACGTTGGGATTGGAGAAACGCAAGACTTAGCAGAAGAGCTGGTATATAAAAGCATTTTATATGCGGTAGGCACCAGATGCGGTTTTCCCCTTACTCCTGAGGAACAGGATTTTAAGGGAATTACCGAAATAACAGGCGAAGAGGAAGTCCAGCGCCTGGGCAGTCTTGTATGTGACGCATCCTGTAGTGTTCTAAGGCAGATAGCAAGAGAGTTAAAAGCAATGGGACAGCAGAAGATACATTCTGCGGAAAGGAGCGTATATGGAAACCATGACAACAGACAGGGAAATGACTATGGCAGCAGCCATGGAAATAACCTACACGGAGAAGGACGGGCTGCTTTATCCGGATCTGGAGCTGCCGGAGCAGGAGAGCGGGGAGAAGATCCAGGCCAGGCTGAACCGTTACGGCAGGATGGCGGTGAACTACCTGAAAGAGGAGGAACCGGCCAGATACCGGATGCTTATTCATCTGGGCAGGCTGGAGGAGAAAATGAACCAGGTAGAGGAGGAAGCCCACCAGATGTTACAGACAATGATGGAAGCTTACCTGAAGAAGAATCCGCCAAAGGACAGGGAATCCACCATGGAGATGTGGCAGCTGTGGGAACAGGCGAAGCAGATGGCAGAGGAAATCGTCCTGAAGGAAGTAGTCCTGAAATTCCATTAAGGAATGGAGGGAATGAAGAAGCAGAAATCCGGTTGGATGAGGAGCTGAATCAGGAATTAGAGGATGAGATCCAAAAAGAGCTGGATGAAATAGAGGCACTGGGAAATACCGGTACACAGGAGGGAAGCTACAAACAGGCTTCCCTTTTTGATTACCTGGAACCGGAAAAAAATGAAAAACCACAGGGATACCAGTATACCTATCAGGAACCCAAAGCGGAAACAGTGATTCCCCATGAATACGTCAGGGAAGTATTGCTGCGGGGCAGCGGCTTTTCCAGAAGCAGGAATCGTATTTATGAAATGTTTCAGGAGGAATCAGAGCCTGGTGAGCGGATAAAACGGCTTAAGAAGGAATACGGGCAGGGTGGTGCCGGATGGCCGGTAGAAGGAATCGGACTGCAGGGTTATGATACTTTTCATGGGAAAGGAATACGGATCCAGTGGCGTGACATGGAAGGGGAAAAAGAAGGATACCTTGGCTGGAAGTCAGTGGAACAGGAAATCAGCGTCCTGATCATGACAGGGGAATACTTCCAGCCCCCAAAGCCTGTTACTCCGGAAGTGGACAGCAGCCTGTGGCAGGAGCCTCTGGATGAGTTCTTCCAAAGAGGCTTCTGGTCAGAAGTACCCAAGACGGTCCTGATGGAAGTATTTTATAAGGCCGGCCGGGAGGACAGGCTTGCTTTTTTCCGGAACATATATAATAAGAACCGGTTTGAAGTCAGCCTGCGGGACAGATTTACTAATACCTGTGGGGAATGTCATATAGGCAGGCTGGAACAGGGGATTCTCATAGAATTTCCGGACACTGCCGGAACCAAATGGAAGACAGAGATTGGGTGGGAACAGGCAGCGGAATATTATATGCAGATGATGACAGAGGGCAGGCTGACATCCGGTCTTACTATGGAAGGGATACAGGCAGAAGAAAAGACCTGCTTAAATGTGCATTGGATCCGTAACATTTTCGAAGAAGGGCTGGAAGAGCTGTCACGGCTGCCGGAGCCGGAGAACCATGAACAGGAAATAAAGGAAGTGCAGCGTATTGTGGCATTATTAGGCCTGGATATGGAAGCCGCCTGGGATGGACACAGCGGGTTTCTGGTCGTGGGCACAGAGGATGGCTTCCTTGCCGGAAGGGATTTCTATGATTATCTGTTTAAAGAAGCCATTCCGGCCCTTGGGCATGAACTAACAGCGGACGATATCCTTTCCTTACAGGGATATGCCAGAGATGCCAGACGGCCGCGCAGAAGCATTCAGGCGAAAGAGGAGGACACGGAAAAGGAGGATGCGCTGTGGCAGGTGCCGCTGTCCAGATATTTTGGTGAAGAACAGCAGTACTTAAGCGTAAAGGTGTTCTTGTATGATATTTTCACCACCAACATACCAATGGAGCAAAAAGCCGCTTTTCTTGCCGAAGTCTACGGGCAGGAGAGAAGCGGCTTCTCCATGTCCGGATATGCGGATAACAGCCATGGCAGATGCGAACTGCTGCGGTCAGAAGAAGGAATTACCATCCGCTATCCGGTACCAGACGGGGAAACAAAAGAGAAGTTTGTGGATTTTAAGGATTGTGCAGGGTTATTGATGCACCTGATTGAAAAGAATACCTATCTTACGGAAGGGTTGTTTGAGCAGTATGGGAAGAATCCGGAAATTTTTCAGGCAGAGCCGCATTTTATGGAAATCTACAGCCGGTATAAGGAGAAGCTTGGGAAAACAGGGGAACAGGGATTGTTCCTGCCGGAATCGGATATGGAACATGCGGGAGAGAAAGAGAGCCATAAAGCAGAAGAAGAAAATACGCTGATAAAAAGAGGAAATCCAAAGGCAGGAGAAGCCACCACCAGAGTGACAGATCCCTCTTTATTCCCGGTATCAGGTGATAAAGGGGAAGCCGGGAAAACAGCCAGAGGGAAGGAAGATATAAGTTCCGCTGGGAAAGCTCTCGGAAACTTCAGCCTGCTTAATCTGGAACAGCCCATAGGGGGACAGAAAACCAGATACCGGTGGAACGTGGAAGCAATCAGTGTTTTAAAGCAGACAGAAGGAGAAGGACGGCCTGCTTCACGGGAAGAACAGCTTATCTTATCCCGGTATGTTGGGTGGGGAGGGATTCCGCAGGCATTTGACCCGGATAACGAAAACTGGAACAGGGAATATAACGAATTAAAGAAGCTTCTTACGGAAACTGAATACCGTGAGGCAAGGGATTCGGTAAATACGGCATTTTACACTTCCCCTGTTATAGCAGAAGGTATCCATGAAGCCCTGGAGCAGTTTGGTTTTCAGAAAGGGAGCATCCTGGAACCGGCACTCGGGATAGGGAATTTCTTCGGCAGCCTGCCGGAAGGGTTAAGAAAATGTAAGCTGTATGGGATAGAAAAGGATAATATCTCCGGCAGGATAGCACGACTCCTGTATCCGGAAGCAAAGATAGAAATCAAAGGATTTGAAGAAACCGTCTATCCCGATAACTTTTTCGATGTGGCAGTGGGAAATGTCCCATTCGGAGATTATAAGCTGTATGACCCCAAATATAACAAGCAGAATTTCCGCATCCACGATTATTTTTTTGCCAAGACGCTGGATAAAGTCAGACCGGGAGGCGTCATTGCCTTTGTCACAAGCAAGGGAACACTGGATAAAGCCAGTCCCACCGTAAGACGCTACCTTGCAGAGCGGGCAGAGTTAATCGGAGCCATCCGTCTGCCCAATACTGCATTTAAGGAGAGTGCGGGAACGGATGTTACCAGTGATATCATTTTCCTGCAAAAGAGGGAACGGAAGATTACCACAGAGCCGGACTGGGTGCATCTGGGTTATACGGAGAACGGGATAGCCGTCAATTCCTACTTTGCAGAGCATCCGGAGATGATGTTAGGTCATATGGAATATGATTCCCGTATGTTTGGGGAAGGCAGCAGATATACAAGCTGCATCAATACCGATCTGGAGTTTGATCTGCGAAAGGCAATAAAAACAGCGGTGCAGGGTATGTCGGCACGGATAAGGGATGCCGCTTCTATCCCTGACGGGAAAGAAGCAGAAGAGGACGTGATTGAGGCAGACCCGGACGTAAAGAACTACACCTACGCCTTTCGGGAAGGGAAGCTGTATTACAGGGAAAATTCAAAAATGTACCGGAAGGAACTGCCAGCCAGACAGGAGGAGCGGATTAAGCATCTGGATGAAATCCGCAATATTACGAGGCATCTCATCTTCCTGCAGACAGAAGGATGCAGTGAGCAGGAATTGAAAGCGGGGCAGGAGCGGTTAAACCAATGTTATGACAAATTTGTTGGAGAATATGGTTACCTTACCAGCCAGGCAAATGCCAGGGCGTTCAGGGAGGACAGTGACTATCCCCTGCTGTGTTCCTTGGAAGTGGTGGGTGAAGAAATTTCTGACGAAAAAATTTCTAGCGTATCTAGCGAAATTGGGAATGTGAAAAAGGCAGACATGTTCCATAAGCAGACCATCAAGCCGAAAGCAGCCATTGAGCGGGTTGAAACTGCCGTAGAAGCGCTGAACGTTTCCATGAATGAGTTCGGAGCCGTGAATCTCCCCTATATGCTCAGTATCTACACACCGGATTTAAGCAGCATATTTTCCGAATTACCGCCGGATGCCACCCTGTCAGAAACCCTGGAAGCAGAACTGAAGCATAAAAAACTGACAGAAGAATTAGCCGGGGTGATTTACCTGGATCCGCAGCAGTACAATGAGAATGATTTAAATAAAGGCTGGCAGACAGCAGACGAATACCTTTCCGGAAATGTACGCAATAAACTAAGGATAGCAGAAAGGTATGCGGTGACAAATCCGGATTTATTCGGCGCAAATGCAGAAGCCTTAAGGCAGGTACAGCCGGCACCGCTGGATGCGTCAGAAATCGAGGTAAAGGCCGGCACCACCTGGATTGACAATGAGGATTATGAAACATTCCTGTACGAACTACTTCTTACTCCCCGGCGGGCAAGGGCAGTAAGGACCCAGTACTACCAGTCCGGCATACAGGTCAAGCGTAACTCCTATGATTACAGCTACCGGATCCTGAACAAAACGCTGGACTGGAACTCTGTTGCAGCCACCCGGACTTACGGGACGAAACGGAAGGATGCTTACAGCATTTTTGAGGATACCCTGAACCTAAGGACCGTTACGGTGCGTGACCGGATTGAGGACGGGGACGGAAAATACCATTATGAAGTCAATAAGAATGAGACCATGCTGGCCAGGGAGAAGCAGAACCTGATAAAGGAAGCCTTTAAGGAATGGATATTTAAGGATGCGGACCGGCGGCAGAAATATGTGGATTATTATAATGAAACCTTTAATAATACCCGTCTGCGGGAATATGACGGCTCCCACCTGACCTTTCCGGGGATGAACCGGGAAATTGAACTGAAAGCCCACCAGAAAAATGCAGTGGCAAGAATCCTGCTTGGAGGCAATACCCTGCTGGCTCATTGTGTGGGTGCCGGAAAATCCTTTGAAATGATGGCAGCCTGCATGGAACAGAAGCGGCTCGGACTTGCAAATAAGACGGTAATTGTAGTACCCAAAGCACTGATCGGGCAGACAGCCGGGGAATTTTTACGGCTCTATCCATCCGCCAATATCCTGACTGCCACAGAGCGGGATTTTGAAAAGAGCCGCAGGTTGCGCTTTATTTCCCGTATTGCCACGGGGGACTATGACGGTATTATCATGTCCCATTCCCAGTTTGAAAAAATCCCCATCTCCAGGGAACGGAA
>Ga0153947_1000430_pt1 | contig 20522 bp, 16 predicted proteins | sample TSNJ031MetaG_FD_104697 | JGI IMG/M metagenome (GOLD analysis project Ga0153947, IMG submission 104697) | Attine ant fungus gardens microbial communities from New Jersey, USA - TSNJ031 MetaG | ecosystem: Host-associated > Fungi > Mycelium > Unclassified | place: USA: New Jersey, Wharton State... | reverse complement strand
GTCGGAAAAGATGATATAGGGAGGTACCCCCTGGGCGGAGGCTATTGCATTCCGCTGTTGCCGCAAGATATCAAACAGCTTCCGGTCATATTCCTGGATATCCTTCCTCGCAGGCTGTGCTTTGGGGATATGCCGGTGAATCGATACCCGTTCCTTGCCCTGAAGCACCGGTAAAGACCGGGCGCTCAGGTGGATTACAGAGTACTCCCCCTCATCCTGGTTGAGGTAATCCTTTGAAATCAGATAGGAGATAATCTCCTTAATCGCCTCCAAGGAATATTCCGCCATAATGCCATATGTGGAAAGCCCGTCAAATTTGAGCTCCCGAATTTTGGCTATGCGTGATCCCTTAAGCACCTGGGCCACCATGACAACCCCAAAACGCTCCCCCATCCGTTTGACACAGGACATGATTTTCTGGCTTTCCACAGTAATATCCGTAGTTTCCAAATCGCTGTCACAGTTGGAGCAACCGCCGCACCGGCTGGGGGCTGTTTCTCCAAAATACTCAAGGATTTCTTTGCGCAGGCACCCATCGGTGTTGCAGTAGTTGACCATCCGCCGGAGCTTGGCATATTCCTCATCCCGGCTCCCCTCCGCCTTGGTTTGGGCGATTAGGTATTTATTCATCACGATGTCCGCCGGGCTGTAAAACAAAAGGCACTCCGCAGGCTCGCCATCCCGCCCGGCCCGCCCGGCTTCCTGGTAATAGCTCTCCATGCTTCTGGGCATGTTGTAGTGAAGAACGTACCGGACATTGGATTTATTGATGCCCATGCCGAAGGCGTTGGTGGCCACAATGACCGAAACGCGGTCATAGATAAAATCCTCCTGGCTTTTGGTCCGCACCGGCTCAGGCAACCCCGCGTGATAGCAGGCGGCGGTAATACCCACCTTTACTAGCCTATTGTACATCCCCTCAGTCTCCTTGCGGGTCATACAATAGATAATGCCGCTCTCCCTTCTGCGATCGTTTATGTAGGTTATAATGGCCTTATTTTTATCAATCCCCTTCTCCACCCCAAAATAAAGGTTGGGACGGTCAAAGCCGGTAACAATTTGAAAGGGATTTTTCAGCTTTAACAGCGCCACAATATCCCTTTTTACCCGGTCGGTAGCCGTTGCCGTAAAGGCCGACACCACCGGCCTTTGCGGCAACGCCTGGATGATTGCGGCAATAGCGGTGTAACTGGGACGAAAATCATGGCCCCATTGGGAAACACAATGGGCTTCATCCACCGCCACCATGGACACCGGAATCTTTTGAATAAACTGGGTAAATTCCCCGCTCTCCAACCGTTCAGGGGCGATATACAACAACTTGTAGCCCCCCGCGCGCGCCTTAAACATACGGGCTGTAACCTCTTTCTGCTCCAGGCTGCTGTTGATATAGGTGGACGAAATACCCGTCTGGTTTAAAGCATCCACCTGATCCTTCATCAAGGAGATCAGGGGGGAGATGACCACAGTCACTCCCGGCAGTATTACCGCCGGGATCTGATAACAAATGGACTTCCCGGCGCCGGTGGGCATGATGCCCAGCACATCCCGGCCGGACATGATTTGACCGATAACATTTTCTTGCCCTTCTTTAAATCCGTCATATCCAAAATATTTTTTTAAGGCCTCCAAGGCCGCTGGACTGTGCATATAAAAACTGCTCCTTATGTAATGCTGCCTCCATTATAGCACAGTTTTCTTCTCTGGCGAGCTTCTTTTTCTCCTTTTTGGCCTCCTATCCGTATGGCGGCGCTATACCATCCATTATGCATACTGGCTTTGAGCGTCTTTTTCTTTACCCACAAACAAGCCTTTTAGCGTTTAAATGAAATGCGTATTTGTTAAAATATATTCTTTACAAGCTTCAAAAAATGATTAGGACTTTATTGTAAACTTTCCCCATCCACATACTCAATCTCCCAACCATAGTTGCCGGGTTCATTGTAAAGAGAATGGGTTCTGCCTGAGCGGCGGAGAATAGGCCTATAGCTTCCCCCCTGGCTTTTGGCCATTAATCCAGGGAAACCGCCTACCAGCCACGCATAGGTGACTCCTACAGTCAGGGACCCAACCAATAGTGAGAGGATGATAAAGAGGATAGTCCATGCGGACTATTTTCTACAGCACCTGCACCATGATCAGGCAGGGGTTTTCCTCCCCCCACATCTGATTGCTCTCCAAGGGCAGAAAGCCCATGGAGCTGTAAAACATTCTGGTCCTGGCATAGCCAGGGTCCGGGTGGGTGCTGTCCAGTGTTTTGACCTCCAAAAAGGTACAGCCCAATTCCCTGGCTCTGGACTTGCACCACTCCACCAGCCCACGGCCAATGCCGCCCCTGTGGTACCCCTCCAGTACCCCCATCACATGCACCTCGGCCGTGTAGGGATTGTGCTGATTAAGTATCACAAATCCAACGGCCCGGTCCCCGTCATAGGCGGCCATCAGCTCCATACTTTCAGCGTCCTTACTATAGCCCTGGATGGAGGGCTCCACCCCAAACCAGTCTGGCAGGGCGTGGAGGATATGGTTGCATATCCTCTGCCGCTCCTGGGCATTCTCCACTAATTTATACTGCATCTCCATCCCTCTCTCCATAAAACGCGCAGAAGGCTTTATAGGCCATATAAACATCAATTTTGGATACGATCTCAAAGGGCGCGTGCATGGACAGCACCGGTACGCCTACATCCAGCACATCCATATCCAGTGCGGCCAGAAACACAGCCACTGTGCCGCCGCCGCCCTGGTCCACTTTACCCAACTCGCCGATCTGCCACTTGACCTCTTTTTCATCCAGCAGGCGGGTCACTTCACTCACAAACTCGGCCGTGGCGTCAGAGGTGCCATACTTGCCGCCGGACCCAGTATATTTTGCCAGAGCCACTCCGTAACCCATATATGCCGCATTATTCTTTTCCAGCACATCTGGGTAGGTGGGATCAAAGCCTGCGTTGACATCGGCGGACAGGCATTTGCTCCTGGCGATGACCCTGCGGCCCTCCACCCCATGGGGCTGAGCCAGATCGGCAATAAAGTAGCGCAAAAAGGCGGTGTCCATGCCGGTGTTGCTGTTGCTGCCAGTCTCCTCTTTGTCGGCAAATACGGTGATGGTGGTGTACTCCGGCTCATTGCAGCACAGAGCTGCCATCAAGGAGGTATAGGCGCAGACACGATCATCGTGGCCATAGGCCCCCAGCATGCTCCGGTCAAAGCCAATATCCCTGGATTTGTAGGCCGGTACAGCCTCCAACTCGGCACTGATAAAATCGGCCTCCACAATGCCGTATTTCTCATGAAGCAGCCGCATAATATTGAGCTTGACCAGCTCACTCTCCTTGTCATCCCTAAAGGGAAGGCTGCCCACCAGAATATTCAGTTCCTCCCCCTTGATGCCCTCCTCCAGGGTACGCTTTCTCTGTGCGTCAGCCAGATGGGGAAGCAGGTCGGTGACGCAAAATACAGGGTCTCCCTCCGCCTCGCCCACGCACACACTCACCTGAGAGCCATCCTTTTTATAGATCACTCCATGAAGGCTGAGGGGGATGCTGGTCCATTGATACTTCTTGATGCCGCCGTAATAATGGGTTTTAAAGAGGGCCAACTGGGCCTCCTCGTAGAGAGGCCGGGGTTTCAGATCCAGTCTGGGGGAATCTATGTGGGACGCTACCATGCGAACGCCCTCCTCCAGCCCTTTTTTCCCCATAACCACCCCAATCAAGGCTTTGCCCCTGTTGTTGTAGTAAAGCTTGTCCCCAGGCAGGTATTTGCGACCGGGCTCATAGGCTGAAAAGCCCTCACCCTCCAGCGTGCGGACAAGGACTTCCACCGCTTCACGCTCCGTCTTGGCCCTGTCCATAAATGCCTTGTACCCTTCACAGAAATCAAAGGCCGCCTTTAGTTGATCATCGCTCAATGTGGCACCGCCGTTTTTGGGCTGATACAATAAAGCTTCCTTCAATTTCTCCGCCGCTGTCTTTTCAGCCATTTCAAATCATCCTCATCTCATGTAATTAACTATAAACAGAACAATGTCCGGGGGCCTATAATAAGACTCCCGAACCCTCTATTTATTCCGCTATGGCGTGCTCATGAATCTCATCCGTATCTGGCAGCTTACCTACAATAGGCTCAGGATTAATGCCCTGGCGGGTATAGTAATCACTGATGGCCGCCTTGATGGCCTGCTCCGCCAAGACGGAACAGTGAATCTTGACCGGCGGAAGGCCTTCCAATGCCTCCACTACGGCTCGATTGGTCAACTGCAGCGCCTCGTCAATGGTCTTGCCCTTGACCAGTTCAGTGGCCATGGAGCTGGTGGCCACAGCCGCCCCGCATCCAAAAGTCTTAAACCGCACATCCTGAACAACGCCTCTGTCAATCTTCAGGTACATCTTCATAATGTCCCCGCACTTGGCGTTACCTACTTCGCCGATGCCGTTGGCATCCTCAAGCTCCCCCACATTCCGGGGATTGGAGAAATGGTCCAATACCTTTTCACTATATAACATCAAGAATATCCCCTTTCAAAATCACTTTAATACAGCCTCGCCCCGTCCGGCTACAATGTCCTCCCAAATAGGCGACATATTCCGGAGCTGCTTGACCACAGGCGGCACCGTTTCCAGTATATAATCCACATCTTCATCCGTATTATCAAGGCCCAACGAAATCCTCAGGGAGCCATGGGCCACACCGTGGGTCAAGCCAATGGCCAACAGCACATGGCTGGGATCCAGGGATCCGGAGGTGCAGGCTGAGCCTGAGGAAGCGCTGATCCCCCTCATATCCAGCATCAGCAACAGGGATTCCCCCTCTATGCCCTCAAAGGAAATATTGAGCACACCGCAAAGCCGCCGCTCCTGGTCGCCGTTGAGCCGGGTGTGTGGGATATTCAAAAGCTCACTGACCAGCCGGTCCCTCATGGGAGTGAGCTTGTTCTGCTTCTCCTCCATATGGGCCACAGCCGACTCAATGGCCACGCCCAAGCCTACAATGCCGGCCACATTTTCCGTGCCGCCCCGCTTGCCCCGCTCCTGAGCGCCGCCATCCAAATAGGGCGGCAGCACAACGCCCTTGCGGCAATATAAAGCGCCCACCCCTTTGGGCCCGCCAAATTTATGGGCGGAGAGGGAAAGCATATCTATATTTTGCTCCGCCACATGGATGGGCAGGTTGCCAATCGCCTGCACCGCGTCAGTGTGGAAAATCACTTTATGCTCACGGCAAACCGCGCCAATTTCAGCAACAGGCATCACGGTGCCGATCTCATTATTTGCGTACATAATGGTCACAAGGGCCGTATCCGGCCGGATGGCTTTCTTCACATCCTCCACCCGAACCACGCCGTTTTCATATACCGGCAGGAAGGTAACCTCAAAGCCTTCCCTTTTTAATGCCTCCACAGTGTGAAGCACCGCATGGTGTTCAAAGGCGGAAGTGACGATATGCCTTTTGCCGCGAACCGCCTGCTGACGGGCCACAGCCTTGATAGCCCAGTTGTCCGATTCGGTGCCGCAACCGGTAAAGAAAATTTCAGCCGGCTGGGCGCCCAAAGCAACCGCCACCTTTTCCCTAGCCTTTTCGATGGCAATCTTGGGCGGCCTGCTGAGGGCATATATACTGGAGGGGTTGCCAAACTCCTCCTTTAAAAAAGGCGTCATTGCCTCAAAAACTTCGTCGGAGACCCTTGTGGTCGCGGCGTTGTCGACATAGACAGTTCGCATCTTTTACCAGTCCTTCTCTCATTGTATGTTCAGCCTCAGTATCATCTACTTCCTAATTCTATACCAATTCGGTATAGAATGCAAGTGCTTTTGTTAAATTTATCGGTTTTCCCTAGGATCTAGGATCCTGCCGGGCATACAATTGAGATTGGGCCACTGCCAAACGGTCACACCGCTCATTTTCCGGATGTCCCGCATGGCCCTTAACCCATACCAGGGCAACCTGATGCTTGCCGTAGAGCTGAAGGAGCCTCTCCCACAAATCCGGATTGAGGGCGGGTTGATTTTTGCCCCGCGTCCAGCCGTTGGCCCGCCATTTTTGGGCCCAGCCCAGCTTCAGGGCGTCCACCACATACTTGGAATCGGAATATAGGGTGACGGCGCAGGGCTCCTTGAGGGCTTCAAGGCCCGCAATGACCGCCATCAATTCCATCCGGTTGTTGGTGGTGTTGGCCTCGCCGCCGGAAAGCTCCTTTTCCTGCCCATTGTAACGGAGGATAGTGCCGTAGCCGCCTGGACCAGGATTGCCGCTGCAAGCGCCGTCGGTATAGATATCCACTTTTTTTAAGTTATATTCAGTCATAGGAAGCTCCTGTAGACAATAGAATAAAAGGAAGACAAGTTTATTCAAAGCAACTAAATTATACAACGATTAACGGGGATTTACAAGGCACTGCCAAAGCAGCTCTAGAAAAGAAAGGGGGTATCGTTCTGACGGCGCACCATTAAGAATCCGCCTCCCCCGCTCATTTTTTTGATCATTTCTATACCTGCTCTAGGAGGGCGTATCATTGAACCAATCAATCCTCATTCCATTTCTGCTCAGCCTGGCAGCCGGCCTGTCAACAGGCTTGGGGGCATTGATCATTTTTATCTTTCCCCATCCCAGCCCAAAATTTCTGGGGTTTTCCCTGGGATTTTCAGCGGGCATTATGCTGGGTGTCTCCTTTCATGAACTGCTCCCTGAGGGCATGGTCTTGCTGGGCCAAGGAGGCATTGTCGGTATCAAGGGGGCTGTCTGCTTCGGCATTGGCGCCGTAATTGCCGCGCTTATCGACCGGTTGGTGCCAGGCGCTGCGGCTATTGACATTGATATCGATAATGATATCGGCGATGTGGCCCGGGTGGGATTCATCTCCATGATTGCCCTGATGATCCACAACTTTCCGGAGGGCATCGCCACCTTTATGTCCGGTTACAAAAGCCTAACCTTAGGCATCTCCATTACCGTCGCCATTGCCCTGCATAATATCCCGGAGGGCATCGCCATCGCCGTCCCCATCTATTACGCCACCGGTGACCGTAAACGGGCCATCGCCATGCCCCTTTTATCCGGCCTCACCGAACCCATCGGCGCACTGGCGGCCGCATTGTTATTGCAGCCCATAATGACCGACGCCATCCTGGGAGGCCTATTTTGCATGATTGCCGGGATCATGCTGTATATTGCCTTTAAGGAGCTGATGCCCGCTGCCCGCAGTCAGGGCGGAATATTCATTACCTTAATTGGTCTTGCATGCGGCGTAATCATTCTCGGCTTTGCCATGTCAATATAAGCCCTACTCCTCTTTGAACGTATTGATCTCCGCCGTGTACTCCATATCCGGCCTTTGTGCGGGAATTTCTGTGGTATCCTGACTGACATCCGCCGTCGCCAATTCCGCTGCCAGTATAACCTGGGCAGGGTTCTTTCTTCTTTTTGGTGGACGAATGCCAAAGTTAACCGCTGTCGCAATCACCACGCCTGCGCTGGTTTCAATGACACGGGCTAATGTGTACCATAGGGATTCATCCCGTTCCATGGCGGCCATAATGGCTAAAATAACCACTGCACAGATACCACAAGCGTCCTTCCGCCCAATAAAGTTGCAGATCACAAAGCCCACCGTCATTGCCACCGGAAACAACCAGATATTGAGCCAGGGAATCGGAACAGAGGCAAGCGCCACCATAAAAAGAAAACCAATAACACCTCCCAAGCCAGTGCCAATCAGGCGGCCCTTTCCATATTTCCAGGACTCTGACGCTGAGGGCAATAGGGTTAAAATAGCTGTAATGCAGGCGTTCGCAGGCACTCCGTAATCCAGGAAATACGCGATCCCCAGGCATATATAGACGGAGATTACCGTCTTTATGGTCCGCATACCCAATCCAAAGTTGCCGGACCGTATCTTTCCTTTGACCATTATGCCAATACCCCCAATGAATGTAACGTTTTGTATGATTCCTATATTAACATAAAAACGCAAAAGAAAAAATATGAAGCCCCAATATTATCCTTTCCATACATTTCACCTTATAGCCCTTCGTTATTTTCACGGCAATGTATACAACATATAGCTCTCAATAAAAGAGGCGCCCCTACAAGCAACTGGGGCGCCTCTTTTCAAATGTGTTTTCCTCAAGCAAAAAAACTATTTTAAATACTTCTCAAACCAATCTGTAATTTCCTCTAAGCGGCGAATGCGCCTGCGGGGCTTCCCACTTCTGGACAACTCATGATTTTCTTCCTTAAAGAGACACATCCGGCTATCCACACCGTGGAGCTTCAGAGCGGTGAACATCTGAATGGCTTCCACCTCCCAGCAGCGGTAATCCTCCCTAGAATGGATAAACAAGGTGGGGGTCTTGCATTGATGGGCATACTTGAGGGGGGAATGGTCCCACATCTTTTCCGGATCGGTCCATGTGGAGGCGGCCATCTGATCCAAGGCAAATACATGGCCGATGTCGGAAGTGTGCTCCATCGTAACCCAGTTGGAGATGGAGCGCTGTGACGCGGCAGCGGCAAAGCGGTCGGTGTGGCCGACGATCCAGTTGGTCATAAACCCTCCGTAGCTGCCGCCGGTAACGCCCAGCCGTTTGGGATCAATGGCGGGATACCTTGCAAGCACCTGGTCGGTGAACTCCATCAAATCACGGTAATCCTCCTGGCCATAACGGCCGCGGATATCCGCAAAGCCGTCTCCGCGTCCATCACCGCCGCGGGGATTGCAGAAAAAGACAAAATACCCCTGAGCAGCCCACACCTGCATTTCATGAAAATAGACGGTTCCATAAGCGGTTTTAGGGCCTCCGTGGATGTCGATAATCCCCGGGTAGGCCTTCCCCTCTTCATAATCCAAAGGCTTTAATACCCAGCCCTCAATGCTCAGCCCGTCACTGGCCGTAAAACTGAGAGGCTCCGGAACAGAAAGCGCTTTGCCGGTAAAAAGGCCGCTGTTAAAGGCGGTCAAGATGTCCTCCGCACCGCTATCCTTGTCCAAGGTATACAATTCCTGTAAAGCAAGGCCTCTTAGGCCAATAAAGAGAATGTTGCCGCCAGCTACATCAAAGCAACTTATAGCGCCCTTACCACCAGTAATTTGACGGATGGCCCCATCAAGGGACAAGGTATAGAGATTGGCGTCATGGCCCACTGTGGAAATGAAGTAGAGGGTATCCCCCTCCGCCTTGATTTTTATCCCGCCCGAATATTGGACATCCGTGGCAACGCTGGAGCCCATGCTGCGGTCGTATTCCGCCAGCAACGCGGTCTCCCCGGTTTCTATATTTACCGTATAAAAATTGGGATTTTCATTAATCCCATAGGTCTTATTCTCCGCTCCGGCGAATAATATGGCGTCTCCAATAAAGTCCATATCGTGGTATGCAAAGCGCCTTTCCTCAATCAACTGGCCCGCCTTACTTTTCTTCAGGTCATACATATACAACCCCTCAACCATATCCTGGCAGTTGTCAAATTCCTGCCCCGTAAAGGCAAGCCTTGCGCCCTCCTTATCCATCACCATGCGCTCCACTGCAAACAGCGGACCGGTAACAGCGTCCACTTCACCAGACAAGGGATCATACCGGTAAATCCGGCTGCGCTTTTTATTGGTAAACCCCTCCCCGTTGGCCCAGAAGGGAATCTCATCAAGAATCTCAAAATCCTCCCCGTCCTTTTTCAGCTGCTCCAGCGCCTTGGCCCTCTCCTCACCCTCAAGCCCTTCCAGATGGTCCCTGGAGGGGTCATATCCGGCTAAAACCACATAGGTGCCATCATATGCCTTTCGCAAACTATGGGCCTGTAAAGGAATCCTGAAGGCCTCTATGGCCTCTCCGCCATGAATGGAGATGCGGTAATAGACAGTAAATGCCTCCCCCTTCTCCGCCTCTTTTTTGTCCTTCTCTTGCCGCGCGGAGGGAAACAGGATATATTCGTCATCCTCCCAAATCAAGGACGCCTCGCGGTCAAAGGCCGTCAATTGCCTGCATGCGGCATCCGCCACATTATACAGCCATATGTTGGAGCTATATCCGTTTTGCTCCTCATCTCCCCGATGGACCACAAAGGCCGCATACCGCCCATTGGGGGAAAACTGTAGGCCAGATAAGTACTTAAATTCCAGAAGATCCCGAATGGCAATACCATTCATATTCCGCTCATCACCTTTCTGTCATAAACGATCCCTTTTATACTTCCTGCATAACCTTTATAACATCTATGTTACGTCTTAAATTACCTTCTGTAAAGCCTCAACTGTTATTCCTTACTGCGCTTGGGCCAAGGCTTCCTTGTTGGTGCGCACATAATGGAAGATATATTGCTGGGCAATCCCCGCATAGGGCTTGGCACATTCCGGCAAGCCCTCCGGAAACAGGGTATCCATTGCCCTGCCAATCCAGACATCAATAGGGAATCCCTCCATCCGCTGGAAGCCGTAAAGCAGTGCGCATTCAGCCACCTTCGGGCCCACCCCGTGAATCTGCCGGAGGGACAGCCGGGCCTCCTCCATGGGCAAGGTATATAAATCTTCTATGGTAAGCCTACCCTCTGCCACCTTCCGGGCTGCATCCAGCAAATACTTGGCCCGGAATCCACAGCGCAACGCTTCCAAATCCGTTAGCGTACATCCGGCCAGCCGCTGCGGAGCGGGAAACGCCTTATACCCCGTATCTCCAATGGGCTCCCCAAAGCCTTCGCACAGCCGGCTCACAATCCCCTGTATCCGCTTCACGTTGTTATTTTGGGAAATGATAAAAGAACAGAGCGCCTCCCACCCCTCCTGTTGAAGCACTCTGATCCCAGGGGCGTATGACACCGCCTTTTTCATTACCGGATCCGCCGCCAACTCCTTTTTAATTGCGGCATAGTCCCGCTCCAAATCAAAATAGGGGACCAAATAGGCATGAAATTCCTCCGGCGTTGTGTTATAGAACAAAATCCGGTCAGGCTTAAACCTCTGTTCCACCTGAACAACAATTCCCCGCACGACTCCGGTATATACGCCGTCGCCATCCCGGATAAACCGAAAGCACTGTCCACACTCCAGGGTGTCCCTGAGCGAAAACCCGGCTTCCCCGCCAAAATCAAGGATCTCGATTACATTGCTGTCTTCATGATATAGGTATTTCAAATATCTGTTCTCCCCAGTGTAAGTATATTTAGCCACATAACAAGTTTCATTATTTATTCCGGATCATTTCTAAGCCTGCTTTAAACCGCGCCATGTAGAACCCATCTCTGCCGCTTCACTCTCTGCCATTTACTTTTAAAACCGCTTTGTCTGACATTATAACAATTCTGTGGTAAAATAAAAAGAGATAAATTCTTACAGTTATAGGATACGGAAATAAAAAGCAAACTTAGAGAGAGGTTGTGAAGCGTTTGGGAGACAGCATTTACACCATCCCGGTCAACGAGTCCTTTGAGGAAAAGGATGGCTGCCCGCTCTGCCGGATAGAGCGGATTTTGGAGGAGCGCTGCTTGGATTATATCACAGGCGCCGCCATGATGGAACCGGATGTACGGATCAAAACCAATGAGGAGGGATTTTGTCCCGCCCATTTTCATAAAATGGCGGAGAGGCGGAAGGCCTTGCAGGTAGCGCTAATCCTTGAAAGCCACTTAAAGCATTTGCGGGATGAGGTGTTGCCGGCCAGCGGAGCAAGGTCCTTTGCTGATAAAAAGGGTAGGCCGGCTCCCTCAATGAAGCTGGAACAATCCTGCTATGTCTGCGGCAAGATCAATTGGGCGTTAGGTACCATGGTGGACACCATTATGCGGCTGTGGACCCGGGATGAGGCCTTTGTCACCCTGTATAAGGAACAGCCCTTTATCTGCCTGCCCCACTACAACCTTTTAATGGCCGGCGGAGCGGCTCATTTGCGTAAGGATGCCCTCCAAAGCTTTGAGGAGGCCACCCTCCAACTGGCCAAGAATTACCTGGACCAGCTCTGTGCGGATGTGAGCCATTATGTAACGATGTACGATTACCGCAACGCGGGCGACAAGGCTGACTGGGGCACCGCCAAAGGTTCACCCCAGCGCGCGGTGGATTATCTCAGCAAAAGGATGACCGGAGAATAGTAGTGACTGAATTTGCTATGCAGCGCAAAAAAGTTCCCGTTCGCCCCAACTCATTTTCTTCTTGACAATTCATTTGAATTGATATAGTATAAATATGATATCAAATTAATATCATATTTATACTATACATAATGATGTGGGAGGTATTCAGTATGTCTGAAAAAGTAAAGGGAGATAATATGCATTACGAAGAAATCAACCTCAAAGCCAAACGCGGTTTGCCCATGCTATTGATAAACATATTCGTCATTCTTGCCGGGTTAGTGGGATTTATTTATGGCGTGGTTTTTATCGGAACCCAAACAAACATTGTCCTTGGGGTATTGTTGAGTATTGCAGGGGGCGTTTATAGCTTTATTATTGGCCCCACGTTATTTGCTGGCTTGAAAGTTTTAAAGCCCAATGAAGCTCTTGTCCTCACACTGTTTGGGCGGTATTATGGCACGCTTAAAGGCGAAGGTTTTTTCTTTGTCAATCCTTTTGTTGTGTCCACCAATCCGGCCGCCTCAACCGTAGCTGCCACCACTGCTTCCATTGAACAGACCGTTACCGCGACTGTTAAGAATGTACAGACTGCGCAAGTGAATAAAAAAATTTCCCTCAAGGTCATGACACTGAGCAATGATAAGCAGAAAATCAACGATCAGTTGGGTAACCCTATCATCATTGGTATTGTTGTCGTCTGGAAGGTGGTCAACACTGCAAAAGCTGTCTTTAATGTTGACAATTATAAAGAATTTTTATCCATTCAATGTGACTCCGCTTTGCGGAATATTGTTCGGTTGTACCCTTATGACGCGTCCGGAACTGATAATGAAAAATCACTGCGGGGAAGCAGCCAGGAAGTCGCTCAAAAGCTCAAAGACGAAATACAGTTGAAGGTGGATGTTGCGGGCTTGCAGATTGAAGAAGCGAGGATCACTCATCTGTCTTATGCTCAAGAAATTGCCGCTGCTATGCTTCAAAGGCAACAGGCGTCAGCCATTATTGATGCAAGGCAAATGATTGTTGAGGGCGCTGTAGGTATGGTAGAAATGGCTCTTGAAAAACTTAATGAAAATAATATAGTACAATTAGATGAGGAACGCAAAGCCGCCATGGTAAGTAATCTTCTCGCTGTCCTCTGTGGTAATAAAGACGCCCAACCCATTGTCAACAGCGGCTCCATCTATTGATGCAATTGAAAGGTGGGAGATAATCATTGGAAGATAAGGATAAGAAGCAGGTGCCCCTTCGATTATCCTTTTCTCTGTGGAAGGAATTGGTTGTATGGGCTGAAGATGATTTTCGCTCACTGAACGGGCAAATTGAATATTTACTTACGGAGTGTGTGAAACACCGCAAGAAAAGTGGACATGAGAAAGAGGCCAAAAAAGATTAGCTAGAGTCTTGTTTTAGGAAAGAAAGGGAATCTCGCCTTGACGTACGGCTGCCTGGAGTCTGCTCTTGCCAATTCACTCTTTCCGGATCATTTTTAAACTGCTCTAAGATACAAAAAAAAGAGCGAAAACCTCCAATGGTTCTCGCTCTTTTGTTGTATTGCTTAATAGTATACCCAGCCCTAACCGGCCAGCTTTCAGACGCATATAATTTTGGGGGATATCGTTATTACCATAACCCGCACTACTTGAAGGACTTTACCTTTCCCTTTACACATCTCCTCATTCTCCCAGCTGAATGTAAAGGTGCAACAACTTATAGTAGATTGACATAAACGATGTATTTATCCTTTTTTATTCCATACAAAAATTCCATCAGGAAAAGCTTTCCCAAATTTTTTTAACACAGTTTTCCACACTTTCCACAGAGTTTTTAACATATTTTATGTCAATCGGAAATTTACATCAGGTATAAATGGCTTCAGGATGGGATTTTTCGAAGGTATATTATCTCCGCAAAATCATGTGGACAGTCTCTGAAACCTGCTTCAATAAAAGCCTAAGCCTAGTTTTCAACAAGTGAATATTCCTCCCCCATCAGGTCAAACCTATTTTTGTAAATCTCAGTACAATTTGGATAAAGTGGGTGATCCTTTGCTTCGGGGAGCAAATAAAAGGGTGGTTGAAATTATCAGCACCGACAGCGACTATTTTGAGCGCGTTATTTTCATTGTCAAAAGTGATAAAGCATCTATGGCGGACCGCAGCTTAAAAAACCAGGCCTGTAAATATATAGACGATACCCAGTTCCCCGTCGCAAAGCCGCGGCGGCAAAAATTGAATGTAGCCTATAACGTGGCCAAATATGTGGGAATCGCGGGGGTGGGGGCTACCATCGCCTCCTTGCTCATGCGTCTGTAATTGTAGTGCATTTCCACGAAAACTCCCTTGAAAAAAACTGTCCTTCCGGCAAAGCACCAGCAATTCTATGAATGATTTCTCACAAAGCTTACTGTAGAATAAAAAAGCTGCAAAAAGTTGATTTTTGCAGTGGTTTTTAGCGAACCCACGTAAAGTCCATAAAACTCATGAAAAATCCTCCGCGGATGCCGCCCCATTGTTTTTTTCTTGTCAATCAAGGCTTTTCAAATGGGAGGAAAGGCGGTATAATGGAAATAGTGACAACAGCAGGGAGGCTTGTATCATCCTTTACAGGCAGGCCCATATCATGAAAAACGGAGGAATCATTTATGTTAGTATCAGCAACGCAAATGTTGGACAAGGCTCTGGAAGGCCACTATGCGGTGGGCCAGTTTAATATCAACAATCTGGAGTGGACCAAGGCGATCCTAGCTACCGCTCAGCGTCTGAACTCCCCAGTGATCCTGGGCGTCTCCGAGGGGGCAGGCAAGTACATGGCTGGGTATAAGACGATTGTAGGTATGGTGAACGGAATGCTTGAGGAGATGAACATCACCGTGCCGGTAGCCCTGCATCTGGATCATGGAAGCTATGAAGGCGCGAAGCAGACCATTGAGGCCGGTTTCTCCTCTGTAATGTTTGACGGCTCCCATTACTCCATTGAGGAAAATATTGAAAAGACGAAGGAAATTATTGAAATCGCCCATGACAAGGGAATTTCCGTAGAGGCTGAGGTGGGTTCCATTGGCGGAGAGGAAGACGGCGTCATCGGCAAGGGCGAGGTGGCCGATCCCAAGGAGTGCAAAATGATTGCGGATTTGGGCGTGGATATGTTGGCTGCGGGCATCGGTAACATTCATGGTAAATACCCCGAGAATTGGGCAGGACTGGATTTTGACGCGCTGGCCGCCATCCAAAAAGAGATCGGCGCCAAGCCTCTTGTGCTTCATGGTGGTACTGGTATTCCCGCTTCCATGATCCAAAAAGCCATCTCTCTGGGCGTTAGCAAAATCAACGTCAACACTGAATGCCAGCTCACGTTTGCAGAGGCGACCCGTAAATATATTGAGGAGGGCAAGGACCTGCAAGGCAAAGGCTTTGATCCCCGCAAGCTGTTGGCCCCTGGCGTCGCTGCCATTGAAGCCACCGTCGAGGAGAAGATGCGGTTATTCGGTTCTGTAGACAAGGCATAGGAATATATTCCCCGTTTTGGGCCAAGCCAGATACATAGCCTCATACAGGGGCACTGTAGATAAAAGGGCGGAAGGTTCAATGGGCCAATAATTCTTCCGGCAAGGTATATTTATTCTAACAGGGCCGCAACCTTTGTGGCCCTAATTTTTATTACTACTTGAAAAATTAACGCTTTTTCCATCTTTAAGTGAGTATTTAAATTGACAGGGCCGCCATATTCCTGTATAATAAGTCTCAATTTATAGTAAAGAAGGTTGATATGATCGTGGAAGATATTCCCGAACGAAGTTTTAACAACTATATAGGTTTAAGAGGATGGACGAAATATATGGACGGGTTCCATATGTTTGGTCTTTTTTTGCCCCATTGGCAAAATAAAAGGTGGTGGGCCTTATGAGTACAGCCTCTTTGGTACTTATTCTCATACTCTTAATCCTGTTATCCGCTTATTTCTCGGCCTCGGAGACGGCCTTTTCCAGCCTCAACCGCATTCGTCTTAAAAATATGGCGGAAAAAGGCAAACGGGGCGCAAAGCAAGCCTTGCTTATTTCCGAAGATTACGACCGCTTGCTCTCCACACTCCTAGTGGGCAACAACATCGTCAATATCTCCTCCGCTACGCTGGCGACCATCTTATTCACAAAACTTTATGGGGATATGGGCGCCACAATTTCCACTGTTACAATGACTGTATTGATCCTTATCTTTGGGGAAATCTCCCCTAAAAGTTTAGCCAAAGAATCTCCTGAACAATTCGCCATCCTATCAACCCCTTTTCTCCGCATACTGCAAACCATTTTAACCCCCATCAATTATTTTTTCTCTCTCTGGAAACGGATGCTTAACGCGCTGTTCCAACCGCGGGATACTGTGGGAATTACTGAGGAAGAGCTAATAACGATTATTGATGAGGTTGAGGAGGAGGGGGGGTTAAATGGGGAAGACAGCGACCTCATCAGATCCGCTATCGAGTTCAGAGATTTAAATGTTGAGGATATTGTAACCCACCGCACGGACTTGGTGGCTATCGACGCGGAGATGGACATGGAAGAAATACAATCATTATTTATTGACCATGGCTTTTCACGTCTGCCCGTTTACGTAGACAATATTGACAATATCGTCGGTATTCTCCATGAAAAAGACTTTTTCATACTGCAAAGTAACGGGCATAAGGACATACGCGATTATATCAAGCCGCCTCTTTGTGTTCCTGATCACATGAAGATCACCAGCGTAATGCGTTCCCTCCAGGAAGCCAAAACGCATTTGGCGGTTGTTGTCGATGAATTTGGCGGCACAGTGGGAGTCGTCACCTTAGAGGATGTCTTGGAGGAACTGGTGGGAGAGATTTGGGATGAGCATGACAAGGTGGTGGAGAATATCCGCAAAATTGATGACCACACTTGTTTTGCTTCCAGCAATACCGGCATTGACGAATTGTTTGAATTCTTAAAGATTACTAAGGATCCGGATGATTATAAATCCAACACTGTGGGAGGATGGGTGATGGAGGAGCTGGGAAAGCTGCCTGATGAGGGGGATAGCTTTGTTTTTGAAGATTGGCTGGTGTCCATTACCCTTGTGGATGAAAGGCGCGTATTGGAGGTCAGCCTGCAAAAAACGATTTAATAAACAGGTCTATTCAGGCCGGATAAATTCTATTTCCTTACAGCTTGATTTAGTATTAAATAATATTCATAAAAAAGTGATAGGCATAATGCCTATCACTTTTTTGAACCTATTTCTCATCACGGATGATAGAACCTGTATTGGGATTATATCCTCCATGATCCTTTCCGCTTGTTCCATCCTCTGAACCGCCATCTTCACCGTCGGCTCCTTCTCCTGTTCCGCCGCCGTTATATACTGAATTGGGGTCCTCATAAATAAGGGTTTCCGGGTAGAGGGTAATATTCGCGGCTGTCATGCCATTGCGTGAGCCATTGAACCGGTATCCCGTTCCGTCTATCCTTACATAGACGGCCGATATGCATTTTACAATGATTAACCGGTCGTTGGGCCTTACCCAACCGTTCTTCTCAACCTCATCATCAAACCAGAAATGGTAGGTGTGTTGCGTTGAGGGCTTCTCTTTGGCGTAATTAAATATAGCGGATTGGCTATACCCCAACATTTCAGCAATCGCCGCCCGCCCGGGATGATAGAGGTACAGGTGCGGTACAATTTGGGGCACAAGATCCTCTGTATTGGCATAGAAGTACTGACTAAATCTTATCTCCGGGTCAACACACAGCCATTTCTGGGTACCCTTCAGCCTTTCTCTCAGCGGATCGTCAAAATCATAAACATCGATGTCTATAATATTGTACTGTACATGCATTTGATAAATTGGGCGTGAACCGTCTTGTCCCAAATAAGCAAGCCATGCGTCTTCCAAGAAATCCGGCAGGTATGTGATCTGGTTGTCCCTAATATCAAAGGTGCCGACATATCCATCTGTCAAACGCACTACGCTATTATAGAATTGGGCCAGGTATGGATCCTGCGGGTTCTTCTTCATCTCCAGTACCGCGCTGGGCTCTTCCTCATGGGCAATGGTGTGAACAGTCGTTGACCGATTCATATTGGACGGTATTTTCGTCACCTCATCGAGGCTTATAAAGATGTTGTCCGATATATCCAAGTATACCAACGAATCCGGAAGATCCTGTAGGCCGCTGCGGATCCTGTTGCTATGCACATCCATAATGACCAGTTTGCTATTAATAGATGACAATGAGCCGATATATATAGCTTGGTTATTGTGCGCGTAAAACTCCTGAAGATTCGCGCCATCCCGCAGGCTGGGGAAGGTTTCATACTGGTTCATGGAAATATTGAGCACCTTCAAATTCGGATTGCCCGCAATAGACGCCGCACTTTTAGTGAGGTTATTATTATTCAGATAGAGCTGCTCTAAATTAGACTGCGTCTCGGTATTGGGATTGACGGTGAGGCTGTTGTGTCCCGCGCGCAGAATCCTGATACTGCTGCTGGAGGGCAAAACAATCCTCGTCAAGGCGTTTCTCTCAACATCCAACACCTGGACGGTTGAAATGCTGGAGACAGCTACGGTTTGAAGGTTGTTGTTGTGGGCAAGGACGGTGAGAATTTTCGCAGGAGTAGCGGTATCCATATCCAGGCTTGTGTAATTATTATTTTCAATCCGGACATATTTGATGCTGTTTCTCCACTCGGAGAGGGTCCGGAACGTACCGGTGAGGTATCCGCTTGAGCTATCGTACATGTAGCCCCCGCTATGGCTGGCGGAAGAATAATTCTGAGGAACCGTCTGCGTTCCGGGAAGCGTATACTCATTGTTCGCATTTACATCGTTGGTACCGCTCAGATCCAAGAACTCCAGGCTTGACGTGCCAGATAGGAAGGTCATATTGCCATAGGTCAATCTGTTCCCGGGGACCAGAAGGACCTCCAAGGCCGTACAGCCTTGTACATTTAATGTTTTGAGGGGAACGAAGTTGTAGAATCCGTCATCCGGCATAGTTCCGATACCAGCGCTGCGGCCCCACATATCCACAATAGATGTCTGATAGGTCTCGTAGTCGGTGTAGTACGTCTTCGCGGGGTTATAGCCCCCCGATCCATCATTATCGGAGCGGTTGACCTCCCAGCGGTGCTCATCGGGATCGCGGGGCTTGTGCCGGTTGATCAACGCATCCAGCTCCCGGTCGGAAATCAGAGTGGTGGCGGGAGCAAAGGCATCCAGCTTCACCGCCCCTGTGAGGATGACGCTGCCGTTCTCGAAGGTGTTGCGGCCGCCTTCATAAGTCCGGTTGGCCTCGAGCTCCGTCACGTTCTTCATCTTGGTGAGGTTAATGCTGCCCAAAAGGTTATTGTTCAGATACAGGCTTCCCAGACCTTCGGAATAGGTCGTTGCCTGAACGTCAACATTTGTAATATTGTTCTTGTCGGCCGAAATCACAGAGCCGACGTCAAACAACGCATAGGTTACCCTCAAACCATTGGTAATAGGCTTACTGCTAATTTGAGTGAGCACGTTCTCGTCAACCTGAATACTCTTTATCTTCACACCGGTCAATGTATTGCTGACATTGATAAACTCCAGCGCGCCCTGCAGGTCGGAGACCAAGGCTGTGGCAGGTGCCGCCGGGAAATTCTCCGGACTTGCGTCGGCCAGGTTTTCGCCCTTCATATCATTTCTCCGCAGATCAATCTCGGTAAAGTGGGCGTATGTCAAATTGGCCTGCGTAATGCCGTGGCCCTGGAATTGGAGATGGGCCGGCAAGGCCGGCAAGGCATAGACGCCTCTGGTTTGGTAGGTGATCTGCAATTTGCCCACAATCAAGCTGTCCAGATCTGCGGTTGCGCCGCCCAACAGATCGGTTGGAGTCGGTCCAACCACGTCGGGGGTATCCGCAATGGAGGTATATGTGGAAAAGATGACAAATCCAGATGGATCCGTATTCCGCGTGCCCAAGATGGAGTGAAGCAGATCCAAATCAATCAGATTGAAATGGTCTTGAATTTCAGCATCCGTGATGTTAATGGCCAACAGTTTATCGCAGTCCTGCATTGTCACGCCATTAACAATAGCATTGTGGACATTGCCTCGACTGGTAAATGGAGTTTTAATATCCAAATATTCCAGGTCGTAGGCGACGATCTTGACCTCCCTTAGCGGGTTGTCGTCAAGGAATACGCGGCCCTGTAGCTCGTTCCTTTGGTTGGGGAATATTACACTTGTACCAGTGTTGACCCCGCCGGAGGTATTGATGACCGTGGTCAGCGCGTTGCTGGTCAGCTCCAGGTTACCGATATATGCCTGTGTACCTGAACTATCGCTGTAACGGTTGCTTAGATTGACAGAGGTAAGGGTGCGGGTGGTACTTGAATTATAAGCCCTATTATGATTGATGCGGATGTTGGTAAACCATGTGTTGGTAAGCGTGGCCTCCGTGATGCCGTGGT
>Ga0153947_1000428_pt1 | contig 20558 bp, 26 predicted proteins | sample TSNJ031MetaG_FD_104697 | JGI IMG/M metagenome (GOLD analysis project Ga0153947, IMG submission 104697) | Attine ant fungus gardens microbial communities from New Jersey, USA - TSNJ031 MetaG | ecosystem: Host-associated > Fungi > Mycelium > Unclassified | place: USA: New Jersey, Wharton State... | reverse complement strand
GGATAAGGAATATCCAAATCTTCGCTTTTGGCCTGGGAGGTGTTAGAAGAACGAGAGTTCATAGGTGACCGGATCCCCAGAGAACTCGTAACAGCCGGACCAAGTTCATTGGCGACATATTTTGCAACCGACTCGTCGTGGAATATCCATTTATATCGGCTTTTGACAAGAGTTGGAACAAATTCATCCATGAAATGTTTTTGTACAGGGAAGGATCGTCCCGGGACATCTATAACTTCGGAGGGTTGTCCATCGTCATCAAGGAAATAATTTTGGAACAGCGACGGATCGATGGTTGCGCTCATAAGCACAACTTTGAGTGGTTTGTCTCTTGATTTCCTGTCCGCCATTAACCGTTTTAACACGACCAACAAAAGATCCGTATCGACGTCTCGCTCGTGCACCTCATCAACCACCACGTGCGTGATATCGTCCAAGCTTCTGTCTCGTCCTTCGAGCGCACTTTGCATCCTCTTCAAGAAGACTCCAATGGTACAAAACGTGATCGAACCATGTGGTTCTGGGGGTTTTGCCTCAAACCTAACCTGGTACCCGACCGAATCACCGAGTTTCTCACCTCGCTCCTTTGCAACGCGATCCGCTACACTGATCGCGGCTAGACGGCGAGGTTGTGTACATATGATGTTACAAGTTGCACCCTCTCCACGCTTGATGGTCTCATCTAGAATCATTTGAGGTATCTGAGTTGTCTTTCCAGAACCTGTTGCGGCCATGCAGATCGTAACGCTGTTGCTTTCTATATGCGATAGTACCTCCTGAGAACGAGTAAAAACCGGGAGCGATTGTCTTGTTTGACGCATGCGTTCAAGATTTGGGTCTGCCTGATAATTCTGATAGCGCTCGAGTAAAAGCTTCGATTTTTTGGCAAGCGCAGCGGCATCAAGTTTGAAGTAGGGTCGAGAGGAAGCAGGCCCTGAGCTGCGAGCCTCAGTTGACTGAGCTACGTTGGCCGGCCTGTTACGATACAGCTGGGTCCTTCGCAGGTCGTAACTGAGATCTCTAATATCTTCAGCTAATCGGTTGTTGACGCGGCACAAGATATGAGGCGCCAGGCCTAAATCTGCCCCTGTTTTAGCTGCTTTGACATATTCCTTCCACAGCGCTGGGTCGCATTTTTCAAGGTATAGTGTCACATCAAGATAGCAAGCAACCTGAGCGGCTTTCTTGCAGCTCCCGGTCCCGATGCCAATACGCTTGTCGCCCACCATCAAAATCGCCTCCCAAGAAGAGTTTGCCCGTCTGCCTGTTCCCTCGACAAACTCAATTTCGGGACGCGAAAACTTGAAGCACCGACAATAGTAGTCCATGAAGCCGCGAGCACGCTCGTAATTGACAATTGATCCATCTGACAGCGTGACTTCAGTCTGGTCTTGTATCTGTTTTTTGGGTTTGTCCAACTATAGGGGATGGATATGAGCAAAAGAACGGACAGAAGACAAATCAACGTACAATACCCATTTCGTGTAATTGATACACTCCTGAAAGCGCAGCTAACTTTTCGGCTTGTTTCCTCTCGGGATGATCGCCTATGCCGATCACAGGTGGTTCAATGGGAATATTGACAGTGGCTCTGACAGCCGTGTCAGTCCTAACACTGAGATACACCAAACAACGAGCGCGTACCTCCAAACGTTCATGGGGCCAGAATCTAGATATATGCACCCCTCCTTGAAATTATATTTGGGTGACTGGTCGGCGGCTGTCATCGAGAAGTTCCCAATGGAAGACTTGGGCGTTTCTCGATGTAAAGGTTTCAAGGGAATCAATGATTTGTTATACTGTTGAGTTATGTATTCCCGATTGTAGAAAGGACCTTCTAGGCGTGCTAAGCGCCTCTGAGGTTGCTTCTTTTGAGACTTGGAGCTGGCACTTGACCCTGGTTGGAGTTTGTGCCCAGTTCTTGAGCGTGAACGCTGACCACGGAAAGAAGAGGATCCATTATTCGGTTGTCTTTGCTGAGAGGATGCTTGCACAGATGCGCCTGAGTTGCATTTGGGTGACCTATCGATGCGTGGAGCTTTGGAGGAAGGTGTGTTATCAGGGAGGGCAGCGGTTCGCTGTGAGAAAGAACGTTTAAGGCCAGAAGTAGCTCTTTGACGAATGGAAGAGGTGAAATCCCCTTGGGAAGGGTCAAAACTCATGAAGGGGCGCTGCCTGTATCGCAGGAAGAGAGCAAGTCTTTTCATAAGGACACACGTTAAGAGGTTTGTCATGAGATGGTCTCAAATTGTGGGTGTCAATGTTGAGCAATGGCCTGACCTGCGCGTCCGCTGGCTGCCAAATTTGACGATGACCTCCCTGAAATTTGCCAATGAATGGGGACGCAAATCGAATGGGATGGTCAGCGTGATCCGAAAAAAAATTAGTTCGGCCCGTGCCGACATCTGTGACATCCGCCCAAATTATTACAGTTCTAGCTAGTGAAATCTCAATGATTGTCTAGCCATGTCTTCGCAGCCCGCGCAATGCCCTCGAGATACCGCAGACGTATCGCAGCAGCCTTGACACCGGCCCAGTCCTGCTGGCCAACCAACTTTTCTATTTGGTGAACCGTCTCGTTGAGCTTCTCTAAGGTGACCTCAGTCTTGCAGCATGCAACGAACAGCTGACCCACCGCCATTTTCATCCATAAGGTCCATGACCTCGCTTCTCTCTTCTGCATCGTCAATTGCCTCTCTGGAATCCATGATCTCCATCATGAAGGCCGTGTCGGTAACTTGGTCCTGCTCCGAAAGAGGCATGTCGTTCTGACTGAGGATGTACTCGGCACGTGGCAGTGGTCGAAGTAAAGCCTGGTAAGCTTCGTTGACCTGTGCTGAGAGACCCTGCGCAATATCTCGTTTGTGCTGAGGCACGGTCGAATACAGGACAGTCAAGTAGAAGGTGTACCCACCGGTCCCTTCGAGGTCCAGGCATCAGGATGACACACAGCCTGGGCCTGCCGAAAGCGTTGCTTCAAAGTGGCGAGATCGATGGTGAAAGGATTTGGTTCGTAAGGGAGCCCGAACAAGGCGTGATGAGAGACATTAGGAGCAGGGCTAGATATGGACGAACAGGCTGGGCATGCGTGGAGGAAGGAGGGCAATGGCCTTGAGCATGAGGGACAGAGGTTGTGGGCAGCAGTGTAGCGGGAACGTGTGTGGAATAATCTGTGTGATGTCCAGCGCAGTCTGCCCTGAGCGAAGCGAACAGACATCAGTAAGGGCTATCACGTAATCCCTCTTGTCCTATGTCCCTCACAGTCCAACCTCCCCCTCCCTCCCTCGCCCAGGACTCCTTTGTCATTGATGCCGTTCACAAGCGTCTGTCCTCCAAGTCTCGTTTCTTTCCAAAGCTGCGACTGCGTACTAACAAGAAGGAATCCCCGCTACAATTACCCAACATCAATGTCTCAGTACCGGACTGCGCTTCAATCAAACTGGACAACCTCGCAATTGAAGAACAGCATGACGAGACCAAAGACAGGTACGAGTGGGCCATCGTGTATGAAAACCAGCGCGGGCAAGTAGCTTTACGGCCTCTCGTCTCGTTCCGTCTCAACTGGGTCCCTCAGCATGACTCTTTTCTCTATCCCCTATTATTCAGCCCTGTCCCTCTTACCGAGTGATCCCTCTCCTTTCACTCTCCCAAGTACTTCTCAAAAGAGATCAGAGCAACCACCAGTCACCCTTGATGCCTACCCTCTGCCCGATGGTGACTGGCGATGGGTTTCAAGAACATGGATGATTGACATGCGGAATTCCGACTCAAGTATCGTTCAACATGACGGTTTCGAATACAACTGGATATTTCGCCAACACAGATGGCGAGCACAAGTTGGTTTTCTCAGTGCCGGAGGCTGGGTCCGCCGTCGACGCTGGATCCGCCTAATGATGCGGCCCTCAAAGAATAAACCATGTGCTGACTTATGGGGGTCTACTTCTTCCAGCTCATTGTCTAGTAAAGTCCGTCTTCTGTGCCACTCTACGGCACTTTCGAACCTCACTAGTACATCTGAGCTTCATCTTGCCACTGTCTGGCGTGGCAATGAAGACGACTGGAACCGATGTCGACTACTCATGCTGCAATGTACTCGAGATGGTCACAAACTTGACCTTTGGCGCATATGGCTCGGTTGCCATCACTCTTCCTATCAGGTCCACTTAACAGACGATTCACTTTCGAGCAAGGGTGAACCAGCTCAAAAGCAATCAATTGAAAATCATGGTTCTCTACCATCCCAGCTTCAAGAAGCTGACATCGTGCCTCATTTGTCAATGATACCACCTCCTCGGGATTACATTCCCCCTATCTTACGCAAACATGTATGCCCGTTCATTCCCTACCTCATCCATACGCTCAAGCTCTGTGTTTAGGGACGTGACTTACTCGATTTGTTTGTTTATCCAGATTCTCGTGTCCAGTTTCGAAAACTACTTGGTACAGCCGGTTTCTTGCCCGACCTGAGTGTCAGAGTCGGGTCAGGTTTTAGTGCCAGCGAGATCGAGTTCTGGAGTTATGTGAGCGACCTTGATGAAGCACTCAAGGATGCCCCCACTTCTACACAGACCCAGTATCGTGATGAAAGGGATTGATCATTTCTCGCATATTTTCTACGTTCTCGCATGCCTACTGATCACTCAGAGGCGGTTTCACGTAAATCCTTCTTTTTTCATCATAAATTTTAGTCCGCGGCAGAATACATGATAATACATGGTAATCTACAATGAATACACTAAACTGAAACGCAATCTGAAACCAGATACTCGCAACTGATCTAAATGCATGAAAACCAAGAATCGTTCAGGAACGACCAAGCTAAGGAAAGAGACAAAGTTTCTTATCACCATATGACTTATATGGAAAGCGATAGCGATTGTTGAAAATGTGAGCTCTCGTTCCAATAACCGCAGGGGCAAGGGTGGTTTTCTGAATTTCCCTATGGGTGCGTGATTCAAAATAACCCTCGAACTCTCGCACATAAATAAACATTGTGACCGAAATAGGAGGAAGCTTGCTGGTGGATGTTTGGGGTAGCACGTGAATCTCTCGTTTATATCACACATGTTCCACCCTCCTTGTTTTACAAAGTTGTCATGCAATACAACTGACAAAAACTGATACTTCACCAACTGCAATGAATTCAAGAAATCCATGGTTTCATTGTATATCCTCTCTTTCAGATGATCCAACGCACCCTGGTCAAATAGCTCTCCGTACATACGCACTGTCTCTTGCTCTTTCTCTCGGCCCTTCCCTCATCCCATTCGTCACTGATTCTTTTTTTAGAAGAAAGTCTCCTCGTACGGATTTTTCGGCATTTATACATGTCCTGAGGAGAGAACTTGGTTACGATGGATTTGCCTTTGCCACCACATTGTCTGTAGGAGGAGGGGCTGTTTTGCATCATCAATGGAACAATCAAGATACTCAGGATCCGATATACTCTGACCCTCTAGGATTCTCAGTTTTGGATTCCAGGCTGGAGAAGAAGGAAAAGGAGACCGAGAGCAGTAGACGACCTGGAGTTAGGTCTATGCTCGCGCAAGCATGGAAATCTATGATATGCTCTATGAAGGATAGATCAGAGGGCATAGAGCTGACTTTAGAACAACGCACGTTTCTTGCCTACGCGATCGCGTCCTCTGTTGGGATATTCCTGCTGCAGAAAGGGAGGTGCAGAGCGTCCAGACTCAAACAAGGACGCTTCTCGTCGATATCGCCTACTATAGACCTAACGCTATTACTTGCCGTGCGAACGTTAGACTCGGTCTTCCAATCATTCATTCATAGACGTACCAAGAGCAAGAACTGCTTTACCGTAAAACCCATTGTGGCGAAGGATTTGCTGGAGCAGGAACATCAGAAAACTTCCTCGGAGAAGCTGTCAATGGAAATTGACGCCTTATTATTTTGGGCGTGTAGCGCGAGGTTCGTCAAGTTCAACCTTGAATGCTAACGGATTTTTCTGACCACCGATATAGAATCATGTGGTGCTTTTTTTGAGCCCCAGCGGTCCGTAGTTATATATTTTTCAGAAGAACCACTGCTGATCTTTTTCTTCCCTAGATTGCCGCGATCTTACGTCAAATGGATAAATACACTTGCGAATATTGATCCTCTTCTACTCAAAACACTTAATCTGCTCCGCGAGGGCAAGTGGTTGTATGGCAATTGCGACCCAGCACACGTTGACTTTCTCAAACCCTACGCATCCAGCCTTCGTCATCCAACCTCATGGGTAGACCCAACCGTTCTACCTCCACGTGGTGGCTCTGCCGCAGATGACGTCTGGAAGGTATTAGGGGTCACAAGCAGGCCTGGAGTCGGTGGAATACCATGTGAATTTGTACATGGGGATGTAGGACGACATTTGGGGCTTTCGCATAGCTGCGTTGCCAACGCCAGCCTACGAGGGATCAAAGCGTTCATAGAAGCTATAGCTATATATATTCCTGTGAGTCCTCTCTCAAATAAGATCACTTGAGTGAAATTGACTTGTTTCACAGGTGCATTTTATTCCTATCCTGATGATCCGGCCTCGAATTCTTCAACAACCACACCGTTTACTACGAACCCTTGTTGGTGCCTTACGTAGTGCGACTTTCCTCTCGACGTTTGTGGCATCCTATTATTTCGCTGTGTGCTTTGCTCGAACTTTAGTATTGGCTAAGTGTCTTCCTTTTGTCTCACATAACTTCTGGGATGGCCCCTCTGGATGTATGCTTACGGGCGCCCTGGTTTGCGGGAGCAGCATCTGGATTGAAAATGGAAAAAGGAGAGGGGAGATAGCACTTTATGTCCTGCCAAAGGCTTTAAGAGCTTGCCTACCGGACCGATGGCTTAAGACTGGAAAATTCCTGAGAATAATTGAATGGTGCGCCATCAGTCTCATTCATTATTTTTTTCTGACTGCGGGCACAGGATCGTCACCATGCTTTCAGTTTCATCATTACTCACAGCGGCTGTCCACCGTCCTGAGTCATTGCGTGGTCTCTCTCGATGGACCTTGTCATTCATCACCAATGGTCCCAACGCCAGATTTTGGAAGCGCAGGCTGAATCATTCGAGTGCTCCTCCGACCCCTAGTATTCCTCCCCGCATTGACCAATCTCATCTACCAGAATCAATCGTTCACTCCCCTAATCGTATATCACAGACGTAATGTGGATATACATATATCCCTTCATCTCTCATAAATTCGTTTATCCCTGCCATAGATGTAGCGTATGGTCATAAAAGGAACAACTCCCGATTATTGTGTCATGATTGGTGGATAGGGCAAAGGACCAATCAACCCCATACGCCAGAGATGTATGCTTATCAAATCTTCGAATGAGTCTTCCACTATTTTTGACTGGGAGACCACCGTCTGAAGGATGTTCGTCAAACGTGACTATTTTAAATCCATCCTGCATCGAGGCTACCAAGAGATCGCGTTTCCGGCAGAACGAAGGATGCCATTTGACTCGCTAGGCTCCCCCACCCACGTCTACATGTGCAAAAGGCACAAGAGGTTTCCGCGCGTCGAAGAGCTGCACTAGATTATTGTAACTGTCTCGTTGAGATATAGAATATGGATTCGGATAGATGGAGCCTACCTCCCAACTGCAATTAAATGTTCGATATGAGGATTGCATTGCATTGTAGTGACACCAGCTGCAAAGCTGATAAAGCCATGAATGGAGTTCGTTTAAGTATTCTTTGACCTGACCTTCTGTTGACAAGAATCGGGGATTCGAAACCACAACGAGTATCCCATACTTTCAGTTTCAAATCATCGCCACCTGTTAAATAACTTGAGTAATTGAGCGTTGGGCAATTTTTTTTTTCTACCCGAATAGATAATGTTGGTATTCCAATAGTTCCACGCCGCAATCCATGGTTCATATTCATGAGCGTGCCAAATTTCTGTCAATTTCATTGTTGCCTCGGTGGGGCGAAGTATGCAGACGGAACCATTTGATAAAGACACCACCAACGATCCTAATACACTGCAAGACGTTAGGCAGATATTTCATTAACAAAAAGACGATGACTACGCACGATTGAGACGATAGGCGATCGGACCAGTCCAGAGAAAGGCAGAGGACGTCGGGAGGGGCACATTGTATTTTCTCGATTTGGAACAAACGACGCTGAAGGTAGATCAGCGAGTTGAGACAAAATTTTTCAATGGAGCACTGCAACCAACCTCGTCAACATTCAGTCTGTGGAGAGTAACATTGCCTTCCGAATCAGCGATGGCAAGGATTGGCGGAGTGACATCTTGGTTATGACACCTGACCAATTGTCAACACTCAAGCTGAGAAAGCGAGGTTTTGAAAGGTAACCATTTCATGTCAAGTACAGCCGGGAGATCAAAATCTTGTAATTTTTGACTTGAATGAAGGATTATTCAAACACTTTTTTTGATGAGTGACATCACTGACTATTGTATTTCATTGGAAACATTAGAAACCTGAAAAACGAGACACTGCCCTCGGCGGTGCTGTGGGGCTGTTCTCTGATTCTCTGGAGAGAAGCTGTCTTCATCAAGTTTGTATGTTCCACAGACAAATATGTCACTGGCTATTTTGCTAGGGCAAAACTCGAGTGAATCGGCAGGAAACCCGGTATCAAAAGCAACCATCGACGGAGGAAAACCCTGTGACGTCACGAACAGTCTACCTCTTTCCAGAAATGTCGCGCATCACCCCGAAAAGGATCGAGGTTTCCTTCAAACGGTATGATTGACAGCTGCTAGATGTCTCTCCTATAAATACACCCAACGATTTGCCACTCATCCCAAACTCTTGATATTTTACCACCATGGCTGCTGAGTACACTCAGAAGGCCGAAAAATCGATAGCAGACGCGATTCAACTTGCAAAAGATTATTCAAACGCTGAAGGTAACTTGCTTCTTGTAGCCATTATAGACACTTGACTGATTGCTCAAAAGTCTACCCCGCACATCTTTCATTTGTACTCATCAATGAAGCTGGAGTCACCGAGGCCACATCGCCGAGTGGTCCTTCATCTTTTTCCAATGCACCCTTGTTTCCAGGAAGCATTTCAAGAGCAGGAGGTGATATTGTAGGTATTGTCTGTAGCCACTCATCACACATAATCACGCCTTTTCCCTCAGAACAATGTGCGACGGTCTTTGCAAAAGCTGGTAGTCCGTTTACCTGCGCAGAGTCCACCACCCGAAACCATTTCGTATAGTGGTTCACTCAGAAAGGTTCTTCGCGAAGCACAAAGTCTACAAAAGACAATGCACGATTTCTACATTGCCCAGGATCACCTTCTTCTGGCTTTGCTTCAAGATCCTTCTATACAAGGCATCCTCAGGGACAACGGTCTTAATGAGGCGACTCTCAAAACTGCAATTGAACAAATGCGCGGCAATAGAAGGGTTGAATCCAGGACGGCTGAACAGGGCTTTGATGCACTACAGAAGTACGCAGTTGATCTGACAGCTCGTGCAGAAGAGGGCAAGATCGATCCTGTAATCGGACGGGATAACGAGATCAGACGAGCGATTCGCATTCTTTGTCGAAGGTAAAACCATCACTATATCTTTTTATGAATGCTCTAATCGCCTTTGCAGGACTAAGAATAATCCTGTTCTCATTGGAGAACCTGGCGTAGGCAAGACTGCAATTGCAGAAGGTCTCGCTCAACGTATTGTCAATCGTGATGTCCCCGCCAGCCTCATTGCGCGACTCTACTCCCTCGACATGGGTGCTTTGATGGCAGGCGCAAAGTTCAAGGGGGAATACGAGGAGCGTATAAAAGCAGTATTGGACGAGGTAGAGAAGGCGGCCGAGAATGATGGTCCGGGTATAATTCTCTTCATCGATGAATTGCATCTTATCATGGCTGGACGTGGCGCAGAAGGAGGTATGGATGCCGGTAATCTGTTCAAGCCACTACTTGCGCGTGGAAAATTGCGCTGTATCGGAGCTACAACCCTCGGAGAATACAGAAAATATATTGAAACCGATCCTGCTCTAGAGCGTCGATTTGCTCAAGTTCTTGTTAACGAACCTAGTGTACCTGAGACGATCAGCATCCTTCGTGGTATTAGGGAGAAATATGAAGTACATCATGGAGTTAGAATACAGGATCCAGCTCTTATCCAGGCGGCTACTTTGGCACACCGTTATTTGACGTCCAGGCGTCTTCCTGACTCTGCTATTGATCTGATTGATGAGGCATGTGCAAGGTTAGCACCGCTATCTGTTAAATATCAAGCTTATGGGTTCTGATCGAGGTTCCTAGTGCTCGTGTCACAAGAGAGACCGAACCTGAGGCTCTAGATCAGCTTCGCCGTCGTAGATTGGAACTTGAGGTCGAAATACATGCCCTGGAGAGAGAGAAGGATGACGCCAGCAAAGAGCGCCTTCAGAAGGCTAGGAAGCAGTTTGCTGACGTAGAAGAAGAAATTGGACCTATCCAAGCTGCATATGAAAACGAGAAGAGGCGAGGGGATGATATCAATGACGCCAGGAAAAAGTTGGATGAGCTTCAGGCCAAGATGGAAGATGCTCAAAGAAGGTGAGTTGGTAGAGTGTTTGACTGTCATTAGGCTCATTTTTGTCTAGGCATGATCTTGCAGTAGCCTCTGACCTGCGATTTTATGCTATTCCTGACCTTAAAATCCGGCTTGAACAACTTGAATTTCAAAAGGCTGAAGAAGATGCAGCGAGAGGTATTGGTACTGACATCGTCACCCCCGAGTCCATAGCCGAGATTGTTGCTCGCTGGACGAACATCCCCGTTACCCGCCTAGTCACCACAGAAAAAGAGAAATTACTCAGATTGGAGAATGTTCTGGGACAACAAGTCGTTGGGCAGTCAGATGCAGTTAAGTCAGTGGCTAATGCAATTCGTCTATCGAGGAGTGGTCTGTCAAACCCCAATCGTCCAGTTGCAAGTTTTTTGATGGCAGGACCCTCGGGAACTGGAAAAACATTGCTCGCCAAGACGGTATGCATGTCAAAGGCTCTTTTCTGCTGCTTTCTTTCGCTGAAAATACAATTTTAAGCTTGCGACAATTTTATTTGACTCACCAGATGCTATGATCCGTGTTGATGCTTCGGAGTATTCTGAAAAGCACTCGATCTCTCGACTGATTGGATCTCCTCCCGGTTATGTCGGCTATGATCAAGGCGGGCAACTCACGGAGTACATCCGTCGCAAACCATATTCCATCATTTTAATTGATGAGATAGAGAAAGCCTCCCGGGAATTCGTCACCCTCTTCCTGCAGGTCTTGGATGATGGTAGACTAACAGATGGGCAGGGCAGGGTTGTCGACATGCGGAATACAATTATCATCATGACCTCCAATTTGGGAGCAGCTTACCTCAACGACCTTCAGGAGGGTGCCCCTGTCAAGAATGAAACTCGAACGCTTGTTATGGGGGCCATTCAAGCCCATTTCCCTCCCGAGTTCATCAATAGAATCGACGACATCATTATTTTCGTCAGTAGTATCTTTTTGAACATAATTTCAGCACGCTGACATCTTGTAGCATTCACTTTCTCGAAAGGATGTGCTCAAGATCGTAGACATCCGTTTGAAAGAAGTGGAGGATCGGTTGGCGGACAGGAAAATCGCACTCGATCTCGATATGGAAAGCAAGAGCTATCTTGGGTCCGTTGGATACTCGCCCGCCTATGGGGCCCGGCCTCTCAATCGTGCTATCTTGTCCGAGCTCCTCAATCCCCTTTCAGTCATGATTCTGTCTGGTCGCGTTCGTGATAATGATGTTGTGAAGGTTCGTTTTGACGGGCCGCACAATAAACTCTTCATTATTCCAAACCACGAGGCAAACACAACAGACGATCTGGGAATGGATGTTGATGACAATATATCTGGTGACGACATTGAGATTGAGGAAATGGACTAGATTATTTTGATGCCTTTCACTAGCAATGTATAACACAACAATTGTATATTAGAATTTGTATCAGATGAAGCAAGTGTGACCCGCGGACTGTATACCGCGTAATAAATTGATGATAAAAGCAGGTGTGACGATGAGCCTGCGTGACTGCTGAACAACGTACATCTACGATAACCATGCTCAGTCGGGCTATCCCTCAGCTCACCCGCTCTTTTCGTCGTGCAGTATCTACAGTTACTCCTTCAAACAAGAGTTCTGCCACATTACCCGCCCCAAAGCATGGATCTACCACCACCCAGCAAGCCCCGAATTACCCCACAAGCTGGTCAACCAATCAGGCACCTCGTCCCGGCCCCGGAACGAGCCCTCGGTTTGAACAGACCAATATGGAGCTCCAGCCCAATCCTTTGAGTGCCATGGAGCTGATTGCCAATGAGCCTGTTCGAATTGTTCATGGACGAAAGGCTGTTTGCGACGGAGGTTTGGTTCTCTTTTGTACCTTTATTTTATCGTGGCTGACGGTGTCACATCTGGTTGTTTCATTGTTGAAATCTGACCACATCGTGGATCCTGCTTGTTTACATCTGCTGGTAACTTGTTTGACATTTTTACATGAATTCTTGGAAATGGTATCCGCACCCATAATAGGAGGAGGACCCCTCGGTCACCCGAAAATCTACATCAACCTGGTAAGTACCATGTAGTTTCATTTTCCCTCTCTTTCCATCACACGGATGCTCACGTTTTCCTCTCTGCTCCAGGACCAACCAGGGTCGCGTTCCTGTGGGTATGTCGAAGAGATGCTGCCAGTTTATGTCACGTCTATCGGACAAGACTTGCTGTGCTGCATTTCTATATTGTCAATAAGAGAAAGCTCAACTGCTAACTATCATCCGTTTTGTTTTTCATATCGCTTGCTACCGTCTCGTGTCCGCCTTGGTGGGGTAAACTTTTTTTCATCTCTATGTTTGGACTTGGACTGGACATTAACTCCACTCAATTATGCTACACCTAATCTCGAATTGAACCATTGCCTGAATGCCTCGGGTTTAGTTACTGGTGAGTTCATTGTTGTAGACTTTTATTTCCCTGGTGCTCATTTTACGCTCTTCTTAGCGGTCTTCGGTTCGAACAAGCGCCTCACCATCACTAAACCATACCATTCGATATATAATCATTTCCCGATAATAGATTTTTTTGAGAAAAGCAATGGAGACTTCGACAATGAATTGTGCTTGAGGCTGTCTCGCATCTTGCCTTAAAGAGTTAGTGTAAAGATACATGAGTATATGACATGATCTACTACTATTGCCAGTTTTCCAGCCGCCGTAGTGTAGATGAAGAGGAAAGGAGAATTGTGCAAGTAGAATACTTGGTAAAATGGTGGAAAAGAAAAACCGAGTTCAAGTTTTGTCAAGCAACCAATTAATTTTTGTAGCAATGAGGTAAAGAAATAGTAGCAAAAGTGGCAAGTGATTGTAAAACGTAGAGTGACAGGTCTAGTCGCATTATATGACCAAAGAAAGTGCAGTTGAAAATACAACCTCCTGGGACCTAAAGACGGAAATAAAGCGAAGCCCGGGAGATGAACCATAACATATAGGTGAATGAATGTACAGGTTTCTGATAGTGATTGCGAGGGAAAGGTCAGATATAAGACAACACCTGAAGAATGTTTGACAAACAACCAAGATACTCCCTGGAAAAGGAAATAGAGATAGGAATAGCCATGCAGTCAGAGTGGAAAACAATGAAAACTCTTGGGCAAAGATGGTGCAATGAAATGCTTCGGTTATTGTCATGGATGTGATGATGATGATGATTCCTCCGATGGTGCAGCTAATGACATGGGCGACATTGGTGGATATTCACCTCCAGCAACAGCCTCCAACTGGGAGAATGGTGGTAGTTTATTAGGCGATGGTATATTGCTACCAACTGAAGGCGGAAGTGAAGGCTGAACCATTTCACCATGATCATTAGGCAAGAGACCATTTGTACTGTCCCACTTATAACTCACCACTTTGAAGATAGGATTGATGGAAGGCTTGGTGGATTTTGGCGTTTGTCCTGAACTTGGAGGAGAAAATGAACTTGGTGAGTGTCCATACGAACTTGGGGAATGATGTCCGACAGGGTAGTCGTATGAACTGGGCGAACTTTGTTGTCCAGCGACAGTTTGTTGGATTTGAGGAACCCACGTAGATGGTGGCAAAGAAGGTGAAAGGCTGGGTGAAAGGGAAAGAGACCCCACTGGTGGAGGAGAAACGCTGCCAAGATGACCATTCGTATTCATACTAGCTTGCGATCGGAAGTCATGTACCAGCTGACCTTCCAGAGAAAAAGAGTTGGATGAGCGAGCAGAAGCAGGAAAGTCATCGACCGTGCGCAGTGACGACATAGAAATCATTCTGCTAATGCTAAATCGACTCGAGCGATTTCGTAGGCGTGGCGGCCCTGGATCACTGTCCACAGAAGCGAAGGAGATTGAAGACATTCGACTTAGACTATGCACATCCGATGAAGACATGGAGTGGTCATCATCGAAGTCTCGCCGTCGAGCTTTAGAAAATCGTTCCACCGGTGACCGCCAATTGCCACGATCGCTAACGGCAAGTGAATCATTGTGCGATCCGAATCTGCCAGCAGCAGCATTGATGGTCATGTTCGTCGAGCCAGCTATGCTAGCGTTGACACCCTGATTCTTACGAACAGGACCAGACGAGTTCTGCTTCTCCTTATTCTTGAGATACTCCACACGCTGCTCAGTACCGGCCTGCCATTCTAGGTCCGTACCCACAATGCCTCGCATCATCTGGTGACGCTTCTGAATTACAGCACGAGCCTGTTCACGGTGCCGCTTGTCTGCCAGCTCGCGTCGCTGTTTCTCAGCCTCACGCTGGAGCCGTTCTGCCTCTTTCTTGTTCTTTCGAGGATCATTTGCGGGAGGAGTAGAAACACGAATGGATTTATCTGTGCTGGATGATTGTGTGCGCTTGCGTCCCAGAGATTTCGCAATACCTGGAGCTTCCTCATTGACAGGTGGCAGGTGGCTGGTCTTGTCGCCGAACAACCACTTGGATGGTTTGATAAAACCGAATTTGCTTGGTTTTTGTGGGCCCTGTGGGGGTGGAAGGGTTGTGCGATCAAAGTTTGCACGCGAGAGAGAGTCGGTGACTATTGGGACTGGAGGACGGCCATTGACACGCAACGGTGATTGAGCCGGTTGTCGTCGTGGTGGGGGAGAAGATATATCCATAGGGTAATCTTGGTGAGAAGGCTGTGGATGCTGATTGGGATGATACGGTGCGCGATGTGTAGAAGAAGCATTGGGTATAGAGGAAGATTGAAGGCTCGAGACACTGTGGTGTGATGGGCGCCGAGTAGTTGATCCATTGGTTGATCCATTGGTTGGAGGGGAAAAATCCTGCGGTTTAGGAATATTATTGCGAGGATAAATTTCGAGAAGATAGGGGTGTTCCAAGCATTGGCGACTTGTGAGACGTTTACTGGGGTCATACTTTAAAAGATCACGTATACAGTGGATAAGCGAAGGGGGAACAGTGCGCTCAAAAAGAGAATGGATATCTTTTGGAGGCGTCTGTAGGCAATCATCCATGAGACTCAGAGAAAAGATTCTCATGGACTGGCGGTACTTACAGGACCAAACCGGAGTCCACATCGTTCTGCCGCAAGCTGAACGCCCTTCGACCACAGCCCTCCGCCAATTGGGTTTGAATTCTCGTCATGATAGTTACTACCAGGGTCTCCCATTATCTCACATATACGGTTTATTTGATCCCGATGATCGGAGCCTGGAAAAAGAGGTTTGAGATTGACAAGTTCCGCCATGATGGTCCCCAGTGCCCACATATCCACAGGATTCGAATATTCTTTACTCAGGAGGAGGACTTCCGGTGCACGATACCAGCGAGTGGATACATATTCGGTGTAAGGTGGTTTACTTTTGGTCTCACGAGCCAAGCCAAAGTCGGCTAGTTTGATAATGGAAATTACATCCTTCTCTTTTGCTGCATTGGAGGCGGCAACAGGAGAGACAGGGACGTAATCGTGCAGGCCTATAGTTGTGACGAGTACGTTTTCTGGCTTCATGTCACGATGAAAATACCCAGCAGTGTGGATATGATCAAGGCCTGAGACAATTTGGCGAAAAATGTCACATACGAGGCCGCCTGCAAGGGCACGGCCCTTGCGAGCCTTGATGAGGTGAAAAAGGTTACCTTCCATGGACTCAAAGACGAAGTAAAGCTGCCGGGTATCGGGAAGAAGAAAAAAGTCATACAGAGGAATAATGTTAGGATGGAAAGGGATTGTACGAAGTGACTGATTGTATGGGGGGAAAGTCAGAAATACGACGAGTTGAGAAGACCGAGATGCGCACCTGGAGCTCCTTGAGTTTCTGACATTCCTCCCAACCTCCTGCCCACTGTCGCCTCATGAGCTTGACTGCCACGAGCCGCTTCCCTGCCCACTCCGGGCGTGCACCTGCCCCGCACTGCATTGGTGAGAGCGGTGTATTGGGAGGAAGGGTGCCGTGCCAATCGCAGAGCCATACTGTACCAAAGGAGCCATCGCCGAGACACTTGATGATCGTGTACGAGCGTGTGGAACCTAGGGAAGGGTAAGGAAGGTAAGGAGAGAGAAAGGAAAGAGGACGAACTGGAGTTGGCATTGCCGACGACGAGACGGTCTTTGTCGACGGTGATGGAGGGGACGCCGACGACGACGACGGGAGAGCGCGGAATGTTGTTGGAGGGATTGTTGCGGTTTTGGTACATGATAGGGCATGCATTGGACTCAGACGGGGGAGAGCATGGCAAACGGAGTATGGCAGCTGCTTCCTGCACTATTCGCTTCCCACGCATTCTGCCTCTTCCAAATCCTAGACTACAATTACATTCCGCTTCCTGCGGCTTTTAGTACGGTACTTCATGGAATAATTTAGACACGCTTTCCCCATAGTGGCTCCGCCGAATCACTTCTCCAAGCACCTTCCCTATGTCAATCACCTCGATTTTCCCGCATCGCTGCTGGTTCTCTTGTTGCGGTAATGTGTTCGTCACAATCAGTTTCTCCAACGAGCTTTCCTCGATGGACTTGAGAGCACTCCCGCTCAAAATTCCGTGCGTAACTATGGCGTACACCTTGCTTGCCCCAGCCTCGGTAAGATATTGTGAAGCAAGACACAAAGTGCCACAGGTGTCCGCCATATCATCCACCAGGATCGCAACCTTGTCCTTCACATGCCCCACAAGTACCATGCGCGATACTTCGTTCGCCTTTTTCCGCTCCTTGTGGAAGAGCGCAAAATCTACTCCCAACCGATCGGCAATCGATGTCGCCCTGTTTGTGAGATGAGTATACTGCCTAGCTTCTGCTAGTAAGTAAGCTGTACCGCTTCGCGCCACCTGCATCTGGTGATACAATGGCCACGTCGTTCAAGTCAAAATGTGTTCGAATGTAAAGGATTGCAGACGGTTCTGCGTACAACTGCCGACAGTAAGCCGGAAGTGATAGATCATGTATCAGGACTTACACTACAACCACACTTGAGCAAGGTGATCAATGGGATCAAACGCTAGACTCACTTGTCAACTGGAACATCAAAAAATCCTTGTATTTGAGATGCATGCAGGTCCATCGTCTGAATAAATTTATGAATACAAAATCAGCAAACACCAACAATCCGATGACTCACGATGATATGATCACAGCCTGCCTTTTGAATCATATTGGCAACAAGTTTGGCAGTAATAGGTGCCCTGCTCTTGTCTTTTTTGTCCTGCCTGGCGTAGGGAAACAAGGGAATAACAGCAGTGATTCTCTTTGCGCTCGCAATCTTGCAGGCGTGAATCATAATGCAGAGCTCCATAAGAGCTGTGTTGACTCTACCACAACCAGTGTTTATGATGTACACATCATCCTCGCGCACAGACTCCTGGATTCGAACTTGGGTCTCGCCAATGCCGCTCCGAGTGACCTCTGCCTTGGATAGGGGTAGGCCGATGCTAAAGGAACGTAGTCAGCCCACTGCGGGTGGTGTCAGCAATGACTCATACCGTCTCGCTATGATTTCCGCCAGTTCGGGATGGCTAGTGCCTGTGGGAAGACCATTTTCCAGGTGTCCAGGCGACAAGCCAAGTAAGATACGTACCAGTGAAAATCTTGATTCCACTTCCATTCAACATAGTAGATTAAGCAAGCAGGGCCGCTATGGACCAGTAAAAGAGGTTTCAGAGTACACTAATGATAATGTTAGGCAAAATAGATAGAGAAAACTGGACAAGAGATGGCGTGGAGTGGCCGTAATGGGAAGCTGTTTAGATTTTCCGGCGCATCGCTTTGTCACAATCAGTCACCATTGTCATGCAACGAGCTCCCTGTAGTTCCTCTCCCGAGCATGTACATGCATGTATTTCGTTGCCTCTGCTTGATGTCGTGCTCGCTTTGTTAGAGCAACCAGGCCGTTTCAGGCAATATTCCAACGTAAAACTCCTGTTGCTAACTCCATCCGTCTATATCATCAAATTTTCTATTTTGAGCCACGAAGTTGACTGTGCAGAAGCCTGGAGAAGTATAACGTATAACAGGAGCGCCGTAATGAAGGACTGTCAATTTCGGCCCATGCCTGGATCTTGAAAATTTTGTATCACACACCTCCTTCCCCATCATCTGACCCTTCTGATTCGTTCGACGGTGGCGGCGGCGGCAGGCGATAATGATCTTTATGGAACTCTAATGATACATCCCCAACTCAGATTCGTTTTCAATTGAATCATTCTTTCAACCTCCACTAACGGATGCTGACATCTCAGCTCACCTTTACTCCGGTAGCCACCCTGCAGGATATAGATACATGAGACACTTGCGACCTGACTAAACTCATCTTGAGGCTTTCTGGACCAGCATGCCCCTTAAACGGCTCCACTCTTCAAGATTAGTCGTGGAGACGAACTTAAGTATACAACATACCCTTCATATAGGTCAGCGTGACCAAGAACTTCTGTCTGGTTAGGACCCTTAGAACCATATGTCGCATGGCGTCAAATCCTTTTTCAGTTAATCCTTTTTCGGCATCCCTATTTTTGTCTCGCCGAGGTCAGCACTTTTCTAAAGTGCTGTGCTCTTGACTATTTCATCAACATGAGGTTCTTCTAAATTTACCACTTGTCTGGAGTCTCCTTGACGATGGCAACGGCATTGCTGACTACGGTGAGACTCGAGATCATCGTATAAGATGTCCGGTCAATAAACATTCCAGATGCCACTGATCCAACTTCATGAACCACTTTCCGTGGATTCGTCGAAGTCCCAATGTGTGAATTTTTTATTTTTGTATCAACGATCAATAAAGCGAAGCTGGTACACACTCCGCTCATAGTCTAATGCGAGCTACTATGAATACCGGCTAGGAAAGGGGGGGAGTAAGTGCAAGGAGAGCTATTGCTGTAGCTAATCTCGACGCTAGAAACACAGGTTGCTCGCAGCCAACCGTCATTTAATAGGTTTGAAGACAAAAAGTCTAAATAAAACCCAAACATACGAAGAGAAGTAGAGATGTTTTAGACGTCTAGGGCTGTTGCATCAGAAGTGAATGCTCCTGCGTGCATCTTGGGAAATTTGACAAATCACCGACGATCCAGTCAATTAAGTGGAAGAAGCCGTAATGCTTGCAGTCGGCCATGAGGTGAGCATATGGTCTTGTCGCAAAATGCTTTGATTCATACTCACAGCTAATGACTTTTTGAGCGAAATCAGGAGCATCAATCTGATATCTAATCAGTGCGTGTGTGAGGTGGTTTTCTAATGGTCATTGTCATTTTTCGGACAGACTTGCAGCACTTTAGACACGCTACCTTTGAAGTCAGCTCAGAGGTTGCTACATATTCTCTTTCCCAATACACGGCAATGGAAATCAAACAGCAGGAAGGTTTTGATGTTGACCGCAAATTTTTTGGTTACTTCCCATGGGCAAAGACCCAACGGTATGATCAAGGCTCACAAAACGCGGTCATCCTAGCATATCAACCCCCCTGGATCCTGAGTCAGACTGATTTTGAGGATTTCATCAAATGTGGCTCGGTGGGTATGTTATCCTCTTACAAAGACAAATATTGAAAATTTCAGCTTCCTCCACACATGCCTCTGGGGCACCTATATCCTTCAGAGTAAGCATAGAATTTGGACCAAGGTGAGCATATCTGCAATGAGTTGTATTCATTTCATCCTGGTCAGCTTTGGGACACTTGTGTCAAACATAACACAAAGTGGTTTGTGATTACATCTTGGAACATCTGGGCATCTGATTGTTTTTCCGATGGTGAGCGCTATATCGCTTCTAGCTATCCTGAATGTTGGCTCATGACAAGGTTGGTGTTCGGCCCTAGTGATTGTAATATACTCTTTCTTCATTCGTTCCAAGTCACTACATAAAATTCCTCGAGAAGAGGAAGCGAACCGACAAAATCCTTGTATAGAACATACATCTCCTGACATGCTGTCCATTCATCGATCGGTGGTGTAATTCAATGGGAGTGTCCTGAATCTGTCAAGACTTCTTACGTGTAACTTATAAACCAGACACACTATTCGATCACATGGCTGGTAGCACCCAAGCCACCTTCATTCAAAAGTAAGT
>Ga0153947_1000427_pt1 | contig 20617 bp, 17 predicted proteins | sample TSNJ031MetaG_FD_104697 | JGI IMG/M metagenome (GOLD analysis project Ga0153947, IMG submission 104697) | Attine ant fungus gardens microbial communities from New Jersey, USA - TSNJ031 MetaG | ecosystem: Host-associated > Fungi > Mycelium > Unclassified | place: USA: New Jersey, Wharton State... | reverse complement strand
TCTATTCATCTTCATATAATTACTTTAATAATTATTATTTAAAAAACAAATGAGATTTTAATGAATCTCATTTTTTATTTGAATAATTAAATAAAAGTCAAAGTTAATTTAAACCGAAAAAAAAATACTATTATAAGTATTTCTTTAACCATTGACCAGTATAAGATTCGCTACATTTTGCGACTTCTTCTGGAGTTCCAGTTGTTACAACACTTCCTCCACCATCTCCACCTTCTGGTCCCATATCAATGATATGATCGGCTACTTTAATCATATCTAAATTATGTTCAATTACTAGCACTGTATCTCCGTTATCTGCAATTCGATTTAAAATAATGATAAGTTTTGCAATATCTTCACTGTGTAATCCAGTTGTAGGTTCATCTAAAATAAATAAACTTTTTCCTGTCGCTCTTTTTTGCAATTCTTTAGCTAATTTAACACGACCAGCTTCTCCTCCTGATAAAGTAGGAGCTGATTGTCCAAGTGTAATATAAGTTAATCCTACATCCATTAAAACATCTAATTTTTGTTTAATTTTCGGAACATTCTCAAAAAATATAACTGCTTCACTAACACGCATTGATAGTACTTCAGAAATATTTTTTCCTTTGAATTTAATATCTAAAGTATCTTTATTATAACGAGACCCCTTACAAACATCACATGGAACATAAACATCAGGTAAGAAATGCATTTCAATCTTCTTAACTCCATCACCCCAACAAGCTTCACAGCGACCCCCTTTTACATTAAAAGAAAAACGACTTTTAGTGAATCCACGAAGCTTGCTATCTTTCATATCTGCAAATAAATCACGAATATCATCAAATACACCAATATATGTTGCTGGATTACTTCTTGGTGTTCTTCCAATTGCATCTTGCGTAATCATAACTACCTTATCAATATTTTCTAAACCTTTCACAGATTTACATTTACCTGGTACTTCCTTAGAACGATATAATGTTGTAGCTACTGTTTTATATAAAATTTCATTAACTAAAGAACTTTTACCACTTCCAGATACACCAGTAACACAAATAAACTTACCTAATGGAAATTTAATATCGATTTTTTTCAAATTATTTTCTTCAGCCTTCTTAATTTCAATCGATAGACCATTACCTTTTCTTCTTTTCTTTGGAACCTCAATACGTTTCTTACCACTTAAATATTGCCCAGTTAAACTGTTTTCATTGTTCATAACCTCAATTGGTGTTCCAATTGCCACAACATTTCCACCATTTTCTCCAGCCCCTGGTCCAATATCAACTAGAAAATCACTTGACATCATTGTATCCGTATCATGTTCAACAACAACTAAGGTATTACCTAAATCACGCATTTCTTTTAATGATTTAATTAATTTTTCATTATCTCGTTGATGTAAACCAATACTAGGTTCATCTAAAACATATAATACTCCTGATAATTTACTTCCTATTTGAGTAGCTAGACGAATACGTTGTGCTTCTCCACCAGATAAAGTCGATGCTTTTCGATTTAAATTTAAATATTCTAATCCAACATTTTGTAAAAAGTCTAAACGACTTTGAATCTCTTTTAATACTAAGAAACTAATTTCCTTTTGTTCATTTGTTAACTTTAATTTATCTAAGAATATTCTTAAATCTTTAATGCTCATATTTGTTAGATCAAAAATATTTTTCTTATTAATGTAAATTGATAATATATCTTCTTTTAAACGAGAACCACTACAGGTCGTACATTCCATATCAATCATATAGCCATCCAACCATTCGCGAATCCAGTTAGAAGTTGTTTCCATGTAACGTCTTTCTAAATTAACAATAATACCTTCCCAATAGTCTGTTTTAGTTGTTTTATAACCAGATTTTGATTCATAATAAAACTCAAATGATACATCTGATCCATATAAAACAATATCTAAATCTTTCTTACTTAATTTCTTAATTGGCACGTTCAGACTGAATCCATAATGCTTTGCTACTACTTCTAATTCTTTATAGTTCATTCCACTATCTTTATTAATGGATCCAATCGCCCCATCAGCAATTGATTTATCTTTATTTGGAATTAATAAGTCAACTGCAATCTTTTGCTTCATCCCTAAACCTTTACAGTCTGGACATGCCCCAAATGGTGCATTAAACGAAAACATTCTTGGCTCAAGTTCAGGAATTGAATAATTACACTCTAAACAGGCATAATTCTCACTCATTAAGATTTCTTCTCCACCAATAATATTAATAACTACTTTTCCATCAGCAAGTCTACAACTATTTTCAATGGATTCAAAAATCCGGCCGCGTTCATCTAAACGAACAACAATTCGATCAATAATTACATCAATATTTGCTTTAAAATTTTTTTCTAAAATGATTTCCTCACTTAATGATTTCATTTCTCCATTTACTCTAACACGAGTAAAACCATTTTCTCTTAAATCATCAAATAAATCTTTATGTGTACCTTTTTCACCACGAATAACCGGTGATAAAATTTCGATTTTCGTTCCTTCTTCCATCTCCATAATCTTATTTGTCATTTCATCAATACTTTGACTAGAAATTGGTTTGTGATGAATAGGACAATATGGAATCCCGATTCGGGCAAAAAGCAAACGAAAATAATCATAAATTTCCGTAACAGTCCCAACAGTACTTCGAGGATTCTTATTTGTAGTTTTCTGATCAATTGATATACTAGGACTCAAGCCTTCAATTGAATCTACATCTGGTTTATCTACATTTCCAATAAATTGACGTGCATAAGCACTAAGAGACTCTACATACCTTCTTTGACCCTCGGCATAAATCGTATCAAAAGCTAAGCTACTTTTTCCACTGCCTGATACTCCAGTCATAACAATTAATTTATTTTTTGGTAACTCAATATCAATATTTTTAAGGTTATTTTCTCTGGCTCCCTTAACAATAATTTTATCCATTATTACACTTCCATTCAACAATTACATATTTTAACACAATAGAGCTAAAGTTACTATAACAAACGTAAGTTCGTTTGTCAATTCTTTGTCACATGAATTGAGTACATAATTTTTGCAAGAAGCTTCCAAGAAATAAAACGTTGCAAGAATAAAGACAATTTCATCTTTTTGCCTGGCACAATTATTCTTTTTTGTTTAAATAATTGATCTATTCCATATCGTGCAACATATCTAGCTGAGTATTCATCCATTCTAATATTGCCTTTTGCCCGTTTATAAAAATCAGTGCCCACTTTTCCTGGGCATAGAAGTGACAAATTAACATTACTATGATTCCTTCTTAATTCTTCTTGCACAGCAATCGTTAACTTAGTAACATAATTTTTTGTTGCATAATAAGTAGCCATTCTTGGAGCACATAAAAAGCCTGCAGAACTTGAAACGTTTAATAAATAGCCCCCATTTTCCTTTTCATATTTTTGGATCACCGTTTTCATTAAAATATGATAACTTTTAATATTCAAATCAATCATTTCTAATTCTTCAGTTAAACTAGTTTCACTAAAAATTCCAAACCAACCAAATGCAGCATTATTAACGAATACAGAAAAATTATCTTTTTCTAATAATTCAACAAAAGCAAATACATCATTTTCATTTGCTAAATTAAATCTTTTTGTTTTAATCTTATACTTATCTTTCAAAAGCTTCAAGGCTCCTTGATCTTTATCTATAACCAAAATATCAAATCCGAGTTCCTTTAGATAAATTACCATTTCACGGCCAATTCCTTTAGCTCCTCCAGTTACAATCGCTCTCATAAGTATCACCACTATTAATATGGATTAAAAAAACAAAAAATAGTCCTAAAACGAACTATTTAATATCTTTATCATATTTTACTTCTGAAATCTTATAACTTTTATTTTTAGCAATCTTTTTCATTCCAGCATTAACACCCCAACCAATAAAAGCTAAGATGAAAAAATACAAGAATCCAAACGATGAAAACACTGGTGCTTTTGCTGTTGTAAAATAACCTATTAGTGTCGATCCTAAACTCATCGAGGTAATAACGGTCAAATCCTTAATTGAACTTGAATTTGCTTTAGATTCTAAATCAGAAAATAATTTAAAAGATTGTTCCACATAATTCTTTGTCATAGTCCAAATATGTTTAATATAACTAAGAGTATGACCCAAGGTCTCATATCGGTAATCGATAATATCTGTAAAATCTTGTAATCTTGGATCTATTTTAGAAATATTATCTCTTGTATGAAGATAAGTATCCATTTGATAAATACGAGCTTCAATTAAATTAATTGTTTTTTCATAACCCGCAATTTTATTTTTCGATGTACTAATATCAGTACCTTTAATAGAACCAACTGCTTTTACTTGATCAATTCTTTCCCACATAATTCGATGTAAATTAAGATAATGATGTAATTGCCCTTTAAATTCTCTTAAAAAAATCTTTTCTTCAATATAACGATTAATTGATTCCTCCAATTTATTAATTGATTTATTACTTATATTATTAATAAAATAATATTTATCTCCTCTTAAAATCTCAATTACTTTTCCATTAAAATGAAAATACTTTTTAGTTTCTAATTTTCCTACTAAAGAATCTAAAAAAAGCTCTAAATCTTCCTTTTTTGCATTATCAAATACAACAAAATAAGGATAAACCGTTTTAATATTTGCAAGTTCCTTTGGAATTGGAGCACCTAAACTAAATAAATAAGCTAATGCTGGAGATAATTTATTCTCATAATAATCAGTTAATATCTGAATTTTATCTTTTAATTCTTCTTTTTGAATTGCTTTATTATAGTTTAAAACAATCAGACCATCTTCAAAAATTCGAAAAACAATTTCTTCATGAGTATAAATTTCTAAATATTCAAGACCATCAATTCCATAAGTAATTTCCTGCATATTCATATTAGTTCTTAATTTTTGTAATTGCTTAGAATCAAGTTCCAATCTTGATTCACCAGTTAATAAAAACTCATGAATTTCTGATAACTGTAATGTCGTTCTTTGAAACCATCCACCAATTCCAATTTTAGTAATTTTCATAGCTACACTTCTCTCTATAATATAAATATTATCATTTATTTAAACAATCTACAATCCATATTACAATAAATTAATGATATAATTTAAGCTCTTTTTGAAACCCTTATAAAATCAAGATTTGTCCATTTTTAAAAGTTTATCTAATACTAGTAAAGGTTATTTCATAATATCATGAGTACCAGCTTTAAAAAGAATTTAGAATCTAAATATAATAAGAAATCATGCTATAATCTAATTATATAAAAATGATAATCAAGAGGTGCAAAAGGGAGTAAATTAACAAAAAAAGATATGTTGCAAAAACTTTTGAAGACATTAATAATAACTAATATGTTTCTTTTGCCAGTCAACAGTAAAAGGAGGATCAAAATGGATATAGAAAAGAATTTAAATAAAGAACTAGTTAATTACATTAAACAAAATATTTTTCCAATTTATAGAACATTTGATAAAGGTCATGATTTAGAACACATTTCACAGGTTATAAAGCGAGCTTTTAAAATTAGCAAAAATTTTAATATAGATATGAATATTCTCTACGTAATAGCAGTTTATCATGACATAGGAATTAAAATATCTAGGAAAAACCATGCTATGTATTCGGGAGAAATAGCAAGGTCAGATAATATATTAAAAGGTTTTTTTAATATAGAAGAAATTGAGCTAATTGCTCAGGCAGTTGAAGATCATTCCACTTCTAAAGGTATTGAGCCTAGAAGCATTTATGGGAAAATAGTTTGTGATGCTGATAAAGACGACAATATTGAAACGGCACTTTTAAGAGCATATGAATTTACAAAAAGCTATTTTTCTGATTTTACCGAGGAAGAATGTTTTGAGAATATTTATACTCAGTTATGTAGTAAATATGGAAAAGATGGTAAAGTTAGATTTTGGATAGATAATTTTGATAGAAGTTTTTTTATTCAAAAAATGATGGATATGACTGAAGATAAAGATCTATTCAATAACAATTTACAAGAAATTATAAATAAGAAAAGAAAAGCTTTAAGAAGGTGATTGAATGTATATTAAATTGGATTTCGATAAATATAAAGAATATGTGATTCATGAAAAAAAGTTTGATTTAAATAGTAATTGTGAATATATTTTTACGACGATTAAAAAACATACAAAAGATGGAAAAAGAATATTTCCCAGAGTAAGAACAACAAATAAAGATTTTAATCAAGTTACATCGTTATATGATTTTATGGTTAAAGACGAAATATTATTTGCAATCAACGCAGGCATATTTAATACAGGCACTAATATCCCAGAATGTGTTTTAATGATAGATAAAAAAATACTAGTGGATAGAAAAGAAACATATATACATAAGTCTTTAAAAGATGGAGGAGATAAAAGAGATGAGTTATATATATTAGGGATTGATTCAAATGGCAACTTTAAAATATATGAACCCCAATATAGTGTAGAACATATTTTAAATGATGGATGTGTAGATGCGATAATGGGATTTGTTCCGATTATTATTAATTATAAAGTGTTTTTAGAAGCTGATATAATATGCTCGTATTCGAGTTATGATAAACATCCAAGACAAATTATTGGTCAATATACAAATGAAGATTTTTTTATATTAACTATAAATGAACCCGGCATGACGTTTGAAGAAGTGCGGAATTTATTAAAGGGAATGAAAATTTCTATGGCATATAATTTAGATGGTGGTAGTTCTACCCAAACAATATTTCACAAAAAACAGTTAAATCCGACTTATAGAGAAAAAACAGGGAGAAAAATACCAACAGTTATAACATTTGAAGTAATTACTGGTGAACTTGTTGTGGATAATTAAAATAAAACATACCTGATATAACAACCCGAGAATAATGGTAGAATAATTTTTTTAAAAATCGTAATATCATACATAACACAGAATTGATTTAAAGTTTTATGTCTTATATAAATATATATATATGCTATAATATTATTTAATAGAGAGTGATGTATATGAAGAATAAAATGATTAAAAATGAAACGAAAATTTTAATAATGCTAGCTTTCTTTAGTGTTTCGATTGGAATTTGGAGTAATTATAGACAATTATGGCTACAAAATAATAATTTAGATATTTCTACTATCAGTAATTTAATTAGCATTGGAACGTTTGCGAGTATTATTGGAATCTTAATTATCACTAAACTAATTAAACTAGAAAAAATGAAAACATTTATCACTTTCTCAATCGGAATAAAAGCAATTACCTTATTAGGAATGTTTTTTATCAATGGAACAAATCAAATCTTCGTCATGAAAGTTTTAACAATTTATGATATTATCTTCGAAATATTAATTCTCACTAGTGTTTATCCTCTTATAACTACATATCAGGTGAATGATAAACTTTACGGAAAACAAAAAGTAATTGAATATTTATTTAAAGATTTAGGAATTTTAATTGCAGGAATAATAATTGGAAAATCATTATTCGGTTTACAATTAAATTTTAACTTTTGTTTATTACTAGCCTTACTTACTACAATAATTTCTTTTATTATTATCCTAAATATTAAAGAATCCCAAACCATAGAACAAAAAGAAAGCAAGGGCTACTTTAAGTTTTTAAAATCAAGCAAAATACATCAATTATATTTAGTTTATTCTATCTTAAGCTCTCTATCTTTTAATACCGTTATGGGATTGAAAATTCTAATTATCACCGAATACTTTGAATTTAATGTAAGTTTTGCTACGAATTATTTATTGTTTTTTGGAATCTTAGCCGATATTCTTGGCGTTATTATGCTAAAATGGTTTACTCCAAAAAATGATTATCTATCACTATTTTTAAAATTCGGAATTCGTTTTATCGGTTTTGCAATTGCTTTCTTTACCAATCATCTGATTGTTTCAATAATTGCTTTCTCATGGACAATTATCAGTGGAGCTGCTCTAGAAAACGTCACAGATGCCCCATACATTAATTCTGTTCCTAAAGAGTTTCAACTGTTAAATTTTAATATTCGTCGGATTTGTTCAGCAATTGGAGAATCGATCGGAGTTTTAATATGTGGATATATTTTTTACTCAGGATTAAATAACATCTTTGGCGTCGCGGCCATTATTATGGCACTCCAATTATTCATTGCTTATTACCTAATTTATTTACGAAAAAAGAATCAATAAATGATTCTTTTTAATTTAGTTTATCAATATTATCCATGATTTTTGGTAACATCTGTTTTTTACGAGAAATAATTCCTTCTAAATATGTTCCTTCTTGAATTTCATTTAGATTAAAACTATCAATTAAAACATCTTCAATTCCTTTATTATAAAGTACATAAGAACCATCTTTAATAACGTCTGTAAAGAATACTGTAACTAAGTCATAACTATTATTCAAACTATTAATTTTCTCAACATAAGCATCTATATTCTTTTCAACTTCATCGTAATCCATTGTAACAACCTGACTAATTCCAATTGTCTTATCTCCAACCTTGTATTTTTTAAAATCTTGGAAAATAATATCTTCAATTGCCATTCCCTTAATTGAACTAGCTTCTTTTAACATTTTCATTCCATAAGATTCTAAATCTATTTCAGCAATACCTGCCAAATCATAAGCAACTTGTTTATCAATTTCTGTTGTCGTAGGACTTTTAAAAATTAACGTATCTGATAAAACAGCTGATAACATAATACCTGCAATTTCACGAGGAATTTCGATATTATTTTCTTGATATAATTCATAAATAATTGTACAAGTACAACCAACCGGTTTTGATCGAAAATTAATTGGCATGGATGTTCCAATTGCTCCTAAATTATGATGATCAATAATTTCAACAATATCAGCATCCTCAATTCCTGTTACACTTTGATCAATACTATTATGATCTACTAAAATAACCTCTTTTTTGTCATATTTACTTGCATCCGTAACTTTAAGTAAACCTAAACATTTTCCACGTTTATTTATAATTGGATAATTTGTATGTCCGCATTTATTACTTAAAGAAATAAAATCTTTTAAATAGTCAATATCATGAACCACGACCGGATCTTCATTAAATTTCAGAGTACTGACTAAATTACTCATTGTAATAGCATTTGAAGTATTATAAGTATCAAGTGGTGTGGAAATCATTGTAACATTGTTTAAAGAAGCTAAACTAATTAACTCTTCTGGAAGGACATGATTTCCTGTAACAATAATACATTTCACACCTTGTTCTATCGCATGTCGAATAATTTTATAACGATCCCCTACGATTAAAATATCATTTCCAGTTAAAATAATTTCATTAACAAAAGTAACACTATAATAACTTCCAGCAATGATATTTCCTTTAATTGAATCATGATGACGAACTAAAATCTTTCCATCTAAAGATTTTAATAAAATTTCAGTAGTTGTATTTAAATAATCTTTTTTCCCACACAAAAACAACATTGCTATTTCTTTTAAAGTAACAAAACCTGTTAACTTTTTTTCATCATTAACAATAGGAATTGCATTAATTCCTCGCTCTTGCATTACTGAAAAACAATCAGCTATTGATTTATTTTCTGAAATCATAACATTCTTATCATAATGAACATTACGAATTTGAATATTTACATTATTTAAATATTCAGGCTCTTTTACACCAAAATAATCTAATACATATTTACTTTCTTTATTAATATGACCTAATACTTTAGGTTCCGTAACCATTCCTAATTTATTTTTTAAATAAGAAAGAGCAATACTAGAACAAACTGTATCTGTATCAGGGTTTTTATGACCAAATATAGCAATTTTTTTCATAATTCTCTCCTTTGTTGTCAAAACTTACAAAAGTATAGCATAATTTTAAAAATAAATAAACTATAATTAGTATTCTGCAAAAACTGAAAATTAATTAATAATTACTAAAAAAAGATATAAATTAAATTTTATATCTTTATTCAGACTTCATTTCAAATAATATATTACGAAGTTCTAAGGCTTTTTCAAAATCTAATTCTTTTGCAGCTAATTTCATTTGATCCTCAATCGTTGACATAATTTGTTGTTTCTCTTTTTTAGATATTTTTGATTTCTTACTATCTATTTTTATTTCATTTGAAATAATTTCTTTAATTGCTTTTTGAATTGTCTTAGGAACAATACCATGAACTGTATTATGTGCGTCTTGAATGTCTCTTCTTCGTTTTGTTTCTTCAATTGCATATGTCATAGCCTCAGACATTGCGTCTGCATACATAATAACATGTCCGTTTGCATTCCTAGCACATCGACCAATAATTTGAATTAAACTTCTCTTACTTCGTAAAAACCCTTGTTTATCTGCATCTAGGATGCAAATCAAACTAACTTCAGGAATATCAATACCTTCTCTTAAAAGATTGATTCCCACTACTACATCATAAACTCCTAAACGCAAATCTTGAATAATCTTTAGTCGTTCTAGCGTTTTAACTTCACTATGAAGATAAGCAACACTTATTCCCATTTCTTTTAAGTAATTTGTTAATTCCTCACTCATGCGAATTGTTAAAGTTGTAATTAATACTCTTTCGTTGCTTTCTTTACGAATTCGAATTTCTTCAAGAATATCATCAATTTGTCCTTCACTTGGTTTCACTTCAACAGTTGGATCCAATAATCCAGTAGGACGTATCACTAAATTTATTGTTTCTCCCTTTACCTGTTCTAATTCATAATCTCCAGGAGTTGCTGATATATAAATTACTTGATTTATTTTTTTATCAAATTCTTCATATTTCAAAGGACGATTATCTAATGCACTAGGCAATCTAAATCCATAGTCTACTAAGGTTTGCTTTCTTGCTCTATCGCCATTATACATTCCCCGAATTTGTGGCAAAGTAACATGTGATTCATCCACTATCATCAAGAAATCCTCTGGAAAGAAATCAATTAGACAAGATGGAGTTTCTCCCTCATCTCGAAGTGCTAAATGTCTTGCATAATTTTCTACTCCACTGCAAAATCCTGTCTCACGCAACATTTCAATATCATAATGTGTTCTTTCACGTAATCTCTGTTCCTCAAGTAATTTTCCTTGTTCTTTAAATTCTTCTAAACGAACTTCTAATTCTCTTTCAATTCGTTCAATTGCTTTCTCTAACTTTTCATCACTTGTCACAAAGTGACTTGCAGGAAAAATACTAATACTTTTCTTATTGCTCATAACTACTCCAGTTAATGGATCAAACGTTGAAACACTTTCCACTTCTTCACCAAATAACTCCACTCGTATTGCATGAGAATGTTCATTAGCGGGAACAATATCAATGATGTCACCTCTTACTCTAAAAGTTCCGCGATGAAAATCAATATCATTTCTTTCATATTTCATATCAAGCAACTTGTTTAAAATATCATTTCTTCTTATTGTATCACCAACTGTTAAGGTTAACATTCTATTTTTATATTCTTCTTTTTCTCCAATACCATAAATACATGAAACACTAGCAACAACTATTGTATCTCGATAATTAATTAAAGCACTAGTTGCTGCATGACGAAGTTCATCTATCTCATCATTTACACTAGAATCTTTTTCAATATAAGTATCCGTGCTAGGAACATATGCTTCTGGTTGATAATAATCAAAATATGACACAAAATAAGAAACATGAGCATTAGGAAATAACTCTCTAAATTCATTATATAATTGTCCCACTAAAGTTTTATTATGAGCCAGTACCAAAGTCGGTTTATTTACTTGAGCAATTACATTTGCCATTGTATAAGTTTTTCCTGTGCCAGTCGCTCCAAGTAAAACTTGTTCTCTTTTTCCTTCATTTAATCCTTGTACCATTTTCTCAATCGCTTGTGGTTGATCTCCACTTGGCTTAAATTTTGAATAAATTTTGAACATTTTATCATCTTCCCTACATTTTTATTATGATGTTTATTAACCATCAAATTCTGTAAAATCGAGTATTTCTCTATTACCCTCTTTTTTAACCGTCAAGTATTCCTTGACAGTTGAGATTTCTTCAAGTTCTCCTTCTCATATATGTTATTAATATGTAAACTAATATTTTGTTTTGTTGATTGAAAAAGTTCAACCATTTGCGCTTGAGATAACCAAACAGTTTCATCATTCATTTTAACATCTATTTTAGTAACACCATTTGGTGATTGATAAATTATTATTTCGTTTTTAGATTCTGATTTCATCTTTTCCTCCTTCAATCACCACTTGGCTTAAATTGACTTTCTAATTGAAACATAATTGCCTCCAGTTCTTAATATTATTCTGTTCAATAAAATTAAACTTAGTATAACATAACAAAAATAATGAAGCAACAAAAAGCGAACGTTTTTTCGTAAATGATAAATTGTTTTATCCTAGAAAAGTTTTTGCACCTTTTTAGTATTAAACTGACAATTTAATTCTTTAAAAAAAGCATATCTCTATGCTTATTTCATTTTTGGTAAATCCATACTATTTTTTTTCTTAGGTAAAACGATTGTAGCTGGACGTCCCATTTTTGGTTCTTCCTTCTTCTCATCATTTTCTTCTTTTGCCTCAATCTCAGGTTCCTTTTTCTTTTCTGGAATCTCCATTTCGATTGCATTTGAATTTATTATATCTTTTTCATTTGATTCTTGTACTAAAGATTCAGTAGTAATTTCTTTTTCTTGATTAGTTATTCCTAAACCTTCTTCATTTATTTTGTCATCATACAAACGATAACGTTCTCTTAAATTTTGTTCAATCTCTTTCTTTGTTTCAATTTCTTGTTGCTTTATCTCTTCTTCTTTTTCAATAACTCCATTAACATTTTTTTTCGCTTTTGACAGCTTAATTAATTTAAAAATATCAAATCCAATAATTAAAAGTGCTGGAATAATTACAATAATCAACCAACCACCCTTAGTCGACATTATTGATTGAATCCTTCCAATAAATGGAATTCTCATGTAAACTTTCCCTAAGACATTTTCATAAGGAACTGTGGTCGAATCATTGGCATTATTATTATCCCCTTTAGTGATAAATTCAATTCCATCCTCAGCAATAACTATTCCAACTACTCTATGAGTAATAATCATATCCTTTGTAATCGAACTTCTTGATACAAAAGTAATAATATCGCCAATTTGAATACTTTCTGCATTTTCAACTGAAAGATCAATAATAATATCATATATTTTTAACGTTGGTTCCATACTTGGACTAATAATTGTATATAAAGAAAATGGTGCAGCATTATTGACTCCTTTCTGTTCTCCAATTTTAGTTGTAATTAAATAATACAATAAAAAGCCTGCTACCATTAACATTAAAATTAATACTACCCAGGATATAACATTAAAAATGAACTTGGTCACTTTTTTATACTTATTATAGCTTTCCTTCTTCATTATACCCTTCCTATTCTAAATTCAATTATAATAAATTGTTAGCAAAAAAACAACACAAAGTTCAAAATATATATTTTTAATATATCCTAAAATTTAAAAAATACTTATAAAGTATTTTTTAGCCTACATTTTCAATTTCAATTTTTGCAGAATATGTTTTTCCTTGATTCGTATCTTGGTTTTGATTTGTTTCTAAAAATTCATATTCTAAAATATAAGAATAACTAGCTCCTGCCGGAAGCATTACTCCTTGTAAAAGATAAGTATCCGTAACTGGAGCAATTACATAACTGCTTAAATAAATTCCATCTTTTTTCAAATGATAAACAAAATCAGAAGTAGGATTAAATTCATTTTTGACTTCAGTAAGTTTAATGTTAAAAAATAAAGTTTTGGAAGTGCTATTCACAATCGTAAATTCTTGTTGATCTTTCCATCCAGGTTTTATATTTATTTCATTAATACTTTTAATATAAGAAACATATAAAATATAATTTTCATCCGTTGTAATATTTACATTGCCTTCCCCATTCGGATCAATTACAATTTTTTTACAAAGTTCTTCACAACTTGTATCGCAAATGCCATCTTTATTTGTATCACAATTAATATCACAAACACCATTACCAGTAAGATCTATATTTAAATCTGGATAACCGTTACCAGTAGTATCACAATTCAAATCACAAATACCATCACCATTTAAATCTTGATTCATTAGATTTGTATCTGCAATTCCATCTCCATTACTATCAACATTAAACGTTGGAATCAAATTTAAACAATAATCAATATTTAAGTCTGGTTTCCCATCTCCATCAGTATCAATATTTACATCTGGTTTTCCATCTCCATCGGTATCAACATTTAAATCTGGTTTTCCATCTCCATCAGTATCAATATTTAAATCTGGTTTCCCATCTCCATTGGTATCAATATTTAAGTCCGGTTTCCCATCACCATCCATATCAATATTTAAATCCGGATGTCCATCACCATTGGTATCACAGTTTAAATCACAAATACCATCACCATCTAAGTCTTGATTCATTAAATTACGATCAGGCTTACAATCTGCGTTTGTATCCAAATTAAATCTAGGAATACCATCTCCCTTATAGTCAATATTGATATCTGGAATCCCATCACCATCAGTATCACAATTCAACTTACAAGTTAAATCACATTTAGGAACTAATTTATTAGTATACACCTTAATATAAAAATAGGTCGCTCCAAATAGAGTTATAAATAAAATTAAAAAACAAATTAAAATCATCAAAAAATGTCTTTTACGGGTTTTTTCCTCTTCTTCTGCTATAAGAATAGCATATTGTTCTTCAAAGTCAACTTCGTTAGTAGGAATGTTAACACTATTGTTTATTTCGCTCATAACTACTCTCCTTTATTCTTTTAAATTATATCATAAGAAGAAATAAGGGGCAACATAAAATATATTAAAGTCTTTTAAAGACGTTAATTTTTATATTTAATAATATATTTATTAAAAGATCATTTTGCTTATATAAATTAACTATTAGCACTTTCAAAAGTCTTGAAAGCACATAACAAGCAATAAAAAAGAGAAAAAATAATTTTTTCTCTTTTTACTATAATAGCTTCCAAATAAGATTTTCTTATTTAAAACAATAGTTTTTACGTAGTTGCTAACTCTACAGTTACAGTAGCGCCAAATGTTTTGTTTTGTTCAGTATTTTGATCTGCTCCAGTATTAACATACTCATAAGCTAAATAATAAGTATAAGTAGTAGCTGTACTAGTAATTGTAAATTCTTTAGTATCTAAAGTAATTACGTTTGTATTAGTAATAGAAGTATTAGCTGTACCAACAGTTGTTAATGTACCAGTGGTTTTAAACGTATCAGTTGCAGAAAATTGTCCACCAGTAACTACTTTACCAGCATTTTCAACTTCAATTTTATTAGTTGCAGGTGTAGTTGTTTGATAAAGGGTGTATCTTACGTTTGTTAGAAGCGTATTAGTAGCAGTTGGAGTTAATTTAACAACATATTTACCTTTAGATCCAATATCGCCAGTTAGTTTAACAGTAAATACTTGAACGCCCTTTTGTCCTGGATAAGCATCAACAAGAGTGAAATTGCTACCAGTTGTATAATCTACAGCCGCTATTGCTGCAGTCGTTACAGTAGAAGCATTATTTGTAGTATTTCCTGTACCACCTACGCTAGCAGTAAAGTAAGCAAATGTTGCTCCTACTACGGCTACTAATAAAGTTGCAATTGCAATTGCAGTTAAAACAATCGAATTTCTTTTTTCCATTTTTATCTATATCCTCCTTACTATTAAAATCATAGCAAATTATCTTTTACATTTCAATTCTTTTTTTCATTTTTTGTACATTTTTATCTTCATGAATTAAAAATACTAAAAATTTTGATAAAATATGACAAAATATACCATTTTTCTAATTTTTTTGATTAGCCAAATAAAAAATAATTTGATAATATTTTTAATTTTAATAAAAAATTTGCATTAAATAATTTTACATTTAATTTTATAAAATAAAGTATGGATTTTGTAACATTTTTGTTAAAATCTTTAAATTTATATATAATAACTTATTTGCTATTATTTTTTTCTTGTAAATCCTCGGATATAATATATCTAGGTCTAGCTTTAACCTCACTATATATTTTTCCAATATATTCTCCGATAATCCCTAATGCCAACATTTGAACACCAGCGACTAACCAAATCGAACAAACAATAAATGTCCAACCTTCTACGGTTTGCCCAAGTAATTTTACAAAGATCGAATATATCATGACTATAATTGCAATAACAAATATTAAAATTCCTAAATTTAATACAAATCGAATTGGTTTAATACTAAAAGATGTAATACCATCCCAAGCAAAACTAAGCATTTTCTTTAAAGGATATTTTGAAACACCAGCAAATCGTTCTTTTCGTTCATAATAAACAATATCTGATTTATAACCGACTAATGGAAACATTCCCCTTAAAAATAAATTGACTTCTTCAAAATCAGCTAATTTATCTAATATTATTTTACTAGTTAATCGATAATCTGCATGATTATATATAATGTCTACTCCCATTAATTTTAAAAATTTGTAAAACATGAGAGCAGTAGTCCTTTTAAACCAAGTATCTTTTTTTCTAGAACTACGAACTCCATAGACAATTTCATTCCCATCATAGTATTTTTCAACCATTTCATCGATGGCATTAATATCATCTTGCAAATCAGCATCCATGCTAATAATAATATCCGCTTTTTCTTTGGCAGTCATTAATCCAGCTAGCAAAGCATTTTGATGTCCTCTGTTTCTAGATAAAGATATGCCAGTAAAAAGATTTTCTTCATTATTGATTTTCTTAATTATTTCCCACGTTTTATCTTTTGAACCATCATTTACATACATTACTCTACTAGCTTTATTAATTTTACCACTGGAAATAAGATCTTCCATTTTTATTTTCATTTGCTTTGTTGTCTCTAGTAACATTTCTTCTTCATTATAACAAGGAATTACTACATATAAAATCTTATTCTTCATTTACTTATCCTCCATAATATAATACATTATAATTACCATATAATATCCTTATAAATCCATTTTCAATAAGGCTTTCCATAAATTCATCATTATTGAAAATAATATATACTCCATCTGTATCTATCTCTTCATTAAATTCAAACTTATATCTTCCGTATGAAATTACATCATCATTTTTTCTTTCATAAGAACTAGCAAAATCATAAGGTGATAATTCATCATATAATAAGGCATAAATATACGGTTGAACAAAATTATTTCCAGATATATAAATTGTATCATCTGTTCGTAACTTAGCTGCATCAATTGCCTCATTTAAATCATCTACTGATACAAAATAAGTTGTATCTCGAACTGTTTTAGGATATTCCACAAAGTAATAGTTAGCAAAATAAATAAAATGAATCATATATAATATAAATATAATATAACCAAATTTTTTTCTGTTTTTTATTACATTAGTTATGCCAATTGCAATAAAATAGATAAAAGGGATGAACATCGCATTTGCTTTATTGATATTAATACTTGATGTTAGTAAACTTACAAATAAAATTACAATAAACGCTACTAACATAACATAATCAATACTAAACTCTTTCTTTTGAATTGCTTTTTTTGTACTAATTATTGTTTTTATAAATCCATAAATCAAAAAGGGAATACTTATATAATACAATGTACCAAATTTAGAAAATCCATTATATACAAGAAAATCTTTGCTTAAGAGAACGCCAAATATATTTAAATTTTCAATTATATTTTTAAGTGCAAACTCCCCACCACGGAATTGCCACAACTTAGGAATGGATAGAAAGTTTGTTGTTATCTCATTTGGAAGTATCCCGCTATTAATAGCTAACATCAAAACTAAAGGTAATGCTATAACTACAAGGGGAATTCCAAAAAATAATATATTTTTAAAATTTATTTTCTTGATTCTTAACAAATATATTAAAATAAATATTAAAAATATTGGTATGATTAGATATGAAACCGCGTAAGTATACAAAGTTATTCCAAAAAGTATTCCTGCAAACACATAGTATATATTTTTTTTTGTATTAATAGCCTTTAATAATAAATACATTGAAATAAGTAACAATGGAAATAAAAGATAAGACTCTAATCCCCATCTAGACTTCATGATATGAAATGGACAAATCGCCATTATGAAACAAGCTACTAAAGCTACTTTACTGCTCTTGTTTTCTTTGATCATTTTGTACATTACAATAATCGATGAAATTCCAAGTAGCACTGCAGGAATTCGTATTGTTGTTACACTATAACCAACGATTTTAACTACGATTGCTGCTAAATAAGTATAAAGAGCATTTTGGCCTCCACCAAAATTAATGAAATAGACTGGAAAATTATATAAAAATCGATCAACTCCATAATTTGATAAAGAAAGAGCATCATATGCCATACCAGCTTCATCAACATGTAAACCATATGGAACAATTCCAATTTTATAAACCAATATTATGATCGAAAATAACACTATTAAAGCAAATATATATTTATTTCTTCTTGAATTATCATTAATATCTTCAATACTTTCTTCATTTGTTTTATTCTTTTTATGAACACCTATAAAAATTAGAACTAGAACAATGATTAAAGAAACAATAGTTATCAATGTCAACATTTTATAACACCTCTACTATTTTGTATTATATTTTCTTTAATACAATCTTTTTTTTCTTGCCTTATTTTTTTCATAAAACCATCCTCACTTACTATTAGGCTATCATAATTTTGTTATGAATTCAATTAATATAGTTATTAAGATATAATCGCAAAATTATATAAATAATAGTAAATTGTTTCAAAATATGGTTATTATTCAGTTTTTTTTAATTAGCAAAACAGCAATTAATTGACAATATTTTTAATTTATATTAAAATGTAATTGCATTAGTAATATTGCATATAATGTTATATGGACGCGTAGCCAAGTGGTAAGGCGTGGGACTGCAACTCCCTGATTCGCAGGTTCAAATCCTGTCGCGTCCTCCATTTACAATTTCACTCCAACTTTTTGGAGTTTAGGGAAAATCGTGGGAATTAAGTACTTCGATTTTTTTTGGATATTAAAAACTTATTTGATGGTGATAACCAAAATTTATATGCTATAATAATCTGTATTCAGGTGGTGATTCTATAATGTTGGAAAAATATAATGCTTTACAGAAAGGTACTTATAACGGACCTTTAGATAAATATTTTAATACAAAAACATTGAAAAGATTAAAAGGTAAGGGTTTTTTTTGTGGAATGGACTATGTAGGGATTAAGCAAATGCAACCAAGAGAATATTATTCAAGGTATGATCACTCAAAAAATGTTGCGTATTCTGCATGGACTTTATCAGAAAGTTTAACTACTGCTTTAGCTGGGGCATTTCATGATGTGGGTACCCTTTCATTTGCACATGCTAATTCGTTTAAAAAGGGAGAAGCATTAACTCAAGAAAATGATGAATTAAATGTTAAATCAGTTCTTTTACAAGACAAGGAATTATTAGAATACTTAAATGAAGATAAAATAGAACTTGAAGATGTAGTTGATTATTCCCAATATCCTTTATTGGATAAAAAAATTCCTGCTCTTTGTTTGGATAGAGTTGATGGAATTTTGGCTTCATGTTTATTTTGGGCGTGTACTCACTCTGTTGAGCAAATTCAAGAATTATATTATATGCTTACTTATTTTGAAAATCTAAATGGTATGTGTTTTGATACGTCATCAGAGCGACTTCTTAACTTTAATGGAGAAATTGTCTTAAATGAACACCATGTTACAGCTGATTATGAAGATTGGTTTGCTGTCATCAACGTCTACAGTAAAATACTTTTATCAAAAGAAAATCGTTACTTAATGGAAGTATTTGGAATGATATTAAATTATTATGAAGAAGTAGGAATATTTAATGAGCAAGATTTATTTTCTCTAAGTGAAGAAGAGATTGTATCTAGGATACAAAATAGTAAACATAAAAATGTGTGGCTAGATTTTATTAGTATAGACAAAGTAAGTTATGCTAAACAAGATGATAAAGGTTTAATAATTTATTCCAAACCCAAAATAAGGCAGGCTAATCCACTTTGTTTTGGACAAATGGAAGTATGTGAAATAGATGGTATTTCAGGAGATTTTTATCGCGAATTAAATAATTTAAGTGAAGCTATATCATTGGTTTCTAAACCTCTTGTTGGAAATTTAAGTGATAGTACAGTTAAAATTTTATCTAGATATAGAAGAATATAACATAAAAAGAGGATTATTATGAAAATAGCAATTGATGTAGATAACACAATAACGGACACTTTTAATAAAATGGTCGAATATTGTGAGATATATAATAAGAACGTTTTAAAAAAAGATATAAAAAGAAATGGTGTTGGTAGTTCTCAGAAAATGTATAATTGGACTGATAAAGAATAAGTGAATTTTGCAATTACTTATTTTCCATTATATGCTTTAGAATTAGAATTAAAAGAACATTCAAAGGAAATAATAACTAAATTAAATGAAAATCATGAAATCTATATATTAACTGCTAGAACAGAAAATTTAGATCCTAAAATAACAGGAATTACTAAAAAATATTTAGATAATAAAAAGATCAAATATAAATATCTAATTACTGATTGT
>Ga0153947_1000426_pt1 | contig 20675 bp, 20 predicted proteins | sample TSNJ031MetaG_FD_104697 | JGI IMG/M metagenome (GOLD analysis project Ga0153947, IMG submission 104697) | Attine ant fungus gardens microbial communities from New Jersey, USA - TSNJ031 MetaG | ecosystem: Host-associated > Fungi > Mycelium > Unclassified | place: USA: New Jersey, Wharton State... | reverse complement strand
TAGAGTGTTTGACTACGAATCAAAAGGTCGCAGGTTCGAATCCTGCAGGGCGCGCCACTTATAAACCGCTTGATTGTGCGACTTAAAGCACTTCGAGAGGTTTTTTATTTTGCGCTAATTTAGGTATAAATCAGCCTGTTTTGATATTGATGTCGACGCCGATATCGTTGGGAGCTAATAGGGGGCTAAAGACGCTAAAAGCATTTTCCACAAATGGCTTAATTTCTCCGGGCTGGTTCGGCTTCATATATGACATAAACTTTCAATACGATACCCGGTGTTTTATGTCCAAGAATATACTGTAACTGCTTCATGTCTAACCCATTGGCACATACATCCATTGCATCTGGACTTTCCCCGCAGCCTCTGGCACAATCCTTTTTATTTGCAATAAGTACATGTGTGCGCCCCTGGATGCTACATTCTTAGCCATGCTATTCATCTTTTGGAATAACACATTTACATCCATACGTCTTTCCGGAGATGCCTATTTATCATACACTTTCCAGATGCTGTAATGTACCTGCTATTTTCTTTTACATAATATACAATACGGGACGCACCCCGTAATGAACGCGAAGAAAGGGAAATAGTGATGCTCTGTTGTAGACGCCCAAACCGCTGTAGATGTTGCTGCCGTTGCAGATGCTGTTGTTGCTGCTGTCGCTGCCGTAGATAACAACCTATTGTAGTCTTTTACTCTTTTGGCCTGCCCTTGTGACAGGCCGCTACATACAGGTCATCACTACAATCACGCTGTATGCCATCTTTTTATTCACTGCTTTTTTCTCCCATATGTGCTCCTTTAGGGGTTTATAATTGTACACTTTCCGAAAAGTGTACCGGATTAATATTTACTGTGGGCATATAATAAAATGTGGAGAGATTCACAGATTATAGTTCGTTCTCTTATGCTCCATCTCACCTTAGATTTAAGATTTAGCCCGCTTCTCAAGCGGGTTATCTCTTTTTTCGCATCTCATGATTACATTCCAACCCTCGCCGCCTTTGCTGTAATACAATTACCGTAGCATTCCGTTTCGTGGCCATTCTCAATATACAACAAAAGATAGTAGACATGTCTCTTTCGTGTCTACTATCTTTTTACCATTCTGTGCAGCCGGGCCGCATGAATGCGGTGGCAGAGCAGATAGCGGGGGACAGGCCCTTTGGGGCATTGCCTATAGTATGCCCTTCCAGGGCCATTCAAGCCTCTGGCTTTACAGTATGATAACCCTGCTCTTTGCTGTTTTCTGGATCTTTTCCTTTACATAGGCGATATTGGCAAGCTTACCGTCCAGCCGGTTAAAACGCTCTCCCTTAGCCTTGGCATAATAACAGGGCCGCCCGAAGGAGTCGCTCACAACCTGGTCATCCCGGCCCTCCATAATCTCGTGGCAAAGCAGGATAGCCTCATCCACTATTATTTTAGGCACTGGTCCTGGCCCATGCCCGCCATACATACCGTCATAGGCGTCCTCAAAGCTTTTTAAATGCTGGAGCGCCGCCAGGTATTCCTCAATAGAGGCGGAGTGGTCAATGCATAGCAGGGTGTTGATGTTGCAGGCGTCGCCGGAATAGATTGTCCGGCAGTCCCGGTCCAGCAGCACGATGGTACCGGGGGTGTGGCCGGGAACCTGGATCACCTCCAGACGGCGGCCGCCCAAATCAAAGATATCCCCGTCGTAGACAGGATAGGTTTTGACTGGGCAGGGGAGAGTGAAGTCCTCTAGAAAAACTTCAGGGCCATCGGGACGCATGGCGGCGAAGTTGTCAATGAATCCCTTTCGGCGCTCCACAGTGGAGTGCTCATATAAAATCTTCACATCGTCCGGATGGATGTAGCATTCGCCGTACTCAAAATTGCCGCCGCAATGGTCGACATGGCCGTGGGTGTTGACCACCACCACCGGCAGGTCGGTCAGCTCCCGGACAAAGGCCTTCAAATTGCCCACGCCGGTGAGGGTGTCGATGAGAAGGGCCTTTTCGCTCCCCGCCACCAAGTAGCAATTTTCCATGCCTAGGCCGGTGATGCAGGTAACTCCCGGCAGGATGGATTGGGCTTTAAAAAATTTGGATTCACTCATAAAAATCGCGGACCTCCTTCATAATAATTTATTGGGCATTATCAAGGCGTTTCTAAAGCCGCGTTAAAACTCCATTTTTTCTTCTACAAGGGGCTTGCCCACAACCCTTTTTACCGGCGCGGAACGGGTAATCTTCTCCTTAATATAGGCAATGTTGGCTATCTTGCCGTCCAGCCGGTTGAAATGCTCTCCTTTGGCCTTGGCGTAGTAGCAGTGCATGCTGGAGTATACGCTTTTGATCTGGTCATCCCGGCCCTCCATAATTTCATGGCAGAGCAGGATGGCCTCATCCACAATTACGGCAGGCACCGGCCCAACGCCGTGGCCGCCGTAAAAGGCGTCATAAGCACTGCTATAGGATTGCAGGTGGTGGAGGCTGTCCAGATATTCCTCAATGGAGGTGGAGTGGTCAATGCATAGCAGCGTATTGGCGTTGCAGGCATCCCCGGAAAAGACAGCCCGCAGCTCCCGGTCCAGCAGCACAATGGTGCCGGCAGAGTGCCCAGGCACCCCTATAACCTCCAATTGGCGGCCTCCCAAGTCAAAGATATCCCCATCGTATACAGGGTAGGTTTTTATGGCCACGGGGGGCATAAAATCCTCTATGGTAACGGCGGGTGGATTGAGGAGGGCGTGGCGCATAGAATCCACAAAGCCCTTGCGCACCTCTACACTGCCATGCTCATATATCAGCCGGGCATCATCGGGGTGGATATAGCATTCGCCGTATTCAAAATTGCCGCCGCAGTGGTCTAAATGGCCGTGGGTGTTGACCACCACCACCGGTAGGTCGGTGAGCTCGCGGACAAAGGCCTTAAGGTTGCCCGCACCGGTGAGAGTATCGATGAGCAGTGCCCTTTCGGCGCCCTCCACCAAGTAACAATGTTCTCCCCCCAGACCGGTGATGCAGGTCACTCCCTGAGCGATGGGGGACACATGAAAAAATTTTGATGCAGTCAAAGGGATTCCTCCTTAAAATAATTATTGCTTCTATGGTAAACGAGCGGCATACCGCCGCCCGTTTACTATAACCATTTGTTGTTTATACCTTGGGGACGCCCATAGCCTCCAAATAGGCGTGGTATTGCTGGATGACATTATCCACAACCTCTTGTCGCCCGGCGCTGGCAAGCTTTTGAAGCAAATCCGCAAGGCCGGCATCCACATCGGCGACAGCACCGCGAAGCAGAGGCCAGAAATACTGGGTGTTGACTTCACTGATAGCGGTCACCAACGCGTTGTATGCGGTGTAATCCTCAGCGAAACCCTCAAAGTAGTTGGTCACTTCATAAGGCTCCATATGATTTTTTTCATAATCCAAAACCCACTGGTAATCCTCGGAATACACCTTGGCGTCCCCATTGTAGATATAATTGGTCAAGCCGGAGGAGCCTTGGAGATAGCCAGGGTTGATGGGATCGTTGATGGAAACGTAGTAGCCGTTTTCATCGATCTCATAGTGGGTGCCCTCAATGCCCATGTCATACAACTGGAATAGGTCATTATTGGACAGCAGCTCCTGTACAAAAAGCAGGGTGCGCTCTGGATTTGGGCAGGCACTGGGGAGCGCGAAGCCCATCATGGTGGGATGAGAGAGGTAGGTCCACTGGAACATTTCGCCGTAGTTCATATAGCCAATTTCCCAGTCGGGGTGGGAATCCCTGGCGGGAACAATGACGCTGGAAAGAACGGCGGAAGTCAGGCCGCTCAAATAACCGGCATATTTGCCGCTGAGCATACCCGTCGGACCCTGGTCGGTGGAGTTGGCCACATCAGGTTGCACATACCCATTTTCCACCCAACGGCGTTGGGTGATGAGAAAATCTTTGAATTCCTCGGTTTCATGGAAGACAAACAGATTATAGGGATCGTCCGTACTCACGCCCAGGCCATAGGAGAACTGGGGATTGCCCAACCCTACGTAGTAGTGATTTTTCTCAGAGAAAGAGTGCCAAAGGCCTCCGCTGGGGCTATCACAGTAAGGGATCATACCGGGTTCGTTTTCAAGGATACCCTCCGCATAGGCCTCCATGGTCTCCCAGTCAACGATCTCAGGCAGGTCATACTTTTTCCGCAAATCCTCGCGCCAAGTTACGCCCCACTGGTTCCAGGTGTTTTTGGAGGAGGGGATGGCGTAGTTGCTGCCGGCAATCTTGCTTATCTCCCAACGGTCCTCACCGATGATGGTTTTGAGGGCCGGAGCCACCTCGTCCACCAGATTGGTGATATCCAGCCATGCGCCGTCAAAGGCGTAGGGCTGATAGGAATACCACATGGCGGTCCAGATCAGGTCAATGGGTTCGCCGGAGGTCAGGGCTAAATTATAACGGGTACCCCAGTCGGCCATTACCTGCACATCAACGGTTGCGTTGATAGATTCCAGCGTGATTTCACTGGCGGCCTGGTTGACCATATCCATATCACGGGGACTTGCCCCCGCAAAGGTATAGACGACCAGGTTTACCTGCTCAGAAGTGTCTACGGCAGAGGTGCCGGACGGAGCCTCTCCGCCATTGCTGCCAGTACCTTCCCCGTTTCCGGATGAGCTTTGGGGTGTGCTGCTGCTTGAGCCATTGCCTGAGTCGCCGCAGGCGGCCAAGGTAGTTAAAAGCATAGTGAGCGCTAAGAGAATAGGCAATAATTTTTTGGCCACTTTCATTTGTTTACCTCCTGTAAAATTGGTAGATTATCCCTTCACCGCGCCAATGGTAATGCCGCGGACAAAGTACTTTTGAACATAGGGGTAGAGCAGCAGGATAGGGCCTGTAGCCACAACCGCCATAGCCATTTTAATGGCTTCCCCAGGAAAGGTGTCCATACCCTCCACGATGACGCCGGCCTGTTGGGCCGATTGCTGCGCGGTCAGAATATTGTAGAGATAGTACTGCAACGGGTACATCTTGGGCTTGGTCAGGTAGAGCATGGGAGTGTACCAGTTGTTCCAATACCCCAGGGCCAGAAACAGGCCCACTGTGGCGATGGCCGGACCCGCCAGGTGAATAACGATGCTGGTAAAGATCTTAAAATCGCCCGCCCCATCAATCTTGGCCGCTTCAATCAGCGCGTCGGGGATGGATTTCATAAAATTGCGCATCAGTATAATCAGGAAGGGGGACATGAGTCCCGCCAGGATGACGGATAAGTAATTGTTTTGCAGGTTGAGGACAGAAACCATCAAGATATAGGAGGGAATCATACCGCCGGAAAAAAGGGTGGTGAAATAAATGTAAAAGGAAATTTTATTGCGGTATTTAAAATCCTTCCGATTGAGCACATAGCCGGCCATGGTGATCAGGAAGAGGCCGCTAAAGGTGCCCACCACCGTAATAAAGATAGTCACGCCATAGGATCTCAGGATGTCCATGGGAGCCGCGAAAATATAGCGGTAAGCGTTAATGGACCATCTAGAGGGAAGCAGCTTGTAGCCGTCGATCATAATAGCGCTGTTATCTGTAAAGGAAGCGGCTACAATCAGCCAAAAGGGGATCAGGCAGGCCAATGTCAGCAATGCGATTACAGGGTATACAATAACGTTAAAGATAATTTCGTCGCGTGATTTTTTAATCTTCATGCCATTCTCCTCCTCTCCCTAGAACAGGGCGTATTCCTCATGCTTCCGTTTCACCAGCCAGTTGACCACCATAATCAGGATGAAGCCAAACAGGGACTGATAGAGGCCGGCCGCGGTGCCCAGGCCCACATCAAACTTGACCCGCAGGGTTCTGAATACGTAAGTATCCAGGATATCGGTGGCTGTAAATAATTGGCCTTGGTTGCCCACCAATTGGTAAAACAGCTCGAATTGTCCCCGGAGGATGCCGCCGATGGCCAGCAGCAGCAGGATAATAAAGGTGGGTACCAGCAGGGGGATAGTGATGTAGCGGATTTGCTGCATCACAGTGGCGCCGTCGATCTGGGCCGCCTCATAGTACTCGTCGCTGATATTGGTGATGGCCGCCAGGTAGATGACGGTTCCATAACCGATATTCTTCCATAGGTATACGATAACTATGATATATTTCCAGATCCCCGGCATGGCGTAGGGGGCGAAACCGTCCATCCCCAGGTTGCGGAAGAACATGGTGACAATGCCTGTGCCCGAGTTGAAGAGGGCGTACGAGAAGGCCGCCACAATGACATAGGACACAAAGTAGGGCAGGAACATAATGGACTGGGTGGTTTTTTTAAAGTACTTGCTGTTCAGCCTGCTGAGCAGGATAGCCACCGTCACCTGTAGTACGTTTCCAATGCCGATGAAGGCGATATTATAAAGAATGGTGTTCTTTGTAAGATACCCTAAGGTGCCCTGGTTAAACAGGATTCTAAAGTTTTCCAGGCCCACAAAGGGGCTGCCGAACAGGCCCGTGCTGTGGCTGAATCTGGTAAAGGCCAAGTATACTCCCGCCATTGGGATATAACTAAAGATGAAAAAAAAGATAAGTACAGGCAAAATCATCAGCCACATAACCCGGTTGGTTTTCAGGTCATATAGAAAGCCATGCTTTTTGCCAGATGTAGCTGCTTTCATAAAATATTTATCCTCCCCGCAAACTTTTTGGCAGATTGAACATAAAAAAGTTCTGCCCCTATAATAGTGAGAAAGCTCCATAAAAACAACTGTAAGATTGTTCCCTTTATGTAAAAATTGAATATTTTAGGGCTGTAAATATTGCAACTATATGAACATTTTATTGATTTTCTATATTTTGCGTGCTATGATTCTGAATGGACAGGTATATTTTGTATGCTCTAGTACACTGCAACAACCGATTATTTATAAACAATTGGTTGTTGCAATGTACCTTCTTACGCTAGGGAGGAATATAATGTCTTTGCGCGGTCGGCTCACAAAAATGAAACAGAAGGATAAAGTATATCTAAAGCATTTTCAGATGCTGCTGGTAATGGCCATGGTGCTGGTAACCATTACGGCCGCCCTCCTCTTCTATAATTTTGAGAGGATTGCCAGAAATATTGTGTTTTCTGACGCCATTACCCTGCTGGATCAAACCGGCCGGGAGGCCTCCTCCCTGGTAAATACCGGCCAGCAATTGACCCTCCAAATCTACCAGGATCAAAGTATCCGGCCCCTGCTCCACCACGCCGACCTGTCTGAGCGGGAGAAAATAATTGCCATGCAGCAATTATCCAACTACCACCATATCATGCGTTTTGTTGATTCGATATACGTATATAATTTGGAGCGTGGCGTGTTTTATGGTTCGGTATCCCCGGAAGATTACAATCACAGGGTAATCCCCGTGGCGGATTTTTATGATCAAGAAGTGGTGGAGATTATCAACAACTACACCCAATACAGAGCCTACTCCCCCATTCCCCGAGCCATAACAAACAGCGACGGCAGCACGAACACCTTCTACTGTTTTTTTGGGTATCACTTTGTGGATAAAACTGTGGACAGAGATTTGCTCTGCGCCGTGATTATCAATATCTCCACCGATTGGATACAGAATGTGACCGGCACCGGCGGAACTGGCTCCATGCCGGGGGAGACGGTTATTCTTGACCGGGACGGCAGCGTGATCTCCAACTCGGAGCAATACCCCATGCTCACCCCTATGGCGGAGATGGAATGGTGGAAACAGATCCAAGATACCCAGGAAAATGGGCATCTCACCGCTCAAATTGGCGCCGCTAAAACGTTTATTGCCTACACCACGCCCGACGCCCAGGGATGGCGGTATCTGCGGTTTATTCCCTACAACGCCATTACCCAATCCATTGACCAGATGAGATTGTATACCTTGCTCATAGCGGCGGCGATAGTGTTGGTGAGCGTGTTTGCGGTCTGGGCGCTCAACCGCGTCATTTACCGGCCCATCAAGGACATTCAGGGCAGCCTGGGAGAACTGGAGGATAAGCAGCGCCAGACCTTTTACAATCTAAAGCAGGATTATATGCGCAGACTGGTGCTGGATGAAAAGCTGACGGATGACCAGGCCATAGGCCAAGAATTTCTAAATTATGATATCCGTCTGCCGGCCGGGAACAAGTATTATTTGGCGGTAGTCAGAATAGACCGCCACAGCGAGTTTGTGGGCGAAAACACACTGTCCTACAGGACTGCCTTTAAATTCGCCGTGATGAATATAGCTTGTGAGGTCTGCGCCGACCTGTTTGATGCCGAGGGGGTGGATATGGGCGAAAACCAGCTAGCATTGCTGCTTTGCCAAAAAGATCCCACCTATCAGATTGGGGAAGAGCGTTTGACCGGATGCTTTGAGCAGCTGCGCGACGCTGTGCGGGAGTATCTAGAGTATTCAATTTCCGTGGCCCTTAGTGGCCCTGAAGAGGGAATTAGCCGGTTGAATACCCTCTACTTGCAGGCCAGTGAAGCCATACGCCACCGCCTGTTCGCGGGCCGGGGATGCATCCTGTTTGCTGGTAGGATCGACCGCACCCGGGATACGGAGTACGCTTATCCCGAGAGGAAGGAAAAGGATCTGTTGGACGCCCTCACCAAGGGGCAGCTTGAACGGTCCAAAGAAATCTATCTGGAGATAGTGCAGGAGTGCGGCGGGTGTTCCTATAACATCATCAATATCACGTTGCTCCGCCTAATGCTGTTTATCAATACGGTGCTCAAAAACGTGTCGGAGGGCAACGAAATCTTCGCGGTGGACATAAACCGTCTGGAGGTCATTGAGGAGGTGAATCAGGCCTTTTTTGAGGCCATGGCCTCCATTGTAAAAAAGGTGGAGGAAAAAACCGGAGGAAAGGGCGAACGTCTGGTACAGGCGATTGAAGATATCATTGCCCAGCAGTACGGCAACCCCTCTCTCAGCATCGAGGGCATTGCGGATGCTATGGGATTATCCGCCAGCTATACAGGGCGGATTTACAAGCAGCATGCCTTAAGCACCATTTTGGAAAAAATCCTGGCCGTGCGCATGGAAAAGGCCCAGTGGCTATTGGTTAACACAGAGGAACCTATATCTTTGATAGCGCAAAAAACTGGGTTTTCCAGTGATTCTTATTTTTACAAAATTTTCCGCAAGGAAAATGGGATGACCCCCACCGCTTTTCGTCAAAGGGGAGGGGAGGAAGTATAAAATAAAAGTAGGGGCAGATATTAAAACCCGATACAAAAAAAGCCATAATGCCCATAATGTAGGCATCATGGCTTTTTGGCCAACTAATACTCATCTTCGTTTAAATCCGCAATAAATAAAATTTCTATTGCGGCCTAATCCGCGCGGTTTTAAGAAATTTTATTTATACTTTAATGGAAGATCAGTATAACCCGTATTAAGCCTTAGGCAAGAATGGCGCCCGAATGGCCGGATTAACCGCTTTGACAATGCCCAGGGCTAAAATAAAGTCCACCATGCTATGGATGACGCCTCCCGCGCCCACCAATACCAATACATAGAAAACAAAGCCCACATGGGGGGTGGCTCCTGCGAAATAAAATACGCTGGATACCGCCACCTCCGCCGCCGCGTGGAGCAGTGCGGTTACGAAAGAGAACATCAGGCTTTTGCCCAGCGAGGCTGTGGCTCTGGAATGACGGGTCAGATACAATGCCCCCAGAAAGGCGAAAAGAATATGGGTAGATGCCCTGAGGACCACCACCATGGGGAATCCCGCCAACAGGAATCCGAGGGTTGTGCCCAGGGAGACAGCCGCCGCCACAACCGGGGAGACGAACATGGCGATCATCACAGGCACATGGCTGGCAAGGGTATAGGAGGCAGGTTCAATACTGATCTTGACCGGAGAAAACATAGGAATCACAATGCCGATGGCGATTAGCATGGCCGCCAAGGTTATCTTCCGCGTAGAGCTCTTTCTCATATACACACCTCTGCCTATAATAATACATGTGTCAAGACACATGTATTATTATAGGCAGAGGTGTGTATTATTGTCAAGTATGCGGCGCTATTCTGTATCTTTATCCCGATAAAGGTAACCGCTCCGAGCTAGATTTTGGCTTATCTGTTCAAAATCCTGACGGCTTTTAGAGACGATGGTATGGAGATGGACGCCTCCGGTAAGCTCGCATAAAAGGTGTACATGTGCCTTTTCCACCTCATACGAAAAATTTTCCACATCCTGGCGGGAGGTCAGGTTGAGCTGGACAACGAGCTGGCCATAGAGATGGTGCTCCACGCAGACATCCACCACCTCTCCGCCCCCGTCAACAATAATCATCAATTCGTCCTTTACTTCATGGGGGGTATGGCGGCAGGCCAAGCGGCCAACATAACGGCCTTGATAGAGAAGCGAGGGAATGATATAACCCCTGGTCGTAGCCACAATATCTTCTCCCTCAGCCCGAAGCAAGGCAATATCCCCCACAATAACCTGGCGGCTGACTCCCAAATCACGCGCCAATGAGGAGGCGCTCACCGGCCCCCCTTCACGCACCAATGTTTTTTTGATTTCTTCTCTCCGTTCGCTGGCTTTCATAATCGTTATCCCTCCAATGTAGAAAGTCAAGAAAGTAGGAATACATTTATAGGGAAAGCGGAAAACAACAATATATGGAATTGCTGACTCCCGTCTTTCAACTAATTTAAGCAAGGGCCCGCCAAAGAATTTGCTATACCATATAGATAAGTGAAAGTATGAACAATTGCTTCCGTTATTTCGTACGGTCTCATACATAAAGCGTGAAACCCATCAGATTTACAACACATCCCAAGACGGTCTATTTTTACTCAGATTGGGATATGTATAATAAAGCGGTTTATAAATGTTTTGGAACAGATAAAAATGGGAGTGGTATAGAGGGTGTATGGCGAAAGCTATCAGCAGTCATGGCGCTCTCATCTTGATCCCGTTCGCTTTTAAGGCCGCTCCAATGGCCCCCAAATCAACAGTGGTAAATCTACATACGCCACCTTCCTGTCAAGAACCGGGCTCCTCGTTATAGGCATACCAATCCGACTCCGGAAGTCCGTCCTGCCTGAGAAACGCGTTTAGGTATCCAATATTATACATAATGTGCCGGATTTGCCCGGTGATGATATCCGCCCAGGTATAGTTTTCCGCCCCCTCTACTACCTCACGCCCCATCACATTGTCCTCCAGTCCATCAAAGATGGCCTTGGACTTTTCCCAAATCAGGTTAAGGTAGCGGCTCATATCCTCACGGCTGATCAATAACCCGGCCGGGATAGGGTCGCCCAGTTCCGGGGAGATTCGAGGATCCAACTGCATAGACCGGAAATTTTCATCCCGGTAGTCCTTCCGCAACCAGAAGTCGATGAAGAACACCACATGATAGACCTGGTGCCAAAAAGGCACTTGTCCGCAAAGTTCTGTCCACCGGTCATTGGGGCATCCTTGGATGAGACGTTCCATCATTTGCATGGAAGAGTCAAACTGACCCCAAAGGGCGCCGGTGATGCTGCGTTTTTTCCCCATTCTAAGCCTCCTCATTTTATCTAGGAATTGTCACGAATTGAATCGGACGCCATTTTCACCCGCTCCAAACAGGCGATTATTATTGGGATACATTTAATGACCTGTCAGGATTTATTTAGTAACAATTCCCTACTGCCATATTATACCATAGAAGCGAAGCGGATATGGTATAGCTAGATAATAACCGCTGCCCTTGCGGTTATTATACCATAAAAATGCAACAAAGTAAGGGGCTGATCCTATGGATTTATTTTACGAGCAGATTCCCAGCGCCCAATCAATGGCCGAAAAGGTACACCAATTATCCAACTCCCCCTATTTACGGTGCTTTACCGTGGGACGGACCGTATTAGGCAGACCCATCTACGGCTTCACACTGGGGAAAGCATTGGGGGGAACTCTCTATGCCGGGGGATTCCACAGCCAGGAATGGCTGACCGTACTGCTCCTATTCCGTTTTTTGGAAGAATTGGCGAGGGCCTTGGGCAAAGGATGCGCCCTGGAGGGGGTGGAATTGGGAAGCGTTCTGCCTTGGCGGGGCGCGGTGATCATTCCTTGCGTAAACGTTGACGGTCAAGATCTGGTAGCCAGGGGATTTTCCGCCGCCGGAAAGTGTGAGGACTTTATCCGCAATATTTCCGGTGGCTGTTTGTCGGGATGGAACGCCAACATGCATGGCGTAGACCTGAACCATAATTTTGATGCCGGGTTTAGTAAACTGCGTCAAATGGAGGAGCGGCAGGGCATTACCGGCCCGGCCCCCAGGCAGTATGGCGGACGGTATCCCTTTAGCGAGCCGGAAACGCGCGCCTTGCGGGATGTGTGTATGAGGATGGATATTGGCCGGGTAATGGCCTTTCACAGCCAGGGGGAGGAGATATACTATTATTATGGTCCCAATACCCCCGCCTGTTCCAAGGCCTTGGCGGAAATCCTGGCCTCGGCCAGTGGCTATCAGGTTCTTAGGCCCACAGGAATGGCCTCCCATGGGGGCTTTAAGGATTGGTTCATCGACAAGCTCTGCCGCCCGGGATTCACTATTGAGATTGGGAAGGGCCAAAATCCCCTGCCGGTGGAAAATTTCCCCGGCATTTATGAGCGCTTGAGAAAAATGTTGACGCTGGGATTAGCTATGCCCGAGTGGACCGGTACATGAAGTGACCCAGGGGAATTGCGCAGGGGCAAGGAATGGGATATAATAAATAATCAGAGCAGTTTTAGAAATAATCGGGAATAAATAAATGGTAGAAAAGTAGATTCTTAATAGTGCGTAGATAGAGCAAAATTCCCATTCTTTTCTAAAACTGCTTTAATGAGGCTTCCGCATAAAACTGTAATTGTGAACGCGCAAGGAGTGTCGCATATGACTATAAAGGATATTGCCCGGCAGGCTGGGGTTTCCACCGCCACCGTCTCCCGGACCATCAATGAGCCGGGAAAGGTGGCCCCCGAGACGCGGCAACGGATTACGGATATCATTAATGAAAACCATTTTGTGCCCAACTCCATTGGAAAAACCCTGCGCACAGCCAGAACAGACCAGATTCTAGCGATTATCCCCTCCCTGTCCAACGATTTCTACCCATCCATTATGAAGGGGCTCTTGGACACCGCCCGTCAGGCCTCCTACAATGTCCTCTTTGGGGTCACCGACTTTTCTGAAAGGGAGGAGCGGCGGTTTATGAATATGCTGACCACTAAGCAGGTGGACGGCGTGCTCTCCTTTTACTCCAGCCTGCCCGTCGCCGAGCTGAACCACCTTGCCGCCGGATATCCCTATATTCAAGGCTGCGAATACTCCGAGGGCGCGGACCTCACCTATGTGGCGATAGACAATGAACAGGCCGCCTACGACGCGGTATCCTATCTGATTAATAAGGGACACCGGAGCATCGGCATGATCAGCTCAAACATCTATACCTATTCTGAAAAATACCGGGAACAAGGCTTCAACCGGGCAAAGGAAGAACATAATCTGGACACAGGGTCCAGGTATATTATGCGTGCGAATTATCAATATGACAGCGGCTTTGATGCCTGCGCCCACTTGCTGGCTCAGCCCGATTCGCCCACCGCCATTTTCGCCGTGTCGGATACCCTGGCTATCGGCGCCAGCAAGTGCTGTGTTTCCATGGGGATGCAGCCGGGAAAGGACATTTCTATTATTGGCTTTGACAACACCACCTTTTCCCAAATTTACAACCCCTCCATCTCAACCGTATCCCAGCCCAAATATGAAATCGGCTGTGTGGCGGCAGGCGCTTTAATTGACCGAATATCCGGCAAGGACACTGCCAACCGGCGCATCCTGATGCGCCACGACTTGATTATCCGGGCCTCCTCAATATAAGGGCGGCTTCGCCGGGATTCAAATGGGGACCTTTTAAGGAAAGCCGGAATAGCCGGGGAGTCATCCAAAGCGCAGAAGTATCGCCAGAACTCAAAAAAGGCTGTTGTAACAGGAGGGTAGATCCTTTTACAGCAGCCCTATTTTAATTTTAACATTATTCATTCCAATTCCTGAATATTCATCTGCTCCAATTCCTTAGCTTTTGATTCCTTTCGCCTTCCTGCCGCCACAGCGCCTCCCAGGATGCAGGCTAAAACTGCGGCCAGGATCAGCATTGCGGGACCGAAAAAAAACGCCGCGATCACGGACAAAATGGGCAAAATCAATCCCAGACGCCAGTCTTCGCGGGCAAGAAAGCATTCCGCAATTCCGGTGACGGCGGTAATAACGCCCAGAATGATAAGAGTGGGGATAATGTTCATATCAATGTCAATGCTCCTTCTTTGATTTTTTGTATGCGGCTACCAGGATCTTTGCGGTGTCAAAGTCCAGTTTTTCCTGTATGGCCATACGCTTAATCAACCCAATATAGGGATCATCAGCCGTATCCTGATTGATCCGTATCTTTTGGATCAGCCGGTCCAGCCGCAGGCGGACTGTGGGATAGGTGACTCCGTACAAATTGGCCATCTCCTTCAGAGAGCCGGAAGCCAAAAGAAAATTTTTGATAAATACCACATCCTCGTCTTCCAGGCCGGCTATCCATTCCGGCACAATTTCAATAGCCATAGGCGCCCCCTACCTTTATTTTTATTTAGTATACACCTTAATTTTATTAAAGTCAATATGCAATTAAATTTTTAGTTTTATCAAAGAAAAAAGTGGCCGACACCATGTCAGCCACTTTTTTGCGTATAAACTTTTATTTATTTGATTTCACCAGATAGGTGGTATATCCCTTGTTCTCCAACTCCTGCGCCAAGGCCTGGGCACTGGCCTTATTTTCAAATGCCCCCAACTGCACCTTGTAGAGGACGGCACTGCCCTCTTCAGGCTGTCCCGCGCCTTCCTCCCCCACAGGGATGGTGCCAAAATAGTCGCAGATAGCCTTGTAGTAACGCAGAGCTACTGCTTTCAGCTGCTCATCAGTCTGGAAGTTCTTGATGTCATTTGGGTTGTTGATAAAAGCGGTTTCAATCAGCACCGCCGGGCATTGGGCCTGGCGCAACACCCCATAATAGGATCGATAGCCGTTGGGGTTCGTGTCGGTAAACTCCGCCATCACGTTGGAGCCGCCCACCAGGTAAGCGTACCGGATGCCGCACGCATCCACTCCCCGCATGGTTTGAATGTCCTTCATCCTGGTTACGACGGCTTTGGCAAAGGTGACGCTTTCGCTATGATAGGCTTCAGCCGGGTTTTTTGGATAAACCTCCAATCCCTTGCCTGTGGATCCGGAAGCGGAGTTAAAGTGGATGGCGGCAAAGAGCTCCGCATTGGCCTGCCGTCCCAAAGCTGCCCGTTGATTGACAGAAACATACCGGTCACCGCTGCGGGTCAACACGGGGCTATAGTTAGCATCGGCAGTTAAATATTCATTGAGATAGGTCCCTACAGCCAAAGTCAAATTCTTTTCATATAGGCCGTTGCCCACGGCACCTGAATCGGAACCGCCGTGACCTGGATCGATACAAATAATGTGTGCCATTATAGTTTTTTATCCTCCCCTAGAGCGTTCTTGTCATTCACACTGGTGCTGTTCTGCTTCATGGTCTGGTTCACTCCCGTGGCGGCCCAACCGCTGACCACACCTATGGTAGCCGCCGACAGGACGTTTTCCGCGCCGAGACATCCTCCCCAAAAAAGATAGCAAAGTACGCTGAGGATGCCTCCCACCAATCCGCAGATGGAGGGAATGTGTTTATATTTATCCGGCTTAACGAATATCTTGAAGATATCCGCTGCAAGATAGGCCAAAATCGTGATTGCTGGCATAGCCACATAGCCATTCATCATAAGTGATCACTGCTTTCAGCTTATATTCCGGCTGCCACCATTCTCAAAAACGGGGGATTCCAATGAACGCCCCCTTCACATGGCGCTTTGACAGCCGATCGTTTTCTTTGGGGAAAACAGCGGCAAAATACCTCTTGACGGAATGGTTTATGGTGGTTAGTGAATTATAGGCTTTTCATCCAGCCGGAGGTAATCAGCAAAATTATTCTGTTCTCCCCATACATCTTATGCAAAGTAATCCGGGATTGCTGAAAGACTTTTTCTTCGGGCTGTAAGATAAAGGTGAAATCTGTGTAAATGTTAACGGACTTCAAAATTTTTGTAACGGCTTTATCGGGGAGCCCTATTTTTAATTTAAGTTTAAGGTTCACTTTATATACTGGGCCTACTTTAAAGATTTGAGCCGGCGGCTTCTTGTCCGCCCAGGCGCAGGCAGGCAATATTAATGGAAAGGAAGGGCTTTTATGGATGGCCGCAACGAACTAAAGCATCAAATCACCGCGCTGGACTGCCAGATTCTGCGCAGCAAACTGGTTCATCTAATGCGCTATGACGAGCATGTGGGGCCGGACAACCGGTATACCATACGCAGCCTCTATTTTGACAACAGCTCGGATAAGGCGATGATGGAAAAGCTAAACGGCACCGATTACCGGGCCAAATTCCGAATCCGGCTCTATAACCAAAATCAAGACGATATTCATCTGGAAAAGAAGATGAAAACCAAGAATCTCTGCTATAAGGAGGCGTGTCCTGTCACCTCTCTTGAGGTGGAGCGCATCAGGCAAGGTGATATTGCTTGGATGGGCGGGGATGAGCGAAAATTGATTCGGGAGCTGTATATTCAGATGAACCTGTATCAGCTAAGGCCTAAGGTGGTGGTAGTGTATGAACGGGAGCCGTTTGTATATCCCTACGGCAATGTGCGGGTCACCTTTGACAGCGATGTCCGCACCAGCGTCACCGGCACCGATCTGCTGAACTTTGACGCGCCCTTGGTCCCCGCCCTCCAGCACGGCTTTGTACTTCTGGAAATCAAGTTTGATGAATACCTGCCTGAGGTAATCAAGGGAGTGCTCCAACTGGACGCGCGCCGCACCCAAGCCTTTTCCAAATATGTCCAAAGCCGGGTTTTTGGGTAAACCCGGGTGGCATCAGATAAAACATTAGAAAGTGGGATAAATTATGAGTCTAAATGATATTTTTAAATCCAGTTTTCTCGACAACTTTACCAGCAGCTTTTCCGTGATTGACACGGCGCTGATTCTGGTGGTATCTTTCTTGATCGGCCTCTATATCTTTGCCATCTATAAAAAGACCTTTTCTGGGGTGCTTTATTCCCGGAATTTCAACATATCCCTCATCGCCATGACCATGACCACCGCTCTGATCATTATGGGCGTCACATCCAATGTGGTGCTGTCCCTGGGCATGGTCGGTGCGCTGTCCATCGTCCGTTTTAGAACTGCCATCAAGGACCCCATGGACACGGTCTACTTATTCTGGGCAGTGGCCGCCGGCATCCTCTGCGGCGCCAGCCAAATTCCCCTTGCCATTATCGGGTCCGTTGTGCTAGGCGTTATTCTTCTCCTATTTGTCAACAAGGTCACGGTTGAAAATCCCTACCTGCTGATTGTGAAATGCCATTCCACCACGACGGAAAAAGCGCTGGTGCAGGCATTGGGCCAGGCTCTGAAACGCTATAACGTGAAGACGAAATCCATTGCCGGCGATTCCATTGAGCTGACCTATGAAATCCGGCTCAAAGGGGGCAATACGGAATTTATAAACGCCATCTCCACCATTGAGGGTGTGGAGTCGGCTGTCATCCTCGCCTATGACGGTAACTTTGCCGCATAATCGGCCCCCATGCGTCACGGCCAATGAACTGAATGCAGTCCTACGTTTTCATATTTTAAAAACAATCAGAAATCAGAAAAATAAGTGGAAAGGGGTAGATCCTACATCCTATACTGCCAAGGAATAAGCCAACTTTTTTCTAAGTTGGATCCAAATATCCGCAACCTGCATCACAATAATAAAATTAACGGAAAGGTCCGGAAGGGGGACAGTTATGAAAACTTCAAAAATTGTGGCTTGCATCGTGGCACTGCTGCTGGTCTTTACTTTAATCACGGCGTTTTTACCGGGTGTGGTCACCACCGTAGACGCGCAGGCACAGGCCTATACCTATGAGGATAAGATCCTGGTGCGCAGCCAGGTGAATACGGTGGAGATTACCATGGATCCGGCGGACTTTGAGGACCTTTTAAACAACCCCCTCAACGAGACCTATTACACCGCGAACGTGACGATCAACGGCTACAGTATCAACAATGCGGCCCTCCGTACCAAGGGCAACAATTCTTTGACGACGGTAGCCTCGGACGCGGACAGTGACCGGTACAGCTTTAAGGTTGATTTTGATTATTACCAGGATCAAAGTCTTTTTGGATTAACCAAATTGTGTTTAAACAACTGTTACAACGACACCTCCTTTATGAAGGAGTTCCTCTCCTATTCCTTGATGGAGGAAATGGGGGTACCCACCCCCGCCTTTGCATACACCTATATCTATATCAACGGCGAGGAATGGGGCCTCTATTTGGGGGTTGAAGCGGTCAATGAGACCTTTCTGGCCGCCAATTTCAGCGACGGCACAGGGGACCTATACAAGCCTGACGGCACCACTCTGGCCATTGCCGCCGATGAACTGGAACAATCTCTGAGCCGTTTGAACATTAAAACCAATGAAAACACCAGTGATCATTCCGCGCTGTCCGAGCTGCTTGAGGTGATCAATAACGGCGGTGACTTGGAATCGGTGCTGAACGTTGATGAGGTAATCCGCTACTTTGCGGTGAACACGGCATTGGTCAGTATGGACAGCTACCAGGGCTCCACTTTGCACAACTACTACCTCTATGAGGAGGACGGTGTGTTTTCCATTATTCCCTGGGACTATGACCTGTCCTTTGGCGCCTTTAATATGGGCGGCGGCATGGGCGGCCGGGGCGATCAAGATCAGTGGCCCGGCGGGAATGGGGCGCAGCAAGGTGACGAAAATGCTGCGGAGGACAACCAAAACAGCGATTTGACTCCCGATGCTGCAGGGGATAACATGCCTGCAGAGGGCGTTCCCCCAGATGATCTGCCCGCCATGGGTGACAATTTTGACCCAGGTGGCATGGGTGGACCCGGCAGGGAGGGGGATATGGAGATACCCGAGGATTTTGATCCCTCCGCTTTCCAGGGACAAATGGAAATGGGTGAGGGCCGCGAACCGGGGCAAGGCGCGGCGAATAGACAAGAGGATCAGGTGGATGCAGAGAGCGGCACACCTGAATCAGAGACCCCTGAGAGCGAAAATGAGGAAAGGGCTCCCGCAGACATAAACCAAGGCGGCCAGGGGCGCGGAGGCTTTGGCGGCGGACTTGGCCAAGGACAGGGCGGCATGAGCGCTTCCCTCAGCGACGACACCATCAACTTTCCCATTGACACCCCTGTGTCCGGCTACGATGTCGAGCAGTTCCCGCTGGTCAATAGCTGGCTCCAGGAGGATGAATATAAGGAGTTGTACCACCAATACTTGGAGGAAATCGCTACGGGCTTCTTCTCCGAAGCGCGAATCACCGTCATGGTCGGTGATATCGCCAAGCTGATCTCCAACTACGTGGCTGCCGACCCCAACAATAATAGCAGTACCGAGGACTTCACCAATGAATTTTCCAACCTGATTACCTTCTGCACTGAGCGCTCCGAGAGCATTCTGGCCCAGCTTGACGGCACCGTGGATTCCGAGAAAGAGGCCACCGGTTCAAGCATGATGAGGATGGGCATGGGCGGCGGCGGTGGAATGGATCAGGCAGGCCAGGGAAACCTTCAAGATATGATGGACAATATGACTGATGAAGAGCGCGCCGCCATGGAAGAGCAGGCTCAGGAATTGTTTGGCGAGGATTTTGACCTGTCCCAATTTCAGGATGAAAACGGCGACCTCCAATTCCCCGGCTTTAACGCTATGGGCGCTGTGGGCGGCGGAGGGGACATGGGCGATATTGCCGGCCGCGGCGGCATGGGCTTTGGAGGCTCTCAGGGGAGCAGCCAGTCCGATCCCACAAGCACCATACAGCTTTTGTTGGGCTGTGGAGCCGTGCTGCTGCTGGCTATCATTATAGCTATGTGTTTTAAGCGCAGAGGCCGCAACCGCAATACCTGGTAAGGGTTGTTATAAATAAAAGGAGAGGCAGATACCGGCGCCGGTATCTGCCTCTCCTTTATGGTTGTCACACTTTGCTTCCGGCTATATCCCCATAGGCCAGTTCTTCAATGAGCTGGACCACCTGGGCCTTGGTCCCCTGGATTAAGTTAACCGCTACAGGCCGGTTTGGAGTACCCCGGATACTGGCTACATGAAATTCATGAATCAGGTTATCAATCAGACGCATTTTTTCCTGGGATGTCCGGGTCTTCTCCCAATCCTCCACAAACCGGTCAAAAACCGCGGAGGCCTCGCCTCGGGGCATATTGTCCGCCCGGTAGCTCCGGCGGTACTCCCGATAGGTATACCGCTGCCCGCAAGGGCAGATGATGATCTCACTGTACGCCAGCGCTTGACCGCAATGGCGGCATTTAACCTTGCCCTGCTCCAGCAGGTCATAGATTTCCCTGGATTCCTTGCAGCGGGCATAGAGGGTGAAGCCCACCTCATCCAGTAAGGCCGTATCTAGCATACCGGCCGCGTCACTCACGTAGAGGCGCCTTAAATCCTGGCGCTTTACCTTGGCTGGCCAGACACAATTATTGAGGTTTTCTTCCTTGACGGCAGTTCCTTTATTAGCGGCAGCCCGGGCCTTGCGCCGCTCAGCCCGTTCTTCGGCAAACTG
>Ga0153947_1000422_pt1 | contig 20783 bp, 20 predicted proteins | sample TSNJ031MetaG_FD_104697 | JGI IMG/M metagenome (GOLD analysis project Ga0153947, IMG submission 104697) | Attine ant fungus gardens microbial communities from New Jersey, USA - TSNJ031 MetaG | ecosystem: Host-associated > Fungi > Mycelium > Unclassified | place: USA: New Jersey, Wharton State... | reverse complement strand
GGCCTGCCCTGGATACGGGCGTAGCCGCTGGCGGAATGTCCGGCCCCCTGCTCGGTGCGGGTGAGAATGTTCCGTATACCGGCGGAACGGGACAGGGCGTCAAAAAAGGGGGCAATGGTGGCGCCGGGATACCCGAAGGTAATAGATACACCCTCCTGGCGAAGGCACTCCACCATGGCCTGTGCTCCTGATATCATAACATGCAGCCTCATTTCTATTGCTAATCTCGGTTGTAGGCTCCGGGAGCCATATAACAAGAAGTCCCATAAACAACAGGTGTTCATGGGACTTACACTATGGAGCGGATAGCGGGAATCGAACCCGCAACCTCAGCTTGGGAAGCTGATGTTTTGCCACTAAACTACACCCGCACATCTCCCGCTTTGGGCATATGCCATTGTAACGCGCTTTTCGGCCATAGCGTAACCCGGCTAATGTCATACCACCCGAAAGGCCTCTCCCTTGCATGAGACATTATAACAAAAATCATATCGTTTTGCAAGTTTTTATCCAGAGAAAATTTCCACGGCAAAGAACGCCCCCGCTGCGAAGGGCTTCGCGCGCGGCGGGCGTTCTTGTGTGGGGCGGCTCCGTCACCCGGCGGAGCCGCCGTTTTCTATTCCTCCTTCTTTGCGGTATCCTGGGTTACCAAAAAGGCGTCCAAGCCCATTTCCCGCACCTTCGCAAGGAATGCCTCGGCGTTGGCTTTTACGCCAAACGCGCCCACCTGGACACGGTAAAGAACCTCGGCCTGTGCTGTCCCGCCGGTGATATAAGCCACACCCAGCGCCGCGCAGATTCCCCGGGCGATGGCCTCGGCATATGCGTCAAAGCGGGTATCCAGCAGCTGGTTGTCTATAGCGTTGCTGATGAAGCCCAGTTCAACGAGCATGGAGGGCATACCGCTCTCCCGCAGCACGTGGTAGTTACCCTTCTTCACGCCCCGGTTGCTTTGCACCCCCACCTCCGCCAGGCGTTCCAGCACCTCGGTAGCGGCCCCCACATCCACCGCCCCGGCGCTGGTATATACCCACACCTCGGCGCCATTGGCCGCTGCGTTGGTGAAGCTGTTCCGGTGGAGGGATACAAAGATGTCCGCGTCCGCTTCATTGGCCTTTTGGGTGCGGCCGGCCAAGGACACAAAGGTATCGTCCTCCCGGGTCATGATGACGGCTTGGCCCTGCTTAACCAGCAAAGCCTTTACCGCCTTGGCCATGTTCAGGTTGTCGTTCTTTTCATAGCGGGAGCCGCTTACCGCACCGGCATCTGTTCCGCCGTGCCCGGCGTCCAGATAAATAATTTTACTCATGGTCATTATCCTCCTTGCCATTGTCAGATGGCGAGTAATTCTTGATGATTTGCCCCACAATTTGGGAAAAATTAATGCTGAATCCCTTCTGTGCCTGCACCAGCACCTCCCGGAGGCCCTGGGGGAAGGGGATACCGATGACGGCCAGGTTTTCCAGAATGGAGGCGCCTTCACAAACACAAAACCATATTATGGAAATGCTGCGCAAATAGTCACCATCTCCCAGCACATTGTCAAAAAGGACGCACAGGACAATGACGGAAAGGGCAATGATCTTGTTGATAAACCCCCACAAGGCGATGGCGCTGGAAAAGTTTTTTGCCTTGATACCCTTGACGCATCCCAGGGCGAAGTCCACCACCATAAGGCCGGTGTAGAATTGCAGGAGGCTATCGAAGCCGCCCAGTATTCCGGCCAGGATGCCGGTGACAACAGCGGTAATTCTCTTGATGGTCTGTACGGTTGAGTCCATTGCTTTCACCTGCTTTCTCAGAATAGTTCCGCGCTTCATTGCGTCCTCATATATACCGCCAAAACGCCGGTTTCGGGAGAAAATCGGGACAAAGCTATATTGATCTTCATCGGGCTTTGTAAAAACAAAGGATGCCGCATACCAACCAAGTGGGTTGCGGCATCCTTTAAATAAGCTTTACATCATTCATTCGATTGTGTTATTATTGTGTTATTTTAAAAAACAAATTTGGAGAGTGTGATGAAAATTGCGGGGCTTATTATCAGTGGAATATTATTGCTATGCGGAATGATTCCTCTTTTTTATGGGGTATTCAATATAGGGTGCGTGGTATTGCTGTTAACGGCGGGAGCGCTTTGCTACCTGTCCCTGGCGTGGAGGAAGCATAAGCGCGTTTTCCGCACAGTTGCCACAGCCTGCCTGACCGCGGGCTTTCTTCTTGCGGCGACGGTATCGGGATTCATGATCCGTCAGGCGTGGTTTAACAGTCCTCCGGACGGCTCCAATCTTCCGATAATTGTATTGGGGGGACGGGTCTATGAGTATGGCCCGTCCCTTATGGTGGCGCACCGCCTGAATGCCGCGGCCGAATATCTGCGGAGCAACCCGGAGGCGGTTTGCATTGTCAGCGGGGGACAGGGAACCGACGAGGTTCTCCCGGAGGCTGCGGTGATGGCTCAATACCTGATATCCAAGCATAAAATTGACCCGGCGCGTATTATTGAGGAAAAGGAGTCCACAAGCACCCTGCAAAATATAAGCTATTCCCGGGCGCTCATCGGAGACGGCGACACGGTGGTCATTGCGACGGATTCCTTCCACCAGCTTCGGGCAAGCATATTGGCCCGGAAGGAGGGCTTAACCGCATACAGCGTATCCTGCGTGACGCCTCCCGGATTATTTCCGGCCTATTGGGTTCGCGATATGCTGGGGGTACTGGCCACACTGGCGACTACATAAACAGGGTTAACGCAAAAGAAGCCGGCGCCTAAAGGGCGCCGGCCAAGCTTTTTGCCTTGCAGGCTTGGGGGAGGAATCCCTATCCCAGTTCAACATCCTCGTCGTAGTCCACGCCGGGAACCCGGAAGCCAAACAGCTGGTAGAAATCCTCCAGATAGCCGTCCAGGTCACCCAGGTCACGGATATTGTCCGAGCTTACGTCCTTCCACAGGGCCTGAACCTCCTGCTGCACGGTGGGCTCCATCTCCCAGTCGTCCATCCGGATGCGGCCACCCTCGTCCACCGGGATACTGTCCCAGCCATTCCCGGCGGCCTCCGGGTAAAGCCGCCGGAGCATCCGATCCATCTGCTGGATACATCCTTCGTGAACGCCCCTGGCCTTCATCACCTTGTAAAGCAGGGACATATACAGGGGAACCACCGGAATGGCGGCGGAGGCCTGGGTAACCAGCGCTTTGTTCACCGACACAAAGGCCCTGCCTCCCTGGGGGGACAGCAGCCGGGTGATTTCTTCGGCCTTGGCCTCCAAATCCTCCTTGGCCCTGCCGATGGTGCCGTTCTTGTAGATGGCGTGGGTCTGGGTGGGCCCGATATAGGAAAACGCAATGGTGGCGGCTCCCGGAGCAAGGGCTCCGCCCTCCTGGAGGAGGCGTATCCAGCGGAGCCAGTCCTCTCCCCCCATGACAGCCACCGTATCCTCCGCTTCCTGGAGGGTAGCGGGCTGAATTTCCGCATTGGTCACAGCGCCGGTATGCACATCCACCGTTTTGCCCCGGAACACCTCGCCCAAGGGCTTGATTACCGAGTTGTATACCTGTCCGGTCTCATAGTCGGTGCGGCGCGGCGCGGCCAGGGAGTAGATTACCAGATCCACCTGCCCGCCCGGCAGCTTTTTAATAAGGGAAAGAGCCTCCTCCTTAACCTCCCGGGAGTAGGCGTCGCCATTGATGGAGCAGGCTGCCCTCCCGGCTTCCGCAGCCAGCGCCTCAAAGGCCCGGTTATTGTACCATCCGGCGGTGGCGGTGCGGCTGCCGGACGGAGGCTTTTCAAAGAATACCCCCACCGTATCCGCATTGCAGCCAAAGGTGGCGGCGATGCGGCAGGCAAGGCCGTATCCGGTGGAGGAGCCTATGACAAGCACCCTGCCGGGGCCGCCGATGGGATCCCGCTTCTTAACATATTCCGCCTGAAGGCGGACATTCCCGGCGCAGCCGGTGGGGTGGGCGGTGGTGCATATAAATCCTCGAACCTTGGGCTTTACAATCATTTCGTTGCTCCTTTGCAGTTGTTGTCGCAGTAACTCTGCCCTCCCCATGTCCGGGCGAGGCGGAAGGCTACAGATCAGTATTACCATGAAAAGTATATCATAAATCTTGGAATCTGGGAAATTTTTGTACGGGTAGCAGGAATACCAAGGCAGAAAAGTACCCCTTAAGGGGTTGCCCGAATAATGCGGAAGGCAGACCTTTAGGGGTATTGTCGGTATTATGCCCTTCCAGGGCTTTTGGTGAATCAGCTATAACCCGGTATTGCGGCGCATTTTGGGATCCATGTAATCCCGCAGGCCGTCGCCCACGAAATTCGCCCCCAGCGCCACTGTAAAGATGGCAAGGCCGGGGAAGGCGGCTACCCACCAATAATTGAAGTTTTCCACACCCTCGCTGACCATGGAGCCCCACTCCGCCAACGGAGGCTGAACGCCCAGGCCCAGGAAGGACAGGCCCGCAAACATCAAAATAGCGTTGCCCAGGTCGAGGGTACACATGACGATCAGCGGGCCGACACTGTTGGGGAGGATTTCCCGCAGCAAAAGCCTGCCGTGGCCCGCGCCCATCACCTTGCCCGCGGTCACATAATCGTTTTCCTTTACCGAGAGGACAATGCTGCGCGTTAATCTGGCGTAGTTCGGCCACCAGATGATGGCCATGGCAAATATGGAGTTGGTGATATTCGGGCCCAATGCGGCGGCGATGACCATTGCAAGCACCAGCGGAGGGAAGGACTGCACCATCTCCGAAAAGCGCATCATAATGTCGTCAACCCTGCCGCCGATATATCCGGAAAGCCCGCCGTACAGAATTCCCACCCCAAAGGAAACCAGCACGGTAATCAGGCCCGCCGGAATGGAAAAGCGGCTGCCGTACAGAACCCTGCTGAACACATCCCGGCCCAGCTTGTCGGTTCCAAAGATATGCTCCCCGCTTGGAGCCAGAAATTTATCATCCACCGTCTGATACAGGGGATCGTATGGAGCCAGCAGAGGAGCCAGGATTACAACGATGATCCAGACGAGGCAAATAATAAGCCCGATTTTAAACATCAAATTCTTTTGTGTTAAGAATTGTTTTATGGTATTCATCCTGCCAATCTCCTTACTGATACCGAATTCTGGGATCAATTACACTATACAGAATATCAATCAACAGGTTGACCACAACGTATATCACGGCTATCAGCAGGGATACGCCGCAGATGGCGGGGAAATCAAGCGTCTTGGCCGACAGGTAGGCGTATTGGCCGATCCCGGGCCAGGAAAAGATTTGTTCCACAAAAACCATGCCGCCCAGCAGGTTGCAGAATCCCATGCCGCTGACGGTGATTACAGGCACAAGCGCATTGCCCAGGGCGTGCCTCTGGACGATCCGGCTTTTTTTCATGCCCTTGGCTTTCGCTGTGCGGATATAGTCCATCGACATGACCTCAAGCAGATTGGAACGGGTCTGCCGCGCGATAAGCCCCATTGTAAAGAACCCGAGGACAAGCGCCGGCAGGAACAGGTGGGAGAGGACATTCGCTAAAAAAGTCCAATTACCCTGGAGAACCGCATCCAGCACATGGAGGCCGGTGCCGCCGCTGGGGAAAAAGCTGCGCATATTAAAGCGCCCGCCACTGGGGAACCACCGGAGCGTGCGGGAAAACAGGGTCATCACCAGCAGCGCGAACCAGAAGCTTGGCAGCGAAACACCGCTGATGGAGATGGTGCGCAGCACATGGTCAATGGGCTTATCCTGGAAAACGGCTGAAATCAGGCCGAAGGCAATGCCCAGCACAATGGCAATAATCATCGCGAAGACGGAAAGCTCCAGCGTGGCGGGGAAATACTGGCCCAGGTCATCCAGGACAGGTCGCCCGGTGCGGATGGAGGTTCCAAGGTCACCCCCCAACAGGTTCCCCATATAAATGAAGTATTGCTTCCACAACGGCTGATCCAGCCCCCATTTTGCCTCGTAGGCCGCCACGATCTCAGGGTCGTTGAGCGCGGTTTGGCTCAGGTTTGCGGCAGCAGGGTTACTTGGCACCATATGAGAAATCAGAAATACAAACAGGGACACTCCCAGCAGGAGTATGACCATCAGTCCCAGTCTTCTTGTGATATATCGCAGCAAATCATTACATCCTTCCCGTCCGAGCCCGGAGAAAGCGCTCTTTCCGACGCCGAAAAATAAAAATGGCCGGGCGGGGCAACCACGGCGCATCCGCCTGCGGTTACCTGCCCGTATTCTGAATTATATAGTTATTTCATCACAAGCTCACAAAGCTCAATTTTGCAAAGGTCGCTGTAGGTGACCCGCTCCATGGTATCCGAGTTGTAGGCGAAGGTCTTGGGATGCTGGAGCAGGAAGGCAATCGGGTTGTCCTTGGCATATTCCAGCTGAAGCTGTTCCGAATACTCCGCGCGTAAGTCCTCGTCCGTCTCCACCTGAACCTTGGCCGCCAAATCCAGAAGAATTTGATTGTTCCCGTCCACAGGCCATTGGGCGCGGTTGCCGTAGGCGGTGCCATCCTCGCCGACGCCCGGCAGGAACGCGAACTGGTTGTTGATATCGTAGTAATCGGGAGACCAGAACATCACATAGAAGGGCATTTCGCCATTGCGCATCTTCTCGTAAACCAGGGTGGTTTCCAGCGTCTCGATGCTCACGTCAATGCCGATCTCCGCGAGATCCTGCTTGGCCTTCTCTGCGATTGTTGTCCACGCCAGTCCCTCGGAGTTGTTGCTCGCGCAGGTGAGCGTTACACTGAACCCGTCCGGATAGCCCGCTTCCTGCATCAGCTGGCGCGCCTTATCCAAATCCCGCCCGTCCTTGGCAAGGTCGCGGCTCAATGCGCCGACAAAGCCCTGCTGAACAAAGCTGAAGGGAACAATTCCTCCCTCGCCGCACAGGGTCAGGTAGCCCTCATAGTCAAGAGCCCGGCGGACAGCCTCCTGCACCTTGGGATTTGACATTTCCGGGGACATCTCCGGGTTGCGGCTCATGACAAAAAAGGTCATCAGCGCCGTCGAGCCGGTGGACAATGTGACGCCGTCCTGTCCCTCAAGCTGCTTTGCGGTTTCGTTGTTCAGGCCGAGGGCAATATCGATCTCACCGTTTTTCAGCGCCGTAATTTGAGCGTCCACGCTGGTCATCTCACGGAAAATAATGGAATCCACATTTTGAACCTTTCCCCAGTAATTGGGGTTCTTTTTCAGGACAACGCGCTCCTTGGGCGTCCATTCCTCAATTATGAAGGGGCCGGAGCCCGCGGAGTTCTGATCCAGCCACTGCTTGGCCGTGTCGCCGCCGGTATCGGAGCCGCCGTGCTCCTTTACTACCGCACTGTCGAGAATGCAGTAGGCGTTGGAGGTCAGCTTCACCAGGAAGGAGGCGTCGGGTGCTTCCAGCGTGAACACGGCGGTGTAGTCATCGGGGGCCTCAACCGAGACAATCCCCTTCACATTTGCATAGGCGTTGGAGTCCTTCATGTTCAGCACGCGGTTGATGCTCCACACGACATCATTTGCCGTGAGCTTGTTTCCGCTGGAGAACACAACGTCGTCCCGCAGGGGAAAGGTGTACACGGTGCCGCTGTCGTCAACAGAATAGCTGGTGGCTACCGACGGCTCGGGAGTTCCCATTGTTCCGCTGGCTACACGGTAGAGCATGTCGTAGCTCGCGTAGGAAAACATGTTTGCATAGGGCTCATACATGTTGCCCGGGTCGAGGGTCACAAGGTCGGACTGACCGCCGATGATGACGGTATTCCCGGTATTTGACGACGCGTTGCCCGCGCTGTCAGCGCTGCCCGCATTGCCCGCGTTGCCGCCGCAGCCTGTCATCACAGTCAGCAGCAGCGCCGTGTTAAGTAACAAGGATAGTATTTTTTTCATGTTGTAAATTCTCCTCCTGATTTATCTTTACAGCAAAAAAATTGCCATATATTAAGGGATAGATTTATTTGCCCGCTTCTCCGGCATAGTGGCAAGCGGCAAAATGCCCGGGCGCCTTTTCCGTCAGTTCCGGAATTTCTTCGCGGCAGCGGTCTGCCGCGTAGGGGCAACGGGTATGGAAGGTGCATCCTGGTGGCGGGGAGGTGGGGCTCGGCAAATCCCCGCTAAGCGTGATGCGGTTCCCGGTATTCTCACCGATGGTGGGAATGGCCGAAATCAATGCCTGGGTGTAAGGGTGCAGGGGTTCCCGGTAGAGCTCCTCCGAGGAGGCAAGCTCAACAATCCTGCCCAGATACATGACGCCGATGCGCTGGCAGCAATGCTCCACGACACTCAGGTTGTGGGAGATAAACACATAAGTCATTCCAAGCTGCTGCTGTAGATCCTGCAACAGGTTGATTACCTGCGCCTGAATGGACACATCCAGCGCGGAAACCGGCTCGTCACAGACAATCAGCTGCGGATGCAGGGCAATGGCGCGGGCGATTCCAATGCGCTGCTTTTGCCCGCCGGACATTTCGTGGGCGTAACGGCCGAGATAATTCTGGGAGAGGCCCACCATGTCGCACAGCTCCCGGATGCGCGTCCGGCGCTCATCCGGGGTTAACAGCCCATGGATGGCAAAGGGATCGGTAAGAATTTCCTCGGCCCTGCGCCTCGGGTTCAGGCTTGAGGACGGATCCTGAAAAATCAGCTGTACCTTGCGCCGGAATGTCTTAAGCGCCTCCCCCTTGAGGGTGGAAATATCGTTGTTCTCAAAGAGGATTTGCCCTCCGGAAAGCTTATGCAGGCCTAAAACGCATTTGCCCAGCGTGGATTTTCCGCAGCCCGATTCTCCCACCAGGCCCAGGGTTTCCCCGGGAAATATTGTAAGGTCAATGCCGTTGACAGCATAAAGCACGGCCTTTCGGCCCCCCGCCTTCCTGACGGGAAAATGCTGCCTGACGTCATGCATCTCCACCAGTACTTTATCGTTCATCCCAATCGCTCCTCCGCCTGAAAGCACCGTACCTGCCGGCCATCCCTCAGCGTTATCAGCTTGGGGTGCTCCTGCCCGCACCGCTCCGACGCATATTTGCAGCGGGGGCTGAAATGGCAGCCCAGCGGCATATTTCCGGCATCGGGAACCATTCCCTCCACGGCTTCAAGCCGGTCTGTCCGCGTTCCCAGCCTTGGCAGAGCGCCAATCAACCCCTCTGTATACGGGTGAAGCGGTTCTGAAAAAAGCTTCGTCACAGGGGCCGACTCCACAACCTCGCCGGTATAAACCACCACGACGCGGTCGCAAAAATCATATACAATGCCAAGGTCGTGGGTTATCATGATGATGCCCATATTGCGGTCTTTTCGCAGCGATTTCATCAGCTCCAGAATCTGGGCCTGGATTGTGACGTCCAACGCGGTGGTAGGTTCGTCCGCAATCAGCAGCTCAGGATCGCAGGCCAGGGCGATTGCGATCATAATGCGCTGGCGCATTCCGCCCGACAGCTGGTGCGGATATTCCCGCATCCGCTGCTCCGGTGAGGGGATGCCGCACTGCTCCAAAAGCTCCAGAGCCCGGATATGGGCCTCCTTCCTGGTTGCGTTGCTGTGGAGCATCACGCTTTCCGCGATCTGCCGGCCACAGGTGTGGATTGGGTTCAGCGAGGTCATAGGCTCCTGAAAGATCATCGAAATCCGGTTACCCCGCACGGCTTGCATCTCGGACTCGCTCAGCTTCAGAATATCCTGTCCCTTGAAAAGGATTTCTCCCGAAATCTCCACGGCCTTTTCCGGCAGCAGCCGCATGACGGCCAGAGAGGTTACGCTCTTGCCGCTTCCCGACTCCCCTACAATGCCGAGGCGCTCGTTTGGGTTTACCGTCAGCGAGAGATCGGAAATCACTTGTGTGGAGCTTTTTCCGTACTGGAAGGCTACATTTAATTTTTTTATTTCCAGCAGAGTTTCCAAGGGTACTACACTCCCAATTGGCTGACATAAATCCTATCAGCGATTTAAATGACAAAATTTAACAAATATGACGAAAAGCCCTTCTTGATTTTTTGCGCTATTGTCTCATTTTACCGTAAAATCGTTTTCTTTACAATAGTACGCGGGGAAAAACTTCTGCAAACGCAAAAAATAAGCGGTGTCAGATGGCCGCCGAAGCAAATACACTGTGTAGCGCAAGAGTGCGTGGTATTTATTTACAGTAATGCGCGAATATGATATAATTACAAGTAAGCTTAATTGAGGGTCATAAAAGCATGATCCCCAAAGAGCAGGCGGAGAGGGAGAGAATCATGGAAGAAGAGAAAATTTTACGCGAAGCAAGTGAAAATTATCTTGAAGCCATTCTAAAGCTAGAGGATGAAAACCGGCATGTGCGCTCTATAGACGTGGCCGGTGAGTTGGGCGTTTCCCGGCCGAGCGTCAACAAGGCCATAGGTGTATTAAAGAAAATGGGAATGGTGGAGCAGCAACCCTATGGCAGGATCAGCCTGACCGAGGAAGGCCGCCGGCAAGCCAATGAGATTATGCTCCGGCATGTCACACTGAAGAAATTCCTGACGTTTGTTCTCGGTGTGGATGACGCTACCGCGGATATGGACGCATGCAAGATGGAGCATGTTGTGAGCGAGCAAACCATGCGGAATCTTACCGCTTACATTGAAACGGTTCCCACAAAGCAGGAATGACATGAAAAACGAAAATATACAGTCCTTTTGCAGTCCTTGCGGGAAGGCGTGCGCATAGCGGCCACGCGTACGCCTCCCCGCGAAGGCTGCTTTTTGCTATGTAAGACATAGCGAAAAACGATGCGCGGCAGATTTTGCACTCATCGTGGCGCGTCAGAGGCGCATGAAGTTTTATGCGGGAGGCTATTCCCTTATGGGCCACCGGTTGGATTGGCTATTTGGTGCTCTCATAAATATCCGGTCGGGCGAGGATATAATCCCGAACCTCCTGTACCGCCGGATTCATGGTGCGTCCCTCAATCCAGGAGAGATAGACGTTGCGTTCGCAGACGGGTTCCGAAATCTTGATAAATTTGATATCCCCATTGGGCAGCTCATGGATTCTGGGCGTGATGGCAAGCCCCAGGCCCAGGGACACATAGGTGAGGATTCCCGCGCACTCGTTGGCTTCAAAGGTGTAATTGGGGTGAATATCATGCTCCCTAAACATCTTTTCCAGGGAGCGCCGGATACCGGACTGCTTGTCCATGGGGATGAAGGGCTCGCCGTCCACGGCGCGGAGCGGCACCGACTCCATCTCGCCCAGCCGGTGGGATCTTGGCACCACTAAAAACAACTCTTGCGTCCAGATCTTGCGGAAGGTGGTTTCCGGATCGGGGAAGGGACAGATGGCAAGATCCAGCTGGCCTCTTTTCAGAGCCGCCATCAATGCCTGCTGCTGATCCATCATAAAATAAAACGATGTGAGCATATTCCCCGCGTCCTTATAGAACTGATTGACCAGCGTGGGGATGTATGTAGAGCTGATGCTGTGGAAATAGCCTAAATGGACGCTTCCCTTTGCGCAGTCCTGCAAGGACTCTACCTTTTTGACGCCTTGATCCAGGATTTCCAGGGAGCGCTCCACATAGGTTAAGAAAATTTCGCCATACCAGCTGAGATGTACCTTTTTTCCCTCTTTTTTCAGGAGGGGAACGCCCATTTCCCGCTCCAGCTCGGCCAGGGAATAGCTGAGGCTCGGCTGGGAGATATTCAGCAGCTGCGCCGCTTTGGTGTAGTGCAGTACCTTGGCTATCGTACGGAAATATTGAAGCTGCAACAACGTCATGATGCGCCCTCCTTTTTTAGCGTTACGCTTATCATATCGCAAAGAAGGAGGTTTTGTCAAACGTTTAACGATAGTTTGAAGCAGGGGAAAAACAACCTGTAGAAAATGGGAATTAACAGAAGGCGCTGCCGGTTCAGCCGATGCGCCGGCGTCTCTCCCCAATCATCCGGACAAGTTTTTGTTGGGAAAATATCCGATAGTATTGCCACAGCGGGGTAAATCCTTTATAATCATATGGTGTTCCATAAATACTGAAAAACAGGTGAAAAAATGAATGGCAAGACAACAGCTTCCTTTCACGGAAGCGCGGATTATGTGGCGTCGCCGGAGCTGATGCGCTCGGTTAATATCGCGATGGCACTGGAGAAGCCCCTGCTGATAAAGGGAGAGCCGGGTACCGGCAAAACCATGCTGGCCGAGTCCATCGCCGGTGCGCTGGGGCGCAAGCTCATCATTTGGAATATTAAATCCACCACCAAGGCCCAGGACGGCCTCTATGTTTACGATGTGGTGCAGCGCCTGTACGACAGCCAGTTCGGCGGCGAAGGCGTGGACGATATTGCCAAATATGTGAAGATGGGAAAGCTTGGGGAAGCCTTTGGCGGCAGGGAGGAGGTTATCCTGCTCATTGACGAGATCGACAAGGCGGACTTGGAGTTTCCCAACGACCTGCTTTGGGAGCTGGATAAAATGGAGTTTTACATCCCCGAGACGAAGGCGACGGTAAAGGCCGCCAGCCGCCCGGTGGTCATCATCACCTCCAACGCGGAAAAAGAGCTGCCCGACGCCTTTTTGCGGCGGTGCATCTTCCATTATATCGCGTTTCCCGACCAGGAGCTGATGGAGGAAATTGTACGGGTGCATTTTCCCAAGGTGGAGGATAATCTGCTCCGGCAGGCCATGGAGTGCTTCTATTTTATCCGGGAGCTGCCGTCCATCCAGAAGAAGCCCAGCACCTCCGAGCTGCTGGATTGGATTCAGGCGCTGACCATCAGCGGCATCCCGGTGGAAAAGCTGAAAAGCGAGCTGCCCTTTGCGGGGGTTCTGCTTAAGAAGAATGAGGATTTGACGGTATTGGAAAACCATCAGCACCGGATTGCCAAGTAGGCGGATAGGGGAGAGCTATGTTTAGTGCGTTCTTCTATTTGCTGCGCGCCCGGGATCTGGACGTCTCCCTGAACGAGTGGATGATGCTGATGGAGGCCCTGGACAAGGGCCTTTGCCGGGCGAGCCTCACCGATTTCTATTACCTTTGCCGGGCGGTTTTGGTAAAGAGCGAAGTGGATTACGATAAGTTTGACGGCGCGTTCTTGGAGTATTTTAAGGACATATCCTTTACGGATACTATTCCCCCGGAGCTGCTGAACTGGCTGGAGAATCCCAAGGATCCCAAGAAGGACACCTTTGACCTGGATCGGGCGGAGGAAAACGAGCTGCTTTCCGGGGATGATATACAGCGGATGTTCCGGGAGCGGCTGGCGGAGCAGAAGGAGGAGCACAACGGCGGCAGCTACTGGATCGGCACCGGGGGCGTGTCTGTTTTCGGAAATGACGGCTTCAGCCCGAAAGGCATCCGGGTAGGGGGGAGCTCCAGGCGCCGTCTGGCCATGGAGGTGGCGGGGGAGCGGAAATACCGGGACTTCCGGGACGACAAGGTGCTGGATGAACGCCGCTTCCAGATGGCGTTCCGCAGCCTGCGCCAGTTCTCCAGCCGGGTGGACGCGCCAAAGACCGAGCTGGATATCGACAAAAGCATTGAGGCTACCGGAAACAATGCGGGCCGGCTTAAGCTGGTATTCAACCGTCCCCGCAAAAATACGGTCAAGCTCATGATGCTCATTGATTCCGGCGGCTCCATGGAGTACTACAGCCACCTGTGCACCTCGCTGTTCCAGGCGGTGAATAAGTCCAATCATTTTAAGGATCTGAAGGTTTACTACTTTCATAATTGTATCAAGGCAAACCTGTACACCTCCCCCCTCATCCGCTCCGCCGAGATGGTGAGCACCGACTGGGTGCTGGCCAATATCGACAGCGAATACCGGGTGATTATGGTGGGGGACGCAGCCATGGCCCCCGACGAGCTGCTGGATCCGATCTACAACTACACTACCGGGGAGATATCCCCCTCGCCGTTGGAATGGCTGCGCGCCTTCAGGGCCGCCTATCCCCGGATGGTGTGGATGAATCCCACACAGCGGCAGTCCTGGTACCGATCCTATTGGGGGCAGAGTTATAACATCATCGCCAGAGAGGTGGATATGTACACCTTAACGGTGGAAAATCTGGAAATCGCCCTCAAAAAGCTGATGGTTTCCCGTTAGCGGGGCGGCGCCTTACAAGCTTGGCGGGATTTGACAGATGAAAATAAAAGCGGCAGAGGGAAGAAGGGTAAGCTTCTTTCCTCTGCCGCTTTTAAAATAAAAATAGTTATTTTTCAAAAGCTCCAAGCATCCAGGCAAGCTTTTGATACTCGCCCAGGTAACCGTTGAACAGATCGGCGGTCACGGAGTCCTTGGCTTCCTCCGCGGCCTCAACAATGGCTTTAGTATCCCTGATCCAGTATTCCACATCTTTTGCCAGCTTGCATACGGCCTCCTTGGAGCTGACGCCCCGGTCGCTCAGCTCCTCCACGCTGGTCATTTGCAGCGCCTTTCTGAGATTGGCAACAGGCATTTGCCCCAAAGCCAAAATCCTCTCCGCAACCTCGTCTATGATGGCGGCTGTTTGGTCATACAATTCCTCAAACTTGGCATGGAGTGTAAAGAAGGCGTTTCCCTCCACATACCAGTGCAGGTTATGCAGCTTGATAAACATAACCTGCTGGTCGGCAAGGTACTTGTTCATCATTTCATAAAGACTCGTGCTCACAGTAACAGCTCCTTTCAGTTATTTATCCTATTTTGCGCCTTGCAAGGCGTTTCTATACCAAAGCTATAAAAAGAAGGAGCTTTGTTGGGCCTCACCGGTTCATAGTTTTTTTACATAGAATTTGTTACTCAATGCGAATCAAGGGTTGAAAATCGCAAATCGCATGGATAAAGGCTTTGTTTTAATGCCTATTATGAAGCATTCAATTACATAGACTAAAAAATGGCTTACCTTCGTCGTTAAATCCAACTCTTGATTCACATACTTAGCTATACATTTCTCCATACATATGATATAATAATGATGTTTTTTTATTCCTTGCACTTAATATTTTAAGAGAGGCGGAGATATTTTGGTAATAGAAAAAACCAGCATTGCAGGTACGTTGGAATCCAGTGATATTATGATTACCATCGCCCCGGGTGAGGATGGCATCAGCATTGATCTAACCAGCACAGTGGAAAAACAGTTCGGCAGGCAGATCCGCAGCGAAATCGAGGGCGCCCTGCGGGAGATAGGTGTGACCGGGGCCAAGGTCACCGCGGTGGACAAGGGGGCGCTGGACTGCGCCATCCGGGCCAGGGTGAGGGCAGCGGCTTACCGCGCCGCCGGAGAAAAAAACTTTCCATGGGGAGGTGCAGGGCATGAGTCAGCTTCGTAGAACCATGCTGTATGTGCCCGGAAACAACGCCGGTATGATCCGGGACGCGGGCATTTACAGCGCCGACTGCATTATGTTTGATCTGGAGGACTCGGTAGCGCCCTCCGAGAAGGACGGCGCCCGTTTTCTGGTTTATGAGGCGCTAACCTGCCTTGAGTACCCTGGCAAGGAGCTGTTGGTTCGGGTAAACGCCTTGGAGAGTGAATACGGCCCGGAGGATCTGGAGGCCATTGTGCGCACCGGCAAGGCGGTGATCCGGCTGCCCAAAACCGAAAGCGCCCAGGATGTGCTGGATTGTGAGCGGGAAATCGCCCGGATAGAGAAGTCCGCCGGACTTGCCCCCGGCTCCACCAAAATGATGGCCGCCGTGGAAACCGCCGCCGGGGTGCTCAGCGCCCGGGAGATTGCCGCCGCCAGCAAGCGGCTGGTGGGCATTGCCATCGGCGCGGAGGATTATGTAACCGACCTGAAAACCAGCCGCTCCCCCGAGGGGATCGAGCTTTACTTTGGCCGGAGCATGGTGCTGCTGGCCGCCCGGGCCGCGGGGATCGACGCTCTGGACACGGTGTTCAGCGACATAAACGACGAGGAAGGGTTCCGCCGGGAGGTCGCCTACATCAAGCAGCTGGGCTTTGACGGAAAAAGCGTCATCAACCCCCGGCAGATTCAGCCGGTACACGACATCTTCACCCCCACCCAAGAGGAGATTCAGCGCTCCATAGCGGTTATCGAGGCTTTGGAGGACGCCAAGTCCAAAGGGATGGGCGTGGCGTCACTGAACGGTAAAATGGTGGATAAACCAATTGAGGATCGGGCGCGGCGGGTGCTCAGCTTTGCCCGCGCCGTAGGCGCCTTGGGGAGGGAAGAATAATGATAACTGCCGGTGAACTGCAAAACATCCCCTTTATGGAGGAGCTTTCCTTTTCGGACGGGACTTTCCGGCCTGAAACGGTGCAGAAGGATTATCGCACCTGTTTGCAAAGAGAGCAGAGCAACAACAAAATTATAGGCAGTCTGGAGGAGGTCATCCACCTCAGCGGCCTGAAGGACGGCATGACCGTCTCCTTTCACCACCACTTCCGGGGCGGCGACTACATCGTCAACATGGTGATGGATAAGCTGGCGGACATGGGTTTCCGTGACCTGGTGCTGGCAGCATCCTCCCTCACCGATTGCCATGCCCCTCTGATTCGGCACATTCAGAACGGGGTTATCCGCCGCATTGAAACAAGCGGCCTCCGGGGGGCGCTGGCCGAGGCCATTTCCCGCGGGCTTATGGAGGTGCCGGTGGTATTCCGCAGCCACGGCGGACGGGCGCAGGCCATTGAAACCGGCGTGCTGCCCATTGACGTGGCCTTCCTGGGCGCGCCCAGCTGCGACCCCTTCGGCAATTCCAACGGCTACTCCCGGGATCGGGACAACGGCATTATGTGCGGCTCCATGGGCTACGCCAAATGCGACGCCGCCTACGCGAAAAAAACGGTTATTCTCACCAACAACATTGTTCCTTATCCCAACGCCCCCTTCGCCATTCCCGAGACGGATGTGGACTATGTGGTTGTCGTTGAGAAAATCGGTGACCCTGCCGGCATTATGGCCGGAGCCACCCGCTTCACCACCAACCCCAAGGAGCTGCTCATAGCCGAGACGGCCTGCGATGTCATAGAGGCCAGCGGACGCTTCCAGGACGGCTTCTCGATTCAGATGGGTTCGGGCGGCGCGTCCCTGGCGGTGGCCCGTTTCCTGCGGGAAAAAATGCTTGCGGAGAATATCAAGGCCAGCTTCGCCTTGGGAGGCATTACCGGCTCCATTGTGGATCTTCATGAGGAGGGCCTTGTCAAAAGGATTCTGGATGTGCAGAGCTTCGACCTCCGGGCGGCCCAGTCCCTGCGGGACAACCGGTTCCACCAGCAAATCTCCGCGTCCTATTACGCCCGCCCCGGACAGGGTACCGCCGTCAACCAGCTGGATGTGGTTGTCCTCTCCGCCCTGGAGGTGGACTGTGACTTTAACGTAAATGTCCTCACCGGCTCGGACGGGGTGATTCGCGGTGCAGTGGGCGGACACCCGGATACTGCCTTTGGCGCTTCGGTATCCATCGTGGTGGTGCCCCTGGTGCGGGGACGCATTCCCTGCGTCGTAAAGCAGGTATCCACGCTGGTAACCCCCGGCAAGACGGTGGATGTGATTGTAACCGACCGGGGCATAGCGGTAAATCCCCTGCGCAAAAACCTGATAGCCCGCCTGAAGGAGGCCGGAATTCACCTCTTTACCATCCAGGAGCTACAGGCCAAAGCGGAGGATCTGGTGGGAATCCCCGACCCCATCCCCTATACCGATAGGGTGGTGGGCGTGGTTTCCTACCGGGACGGTTCGATTATCGACGTAATCCGCCAGATTCAGGAGCCGCGGTCATAGGATCAAATAAAGCCAAAAACCGCAAAAAGGCCGACGCCAACGGATGTGTTAAACCGTTGGCGTCAGCCTTTCGTTCATATTATGCTTTATGCTTCCTCATCCAAAAATTGCCCCGGCTCCATCCGTCCGGTCCCGCTGTGCCTGTCCTCCGCTATTTCTTCTTCCTCTTGCTTTTGCTCCAGAGTTTTGGCCTGTTCATCCAGCTGGTCAGCCTTTCCAAGGGATACGGCAGCTTTTTCAGCGTTGTCGGCAATTAGGCCGTTAACCTGTTTCAGCCTTTCATATAGTTTCGCCGCCTTTGACGGGTCTGCTTTGGGGGAAAGGGAGTAGGCATCGGAACTGGCCATCCGCAGTTCATTCTCAATACCGGTGCGCGCCTTGCTCAATGTATGGGTATCCTCTTTGGCGGCGCTTAACTGGACAAACCCCTTTTGCAGTTCTACCTCTGCCTCTTGCTGGACAGACTGGTCATTTTTTTCCGTCCCGCCGGACTGGGCCTTTTGCTGCTGGGCCTTGTTCGCTTGGCTGCGGAGCTCCGCTTTTTGTGCCTGGAGGTCGGCTATTTGCTTTTGGTACAGCTGGATTTGCATTGATTTGGTCTTTTCGTCCAGCTTTTTGTTGTCCCGAACCTCTTGCAGCTTTTTTTGCAGATCCGTGATCCGCGCGTCCAAGGCCTTGATTTTTGTTTCCGCCACACTGCCGGAAACCGGCGTATAGGAGCTTCCGCTTACCGCGCCAATACTCATACCCTCGCCCTTCTTCCTAAAAAACACTTTCACTAATTTATATCGACAAAATAATGCCAAACTTAACCTCACCGGCTGACAGATTTTACGCCGCAGACTTTTTTGATTGACAATTGGCGAAGGTAGTACTATACTTTAAGCACAAACATTTATTGGGTGCGCGGGAAGCTTTTTCCGCGATAATAGGGAAGCCGGGTGAAAAACCCGCACGGGACCGCCGCTGTAATGGTATCAGCTTTGACTAATATCCGCCACTGTGCATGGCGCATGGGAAGGCAAAGGACAAAGCGATGACGCCTAAGTCAGAAAACCTGCCCGCTAAATTATACCGTCCTCCTGCCGGAGGATAAATTGCACAGTTAACGGACGAATTTAACAGGTGCGATGGAGACAGGGAAGTCCTTATTTCCCTGTGCTTTATTGTGTTGTTTAAAAACCTTCCCACACTGGGGAGGTTTTTTTATTAGATTTCAAAGTTTTTCAGACAAGGAGGTAATTTCATTGAAAAAAAGAAGAAATTTCTTTGCGTTTAGCGTAGCGCTTTCCGTGTGCTTGCTGATGACGCCAAATGCCGGCGCCATGCACATCATGGAGGGCTATCTGCCGGTGGGGTACAGTGTGGCCTGGAGCGCGGTATGCCTGCCCTTTCTGGCGGCCGGGGTTTTAAGGATCAACCGTATTGTGGAGGAAACCCCCAAGGCGCTGCTGCTGCTTGCCATGGCGGGCGCATATGCGTTTGTGCTCTCCGCGCTTAAAATTCCCAGCGTTACCGGCTCGTCCAGCCATCCCACCGGAACCGGGCTGGGCGCGATCCTGTTTGGGCCCGCACCCATGGCGGTGCTGGGGACTATTGTGCTGCTTTTCCAGGCAATTCTCCTGGCCCACGGCGGCCTTACCACCTTGGGGGCCAACACCTTCAGCATGGCGGTTGCGGGTCCCTTCCTGTGCTTCGGCGTCTTCTTCCTCTGCAAAAAGATGGGGGTAAACAGGCTTGTGTCCGTATTTTTGGCCGCCAGCCTGGGGGATTTATTTACATACTGCGTCACCAGCCTTCAGCTTGCTTTGGCGCATCCCAGCGAAATTGGGGGCGTTTACGCGTCCATGGCCAAGTTTATGGGGATATTCGCCTTTACCCAGGTTCCCCTTGCCGTCATTGAGGGCCTCCTTACCGTGGTGGTCATGGTGGGGCTGGAGGCATGGGCGAAGCCCGAGCTCCGGGAAATCGGATATTTGGAGGGGGTGGCGGGCAAATGAAACGGGGAGCATTAGTCGTTTTGTTGCTGCTGCTGTGCGCGGTTATCACGATCCTGCCCCTTATGACCCTTCACGACTCCGAATTCGGCGGCGCTGACGGCGAGGCGGAGGAAGTGATCGCGGAGATAAATCCGGACTACACGCCTTGGGCAGAGAGCGTATTGGAACCGCCGGGCGGTGAAACCGAGAGCCTTCTTTTCTGCCTGCAAGCGGCTCTGGGAGGCGGTGTGACCGGCGCGTGCCTAGGGTATCTATTTGCCCGAAGCAAATACAGGAAGGAGGTGTAAGCGCCAATGATCGGTCGTGTGTCAGGCTCTGCTCTGGGCGCTGTCCTGCTTTATTTTATGTTCTATGACAGGCTTCCGGCTGTCCTGCTCCTGGCCATATCCCTTCTTTTTTTGCTGGGCAGTATTCTGGGCGGCCTTCGCCACAGCCACGGCGGCCTGCTCTCCATTGATCTCCACGCCCAAAAATCCCGCCTGGGAGGATACCATGCCGGTCTCAAGGTGATGGTTGCCACGGCGGCGGCGTTTACCTGCGTGGCGGCCAACTCCCTCTATGTATCTGTATTTGTGTTCTTGTTTATGAGCGGGATAACGGTGTTGGCAGGAAAAACTCCTTTGCACTGTTACCTTTCCCTCCTCACACTGCCTGCCTTCTTTATCCTGATGGGAACGGCAGCCATTTTGTTTCAGTTTTCCGGGACGCCCGCAGGAGTCTTTGCCGCCGGAACCGGCGCTGTATATATTTGCGTCACTACCGCAAGCCAGTCCCGGGCGCTGTCTGTAATGTGCAATGCTTTCGGCGCTGTAAGCTGCCTGTATATGCTAAGCCTGTCCACCCCTATGCATAAAATCATTGGGGTTTTGCGAAGGGTGAGGGTACCAAAGGTAATGGTGGAGCTGATGGTGCTGATCTACCGGTACCTGTTTGTTCTGCTGGAAACCAACAGCCATATGGTAAATGCTGCGGCCTCCCGCTTGGGATACCGGGATTATCCTACCTCTGTTAAAACGGCGCTGCGTGGCGCCCGGAATCTTTTGTTTCTCAGCTTTCGCAGATCCTCCGATTGCTTCGCTGCCTTGGAGGCGCGTTGT
>Ga0153947_1000421_pt1 | contig 20796 bp, 15 predicted proteins | sample TSNJ031MetaG_FD_104697 | JGI IMG/M metagenome (GOLD analysis project Ga0153947, IMG submission 104697) | Attine ant fungus gardens microbial communities from New Jersey, USA - TSNJ031 MetaG | ecosystem: Host-associated > Fungi > Mycelium > Unclassified | place: USA: New Jersey, Wharton State... | reverse complement strand
TCCTTGCAAGAACTCGAAGAGATACTTCAAAAGCGCGGAATGAATATAGTGCAAGCCTTCTCGAACTATTATGGTAAAGCAGTTACGCCTAAAGAAATACAGCTCATGGTATATGCCACTAAAGCAGTATAAGCAACCAAGTGGCGATACAGCATTTTATTACACAAAAATCCTGTATTTCCAATAAAAAATAACCCACCAAAGCTTCAAATCCTACTTTGGTGGGTTGGTACGAGTGGTGATACAGCATTTACAAAGAAAACCGCATAAAAACAGGGTTTATAGACATTCAATAAGCAGTATTTACGTCTAAATTTGAAAAAACTCAATAAATATATATTATAGAACAGCCTTGTTTTTGAGGCTGTTCGCATTTGTCGGCGGATTTGCAACAGATCATATGGAAGCTTGTTGGTTTTCAGGACATCCTCTATATTTGCCACATACTCCGCTGACGCTGTGGGAATACATCATTCTTTTACAACCCCTAATAACTCAATAGAAATATCATAAGCGCCGTAGGTTAGAAAAATCTACAACATTTTACGCAATCTAACATTTGACTATTTATTGTTAATCACTTCTATTACTTCACCAAATGTTCTAAAATCGCTACTTTTGGATATTTTTATGGGTGCATATTCCCGATTAAGTGATACAAGTAATAGCCCATCTTCTGTTTCAATTTTCTTTTTACAGTATGAATCGCCGTCATAGAAAAATACGCCTATTTTTGCTTGACCTATTTCCTCGGATCTTTTAATCAACAATATACTACCGTCGGGTATGTCAGGTTCCATACTGTCACCAGATACTTTTACTGCAAAATCCGCATCAGGATTGTCTATTTCATAATCTTCGTATGGCTCATCTTCTTCCATTCTATTTCCAAACCCTGCGGAAACGGGTAAGTCATATATTTTGACTATAAATTGTTCTTTTTCCTGTTCTATGGCGAGTATATCAACACTATTTGCAGTTGTCGGTTCGCATTGTGATGTAAGTACGTTAAAATGCTTTTCATCATGAGTTTTTATAAACTCTAATAAAAATCGCAATGTATCGGGCAAGACCGAAATATTTGCCACATCTTCAGATAATTCACCATCAATAATCACTCGCAGATGTGAGTGATTATTTAATAAACGTAACATGGCGCGACCAGCTGCGGAGTTTTGCCCATCTTCTAATTTTAGGACTTTATCAATGAGACTATCTTTATTTGGCATTTTGAAAGTTAAAAACCCCTCTAACAACCTTCTCGCAATGTTAGGATATTGCAGGTAATCGCTAACGTCCTCTGGCTGCTCTTTAACAAACAGATAAACCTGCTTGAAAAGATAAGCATATTCATCATGGTATTGGCTTACAAGATTATCTTCATTGACTAAAACAGGAACATCGCCAACTCGTTTTATCATGTATCGGTTGCTTTCAGAGTTATACATCAAAGAGTAATCTTTAAGAAGTGAAAACTTATGGGTGAATAAAAACACTTGCCCAGCTAAACAGGTTTTTTCTCTAATGTAAGCTATTGCATTGTAGTAAAAGTTGGAATCAAAACTTGATATTGGGTCATCTAAAATAATAATTGTATTTTGTATATTTACATCCACATCTGTAAGAGTGTTAAAGAAGTAGATTAGAGCGATGGCGTTTTCTTCACCTTTACTTAGATTTTTAGCAATCTTTCCTCTGCGTGAAATCTGATACCCTAAAGGCTTGTTTTCAAATACTAATTCATCCCGCCCCATGATGAAAGCAATATCCTTATTAATGGCTTCGGCTGGGATTTGCGAGTTTTTCGCTTGCTTTTCTAATTTATCAATCTTTTCTTTCATACTTGAAAGATTGGAGTTTTGCTTGTCAACCGCTTCTTTCTTTTGAGCAACAGATTTTTCAGCAGCAAGCATTTCTGGAGCAGCTTCTGATAACATATGGTTTTCGATTTTTTTTTGTGCAGCTTCAATGCTTTGTTGAAACTTTTGTGTCTTTTGATTATGGGTGGTAATTAAGCTGATAAGAGCGTCAAAACTGGAATAATCATAATTTAGACGGCTAACTGCTTCTTCAAATAATGCGGTGTATGAAGTGCTAATCATATCGCTTTTTTTATCGGTCAAGATTTTTATCATCTCAGAAATAACAGCTTTGTTTTCATTAGATAGCGCTTTAATTTTTTCCGAAAGCTCCTCAACACTATCTTTCAATTCGGAGTAAAACAAAGCATTATTAGGTAACGAATTAACAGCATCTTCAAATTGTTGTGATCTCCGAGTAAGTAGAGTTATACTTTCATCAATTTTGTTAGAAAGCTCTTTGTAAGATTTATTAAAATGAGCTTTCAATGATTCTAATCTGGTGACAGAAATTAGTTCGCCACAAAACTGACAGGTTGTTGTTTCCTTCTCTTCATGTATCGAAAGACCTTCTTCAACCCAATCATTAAGTTTATTATCATTTTTTAATGTGTCAATTGTAATATTCGTTGGGGTTTCTTCTAAAATCAGAGCGATAACATCTTTGACGCTTGGGCGTATGAAATTATATACAGGCACAGGTATTTCAGCTTTCTTTTCTGCCCTTATTGCCCCTAATGCTTGTCGGTGCTCTTGATCCGATAATAATTGAGGAGCTTTTAAGTCCTGATATGCCAAGTAAAACTTGTTCTTATTGTAAGCCCCTGTATAATCTGCGGCATTTTTAATCAAGGAAGCTTTGCTGGCTTTTAACTGCTCATAAGTGGTTTCCAACGATGACATCTCACCTAACAGCCTTTTGTATGTTGCTTCTTCATCTTTGAGCTTTGCTTTCAGATGTTTTAGTTCCTCAATCTTTTCTTTTTGCTCCGCACCAACAGCGAAAATATGCTTAACTTTATCGACCTCTGAAATATTGTCTTGTATATATCTATTATGATAAACACGAAATGTATACGGTATAGTATTCAGCTTATTATGGGTTATTACTGTATTGCTTTTTGATGCAGTATCTTCAAATAGCAAGGAGATTTTTGTTCCGGCATCAGACAACGCGCCAATTTCGAGTTCCTTTAGAAAATCGCACACGGTAGTTTTTCCGCTTCCGTTCCAACCGTAAACTAAGTTGTATCTTGAAAATAGGGCACAGTTATCCTCATCCCATTTGAAGTCTTGAAAAAATCTATATCCACTCAGTTCTTTGATTTTGATTAATTTATACACGGAATCACCACCAGTAAAAGATTCGATAATTAGTGAACGGCGAATCAGTTTGTTCTATTTTACCACAAATATCCTGCTCTCACAATATTATATTGTCAAAAACCGGCTAACTATGTAGAGTTATGCCAGTTTATGCGTTAGTAAGTAAAGGAGGTCTACTATGATAACATTAAACTGATCCATTAATCCTTTTACTCAGAAATAGGGTGCGAGTGTTCTTACAGCATTTGGACAATATAAAAACCGCATAATTAAAGGAAAAATAAAGCCGAAACGGTCGTGATTCGACCGTTTCGGTGGTGGTACGAGTAGTGATACAGCATTTACAAAGAAACCGCATAAGAATAAGGTTTGTGGACATTCAATAAGCAATATTTACACCTAAAATTGAAAAAATAGTCATTATAAACCGTAAAATCAAAAGCCCTTGGCATTGCATACACCATCATGGGCGCAGTGTTCAAGCGCCGCACATTTGCCCCTCCGCGCCTTTCTATATATAATATAAGCAGATAGGAGGTGCGCCATATGAAAAAGACCCGCATACGCTTGAACGAAGCCGAATGGCGCGTACTGCTGTACGCATTGAACGAGCTTAAAACCGAGCTTATCAGCGAGGGGCGCTACACCGATGTGGTGGACGAGGTGATGATGAAGATTATCAAAGCCCCTATCAGAAAGGTTAAAATCGCATAAGGTTCCAGATACATAGGCCGTCCGTTCTTTCAACAAAGAATGGACGGCTTTTTCCATTTCCGGGGCTTTTTGCTTCGCGTACATAGCTGTTTCCGGCAATCTGGCGGGAGCGGCGAATCAATCCATCACATTTTAAGAGGGGAAACGCATATGAGTATACACATTCACAGCGACTACTACCATGACACACTTGAAACCCGGTATTGCTTAGACTGCCAAAAGCGGTTTGCCGTAGGTGAAGAATTGGCGAAAAGCGTTCCCACAATCTTATGTCCTTATTGTGGCAGCAGTAGAAATGAAGCTGTCGCGTAGTGGGAGGATGAGGACGATGAGTTGGGATGCGCGGGGATAAGTTTCCGCAAAGCGGACGGCCTATACTATGACCGTTGCTTGTTCTGCGATTGCAAGCTGACATCGGAGAATACCGCGATTGAGGCCGTGTGTAAGACATGTAAGACAATCCACCCAAAATAAAGAGTATGCGCGGTAGCCGCGCTCATCAGTAAGGCCGTCTGTTCTTTTTACAAAGAATAGGCGGCTTTTTCTATTTACCCGCGTACATAGCTGTTTCCGACAATCTGGCGGACGCGGCGAATCATTAAGAAAGGGGCGCTTATACAATGACCGACACAGAAAAAATGCTTGCGAAGCAATTTCTATTACGAGTACGCCAAGAGGGGTATTCAATCGTCGAAAATTCTCCCCTATCCGTTGCATCGGGGATGAACATTGATATTTACAGAGGGAAAACAAAAATCTGCACGTTCGATGATCGCGCTTTAGGTGAGGGCTGGTATCTGCGGGTTAGAACGGATGACAGCACCCGCGAGGAAATCAAGGCCGATTATAGCAAGCTCTTTTATACGTTCATCAATCTGCGCGATTTATACATGATATACGAAGCCGCCGAGCCGCTACGCGGATATGACCAATCATTAGGATACAGGGCTATCATGCAATATAATAATTGCGTCCTCGCGGTCAGAGGGCAGAGCAGGCTTGGCGAGCTTGAATTTGGAACATTCATCATCGGCAAAAAAAGCCGCGGTTACGGCGACAGCAATACTATTCTCCATAACACCTATTTTGATATGGACGCTTACCCGCTGGCAAGGCTTGACTTTGTTGCCCGTAGCGGCCTTTTGCCAAAGGAGCAGCTTGTAACCCCCGATAACATCAAATATCTGCATGAATCTTGCGATACAATAATGCGGAGAGATGGCACTTCATTTAGAGAGGATGCAAAAGCGGAGTTAGGGCAAGTCATAAAGGACTTGGAAAAAGCGGAGGATTTGTTTCGTGGGGTTGATTATCGTACATCGGCAATATCCGCCTTTATTCCGCAGTACATTGATACAACAATCCTCACGGTCAAAGGGATATTCACAAAACATCAGATAGACCGCGCCACTTTGCTTAAAGGCTTATTCGCCTACGACATTCAATATTCCCCTGATGATTTGAAGCCGGAAAAATTATGGCCAAGCGTGATCGGGCGCAGATTTGGAACGGTAATAACGAAAAAGCCGCTACCCATTGGTGAAAATGGATATACTGAGTTAAAGGAAAATGACTTTTCGTTAAATCCCGAAAAGTGTCTTACCATGAGAGGTTTCCGACCCATAAATAGAGATGCACGTTAGGCATTTTATGGACACAAACATAGAAAGAGGCCGTCTGTTCTTTTCAAAAAAGAATAGGCGGCCTCTTTGCATTTCCGGGGATTTTACGCCCCTACATAGCCGTCCCCGGCCATTTGCCGGGAGTGGCTAAGTCTATGGAAAGGAGTATTGAGCCATGAGTAACAACAAATCTATGCGAGGGGAGGAACCGAGATCATGGACGATAAGAGCGCAAGCTGCCGCGTGTACGCCTGTGTGAATCAAAAGGGCGGCGTTGGCAAATCGGTGTCCAGTACCAATCTTGGCATCGGGCTTGCTCGGCACGGGCATAAAGTCTTAATTGTTGATCTCGACAGTCAGGCGTCACAGACTGTCAGCTTGGGATGGAGACAGCCGGACGAGTTACCCGTTACCATCGCCACGCAGCTTGCAAAGGTTGTGGAAAACAAACCCTTTGACCCGCGCGAGGGCATCCTGCGCCACAACGAGGGCGTTGACCTTATGCCGTCCAGCATTGAACTGTCCGGGCTTGAAATGCGTATGGTAAACGCCATGAGCCGCGAATTTGTCCTGCGCTCCTATCTGGAGGAAGTCAAGCCGGATTATGACGCGGTTATTCTCGATTGCCCGCCCACGCTCGGCATGATGACCATTAACGCGCTGGCCGCCGCCGATCGCGTTATCGTACCCGTACAGCCGGAATATCTGTCCGTTATCGGCATGACGCAGCTTTTTGATACCGTCGCGCTGGTGAAAAAGCAGATAAACCCCGGCTTGCAGATCGAGGGCGTTTTGATTACCCTCGCCAATATGCGTACCAATCTGGCGAAAAACACGGTGGCGATCATCGGGGAGGCATACGGCGGCAGTATCCGCATTTTCCCGACGCCTATTCCCTATTCGACAAAGGTTAAGGAGGCAAGCGCGTCGGGCAAAAGTATTTTTGCTTATGAACCGAAAGGCAACGCCGCCTATGCCTACGAGCAGCTTGTAAAGGAGGTGGAACGCGGTGGCAGACAAATCGGGGCAGACGTTCGCGCTGCCAAAAAAGTCGAGCCTTGTCGCTGAACTCTTTACCACGCAGGAGCAGCGCGACGAGGATAAGCGCGAGAAAGTGATGGATATTCCCCTTTCCGAAATCGACGCTTTTCCCGACCACCCTTTTCAAGTGAGAATGGACGAATCCATGCAGGCTATGGCCGATAGCGTAAAAGCCGTTGGAATCCAGACCCCCGCCGTGGTGCGTCCGAAAGAGGACGGACGGTACGAGCTTGTCAGCGGCCACCGGCGCAAAATGGCGTGTGAGCTTGCGGGGCTTGAAACCATACCGTGTATCGTGCGGGAAATGAGCCGCGACGAGGCCATTATCGCTATGGTGGATAGCAATTTACAACGCGAGGTCATTCTACCAAGCGAAAAGGCAAAATCATATAAAATGCGGCTTGATGCTATGAAACGGCAAGCGGGTAGACCAAGTAAAAATAATTCGCGCCCAGTGGGCGCAGATTTAATTGGTACACGTTCTGATGAATTGCTTGCCGAAAAAACAGAGGATAGCGCCCGACAAATACAGCGTTATGTTCGCCTAAATGACCTTATCCCACAAATGCTTGCTATGGTGGACGCGGACAAGATCGCCATGCGTCCCGCCGTGGAGCTTTCGTTTCTGCCGCAGGAGCAGCAAGAACTCCTGCTGACCGCCATCGAGAGCGAGGAATGTACCCCATCCCATGTGCAGGCCATGAAAATGCGGAAGTTTGCGGAGGAAGGGCGGCTAAACGAGGACGTTATCCTGTCCATCATGCAGGAGGAAAAGCCCAATCAGGTGGAGCAATTCAAAATGCCAAAAGAGCGCATAAACAAATTTTTCCCGCCGGGGACGCCCGCGCAGAAAATCGAGGACACCATTGTTAAGGCATTGGAATTGTGGCGGCAGCGTGAGCGGAACCGGGACACACGATAATCTCCCGCCAAGGGGGTAGTCTGTCCATTCGTTGGCGCGGCGCAGTTTCGCCGCTCCCCCTCCCTGCACCCTCCCCCTCCGTTAATCCACAAGAAGAAAGCATTAACCTATTTTTTCAACAACCAGCCTAAAACGGCTGGATTTTTTAGTTTTTACACAAAAATATCACGAAAAAGGAGGAAATCCACGCAATGAAACGACATTTATCCCTTTTTGCGCTCTGGCGGCTTGTATGTGTGTTCGCGCTCGTCTGCGTCCTGTTATCTTGTGGATTAACAGCGTTTGCGGCAGAAGAAAGCTCGCCGCTGGTTATCACCATAACGGGCGGTAACGATGAAAGCGTCATTGTGAACGGCGGGACATCATGTGAGTTATATCCCGCCGATGTACAGACCGTCAATGAGGACGGCAGACAGCAGATTGTCAAGACCTACACCCTCACGGCGGGAGAAAACCCCGACAGCATCCCCCGCGACAGTTTTGAGTGCGACGGCTGGCTTTACACCCTCACCGACATTACCCAAGAACGCACCAGCGGCGCGGATGTGAAAGACCACACCGAAACGGTGGAGTTGGAAACGGACAGCAATGATCTGAACGAAATCCTCACGCTGTTGTCCCCGACGCTGGAATATGAATCCGGGTATGGTTATTGTGGATTATTGACGCTGGATTTAGCGTCGGTAAAATGCGAGGCGGCGGGCTATACGAACGGCAGCTACACCGTCACGGCCACGCGGGAATACCCGAATTTGCCCGCAAATGACCTCTACTATATCCCAAAGACCATCACCGACAATGGCCGGACGCTGGCGCTTGACAGCGTGGAATGGGAGGCGCAGAGTACCGTCAATATGGGATATACGGACATTCCCGACAGCTACCGCGCCGTCGCCAAATACACGGGGAAAGCCTCGCAAACCGCCGTGACCGGCTATGTGACCACAGCGGACTACACCGGCGAGGTCACAAGGGAAATTGCGGGCGATACGGTTTATACGGCGTATTTTACGGGCGCTGAAAGCAATCCCGCCCCGCAGGAAACCGAGCCGACGCCCAAACCCGCGCCGGACACGGAGGGCGGTTCCATTCCGATTGTCCCGCTTGTCGGCGTCGCCGTTATCGTCGCGCTGCTGGCCGGAGCCGCCGCGTTCTTTTTCCTGCGCCATAACGTCAAGGTTTACAGCGTCGGGGAGGACGGCTACCGCGTGTTGATCGCAAAGGTCAGGATCAGCGCCAAGAATCCGGCCATCGACCTTACGCCGCTGGACGGACGCGCGGAAAGCAGATGCTTCAGCCTTGAAATCGACAAGCTGGCCGCGAAAGGTCTGAACGACAGCACGGTCGAGGTCATATACGGCTCCGCGAAGTTGCCCCACAAAATTGCCTACGAGGGCAACCTATACAGAATTGAGGCTAATTTCCACGATATGACCATCAAGGCTATTTACTAAAGCAGGGAGGAAAATGTATCATGCAAATACTGAAAGACCACAAAAAACAGATCGCCATAGCCTGCGCCGCTATCTTGCTTTGTTCATTGCTGGCGGCGCTCTATGTTTCCCGGCGAATAAAGCCGGACGAACAGGAGCCTGTTCCCCCCGGACGGATTTATGACGCCGGAGTATTCGGGGATGAGATCATCGCCCATGATTCCACAGAGGGGGAGATCATCATAGGAGCCGATTTCGCGGGGGATGACATCGAAGTTGTGCCTTTGGCCACTACTCCGCTCAAAACCGTTTCCGACCCGGATGCGATCTGGAATGAGGACACCTACGCCGGAAACCATACACCGGTCGAAAAGGCGCAGATGAAAAACGGCAGTATCGGCGTCCTTACTATTCCGAAGCTCAGTCTGTCCGCCAACGTATACGAAAGCCCGGACAACATGGAGGCCATGAGCAAGGGGGTGGCGCATTTTCCGTCCACCAGCGCCTACGACGGCAATGTGGCGCTGTCGGCGCACAATATCAATCTTGACGGCAGCGACGGCTATTTTAAGTATCTGTATACGCTGGAAAAGGGTGACGGCGTCACATATCAAACCGCCCTGGGCGAACGCGCCTATACGGTGGAAAGCGTCACAACCATTGCCGCCTCGGACTGGATGCCGCTCTACTACACGGACGATAACAGGCTGACGATGATAACCTGCATATCCGGGCAGGCGGATAAAAGGCTCTGCATAACTGCCATTGAAAAGGCCGTCGCTTAGTCTGTTTTCTCAGCGTTGCTATTCCATCACCGTCAATATATAATGTGAGTATAGATAGGAGGGAGCCGAAATGAAAAACAGGAGCAGGATTCTCGCGGTTTTTCTTGCCGTGACCACGCTTATCTGCGCGACCGGCTTTACCGCTAACGCCGCGACCGCAGGCGTGTTTGAGGGGTACAATGTAACTGTTCTGGATAAGACAACCCCGGCGGTGAACGTGCGCGGCAGAACCACCGACCGAAATGTTATGTGCTTCGTGTCTGCGGACGGCAAGGAAGTCGGCGTAATTTTATACAGCGATTACAACGCCATCATTCAAAAGAACATGAAAGTGGTTAGCTTGCCCGGTGGCGGCACATATGGCGCTCCACCCGTTGACGGGAAAAGCTGGGAGGATTGGTTTGCCGACGTGTTCAATATGTATCGTGGGCTGGACGCCGGGAGCCGGAAAGAATCTGACCAATCGAATACCGATGAAACCATTGAGCAGTGTCGGCAGGAACTCATCAAGCTGGTAAACATCGAAAGGGAAAATGCTGGCTTGTCGCCGTATATCATCAATGACGAGTGTATGAAGTATTCGCAAATCCGAGCTGAAGAGCTGGTAATTTCGTATTCACATACTCGGCCTGATGGTAAAAACGCTGGATATGAAATCATAACAGGCGCTTACTCTCCAGAAAACGCAGTAAGCAAGTGGATGAACTCAGATGGTCATAGAGCGGCAATTCTGAACGCAAACCGGGTTTATGTTGGTGCTGGCTGTCATATCACTCCAAATGGAACGATGTATTTTCAAATGTATTTTGAGCGTGACCCGGAAGTATACGCAAACACCCTTATCTTCGGATAAAGTCTAAAGTTTAATAATCGCTAAAGAGCGTTCTTGAAAAAGGACGTTCTTTTTTTATCCCTCAAAATAAATTAAAGGAGCGTTTTTATCAATGAGTTACGTTTACAAAGCGCCAACAAGGATATTCAGCATATTCCTTGTTGTAATCCTTATGCTTACCGCATTCCCCACATCGGCTTTTGCCGCCATTGACGAGCCGCTTAACGGCGTAACAGGCAGCGGATGGGATGACTTCGGCGGTCTGCCCGAAGATGAACCTAATATGCCGCCTATTACAACGGAACCGCTTGACGGCGGCACTCCTGACATTGACACTCCCGACAGCGAGGATACCGTAGGCGATAGCGATGATCTTGATACCCCACACACAGAGAGCGAAAGCGAGACGGATATAGCCGCCGCTACGCCCACAACCGCACCCACAGCTACAGCGGGTACGCTTGGCGCGTCCGGCATCTTTATTGATCTGCCCGCTGATGTGCTGGCAGACTTCATTGCTTTCATGGAGAATGCCGAGAAAGCAATAGAATCCCCCTATCCACAGATTACACCTTTTGCTGGTGTTGGTGATACCGGCACGATCTCTTGGAGTTGGGGGGAATCGGCTAACTTCAACGCGGGCGGGTATTACTGCAATCAAATACCCACAATCTCTCTTTCAACAACAAGACCCTCAGAGGGCAGACCGTTCTGCGCCCTGTTCGGGCCTGACCCTCTCACGGGCGGAACCTATAAGGCGGCGTCACACAGCAACTCGACAATTCTAAAACTGATGATTGCTTACAATGAGGGCAAAGCAAGCGCGGTCGGCGTCCAACTTGCCATATGGTCTATCACCAACAATGCCTCCGCGTTTGCGACACATCCGGAGGCGGCGGCAGCCCTGTCAGCCGCAAGCAGCGTAAATACTGATGGGTATACATTGTTGAAATGGACTACATCAGGCTCCTATCAGCCGTTCTTTACGTTGGAGTTGGAACCCGGTACACCATCTGAGTGGACGCTCAAAATTATTAAAAAAAGTACCAGCGGCAAACTCCTTGCCAGGGCTGAATTTTCAGTTTCCGGCCCCGGCGTCAATCAAACCGGCCTTGTGACAAATAGCAAGGGCGAAATCCTTGTTGACATTCCTTCACCCGGCGGCACTTACACCGTGACGGAAACCGCCCCGCCTGACGACTATTATCCCGCCGACCCGGATTCCAAAACCGTAACCATTGACGCGGCTAACCCTTCCGGCACGGTTGTTTTTGAGAACGAGCCAAAGGTTCCGGAAACGCCGGATGAGGAATCTTCCAGCTTTCGGATCGAAGTCGAGGTTGAGGTTGTAACCAATGTCAATGTTCGCAACGAAAAGGAATTAGAATATTCCCGCGCGTATGGACAGTTTACCATCCGCAAGCACGATCAGGACGGAAAGAGCCTTGACGGAGCGTTGTTCAACATCGAAGTAAGGTTCACCGACGATACTATCCTGCGTGAGAATAATTGGGAGGTTGACAACGGCGCGAGGCTGTTCACTTATCAGCACCCCGAAAATAACCACGACCCCGCCACCATAACCGTATGGGAATCGCAGCCGCCCCGGTACTACACGGGCGACCCCACGCCGCAGACGGTAACTGTGCAGCCCTCCTATACCCGCACGATTATATCAATGACATGGACGGAAACCATCTGGACGTATTTCTATCGGTACACCGTCATTGAAATAGACCCCAGCGGTGAGGAAACCGAGGTAGATTCATGGACGGAAAGCAGGGATGAGTTTGAAGTCACTCCCGGCAACGTCGAGAATTTTCCGGAGTATGTACCCGGCGACCGTGAAATCACCGTCACGTTCGTAAACCGGCGCATCACCGGCGATATTATCGTCACCAAAAGGGACGCCAACACCGGCCAGCCGCTTGCGGGCGCGACGGTACACCTTTGGGGTACAGACCTCGGAGAGCCGTCCACCATTGACCGCACAATCGTAACAGGCGCGGACGGAACCGCTGTGTTTGACAAGCTGCCTCCGGGAACCTATGCGTTTCAAGAGACACAGCCGCCCTTCGGGTATAATAATAACAATGAGTTACAGACGGCGGTGCTTCAATCGAATCAGATTTTGCACAAGGAAATCCGCAACTACCGCAAGGATGGTCTTGTCATTAAAAAAGTAGATCAAGACGGTAAAGCGCTGGCCGGCGCGGTATTTGAACTGCGGCGTGGGAGCGGCGAAGTCCTGCTGCGGGAAGTAACTAATGAAAACGGCATCATCTACCGGGATTACCTCGTCGATGATACCTATGTGATAGAGGAAATTTCCGCTCCGGAAGGCTATTTATTGGACGAAAACCCGATCCAGTCCATCCGCATTTACTCGACGGACGATAATAAACAATACACCGTGTCGTTTGTGAATAAGAAAAAGCCAAGCATCGAAATCACAAAGGTTGACGGCGACACCCCGACGATCAAGCTTGCGGGCGCGGTGTTCCGTATCACCGATACCCGGACCAATCAGTATTGGGATATCCAAACCGGCGCGGACGGTACGGCCTTGCTGGAAAACCTCGACCTCAATACGACATATGTTGTTGAGGAATTGGAAGCCCCGCAAGGCTATGTAAATTCCGGCTATCGGCAGGAAATCGTCTTAAAGGAGTGCAGGGTTCACACCATTACCGTTTCCAACCATCATATGCCGAAATTAACGATCATCAAGAAAGACGAAAGCAGCGGCGCGCTGTTACCCGGCGCGACCTTCCGCATATCGTGGAACGGCGGCGCGGATTACCGTGAAGTTACCACCGACGAAAAAGGCGAAGCTGTAATCCCGAACCTCACACCCGGCTGGTATACCGTGACAGAAATTAAAGCGCCAGAGGGATACCTGAACAATTTAGATTCAAACACACAGCAGGTCTTAATATCTGATGGAAAGGATAAAACAATCCAGCTATTTAACGCGAAATTGCCGTCGCTCACCATCAGCAAGGTCGATAGCGTGACGAAAGCACCGCTCCAGTACGCGAAATTTAGAATAGAGAAAAAGACTGACAGCGGCACTACGCTTATTGGCGAATATATCTCCGATGCTGATGGTATCGTCTATCTGGAAAATATCGAACCCGGCCGTTACCTAATCACCGAGATTTACGCGCCTGACGGCTACGAAATTGATAATGTCTCTCACGAGGCGACGGTCGCGGGTGATTGTAAAATTGAGTTCACCAACACCGCCAAATCGCCCATTTATATTCAAAAGGTGGACGAGAAGGGCAACCCGCTCATGGGCGCGAAGTTCAAGGTAACAACCATGAACGGCGCGATGGTCGGCACGGTCACCACCGGACGCACCGGCTACGCGATCATCCCATATGTGGAACCCGGTTGGTATGTAATTGAGGAAATCCAAGCCCCTGACGGATACCTTATCTCGGCAAATCCCACAGTCAACATCGAAGTAAAATCAGGGCGGCCAGCGCAAGCCGAGTTTGTGAACTTTAAGAAGCCGGTTATCGAAATCCAGAAATTGGACGCCTCAACGAAAAAAGCGCTTGCCGGTGCGAAATTTCGGATAACTGAAAGCAACGGCGCGTTCGTGGGCGAATACGATACCGACATCAATGGACTTGCCGTTATCGAGAACCTTTCCGAGAAAACCTATATCATCACCGAGATTATTGCCCCCGAAGGGTATTCCCTCGATATGACCCCTCAGATCGTGAAAGCGGAACCCGGAAGTACAATTCGTGCCGTTTTTTACGATGTAGAAAAACCTGGACTACTGATTGTCAAGCGCGATAAGCTGACTTCACTCCCTATAAAGGATACGAGGTTCAGCATCGTCGAGCTTCAGAATGGGGCAAAAAAGGATATTGGCACTTACACTACCGGCGAAAACGGCACGGTGTTTATCCCCGACCTGACACCCGGACACTATGTTATCACCGAAATTATGGCCGCTACCGGGTACATCAAAAACGAAACGCCTATACAAACTTTTGTCGAGGGCGGCAAGCTGAATACTGTCGAGGTATACAACATGCCTTACAGCAGCCTGCGGTTACTCAAAATTGATTCCGAAACGCGGGAGCCACTCGCCTCGGCGGTTTTCAAGTTGTACGACGAAAAGCGGCTTGAAATCGGCACTTACACTACCTCCGACCTTGGTGAAATATATATCACCGGACTTCCTAGTGGCACTTATTTTTTGCAGGAGCATACGGCCCCCGGAGGATATTTGAAGGATAGCACGGTACGCCAAATCGAACTGCTCGGCGGCCGGACAACGACGGTCGAATGGAAGAACACCGCGCTCGGCTCCCTGCGTATTCTGAAAATTGATAAGGAGACAAAAAAACCTTTGTACGGCGCAACATTCCTGCTATATGACAGCAAGGATAACCTGCTTGGCGAATTTACCACCGATCAGAACGGCCTTATCACGTTCGGTAGGAATTTACAGGCGGGAAAGTACAAAATCAAAGAAATTAAAGCCCCTGACGATTATATTATCGGAGACGCCGGTAAACCACTCTCGGTCACGGTAAAGGAGGGCGAAACGACCGAAATCGTGATCGAGAACGAGCCGAAACGTGGCCGCATCCAAATCCAAAAGGTATCCTCCGGCTACAACGACCTGACAAAAGCAAAGGACGGCGCGGCGCTTAAAGGCGCGGAATTTGAGATTTACGACAACCAAATGAATCTTGTTGACACCATCGAAAGTGACAAAAACGGCCTTTGCACCAGCGATTATCTGCCGCTCGGCGTATACGGCATAAAGGAGGTATCCAGCCCGGACTATTTCCTCACCGATGGGGAAATGTTTTATGCCGAGCTTAAAATCCACGATGACCTTGTGAAATTCAAGGTTGTCAACAAGCCTGTTCACATTGAAACGAGTGTTGAAAAGCGCGGCGTTGTCGAAGCGATGGCAGGCTCCAGCATCTTCTACGATTTTACGGGGATTGAGAACAAATCAAACGTGCCGTTAGAGGAATTTTATTGGCATGATGTTCTCCCAACCGAAGCGGTACGGCTGGAAAAAATCTGGACAGGCGTTTGGAGCGAACGTGTCAAAATGGAGCTTCAAATCAAGACCAACCTTAAAACAAGCTACCGCACCGTGAAGAAAAATTTGCTTTCGACCGTCAACAACGAGATTGACTGTTCCCGCTCCGCGCTCGGCCTTGCCGCAAACGAGTATGTGACCGAATTTAAGCTCGTTTTCGGGGAGGTACAGCCGGGATTCCATGAAACCACAGGGGCGAAGGTGCAAGTAAAGGTACTCGACACCGTGGAGAACGGCCAGAAATTCACGAACAAAACCGATGTTTCCGGCAGATATATAAAGGAGTGGGTATACGACACCGATGGATGGACGAGCGTGGCCTACAATAAGCCCAAAGGCGATCTGCCGAAAACCGGGTGGTAAAATCGACCAAAAAATTTTGACACAGGGCGGCGGGATTTTCCCGCCGCCTATTTACATAGGGGACGGCCACGCCGTCCTCTTATCTTTTTCGGAGGGAGGAATTATTTTGAACAAGCTAACCAAATACAAGCTGTGCGGCGATATTGACGCCACCATAACCGGCAAGCTCCTGTACCTTATCCTCGACGAGCTTGCGGACGGAAACGGCGAGGTGGTTATTCCACAAAGGAAAATCAGCGACGCGCTGCACATCTCAAAAGGCACGGTCAGCCGCAATCTGCGCCGACTGCGCGACGGCGGCTACATCGACATTCATTCGACGTATCACAGCGACGGCGGCCGCGCCGCCAACAAATACCGAATCAGATAAGGAGCGTAATTTGTAATGATTGTAGGCAACAGAAAATTTGCGGAGCAGCTTTACAGTTTTCTCAAAGACAATGAACCGTCCGATCATTTTTTGGATTCACCGCCGGAGGATTGCATCAAGGAGCTTGAAAATTATCTTTCCGACCTAAATATGGTCAGGGAAACAATCAAGGACATTGAGGAAATCGCGGATATGTTTGATGACCATGAGTATTACGTTGCCGAGGTCAAGCCACTTTTGTGCGGCCTGCGCGATATTGAGGGCAAATTAGAGGCCGAGCAGCGCAGGCGCATGGTGGGCGAAACCAATTACGAGGTCAAACACGCCATCCATGTGGGGGATAAGGAAATCGTGTTTGCCGAGGATAAAAATGCGGAAAACGGAATGTGCTGGTTTGTGGGCAATTATACCCGGAATGACATAATGGGGCAATACGCCGATTGTCAGTACAGCGACGATTTTCTTGAATCAATGCAGGAGTTTACAGACCGGGTACTCACACAGGTTAAGGTGATGAAGGCTATCAACCGAAGCAGATTACCCCAGATATTCACCGCCGAGCATTGTTACCGTAATGACCGCGGGCAGAGCATCGACGGCAAAATCGTCGCCATCAAAGCGGAGATTTTGCGCCCGGAATACCGGCACGGTGACGTACAGCTTGTACTTGTCAGCGGCGGCAATGGGGCAAGGGAAAATTCGCATGGGAACGCCGTTTTTTGCTACCATCTAAATAACGGCAATCATACCCGGTTTGAACGATATGATGTTCAAGGTGAGGTCAGGTTATGTTCTTAAGAACATAACCTGACTTATGGACAGCAAGTATTTATGAAAAGAAAGAGAGGACAATCGCCTAAAAACAACGACTATCCTCTCTGTATCTCAACATAATATCTTACTCTCTGCACAGTCCGTTAAGCCAACCAAGTAAATCACGGTCGCCAATCCAAGATGGCTGCTGCGATTGGGGTAAATTGAGCGTCAGCTTTTCTAACGCACGGCGTTTCATCTCGGTGTCGGCGCGGGCATATACCTCGGTTGTTTTTATATCGGTATGTCCCAGTAAATCTCTGATGTAAATAATGTTTATGTCTGCCTGAATAAGGTGCATTGCCTTTGTATGCCTGAAAGTGTGCGGCGAGATTGTAATGTCTAAGTTTCCCCCGTTTTCCGCAAGGCTCTCAGCATATTTATTGACGATATACGCAACGCCGGAGCGCGTAAGTTTTTGCCGCAGGCGGTTTACGAATAGAGGCTCATCAAGGCGGTAATCGGTGCCAGAACAGCGAGAGGACAGATATTCCCTTAAAATCTTCTCTGTTTCGGACAACAACGGAACAATGCGTGTTTTACGGCCTTTACCCGTAAGCTTAGCAACAGCGGGTGACTCCAAACGGATGTCGTTTATTTTAAGGTCTACTATCTCCTGAACCCTCGCGCCGGTATCATAAAGCAGACATAATAAAGCGAAGTCCCTTTTGCCGGAAAGGGTGCCCTGGTCAGGAAGCGACAACAACTCTGTAAGCACATCCTTGTGTATATACCCAATTACAGGTTTGGCGGTCTTTCTGAAAGGCATATCCAGTATTTTGCTTGTAATTGCGTAATACTGCGGGAACTCGCATTGCGCATATCGGAAGAAAGCTCTTATGGCTGCCAACCGCTGATTTTGAGATGACGCGGAATTAGAACGTTCCGTTTCGAGCCATTCCAAAAAACGTCTGATCAATTCAGCGTCAACATCTTTAAATTCCAGCTTTGACAGATTCTTTTTCTCAAAGTCTCTGCAATACGAGAGAAACAGACTGAAAGTATCACGATATGAGCGTATTGTGTTAACGCTGACATTTTTTACACCCGGCAGATAAACTGTGAAATATCGTGTAAGACAATCCGCAAAATCCTTGCTTTTCATAGCGCACGCCCCTCTTTCGGAAAAACATCGCCGAAGGCGCTTTCAACTTTGCTGATAATATGCGGGTATAAATCCGCAGTCAACCGAAGGTATTGTTGCGTTCCGGATAAGCCGTTATGTCCAAGATATGACGAAAGCAACGGTAAAAGAGTATTCATGTCCTCTCCGCTTTCCGACCATCTTTTTAATGTATGAACCGCGTGGGAATGTCGTAAATCATGCAGACGCGGGCCGTAATCCGTGCGTGGGATGCCGCATTCCCTCAATAAAGAACGGAAATTACCGGATATAGCCTGTGGGAGGTATTCCGTTCTCCATGTGTTCGGGAAAAATATGTCGCCGGGTTCCGGCTGCTTGTGCACTATGCGGAAATATTCGACGCATCTTAACCGCAGAGACTCGGCCATAGGGATTGAGCGGCTTTTACCGAACTTGCTGTTACGGATTGTGAGTATGCCTTCGTCTAAATTTACATCTTCGATTTTTAAGCGCGTAGCTTCAGACACACGGAGCCCGCATCCATAAATCAGCCTTAGAATAAGCGGGATGATTAAGTGCCTGTATGGTGAAACCCCTGTTGGCTTCAGCTTGTCCGCCGCTGAAAATATGCGTGAGAGTTGTTCTTCTGAGAATATATGCAGTGCAAAGCCTGAGCTGACTTTGGGTAAATACCCGATAGGCAGAACGTACGCACTTTTCCCATTGCGAACCAAAAACGCGGCGAATTGCCGGACAACGACAGCGCAGGAGTGTACGGATTTCGATGCCTTCCCACTTTTGCTTTGTAACCACGCTTCGACCATACCTTTAGTAATAAATGTATCGTTATAAGCATACTCACTGTGATTTGAAGCGAAACGGCTAAACTCCCTGAGAAGGTACGCTTCTGACCGGTAGCTGTGTCCCATACGATTCTTTTCAGCGATAAACAGATTTCCGGGTATTTCAAATATACCGTCTATCATCGGAGTGTTATCTCTCATCGCAAAGCACCTCCGGGTCTAAGGCGCATTGGCGTAAACCGTTAACGTCTGTTTTCAAATACGTCATCGTACTGCTGTAATCGCTATGCCCTAAAATTGCTGATATTGTGGGCAGAGGGGTATGGGCTTCGAGCAAGGCGCTTGCCAGAGAGTGACGAAGCGAGTGTATACCGTGCTTTTTCTCTTTTGGAATCGTTATATCCGAAGCTATGAAATATTTGTTAATAACATCATAGAATGTGTATTTCGGCCCATACGGAACATATGGCGCTCTCAGTCTGATAAAGACATTATTGTATTCTGACTTTGGTCTTGCGTGTTGTAAATAGTCAATAACCGCCCAGCCAGTTTCATTATCAAGCGGCAGTGAGACAGGCTTATTCGTCTTTGATTGAGTAAAACAAATCTCTGCTTTCTCCCAATGTATATCGCCGAGTTTAAGGTCACGGATGTCCCCGGCTCGTATGCCAAGCCGCACGGCTAACATAATAGCGGCGTAATCGCGTTTTCCGGTTTTTGTACTTCGGTCTATTGAGGCGATGAGCTTTTCGATTTCATCCGAACTCCATGTTGTTGGAATGTCGGTGTTGCGCCATACAGTCACAGAAGGGACGCAAAGTGATAAATCCTTTTCAATAATGTTATTTTGAAAAAGGTAGCGCAGAAATCTCCGGATTGTCACCATGAAGGAACTGTATGTTTTTGGATGGTATCCTCCTAATGTCGCGGCAAATCCTGATATATGCTCATGGGTCATACGCTGAAATTCCGACACTTGCATCTCGTTCAAATAACAGGAGAACCGTTTTAAATGCGGAGCCTTTGTTTTTACTGTCATCTCGGAAAGGTAACATTTGTGCAGATACTCCATGTACTCAAGCATAATGGGCTCGAATTGGGTTGGCCACGGAACAACATCAGACATTTCATGCCGCAATACTATTCCGTGAAGCTGCAAATCACCAAGAATACGAATTGCGCGCCTTTTGTGCCGGTATTGCTGGGGATTACTATTTATTGGCATTTCGGGATAAAAACCATAAACTTCCCGAATAAACCGGGCTCCCAAGTCTTCGCTGAAATACTCTCCATCCGGTTGTGTATCCGCGTATTCCATGAGCTTTTTCCAAATGAGCCTGTACCCGTGAACGGTACCCTCGCTGTAATGCTGTCGCAATATTTCCTTTTCGGCATTTGCGATTAGTTCCGGCAACAGAACCCGTGTTCCTTGTGGCATTGCGATTGTGTTCATAACGATTCCTCCTAAAAAAATGAATTTAGCGTTTCCGCTTATCTCATTGTAGCAGGATATTATGAAAAGTAATTTTAGGACAAAACATGAAAGGACGGTGTTTTTCATGTGCAACTCAGCATAAATACTTGCTGTCCATAAGTCAGGTTATGTTCTTAAGAACATAACCTGACCTCGCCCTGCACATCAGAGCGTTCAAACCGGGTATGCTTGCCGTCGTTCAGGTGATAACAGTAAACAGCCCTGCCTATTGGGTTCGCTTTCGAGCCGTTCCCACCGTCCACAAGCAC
>Ga0153947_1000420_pt1 | contig 20812 bp, 19 predicted proteins | sample TSNJ031MetaG_FD_104697 | JGI IMG/M metagenome (GOLD analysis project Ga0153947, IMG submission 104697) | Attine ant fungus gardens microbial communities from New Jersey, USA - TSNJ031 MetaG | ecosystem: Host-associated > Fungi > Mycelium > Unclassified | place: USA: New Jersey, Wharton State... | reverse complement strand
GCAAGCTTTTCGCAGTTTGGATCTGATGTAGATAAGGACACCAAAGAAAGACTGGATCACGGGTTAATCCTGATGGAGGTCTTAAAGCAGAGGCAATATTTACCTGTTTCTGTTGAACATCAGGTTTTGATTATCTATGCAGCAATTAACAATTATCTGGCGGATGTGCCAGTTGAACAGATTAAGGAATTTGAAAAAGAATATTTTGAATTCATGGACACACAATATGCGCAGGTCGGGAAATCAATTAAAGCGACTGGAAAATTGGAAGCTGGCACAGAAGAATTACTGAAAGAAGCCATTGATAAGTTTAAGACTATCAGAAATAATCAAGAATAATTGACGAATAGAAGTTTGGGAAGAAAGGGGGTAGAAGTATGGGATCAAATATGCAAGACATCAAGCGGCGCATTCGAAGCATAAACAGTACGGAGCATATTACAAATGCGATGAAGCTTGTGTCAGCATCAAAGCTTAGAAAAGCGAAAACCACCTTTGAAAGAACGACAGAATACTTCCATTTCATTACGGAATCTATTGAAGAAATTTTTAATAATACCGGTGAGGTTCCAGAACAATATCTTTTGGGGAATCGTGAAATCAAGACTACCTGTTATATTATTATTACAAGTTGCAAGGGTCTTTGTGGAGGTTTTAATTCGAACGTCATCAAGGCTGCGCACCAAGAGATTTTAGAAGACCCAGAAGCGCCGGTAATTGTAGCGGTGGGAACGAGAGGCAAGGAATATTTTGAAAAACGTGGCTTTGAAATCTATAGCGAATATTCTGCGCCGCCTGAAAGTATCTCATTCCTTGAAACAAGAAGGATCAGCCAGCCGATTATTGAAATGTATAATGCAGGGACAATAGACGAAGTTGTACTCATCTACACCTCGTTTGTGAGTACACTTGAGCAAAGGGTTAAGAGCATCACACTTCTGCCGTTTGACATCCAAAATGACCCTGAGGTAATGAAGATAGAAAAACAGGTGGATTACGAGCCATCCGTTGAAGCTGTATTCAATTATTTAGTACCTAAGTATGCTGAAATCATGATTTACGGCGCAGTGGTAGAATCCGCGACTTGTGAACATGCGGCAAGGCGTATGGCCATGGAGAGCGCAACGGACAACGCAAGAGATATATTGGAACAACTGTCATTGTTCTATAACAGAGCAAGGCAGGCCGCCATAACAAATGAAATCATCGAGGTGGTTTCAGGCTCGGAAACACAGAAATAGGAGGTGAGTTAGAAGCATGAATAAAGGTATCATACATCAGATCATCGGACCTGTAATAGATATAAAATTTCAGCCCGAAGAAATGCCGGAATTGCTCAATGCGATTGAGATTGAGCATGATGGGAGAGTTATAGTCGCTGAAGTCGCGCAGCACATAGGCGACGATGTCGTCAGATGCGTTGCACTTTCCTCTACTGACGGTCTGAGCAGAGGGCTTAGCGCTCTTGACACAGGAGGACCGATTAGTGTACCGGTAGGTCCGGAAGTGCTTGGGAGATTATTTAATGTAATCGGAGAGACGATTGATGAAAAGGGACCTGCGGAAACAACGCTTAGACGGGCTATTCACAGGGACGCACCAAAATTTGATGAGCAGGACACCACGGCTCAAATCTTTGAAACGGGCATTAAGGTTATTGACCTGATTGCACCTTATACAAGAGGCGGGAAAGTAGGTCTTTTGGGCGGTGCAGGTGTTGGCAAAACCGTTTTAATTCAGGAGCTGATTAATAATATCGCAAAAGAACATGGAGGTATTTCTGTATTTGCAGGTGTTGGAGAACGAACAAGAGAGGGAAATGACCTCTATTATGAAATGATAGAATCAGGTGTTATCTCAAAGACAGCCATGGTATTTGGTCAGATGAATGAGCCACCGGGCGCGAGGATGAGAGTTGCTTTGACGGGTCTTACGATGGCAGAATATTTCAGAGATGAGCAAGGGCAGGATGTACTTCTATTTATAGATAACATATTTAGATTTACGCAGGCAGGTTCGGAGGTATCAGCATTGCTTGGTCGTGTTCCTTCCGCTGTAGGCTATCAGCCTACGCTGGCCACGGAGATGGGGCAGCTGCAGGAAAGAATCACGTCTACTAAGAAGGGCTCCATTACTTCGGTTCAGGCCATTTATGTACCTGCCGATGACTTAACAGACCCTGCACCAGCTACAACCTTTGCGCATTTAGATGCAACCACGGTACTTTCTCGTGCGATTACAGAGCTCGGCATTTATCCGGCAGTAGATCCGCTGGAGTCCAGTTCTAGAATCATGGATCCGTTAATTTTAGGTGACGAACACTACGATACTGCTAGAAGTGTGCAGGAAGTATTACAGAAATACAAGGATTTACAGGACATCATTGCAATTTTGGGTATGGATGAACTTTCCGATTCGGATAAATTAGTCGTATCCAGAGCCAGAAAAATTCAGCGATTTTTATCGCAGCCTTTTTCAGTCGCAGAGCAATTTACCGGCACGCCGGGCAAGTATCTGTCACTTAAGGAAACGGTGCGCGGATTTAAAGAAATCTTAGAAGGAAAGCATGATGATATTCCTGAGGCCCTGTTCCTCTTTGCAGGCGGTATAGAAGAAGTAGTAGAAAGGTTTAGCAAGAGCAATGGCTAAGAGTGTAAATCTTGAGATTATAACGCCTTCAAAACTTTTTTATAAGGGAGATGTCGAAATTGTCATCTGTAAAACACTGTCCGGGGAGGAAGGCTTCATGGCAAACCATGCTTGGGCCTGCAAACTTTTAGGTGTAGGTGAGATGTGGATTCAGGAGATTGGGTCCAAGGATTTCAAGGTGGCGGCGATTTCAGGCGGCTATGTAGATGTAAAGGACAGCATCGTTATTTATACCGACGCTGCAGAATGGTCTGAAGATATCGACTTAGAGCGTGCGCTCTCTGAAAAAGCTAAGGCGGAAGACTGGCTTGTGACGCATAAAGACGCAAATGACGCAAACGACGCAAATGACATTATACTCGCGAAAGCAGCGATTGATAAAGCAATTACGAGGATGAGTGTAGCTGCAGGTGGGTCTAAGAAAAAGAGATAGCTGCGACTCAATCAGTAATAAATACAAACGTAAGATTAATATCTCCTTCCTAGCGTTGGGGGTATTTTTTTGTTTTCATTTCCTCCAGTTTGCTTGGGTTGGTAGGTCGCCTGCGTATGTGCCACAGCAGCGGTAATGAAAATTTCATAAAAGTTTATCCCATTTACAAAAAAGTACTTGACCTGTCGTAGTAATTTTGATATAGTTACTACGACAGACGTAGTAAAGGAGAAATGTCGATGATTAGCAGTGATGTAATTCGAGGTTACAATGATACAATCATTCTCTATCTGCTTTTGGATAATCCATCCTACGGATATGAAATATCCAAGGAGATTAAGAAATTATCAGAGGGAAAGTACATTATGAAAGAAACAACTTTATATTCAGCATTTACCCGCCTTGAAAAAAATAAGTACATTGAATCCTTTTATGGGGAAGTAACACAAGGAAAAAGGAGAACCTATTATAGGATTACAGATGCAGGACAAAGTTATTATCGTGAAAAGTGCGAAGAATGGATGTTGACAAAAGAAGTTGTAGATAAATTTGTGAAAGAGGGGGTATTGTAAGGGATGGAAACGATTAAAATTTATTTAGAAAATATGTTTGGCAGATTGCCGGAAACAACGGAAACACAGAGATTGAAAGAGGATCTCTTGACAACCATGGAAGATAAATATAATGAACTCAAATCAGAGGGAAAGAGCGAAAATGAAGCGATCGGTGTAGTTATTTCTGAATTTGGTAACATTGATGAGCTGATACAGGAGTTGGGTATTGAGATGGAGAAGCCAGAAAAAGCAGTGACGGAAAGAGAAGCCAAAGTGACAGAGCTGACCCATGTATTGACGGAGGAGGAAGTAGGAAAATATATACAGGATAGCAAGCGGTACAATCTGTGCACCGCCATCGGCGTTTTTCTATGTATCCTATCTCCGATTTCACCTATTTTTACAATTGCTAAATTTGGAGAGAATCGTGGAATGATTGGGTTTGTCGTCACATTGTTCTTAGTTGCGATTGCTGTGGGGCTATTTATCTATGGGGGAGTTTCACAAGAAAAATATCAGTATTTACGCCAAGAATGCCTTGAACTGCCAAAGCAGTTAGAAATCAAATTGCGAAAGGGGCAAGAAGCATTTCGTTCTAAATATATTAGTGCATTGATAAGCGGTGTGCTTCTGTGTATTATATCTCCTATTCCGCTTTTGATGTGGGGGATTAGAGATATGGAATATCTTTCAAGAGGTATATCGGGAATAAGGAGTGTTTGCATTTCGCTCGCTATCGCCGCCGTTGCAGTATTTATATTGGTATATTTCGGCACAGCGAAAGAGCGGTATTCGCTTCTGCTGCAAACGGGAGAATACACGATTGAACGGAAACAGCGCAATAAAAAAACCCAAAAACTAACAGAGAGCATTGGTGCGGTTTATTGGCCAGTCGTAGTTGCAATTTATTTATTCTGGAGCTTTACCCGAGATGCCTGGAGCTCCTCTTGGCTCATATGGCCGATTGCAGGTGTGCTGTTCGCGGCTATCTCAGGGATTATTCAAGCCATAAAAGGGAAAGATGAATAATCGGTGAGTGCCCGCTTGGTGATAGAAGGTCTAAATTGCATAGTTCGTGCATTGACATGCCTATCCGCCTATAGATGCAGTAGATTTTTCGCATTGGACGGTCAAAAATCCTTTGACTGATTTGCATTTTATATCAGCCAAAGGTTCAAAATGTTTTATATAAAATCTGCAGATATGTCTTGACAGAGTTATTTGAGAGTGATATGATAACACTGTTATCAAACGGATAGGCAGGAGACAAATATGTCATCAGATTCAGCGAAAACGCGGGAGAATATATTAAACAGTGCTAAAAATGAATTTTTAACTTATGGTTTTGCTGGCGCTTCTTTGCGGAAAATAGCTGCTGGCGCAGGAGTGACGACAGGCGCACTTTATCGGCACTTTAAAGATAAAGCTGATTTGTTCGAGGCGCTGGTATCCCCAACATTTAGTGAATTTATGCAGATATTTCATAATACTGGGGATTGTTTCATGGCTGATCCTAACAATTATGGATCGGATACAATGTGGTCTGTTTCAGAGCATAATTTGCTGTTACTAACTACTTATATATATGATCATATTGATGCGTTTAAGCTTTTGCTATGTGCCTCTGAGCAAACGGCATACGAAAACTTTACTCATACCGTGATTGATATGGAAGTACAGATGACTTGGAATTACATGGAACTTTCGAGACAAAAGGGGTATGCCATCAATGAAATTTCAAAACAGGAATTACATATGTTTGTGAATGCTCAATTTTCAGCGTTTTTTGAAATGGTGCTTCACAATGTTCCACGCAACATGGCTATGAACTATACAAAAAATATTTTTTGTTTTTTTAGTGCAGGATGGCAAGCGGTTTTTACAGAAGGGAAATAGTAGTTCTCGACTTGAAAGGGACGCACCCTATTAGGAGGGGCATATTTTTTTAAAATTTGGTTAGCACAAGCTAACCAAAGACTAACCGCCAGAACCACGGTACCTCAGGAGTATGAGCATATTTTTTGGAATGTGGTTAGCAAAAGCTAACCACAAACGGTACTGCACCTTGTGAATATGAACATATTTTTTGGAATAGGGTTAGCGGTGGCTAATTGCGATTAACCATCTAGACATCCTCAATGAGTAGAGGCACATTTTTTAGGATATGGTTAGCAATGACCAACCTATAGCCGCTACTAGGACACCACCAAAATGTTCCCAAGATGACCACAAGGTGGTTCCAAGACACCACCAATATGATAACGTTTCACCAAAGTAGGGAATATATGAAAGGAGATTCGTATTTTGAAAAAAGAATCTAAGAAAAAAACCGGCACCGCACGGCTCATGGAGCTTGCTACAACAAAGAAGCCATTGATAATCTGTTCTGTCATTTTTTCGGCGCTGGCATCGGTTGTCAGTTTTGTGCCTTATATTGCGATTTATTTGATTGTGCGAGAAGCGCTGGGCGCACTACCAGATATGGCGACACTGGATAGCGCACTTGTAATTCGATACGGCTGGCTGGCTTTTGCAGGCGTGGCGGGTAATATTATTTTATATTTTGCGGCACTCGCATTTTCACATTTGGCCGCATTTGGCACACTTTATGAACTTAAAGTGAACTTTTCCACGCATCTGGCGAAAGTACCGCTAGGTTTTCATGTGATGGTCGGGAGTGGGAAGCTGCGCAAGATTATGGATGAAAATATTGAAAAGGTTGAAGGGTTTATTGCACATCAATTGCCTGATATTGTAGCGGCTTTTGTAGCGCCGGTGGTAATGGTTATTATTCTTCTGACAGTAGACTGGCGGTTTGGTCTTGCTGCAATGGCGGGCGTAATTATCGCTTTTCTGATACAGGTATCTGTATACGGCAATGAAAGTTCCAAGAAAATGATGGCGAAATATCAAAAATCTTTGGAAGAGATGAACAATGCTTCGGTTGAATATGTGCGCGGAATATCAGTTGTCAAGGCATTTAGGCAGACTGTCTATTCGTTTCGCCGCTTGCACGACACCATCAAAGCATATACGTCTATGATTATCCCCTATACACTAAGTTGGGAAAATTCTTTTTCAGGGTTTGTTACACTTTCCAATCACATATATCTGTTTGTCGTGCCGGTAGGCATTTTTGTGGGAATGAACACTACAGATTATGCCGGTTTTGCAAGCTCACTGATATTTTACTTGATCTTTGTCCAGTCCATCGCGGCGATTCTCATGAAGATGATGTACGTGAACGGCAATATCATGCAGATTACCGGCGGGGTTGAAGCGATGGATCAAATATTAGAAGAACCAGAGCTACCGCAGCCTGCGATCCCCAAAACGGTTAGCGGTTATGACGTAAAATTTAACGATGTCATTTTTTCCTATGACAAGGACAAAGAAACCGAGGCGCTGTCCGGTATTTCGTTTCTTGCCAAGCAAGGAGAGATCACTGCCATTGTCGGTCCGTCCGGAGGTGGGAAAAGCACAATTGCCCATTTAATTCCCCGTTTTTTCGATGTCAGCGGTGGCAGCATCGACATTGGCGACGTGGATGTGCGTGATATGGATATTCATTACCTTATGGAACAGGTAAGCTTTGTGTTCCAAGATGTTTTTCTCTTTAAACAAAGCGTAATGGACAACATCCGCATGGGCAGCCCGAACGCAACAGACGAACAGGTTCTTGAAGCAGCACAGGCCGCCCAGTGCCACGGTTTTATTATGAGGCTTCCGAATGGCTACAACACAGTAATCGGAACAAGGGGCGTGCATTTATCGGGAGGAGAACGACAGCGTATCGCAATAGCCCGTGCCATCGTCAAGGATGCGCCGGTTGTTGTCCTGGATGAAGCCACTGCCTTTGCAGACCCGGAAAATGAACACTTGATTCAAATGGCATTTGAGAGGTTGATGAAGGGCAAAACCGTTGTAATGATTGCCCATCGCCTGTCTACCATACAAAGTGCCAACAAAATTGTTGTAGTGGATGGCGGTAAGGTGATTGAGCAGGGAACGCATGAGGAGTTGCTGAAAAAAGGCGGGAAATACCGCGTTATGTGGCACACCTATACGGAAACCGCGAACTGGACGATGCTTAAAAACAAGGAGGTGTGCGTGAATGCCTAAGTTACAATCAGCTTTTATGCTGACTAATAAAGGATATAAAGATTTGAAAAAGGCCATAGCAGCCTGTGTATTAACGAATTTCTCCATGATGCTGCCTTTTCTCGTGACCATTCAGTTTATAATTGAATTGATTAAGCCACTATCGGGCAGTGAAATCTCCTGGATGAAAATGTGGATTCTGTTTGGTGTGGGTATTATCGCTGCGGTTATCGTATTTCTGTGTAATAAGAACGATTACAAAAAAACCTATGTCGTATCTTATACAGCCAGTGAAAGCACTCGCGTTTCCCTTGCCGAGCATATCAGAAAGCTTCCGATGAGCTTTTTCAACGCCAAAGACCTTTCGGATATTACGACCAACCTGATGGGAGATGTGGCCACTAGCGAGCATGTGCTCAGTCACATTGTACCGCAACTCATTGCAAATGCTATATCAGTCACTTTGATTTGTGCGATGATGGCCGTCTATGACTGGCGTATGGCATTGGCGATTTTTATCACAGTACCGCTGGCTTTGGGAATCGTCATGTTTAGCAGGAAAATTTACGGAAAACTTCACAAAAAGCATGTTGACGCAAAGCTGGCAGCATCCGGTCAGGTGCAGGAATATATTGAAGGAATCAAGGTTATCCGCGCCTGCAATTTAGATGGCGAGAAATTCGGAGCCTTGGAAGCAGCGCTGAGAACCATGAAAAAGCTTGCAATCTCAATGGAATTTGGTACTAGTATCTTCGTTACGGGGGCACAGGTTGTCTTGCAGGCCGGAATCGGACTAACGGTGCTTCTTGGCACAACGCTGCTTACCGACGGGCAAATTACGTTTATTCCAATGCTAATGTTTGTATTGATTGTCGTGCGCATCTATGGACCGATTCTTACGGAGCTTACTCTTTTGCCAGAGCTGTTGTATCACAGGATCGCTGTGAGTCGTATGCAGGCTTTAATGGAGGTACAGGCGATGGAAGGCAATGCAGAGAAAGAAATTCACAATTTCAATATCGAATTTGAAAATGTAGATTTCCATTATAACGAGGACGGTGAACAAACCATCAGCGACATGACATTATCCATTCCGGCAGGCAGCATCACGGCGCTTGTAGGACCCTCCGGCAGCGGTAAAAGTACGGTTTCGCGCCTCATTGCGCGCTTTTGGGATGTGAACAAGGGCAAAATCACAATTGACGGTGTGGACGTGAAGACCCTTGACCCAGAGCATCTGATGAGTTATATGAGTTTTGTGTTCCAAGATGTGGTGCTGTTTAATGATACGATTTACAACAACATACGCATTGGCAATATGGAGGCAACCCTGGAACAGGTAATGGTCGCCGCAAAAGCTGCCTGCTGTGACGAGTTTGTCACGCGCCTTCCTGATGGCTACGATACGATTTTGGGGGAAAACGGCTCTACCTTGTCGGGTGGTGAACGGCAGCGCCTTTCAATAGCACGTGCACTGCTGAAAAATGCACCCGTGGTGCTGTTGGATGAAGCCACCGCATCTCTTGATCCGGAGAACGAGGCGCTAATCCAGAGAGCTATTTCCACGCTGATTGAGGCGAAAACAGTAATTGTAATTGCCCACCGTCTGCGCACAGTGAAGAACGCAGACAAAATTATTGTGCTTGATAACGGTAGAGTTGTCGAGCAAGGAACACATGATGAACTCAGCCGTAGGGATGGAATGTATAAAAAGTTATATACCATTCAGCAGCAGAGCCTTGGCTGGTCTGTGGGATAATTGTACTGCCACTTTTTTAAATTTTACTTTCCAATAAAAGATAGTGTCCACTATAGAATAAGTTTAGATTAAGCATCTATAATGGGCACTATTATATTTCCTGGATTTTCCACGAAAACTCCAAACTAGAAACTTCCCAAACAATCATGAAAACTCAAGTTTTCGACATTTTTCGACATCGCCATGCCAAAAGAGCACAGTCCAGACACATAAAAATACGAATAAAAGAAATACTAACGAAAAGGGAGCTTTTTATGAGTCTGATTATTGATAACGTACTACCCAAAGAAGATTTATTTAACGAAATAGACGAACATTTGATAAATGACGTTAAGCCGTCAATGTTTATTCAAAACATTGACAATTCGTTGTTTTATGAAACGGATCCTTTTATAATGCTTTCGAAACTTAAGAACGTCAAACAATCAAAAATATATCATCCGGAAGGTGATGTATTTACCCATACAATGCTTGTCGTTGACGAAGCTGCGAAATATAAGCACAAAAGCAGCGACAGCCGCGCGTTTATTTGGGCGGCGCTATTGCATGATATAGGCAAATCAGTTACAACCCAAATCAAAAAAGGTAAGATTATTGCTTACGAACATGATATTGCAGGACAAAAAATGGCGACGGAGTTTCTTGAATATTTTACGGACGATACGAAATATATTGAAAAAGTATCGTACTTAGTGCGCTATCATATGCAGCTTTTATTTGTCGTAAAAGATATGCCTTACGCTGATATTACTGGAATGAAACTCCACACTGATATTAACGATGTAGCAATGTTAGCTCTATGTGACCGTTTGGGGCGGTTAAATGTTGACGAAAAAAAGGAAAATGAAAACATTAGAATATTCCTAAAAAAAGTAAAAAAAGTGAGGGAGTCTAAATGGAAAAACTAAAATTAGCCGTAATCGGCACAGGTCTTGCGTGGGAACAGCTGCACTATCCAGCAATCGAGCGGTTAAGAGATAAATTTGAGATTATTGCGCTTTGCAATAAAACACCTGAAAAAGCTACAGCTTTTGCAGATAAAATGAATCTGTCCAAAGAAAATGTATACACTGACTACAGAAAAATGCTGGAGCGTGAAGATATTGACGTTGTTGATATTTTAGTGCCTATAAGTGAAAACTATGAAGTCGCTAAGGATTGTATATTGGCGAACAAAAACATTATAGCAGAAAAGCCGTTTGCTTCAACCGCAGCCGCAGCAGAGGAGTTAATTCGCCTTGCCAATGAGAAGAATGTTACCGTACTTGTCGCTGAAAACATTAGATATGACGAAGAGAGCTTTATTATTAAGGAATTGTTGACACAAAGCATCGTTGGAGAACCGCTGTATTTTATTTTTAATACTGCCTGCGACTTCAGAAACGATATGATAGGCAAGGACTTCGGTCGCAAGGAGTGGCGGCAGCATCCGGCTTTCGAGGGCGGTATTTTCCTTGACGGCGGCATCCACGACATAGCTAGAATGCGATTTTTATTCGGTGATGTTGATAAGGTGTACGCAATTGGTAGACCTTGCGACAACGACTATTCTCCGTTTATCACAATTAATGCGTTGTTGCACTTTAATATCGGAATAACAGGGCATTATGCGTTTTTTACCGACAACAAGGAACTTACAAAATCAAATATTGGATTCAGAATCATTTGCACCCGAGGCGAAATTTACCTTGAGAGCAAGGACTGCGAGAATGTTGTAGTGACGCACGCAGATGGTATAGCCGAAAATCGAAAGTTTACGAAGGCGCAAGGCTATTATTACGAGCTTGAAAACTATTACGATGCTGTAATGAGTGGTAAACCTATTGTTTCAACTCCAGAAAAAGAGCTTGGGGATATTAAGCTGGTGTTTGAAATACTAGAAAAAGCAAAAATGAATGTTATCTAAAGAGACAGATAAGTAGGCACGTGACTTCTTGCCGAATTAGGTTGGGACTGTGAAGGTGCATAGATTTTTCAAAACAAATAAAATTGCATTTTGCAATGATATATGGCAAATCACAATTGCGAATATACGTGATTGGATAAAGCTGCAGTGGAAAAACGGACAGCGTAGCGAGTAGCACGAGCGTAGGAACATAGTGTTGCCGCCTGAGCACCCTCCTGAGGACGGCGAGGGGAGATTCCCTCTGCACACCCCTTTTATATAAATAGGAACGATATTTCCTATTATATAAAATAAGATAAAAAAAGCATATTTTATGCTTTTTTTATATTTGGCATGCTACTTGCTATTGTTAAGGGTAGTAAATGAAAGAAATCATACTAGGAGGTAAGATATGCAAAACAAATATCACGGAATTATTCCACCAATTGTTACGCCGGTTAATAGAGATGAAAATATTGATGAACAGGGTTTTAGAGCTCTTATAGAGTACTGCATCAAGGGCGGGATTCATGGCTTCCTTGTTGCCGGAACAAACGGCGAGACAATGCAATTGACTCAGTGTGAGAGGAACAATGCTATCAGAATAATGTTAGACCAGGTAAAGGGCAGAGTCCCTGTGATTGCCGGCTGTATGGATACAAGCACACGCAGAGTTATCGAAAATATTAAGGCTCTGGAGGACATGGGTGGAACATGTGCAGCGGTAACACCTATTTTCTATGACAGACACACTTCACAGGATGAAACAGTTCGTCATTTTGAAAAGATACTGAAGGAAACAAACGTAGAACTGTTTATTTACAACATACCATCGTTTACAGGGATCAAGCTTATTACGGATACAGTGATAAAAATTGCTGAAATAGATGAAAGAGTTGTTGGATATAAAGATAGTACTGCAGCATTCACCGACTTTCTTAAAGTCGTTGAAAGATTCAGAGACACTCCATTCAGCGTATTATCGGGAGCAACGCCGCAGGCAGTAGCCGGATTACTTATGGGATGTGATGGATTTGTTCCTGCACTGGGACCGGCATTCCCTGAAATGTTCGTTTCCGCTTATGAAGTGGCAATAAGCAAGAATGTAGATCTTGCAAGAAAGTATGACTCACTTGTAAGGGAATCAGGAAAAATCCTCGGAATGACGAAGAACGCGACAGCAGCAGCTAAGTTTGCGATATCACTGAGAGGACACATAGACAAGAGAGTTATTATGCCTCAGGATTATATACAGCCTGAAGAAGAAGCCAAAATAAAGGCTAAGTTGGAAGAAATAGATGCAATGTATGCAGAATTAAAAAAATAAGTATTTATTCACAATTAAAAAGAAAGAAGGGTAGATATGTTTAATATCAAGGGAAAGGTTGCAATTATCACTGGACCAAGCGGCGGAATAGGTAAAGCTGTTGCACTGACCTTTGCAAAAGCGGGAATCGATATTTTTGGAGTAGACTTTGCACCACTGGATGAACTTGATAAGGAGATTACAGCGTACGGAGTAAAATTTGCAGGTTATCATGCTGACCTGACAAAGCCTTCCGCTGAATTGGCAGAAGATATTGTGAAGTCAGCGGTAGATGCGCTGGGAAGAGTTGATATCCTTATCAACAATGCAGGTATTGCAAAAAGATGCGAAGCTATAGATTATAAAGAGGAAGACTGGAATGCTGCATTGAATATAAACCTTACTAACTGTTTTCTGCTTTCGCAGGCAGCGGCAAGACAGTTTATCAAACAGGGAACTGGCGGCAAGATCGTTAGTATGGCGTCTATGCTGGCATTCAGCGGCGGAATAAAGGTTCCTTCATACGCAGCATCAAAGCATGGTATCGCGGGAGTCACAAAAGCATTAGCCAATGAATGGGCCAAGCTCGGTATAAACGTAAATGCTATAGCCCCGGGATATGTTGACACACCTATGAACGCAGCTCATAAGGCAGATCAGAAGAGATATAAAGAGCTTCTAGAAAGAATACCTACCGGAAGATGGGCTGATCCTGTAGAAATCGCAGGTCCTGTTCTCTTCCTTTGCACAGAGGAAGCAAGCTATATCAACGGATATGTTTTAGCAGTTGATGGTGGCTGGCTAGCAAGATAACTAGAAGAGGAAGGTGGTTAGATATGGCAGTTAATATTGGACATAAAGATCTTGAAAAATACATAACAGATATTTTTACAAAAGCAGGTGCATCACAAGAGGGTGCAGGAATGGTTTCTGAAGTTCTAACGAAGGCAGAGCTTAGGGGCATTACATCGCACGGTGTAAGCAGGATACCTAATTACATTGAAAGGGTCGAACTTGAACTGGTAGACCCTGATCCTGAGATCAAAATCATAAATGAGACACCAATAACAGCACTTATGGACGGTGGTTTCGGGCTTGGACAGATCGTAGCTACAAAGGCTATGGAACTGGCAATCAAGAAAGCTAAGAAAACCGGCGTAGGTATCGTAAGTGTACGGAAGAGCCATCATTATGGCATAGCAGCGCATTATTCAGAAATGGCAGCAAAAGAAGGAATGATTGGGTTCACATGCAGTAATGTAACAGCTCTGATGGCTCCCCCGGGAGGTGCAAGTAAGGCTATCGGTAATAATCCGCTGTCATTTGCATTCCCTGCAGGAAAGAATTTCCCTATAATATTCGATATGGCATGCAGTGCCGTAGCACAGGGCAAGCTTATCGTAGCGGATATGAATCACAAGTCGATCCCTGAAGGATGGGCAGTTGATGTCAATGGTCTACCAACAACTGATCCGGCAGAGGGTTTGAAGGGTTTCTTGCTTCCGGCAGCAGGTGCTAAGGGTTATGGGCTTGCAGTAGTAATGGAAACTCTTGCAGGTGTACTGTCAGGAGCTGCTGTTGCAAGGAATCTTTCGTCTATCCGTAATGATTTGGTTAATAAGCAAGACTGCGGACACTTCTTCATGGCTATCAATATCGAAACGATTGATGATCTGAATGCATTCAAGGAAAGGATCGATAAGTTCATCGATGAAATGAAGGAAGGTAAGAAAGCAACAGGATCAGATGAAATATTCATGCCGGGTGAGATCGAACTGAGAAAAGAAGTTAAGGCAAAAGAAGAAGGAATCAATATTCCTGAAGAGACATTCGAGCTGTTACAGGAAATCGGTAAGAAGTACGATGTAAAATTATAAATCGTAACTTATTATTCTGGAGGAAAAAACTATGAGCAAAACAGGAAAAGCATGGGTCATGGCAGGCCCTGGTCAGTTGGAAATGAGAGAATTTGAGGTTCCGAAAGTACAGAAAGACGGAATGCTCATCAAAGTAGAAGCTTGCGGCATCTGTGGGACGGATAAGCATATGTTTAATGGTAATACAGGAATGGTGGATTTCCCGATCATACCCGGACATGAGTTTGCAGGAACAATTGTTGAATTGGGAGAAAATTATAAGGAAAGCATGCTCATGGTAGATGAGACCCTAGAGTTAAAAGTTGGCGATAAGGTTATTATAGGTCCTGGAACAAAGGGCTGTGGCAAGTGTCCAACATGCCTGAAGTATCCTGATAAACCACTGCTTTGTCAGAATCGTTTCAGATATGGTCATTCAAGATGCACCGAGGCTCCTTATTTCCTCGGAGGATACTCTCAGTATCTGTATGTAATGCCTGATTCTTGGGTATTCAAGATGCCGGAAGGAATGTCGTTTGATCTAGCGGCTATGGCTGAACCGGCATGCATCGCACTGAGTGTGCTGGAAAGAGCAAGCGAGGGAGATCTCCCTTCACTGGGACACGGTATGGGACTGGGCAGAACAGTTGCTGTTATCGGTGCAGGTCCGATCGGAATGCTTATAATGGCTGCATTCAAACATGCAGGCGCAGGCAAGATCATCGCTATTGATATGATTCCGAAGAAGCTGGAAATGGCTAAAGAGTTTGGAGCAGATATGACAATCGACGCTAAGCTCCCTATAGAAGAGAAACAGAAGCTGATAATGGAGGCTAACGGTGGAGAACTTTGTGATGTCGTTGTTGAATCTGCCGGCGCCCCGATTGCTTTCAGAGAAGCCATAGAACTTATCAGAAGGGGCGGAACAGTGATCGAAGCAGGTCATTTTACTGACGGCGGAGATGTTTCTGTAAATCCTTATATGATATGTCAAAAGGATTGTCAGATCAAAGGCGTATGGGCAAATCATCCGGCAATATTCAGAGATGCTTTGAATTTTTTTGACAGATCCTCAGTAAAAATTGAAAAGCTGATCACACATAGATTTGGGATCAACGATGTAGTTAAAGCGATGAGGGCTGCAGGCAGTTCTGATGTTGGTAAGGTAATGATCAAGCCTTGGGAAGAGTAAAAAGGGTAAGATGAGACCGTCCCGAAGATTGCGTAAACCTCCAAATTGGTGTAGAATAAAAACAAATTTGGAGGTATTTTCATGGGAAGAGTAAGTAAGGATCCAAAAGTATTGGCGAAAAAGGAACGACGTGCAAAAATGCAGGAACTGCTGAAAAATCTTGAAGTCAAGGACATGAATGACATCAACGATTTATTCAAAGAAATGGTTGGAGCGGTTTTAAAAAATGGTTAGGAGGGAGAGCTTGAGGAAGAGCTTGGCTACAGCAAGTACGACTACAAAAACCGTGACACGGGAAATTATCGTAACGGGCATAGTAAAAAGACAATGAAAACAAGCTCCATGTCACCAAAGCTTGTTTTCATTGTCTTTTTATTATGCGTATCCCCCCATTTTAAAATTTATGTTTATTTCTCCTCCTTTCTTTTTCATGTTTCTAGATACATTGAAGTTGCTGAAAAAGCTCTTCAATGCTTAAGCAATACTTTGTCATGAAAAGAAAAGTCATTATTATTACTGACTTTTCTTGTTCAAATATGCTTTTACTTTTGCATGATCCACTTTTTATTCAATAGTTATTAATATTCTAAACAGGAATTCAATTCCTATTGCCGCCCAATCTTCTTATAGATCTCAACATTAGATATACGAAGTTTACGTGCATAAATAAATCCTGCAAAGAAAATCGCTGGTATTGCCAATGCAAATAATAATGATATACCAAGTGGCAGCCCTGTTAATTCATCTAAGTTAATAAGAGCCAAGCTTAGTACAATAAGCAATCCTAATGAACCAATTATAGGCGCAACAAGGGTTCTGAAAACACCAATCTTTTTACCAATTTCATTTCGTCTAAAGTATACAATTATGGAAGCGCAAACCAAACATATTATCATTATAACAGCGAGAGTAGCTATCCCATTCATTCTCATAAACAGATTAAATGCCTTGCCACCTGCAGCATCAAATCCAAATATGATAGTTAAGACCAAAATGAAAACTACATCATACGTACTGCAAATCAAAGAAGCCTTATATGGCGACTTGTGTTTTGGATGCACCGTACTCAAAACTTTTGGCAAAATACCATCTTTTCCAAGTGAATATGCATATCTTGTAAGAGCGTTATGTATTGAAAGCTGACAAGCAAATGTCGAAGTGATGAGAAGAACACTGGAAATCTTTGGGAATGTACTATTCACAAACACCCCCGCGAGATCATTAAACATCGTACTTGCTTGATCCAAATTTGCGTCAGCAACACCTTGTGGTCCAAGTGCACTTACCATCATCCAAGACGAAATAACATAAAAAACACCAATCACTATAAGTGCAAGGTATGTTGCCCTTGGTATTGTTTTTTCAGGATCTCTTGCCTCTTCTCTGTATATTGCTGTAGATTCAAATCCAATAAAGCAAAGTGTTCCGTAAAGAAGCGCAATACCAACATTTCCTGTTGTCATACCCTCAATAGTGAAAGGTTCCATTGACAGACCGGAAACTCCCTTATCAATAAATACACTAGCATCAAAAATAATTATAACTATAACTTCACAAGCCAAAAGCACGGCTAAAACTTTCGCCGACAATTCTATGGAGAAATGGGCAAAGAAGGCGCAGCAAAGTGCACCGAAAATTGAACAAATGTACCAAGGAATAGCTGGTCCATTTAAACTATTCTCAATGAATTGCCTTAAAAACACACCAAATGCAATCCAGTTTGCCATCATCACTAAATAAGTACAAACCGTAACAAATGCTGCACCAAGCCCAGCTTCTTTGCCAAGTCCGGCAGTAATATAAGCATAGTATGCACCCGGATTTTCAACATATCGAGTAATAGTTGTAAACCCAATCGCAAAGAAAATAAGTATCAACATCACAATTCCGTATCCCATAACAATTGAGTTTTTAGAAACTGCAATTATTGTTGGCATTTGTCCAGCGACTACTAAAAGTGGTGCAGCCCAGGCAAGCACGGAAAAGAGAATGCCCCCAACGCCCATATTTCCACTAAGCGTAACCTCATTTTTAGCAGAAACATTCATATTATTCTGTTCCATAAAAGTCTCCTTTTCTACGTTTGTAATAAAGATAAACGTACTACAATATAATCCATTATCAATCAAAGTGGAATTTAGTCATAGACCATCAATGAATTCTTAGTTTAACCTCCTCTCGTGTATTTTTATTGTGTCTTCGCCTACATCTTTATATCTCTATCTTAGCGTGATTAATGCCATCCTCGCCAAGCTCTAGAGCCGTTTAAATCCTCCTATTCACCAGACAATGTGTTTTTCCTTAAAGGTTGCTATTAAGTTTTCTACCTGTTCCTTAGGGGTATCTCCTTCTACTGTTATACCTTTTCCCTTTGGCTTTGGTGTGAATGATTGGAATACGTTAGTGGGGGAACGTAATTATTGTGATATTATCTTCTTTTATCTGTATCGTTTCTATGATGCGGTCTCCTTTGATAATTGATAAGGTATTCCTAGACATATAGTAGCAATTCTTATGCCAAGCGTGATCTTATCAAAAGAGAAGGGCATATTAGTATAATAGAACAAGAAATAGGGGAAAAACCAGGATGCTGCTTGCTTTGCGCAATTGCATAACGAAACGGGATGATTGCATATTGCAAATAATTGAAATGTATGTTTCGAGAAATCAAAATTACCATTCACAAAATGTTACCACTCCCAATAAACAAAAAGAGGGTGGTTTGAATAATTTGCACCATACATCTATGTAGTAGATTTTGCCAAATTATAACAGTAGATTTCACCAAATTAGAGCTTTGGGAAATCTGTGCATAAGGTCTGCTTACAAATTGCGTTCGCAATTTGAGCAGCGCCATTAAATGTAAGAAAAAATGATTTAAATAATCCGAGAAAACAAGATGTAATTGGCATATATATTGCTTCTATATATTGGCGTCGGACATACAGGATTGGGGAGTAGCTTCTGGTAATTTTGTTTGACTCAGTTTTGGTTTTCTATGAGGGAAACGCTAGTGAAAAGAAAGAAGGTATACTTATGAAGGCAGCAGATATCAAGAAAGTATTAATTATCGGAGCTGGAACTATGGCAGCACACGTTAGCGCTCAGTTCTTACTCTTTGGAAGAGAGGTTGTTGTATTTGTTCGCAAAGAAGAGAAAAAAGCAACTGTTCTTGACAGGATAAGAAACGAAGTAATGTCTCCAAGGATCGCAGAAGGTTTTTTTACCAATGAATATGCGGATGAAGTCATGAAAAACATTAGCTTCATCGTTGCAGAACCTTCACTTACTCCACGGGACGTTGATCTTGTAAATGAATCAGTATATGAAGAATATGATGCCAAGGAAGAAGTGTGGAAATCTTTTGCGCCATATCTTCCCAAGCATGCTATCCTAACAACATGCTCGTCGTCTTTGAATGCATCTAGATTTGCTGACGCATGCGGGGCTCCTGAGAGATTCCTTGCATGGCACTTTTATATGCCATCATTTTACAGAAATGTCACAGATACTGCTCCACTTCCTAAGACCGATCCGGCTATCCTTGACGTGATATCAGAATTAGCATGGGAGATACATCAAAATCCATGCATCCTGAACAAAGAAACACCGGGATATTTAGCTAATAATATGCTGTATTCATTTGTTGATATGGGACTGACTCTCTATCGTACGGGGGCCGCTCCATTTGAAGATATCGATAGATCGTGGATGGGAGTTAGACAGGAACAATCAGGTCCTTTCGGAATTCTTGATGCTGCAGGGATCGATACAATGTATGCTATTTTGAAACAGTGGGCAAGAACTACTCCAGAAAATCTTCCTATACTTGAAGAAAAAATTGTTAAGGGAGAAATTGGAGAAAAAGTGGGGAAAGGATTTTATGATTATCCAAATCCAGCATATAAGGATCCTGACTTTCTCCATCGTGCATCAATAATTAAAAAGTAATTTTTTAGTGAGGTAAGATATGAAAATAATTGATTTGACACATGAATATGTCGATGGTTTTGTGGCAGGACGCCGTCAGTTTCATCCGATGAATAGATTCACCAGAATGGGCAAAATCGAAAAAGACGGATTTAATACTGCAAGCATTGTTTTGGGCAGCCATCAGGGAACGCACGTGGATGCGCCTTCTCATCTGATCGAGGGCGGTGCAACCATAGATGCTTTGAATCTTGAGACATGTGTCGGAGACGTTACAGTCGTCGACTTTTCAAAATTTGGCAGAGGGGATTGCGTGGAACTGGAAAATGTAAAAGTCATTGAAGTAACTGAACGAATGCTCTTTGCTTTTAAGTGGTATGTGCGGTTTTCAGATCCTGATGATTACCTTGATAGATGGCCTTATTTCAGTACAGAAGCAATCAAATATCTGATGAATCAGGGGATGAAGATGATAGCAGTGGACGTTATTGCACCGGATTACAAGCCTGCACCAGATACAGAATACTATCCAAATCATGTGCTTTTGATGAAAAAAGGTATTACCATTATTGAAAATGTTGCAAATACTGATGCTATTGATTTTAAGAAGAAATATGTTATCGCAGCATTACCTCTTCGAGTGAAAGGTCTCGATGGGGCTCCGTGCAGAGTCGTTCTCATGGAGAAATAATATGACGATATAACACCTGCCTTTTGGGTTTCCGAGGACCAAAGGGTTTTTATTTTTAAATTATTTTATGCCATATTTTTTGAATCTGCGCCACAGTGTTGAAGGATCTATGCCAAGCTCTCGAGCTGTAGCAGCTTTGTTGCCATTGTTTTTTTCGAGCGTAGCAATTATTATTTCCTTTTGAGCATCTCTCAAGTTACCCGATGACAGGATTGCAGGAGAAGGAGCCGTTTTCTGCAAGTCTATTGCACTTGATGTGGTATGTTCTGACATTGAGACGGTCTCCATAAGCGTTTGTAAGGTTATCACGGATCCGTTTTCAAAAATAACTAATCTTTCGATTATATTTGAAAGTTCGCGGACATTACCGTTGAGCGGCAGCTGTTGTATTGCTTGCATAGCGTGTGGATCAAAGCCAAGTATCTCTTTGTCATGCTGTTTATTGAATTTATTCCG
>Ga0153947_1000414_pt1 | contig 20952 bp, 25 predicted proteins | sample TSNJ031MetaG_FD_104697 | JGI IMG/M metagenome (GOLD analysis project Ga0153947, IMG submission 104697) | Attine ant fungus gardens microbial communities from New Jersey, USA - TSNJ031 MetaG | ecosystem: Host-associated > Fungi > Mycelium > Unclassified | place: USA: New Jersey, Wharton State... | reverse complement strand
GCTGTGAGGAAACTCGGTTAATTGCGTTCATCATCAGTAAATCCATACGACGCACCAAGCTGGTCAATCATTGCACGAATTCTATTACATTCTTTCACTCGCTGATTGGCAATGCCCAGGATCCTTGTCTTGCCGGAGGACACAGCAGCAACAGCTGTGGCAGTCAAGAAAGCATCTGTCATGGTCTCCATGTCCACCTCCTCAATAGCTTTCAAGCTCCCAATCGGCGGCCCTTGCACAGTAGTCTGATATTCTGTTTGCTTGATTGTGCAGCCCATCTTTTCCAGCACTTCTTTCGCAAACTGGGCGTCACCTTGAAGTGAACTCGTGCCAATATTGTTGATAGTACAGGAGGTACCGGTAATAGCGGCAATAGCCAACGGGTATGTAGCACTGCTTGCGTCTGATTCAATGCTGTAGGCCGATGGATTGGCATATACAGTTTTGGGTATATCATAAATATCGAGGAGTTTTCCGGTGGCAGAATCGGTCCTTCGAACAACATCAACACCAAATGTCTTCATCATCGCAATCGTCATATCAATATAGGGCTGTGAGATAACTTGGCCCCCTGTAAGTTCTAACGTCACAGGTTTTGCAGCATAGGGAGCGCAGAGGAGGATAGAAGATACGTATTGGCTGGAAACGCTGGCGGCGAGTTGGATCGTACCACCCTTCAGACCTTCAGGAGCAATTGCCAGAGGTAGGCACCCATCAGTTTCTAAACAGTCAATGCTGCTGCCGTTGGCTCTCAGTGCAGTAACGAGAGGCCCAATGGGACGTTGCTTCATGCGAGCATTGCCTGTGATAACAGTAACACTAGTATCATCCCCAGGCGAAGTCTGGACGAGGGTACAAACAGTGGCAAGGAAGCGAGCAGCAGTTCCGGCATTGCCAAGATAGAGCTCTTTACCCCTAGGAGGTACGGCGAGGAAACCTTCGCCACCCTCGACAACCAGGGTATCACCATTGTCTTCCCATGAAAATTTAGCGCCCTTTCCTGAAGCGTCAGAATAAGTACCTTGACAATCAGCTCGACACTCACTTTGAGCTCCTTGAGAGCAGACATCATAACCTGAGTATCATCGGAATGCAATAGATTTGTAAGTCTGCAAGTGCCTTTTCCCAAAGCTGCAAGCACCAAAGCGCGGTTAGAAATACTCTTGGAGCCCGGTGTCGACATCACAACAGGGTTATGGGAAGGGACACCAGGGATTACTTTCGCTGCCTCGGAGAGCGTCTTCGCAATGAGTTCGTCCTTGACCACAGTCGCCTTTGGCTCATAGGTTGCACCAATTCTCGATAGAATAACAATCTTCTTGTTTGGTCCACTGTTTTTCTTATCAATACGCATTATGTCAAGGAGATGATCAACGGTCAAAAGGCGCGCAGCGGGAATATTAGCGATACGAGGATCAGACAGAGCGATGGGTAAATTATATGCCTTCAGGCACCGAGAAAGGCGCCCAACGCCGACCTGAGACAAAATTCCCATTTGACGCGAGAGCTCGGCCTCGAGGATCATGCCGACACTGACACACTCGCCATGAAGAATGGAGGGTGTCAGAACGGCTTCAATAGCATGACCAATACTATGACCAAAATTGACGAGGTTGCGGAGGCCAGTCTCTCGTTCATCGATCGTCACGATATGAGCCTTCACCGAAATGGAACCGACGATTACAGAGAGAAGGAGGTCTTGAGCGGCTGAACGTGTATTCTTGGTTCGCCCAGCATAATTTGTGGAGGCTGTCTGGATAGCAGTGAAGATTTCGGCCGAACGCGCTTCGAGAGCCAGGAAGTCGCTCTCATTCCAAATGGCTGCAGTCTTGTTCAGACGTATAAGCAACAAGAAATCAGACATCTCAAGAATCAGACCCACTTTAACAATTTCAGCCATCCCATTGGAAAATTCACGTTGAGGAAGAGTCTCAAGAAATGCTGCATCGATAAAAATGTATTCTGGCTGCCAAAAGGCACCTATCAGGTTCTTTCCATGTGGAGTATCAATCGCTGTTTTTCCCCCGATGCTAGAGTCAACCATAGCCAAAAGTGTAGTAGGAATCTGAACGAAGCGAATGCCACGCATGCTAAAAATGGTCTTAGTTGATGTTCAAACTGCTTAAAAAAACTGAAGACGTACAAGGTTGCGGCAACAAATCCAACGAGATCGCCAATGACACCTCCACCAAGGGCAAGTACAACAGCATCTCTTGTACACTTATTGAGTAGCAGGAAATCCTCGATTTGGGCCTTCCCCTCTCGGCTCTTGGAAGTTTCTCCAGGAGGAATCACGGAAGTGAGAAACCTGGGCTGCGCGCCCAATATCTTTTGATCTTGAAGAGCTGCTTGGAAACCTTCCTCGAATGCCTTGAGATGCAATTTTGCAATGTTGTTGTCAGTGATGAGGATGTAGGTCGACGATGGAAGAGTGCTAATGACAGTTTTGGCGATGTAGGGAATCAAATGAAAGCCACAGTGGATAGAATCCTTTCCGAGAATGGATACTTTGAGAATATCTGCCTCTGCCATCTCCTTGAATGGTCGGGATAGTATCTTCCCAGAGCAAGAAATCTTGTCTGTCCTTTTGTAGCAACATAATGACAGCCAGAAGTCGGAGTCACGTGCAAATTTGCCCCGATCTCAACCAATTCAATAAATCATTTGCCCTGCACACCTGTCTAAAAAGCCCATTGGGATACCATACAACGAGTAACTATTGATTAACATGATAAGAAGGTCATTTACGTAACCAAAACGGGACCCAAGTGTCTACTTTATTTCCAAGCATTACTGCCGTCGATGACGGATTGAATATTTCGTTTGATACCTCGAATTCTTCTACGCCTCTATCTGTGATGTCGTACCATCCTCTTTCCGAATGGTAACAGTGCCGTCCTTTTTCATATATCAGCAGGAATCTGCGAATAACCACGTTTAATGTACCTGGTTCCCAAAGTACGCAGCCTTGGCCATTCCACAGAACAATCCAACCTCCACTACACCAGTCAAAAGCTTGATTTGCGTCAAGATCTGCGCTGATCAATGAGAATTGTAACATGTCATCTACAGGGGAAAACACACTTTGGATGGATTTTGCATCTTGTCTTGATCAAATGGGGCATCGATCACAAAGTTACCATTATCAGTGACTATGGGGCCTGCTATAGACATATTGACAGTTGGAACCCGGGTTAATAATATCGTCTGAATCCCCTTACCTTTCTTGATGGCCATACGGAGCGTGGCGTTCGGAGAGCCCAAAACCTCTCTCAACTGCCGTAGCACTCTGGCATATGCAAATGGAACAACCTCAACCGGTACACCAGGCTTCCACTAATGGCAGAATCAGACAATGCAAAGACAAGTCACTAGGAAGGCGCACGCTTGTACCGAGGTATTCCGAGTTCTTCCGGTAATCGGCAACAACAACAAATCTGCATAGGTCATGAGATATGAAACTAGATTCACTTGACTACGAACGTTTTGGCAGCCTCAGCGAGAATCTTCTCACACAAATGACAAGCGCCTCCCCCCTTTATACAATTAAGATTTGCATCTATCCTAAACAGGGTAAGGCTTGGGAATAGAATAGAGAAAGGGAACCCACTCGTCAGCACCATCAATTGTAACGTCTATTGAAGGGTGTTCGTCGACATCTCCGAGGTTGAGATTGGCCTCAACAATCAATTGCTTGGACTGAAACCCTGGTTGCTGATGGGCTGCTTGCCGAGCGGCAAAAGATTGATGGCAACGCACCTGTAGGAATGAAGACACGTTTCTTATTAGCCCCGGCGCCTTGCTGTACGATCCTTTCGACAACGTAGGGAACAGTTGAACCTAACCCCTCAATCATCCTTCTGAGGTTTCTCCGTAAGCCAGGTCACATACCGGAACCAATGCCGATGACCTGTGAGTGATGAGGGACGATAAAACTCGCTTGAATGAGAGTACTTACAGTATGCTGTGGTTTAATGTGATGGTCAACTGCTGTATAAGCGGCGAGTTTCTTGGAGGATTCGATAGGACTGCGAACCCCTATTGGTGGTATTAGTTATGAGAATCAAGCACAAAAAGCAAGGCGCTTACCTGGCGCGAATTCCTGAACACTGAAAGTGTCGTTGGGCATAGTACGGTTGGTGTAAGAATGTCAGACAGGAACGGGGTGATTATAAGAAAAATGATCGAAACGGTCGGATCGGACCACCGGGGAGTTAGATGCCCATGAGATTCGGAATGTGACAAGCATATTTCGGACGTACAGCACCTCATGCACTTCCTGTGGCAGCGACATTCGCATAAAAGATCTAAGAGGGGTAGTTAAGAGGAGTGTTCGGCCGATCACGGCAATTTGGTATTGCGGAGATAGGGTAGTAATACCCCGGTCCATTCCTCGAGACAACCATCATGCGTGCAATAAAAGGTCAATTCCGCCTCAATTTGTCGCAACAAGGGGCTTATCTCGTGTCGTACGTGTGATGAAAAAGGTGTCCTACTTGTCTGGTGCGTGTTACTTGTGTTGGAACAAGATGACTAATCCAACTTTCAACAGTGACCCAGCTGTAAAACAGATCTTGCTCGTCATGAATGAGAAACAGAACTTCATTATTGAGGATCTCGATGACCGCCATCTTGTCATTAAAGCAGATGAAGAATATTGTGTACGGCAGGACTTGGAAATCGAAGTGAATTCTTGTCATGTCGAATATCAACGACTTCTAACGACAGTGCAGCTCGAGAAAAGTACCTATAGTCTGGATTAATCAGAATTTGATCAGGACCACGTTCCACAAGCAGCAGCTGATATTTATAATCTTATAACACAAGAAGTTACACGACTTGAGTCAATTTCTTGTCGAAAGCAAAACACGGGGCGAAAAGATTTCGCCCTGATTGACCCCTTCATCCAGTCCTTCTACTCAGACACATTTCTCCCCATGCCTCCGAGGTCTACTCTGGTCATCTTGGTTTCTGTTGTCCCAACCGAACAAAAGCGCTGCTTTGCTGCATGATTTCCGGTATATCTAAGGTCGATTCACAAGCGATTCAATGCGGACGTTGAAGGCCTTCTATTATTGATCGTCACAAATATGTTCAACCCCTTTTCAGGGCTGTCAAGAGACCTTCAGCGTGGGATCGTCAATTGTATATAACTGATCTTCAGGCAAACACTCAGTTGAGTGATTGCTGCCCTGCCAACATCCTCTTCTCTGGAATTCTGCGGATCAGGAAAAATAGCAGTCTATCTCCAATTTGAGGGTTCAGCTATAAAAAGTGGATTCTTAGATCGAAGTGATTTGTTAATGCCATGGAAGCCTGTCCTGTGTCCGATTCTGTGTCCGATGAACCATCCTGTGACCAGAAGATAATTCAGGCATTTGACCAAAATGTAGCTTCGTTCCCCATGTTTCCTAGATCAACTTCTCCTGATGCCTCTTGTGGGATGTATGTTCCGGAAAGTACCGAGTTCCAGCCGTGCGTCAAAATACAACTACTGCGAGAATACCTGGAGGCATTTACTACAATCGGCCGCGGAGACATCGACCAACCCGAGGCGACTGAAAATCACTGGCACTGTTCAGGCTAGAGATCTTTCAAGGAAGTCTTCTGCTAATCTCTATTCATTTAGACATCGGCTTAGCTTATTGAAACATTATCTATTGGGGTCATGTACATTAAACATGCTCGGCTCTTAGGCGTACAGGCGTTACATGTGAACACCCCTTTTATCTTCGGTTTCACAAGAGCATTGGGATCGGCCAATCAAGTACAAGATGTTACCGTGCATGGTGATTGCGAAAGAGAATTTGGCGGTATCTGGTGAGTATTGTCTCAATGAAGAGTTGAGCCGATGACTTATGACTAGACACTATCCCAGCTCGCGGGCCGGGTGCTCCATATGACCCGAAATTTTATCGTCTGCTTCACGAGAGCATGCCATGATTGCGGCAAGTTGCTGTCGTGGGATCCCAGTCAAAAAGCTACTTCCTGTGCTTAGTTAGGTTCTACGCATGACTGTCTCTGAGAAGTTGCACATCTTGATGTGTAAAGATGGAAGTTTAGGTTGTTGTACTCTCCACGGCCAATCTCTCATGTCTGTTGCTGATTCAAATAGAGTGAGAAACCATGGGAATATTCACGATTGACACCATCAACTTGCCTGCACAACCTTATTTATCTATAGGCATTATACAGGAAAATAAAATCCTCTTTATCATGACTGACTAGAGCACTTCTGGCCATACCTCAAATCAGAACACTGATTGTACTGCTCCTGTGAACTCACTAATTACAACAAGTACAAGTGATTGAATGCAAGCTATTACCCCAACAGGACTATTCAGAAATTATTTAGAAGAGTGACTGCTACAGCAGCATGTGGCAGTGCCTAAGCAACTTGCAGCACACTCACAGGATATATTCCTGATAGAGTTGATTTATATCAGGAGGTTATAGCTCTGATAATGAGGAAGTTATGAGAGTTTATGATAGAAATCCTGAGGAAGTAACCTCTTGTACAAAGTACCTGGGTTAGCATTTAGTAAGAGAATGCCCCTCTTTTATATACCTTCTTGCCTATGATACAGTTGACCTTTCCTACTCCTTCCTACTCATTTGTAATTAATTTTCTTCACTGGAACATCATCACAAGACCATTGAAAATTGTACATGGCACAATGGAACTACTGGAAGGATGATACAATGATTAAATTAAAATATATGGTAGAAAGAGAAAGAACTCAAAGTTACAGAGACCATTAATTTCACTATAGATCAGCAAAGAAAGAACATCATATGATAGCAAAGAAACAAAAGAGTCTATTATAGGTGAAGAAACAGAGAATGACACCACAACAGACAGCAAAGTAACAGACATAGTTGTTGTATAAACTAGAGTAGGAACCTTAGCACTAATACCAGTGGCACAGGCACCTACAATGCCAATGAAAATTATGATAATGAAATCAACACAGATCTAGGATGGTTTGGTAGAGACAGGACTGAATTTAAAGATTGGTGGAGAAATGTCAGACAAAAAAGTCACCGTAGTGTTAGCCCAATTTAGAGGGGGCACAGCAGACATTTATGTCCAGAAGCAGATTGATAAAATTAACAAAGAAAGCAGCTCCCAAGATGGGAATGACTTTGCAGAAGAAATTAAACTGTTATTCAGCAACAAAGTAGACAGCACAGAATGGCAGATCAGAACATTCAGACAAGGAGAAAAAGACATTGCAGACTACCTCTTTCAGTTCAAGGTATTGGCAATAAAGGCAGGAGTAAATGATGCACATGCCATATTTTTGTTAGAGGTCTCATGTGAAAGGACTTCTCTTTGCAAGAAAAGACAGATACCCAAGTGGCCACGTGAGAGTAGAAGTAATATCTGTGATTTCCCCGAGGGCTTTTTTCTGTTTTCTCATCTCGCTTTCACCGGGTACCTCATCACTCATTCATGATGAAGCTTTCTCTGCTTCAGAAATCCTTGATAAGACAGCTTGTAGCTTTCTAGCAAGTCCTGGAGTCAGTTGCATGGGTCCATCAGATGTCACCAAACGATACGTGGGCATAGGTTGGTACGTCTCCGGGCGAATCTACGTTTGCAATCAGTCGCGGGTCGTTCCCCCAAAAAATGTGACAGTCAGAATACCTCGCTGTCTTCCACTAGAACTGTTCCAATGATATCATCTGGATCCCCGATTCGGTTGAGAGCTGGTATGTTGCGTTGGTCTATCAATGCAAAAAAATTATATGAACTGTTTTGGTTCAAAAGTCAGACATACCGTGAATATGCATCCAGCCCTGGTTTGTTTGCATAGCCATTGCTTTCTGCGTTTTATCAATACCCTCTGTGAGCCCATCCTTGATCGCAGAGTGTAGCACTTCAACAAACGCAGCTAGAGTTATGTCAACTAGAAAACTATACCGGCAAAACCTCGGCTCACGATTCGGGACAAAATCAGCGGGATTCAATGAAGCTGGGCATGAAGTACCTTCTTGGGTAGGCATCCATCCCATTATAGTCTTTGACGAAGACGATGGCGGAATTTCGGGAGAAAAGGATAGCGCACATGCTGGATATGACATGGATATAGATGTTGGCAGTTCAACACGGTGATAGAAAAGGCGTGATACAGAATCGTGCGGGGGCTGAGAGCTTGAGAAGCGGATAGCAAGCTGCAAAAATCTCAGATTGAAACCAACATGCGATGATGGGAGGATAGGAGGACAGAACGGTCGACGGATTCCATAGAACAGATTCCTTGCCATAAAAAGACCTTGGGTCCACCATACTTTGTTCATTGTGACCTGTCGCTAATTTTGATGTGGACGTAATTCAGAAATCATCCACGTGACTGATACAGACAGGGGCTACACAAATGAGAGAAACTATTCTGGATAGATAATTCAACGCAGGCCGTTGTTCAAGAGAGCTCCATAATTATCAAGGTAGAACTCGATATCTCAGACTATTTGACGATAGAATTGACACCACGAGCTATTGAACGGGTCAGTCACCTGTATATCTTTGCACTCGCAAAGTCAAGCATGTGCATACCAGATAGGTATTCTTTCGCCGTACTTGTATTCTGTGCGTACCTCATATAAGCACAGCTTTCAGAGTATATCCAACAGAAAAAACAAACCAGAGACTTGATATACTCATACACGCTCTTGTCATGATAACGTAGGCCGGTTGCTGGATCTGTGTATGGTGCCTGCAAAGGGCGTCAGGACATTTCAGTTGCACTAGAAGTGTATCTATCACTTCAAGCCCAGTAATGTCACAATACCGGCTCTGAGGAAGGACAGACGGTGGTGCTTCGATCGAGGTATCTGCATCCAGAGAACAATCGTTATTATGAACTTGGCCTGAAAAGTCATACACACATGTAGCAGTTTCTTCATCGTCCTCTCGAGTCTGGGACCTCACCCCCTCTCCGTCAACATCCATCCTGAATCGCTCCTGAGCCTCTGCCTCCACCCTCGCCTGGTGACATCTTTCCCGATCGGCCTTCTCATATTCGCGCTCCTGGCCTAGGATAGTTTTCAGATTCTTTACCCTTCGTTGAGTATTCTTTGTATAGTGAGGATTTTTAAAAGGTTTGTGAGTATGAAGGTATGAATATTGCTCTGCTAGAGACTTTATATTGGTCAAGATTTCTTGTCAACTCCGAAGGAGGGAATACTGACAGGTATATAGGAAGTTGCAATTCCATCTGAGGTCGCAATTTTCTTCTTAATAGTACCTTTTGGGGGCCTGGGAATCGTTCAATGTAGGTAAAGAAGGAGCTGCAAACTCACATGAGGGTGGGTTAGACAAGATCAATTTCTGTGACATCAAATTACTGTCACATCAACCCTTCTATGGTCATCGAGGAAAAACGCCAGAATTGGAATCAAGACCCCCAAGACACAACACAGGAATGAAAGGGACTTTGAAGAATGGAAGTCCTATAGACGATGATCTACTAGATGAAAGTAAGATATATGCAGACGGGATGCTACTAAAAAGAGACAAACACAGAAAGAGCCTCGTGGAATGTAGATTTGTAGCTCGTTCAAATACCCAATGGTGAATACATACAGCTGCTAGAGATCTCACGAATTGCAGAAGATACTATTCGAACAGCGAAAGGAGTCCAAGCCCAGCTGGACATTATTGAGTGACGAGAAGAGAGCCTGGCCACTTGCACAAAAAACATTCCGAGTGCCGAACATCAAAAACACGTACATGGACTCATGAATGTAATACGCAGAAAAATCAAAAAAACTGTTCTCAAATACAACGTCAGTCTGATTGCTCAGACCATCGTTAAATGGGGTCGACAGAAAGATCGAAATGAGATTGCTCTCGAGCTCTCGGGAAAATATTGTGTCCTCGTTCAGAACAGATATTCAAAGGTTGCACCAGGCCTTTGGTATCTTCAACAGTGAAATCGGCAATTTTCTCACTTTCTTGTCGCAAAACTCGTCCGTCTTTGCTTTGGACGGCCTCTACACAGTTAGTGTGCAGATAATAATTACACGATAATCGGGTCATCATCTTATATCGTTCCAACGGCCACTTCTTACTCTGCTAGACTATGTATGCTAAAGATTAATATCAGGAGTAGTGACTCAACCTGTAGGCCCCAAACTTTCCCGCATGTCTTCTATCGCTTTTCGTAGCTTTTCTGCCTGACCGACATGGTCCGCATGGTCTACCAAGTTTGTCACCTCAATCTTTTCCCCAGTGTGATCCCTAGCTCGAGACAACAATCTTTCCGTCGCCCACTTTAAGTATCCACTCTTGGTTGATTCCCAAGGTCGCTTTCCAGGTTCCGAAAGCTCGACCCGAGTGAGTGTAGCGATGGTCGTAGAATCGAGAGGATCAAGTGAAGAGCAGGCAGTGTACATGGCCTCAAGTTTGGAGGGAAGGGTGGCCAGAATCGGAAAAGAGGGATGTTGGAGCACAGCGAGTTGTTGTAAACATCGTTCGGATTGGCGGCGCTGGTAGGCTGATGAACGAACAGCAATGGCTAACATTCGTTTGAGTTTTCGTTGCTAGAAGCAGTGAGTATGTAGTGGATGACATCACAGCATCAAGGCATACAGCATCAATCTTTCGCCGTAGTTGCTCGATACGGTCAAGCAAATCCTGTTCTCTTGCGAGGGTGGCCGTGAGATCAAGTTTCTCGTGGTGGGGTAGCACCACAGGCAGATCTTGAGGAACAACAAAGATGTTTCGAAGTGACCAAGCTTCAAAAAAGTCAAATGCAATGTCTGTATGGTACTCGAGCAGGGTTTGGAAAGCTACAAGCCCTTGTTCGACCTCCTGCGTGCCATCCCAATCGCCTCCGAGTTTCTCTGCCCGTTGATCCATCCATTTCTGTAGAAATTCTTCCATGCCATTGACACCATCCTGCACAGCTTGATTGGCGACGTTTATAATGTCGTCAAGGAGAAGTTGAGGAGAAAAGCCTAGAGCTTCGCAGACGAGTGAAGGACGCGTACTCATTTGGTATCTGTCACGCGTTCTGTCACTCGCTCGACATGGATTCCACGCAAGTCTTGATGATCACTGTTCACAACTGAGATCAGGATTTTGCCATCCATGTGTAGAATGATACGGTGAACTTGTGATACAAAATCATGACAAAGCACTTCCTGGGTATAACTCGTTTGGACTGATTTCATCCTCAGCTACTTGTTCCCTCCATCTTCCATTCTCTGCGGATTGATCTATGTCTTTACTTGATACCTACTCTATTCAGAAGGAGGCTCAGACCATTCTCTGGGAGGGGACTCTCCTCAATCCTCTTCACAAGTCTCTGCCAGGTGGAATCCAGGACGCTGCTCGCAAAATCACATTTTCCGGGTCGAAACTGCCATCCATCCCGATCAACTGGCGGCTCGCCGAGAGCGTCTCAGCTCTTAAAGCCTTCGAGGGCGCAATGCTCAATGTGTTGCTTCACAACAAATATGGAATTCCTTACCAAAATCTTCATATTAACACGTAAGAGTGCTAATCTAAATTGTCTCTGATGCCAATTCAATATCTTGTTGTAGCGACCATGCCCAGCTATTTATCATGTCACCCCTCCCCCCTCTGACACGGATCGAAAATGGAAGTAAGAAATCCTCAGGTATACCGGGAAATATACAAAACGACTACGAAAAGTATTTTCCTAATCGTGACATCCATCATACCGTGAACGATCGAGCAACCAGCAACATATACAAGACTGCGGACGGAAGGTATTACCACGTTCACGGTATGTTTGCCTCTCTTCGTGAAAGGGCTTAATTTGATACAATCCTCACCAGCTAGCCTCAATCCAAATATTTCCCAAAAGGCTTTAGGCATCGACCAAACCAAGTATCTCAATGCCTCCTCATTCGAACAAGCTTGCATCCCCTTCCAGGAAGCAACATCCAAGTATTCTTCCAAAGAACTGGACACCCTCATGAATGACCAATACCACCAAGCTGGCACCATCTGTTATTCCATCGACGAATTTCGCGCAACGGACCACGCCAAGGCCAACGCCCACGTTGGCTTGTACGAAATCCATTACTATCCGAGCTCCATACAACGTCCCAGCTGGTGGACCGACATACCCGGACATACCTCCCACGTCCGACCTCTATTCGGACTCAAAATCGTCGACCTGACGCGTATCATCGCTGCTCCGTCTGTTGTCCGCGATCTCGCCCAAATGGGTGCTAGTGTCATGCGTATCACGGCACCTCATGTTGCTGACATGTCCCAACTTCAGCTGGACCTGGGATGGGGCAAATGGAATGCACACTTGGATTTGCGGAAAGAAGAGCATCGGGCAGAACTCCAAAATTTGATTATGGATGCCGATGTCGTCATCGATGGATATCGCCCAGATGTGCTCAAGAAATGGGGATTTGGAAAAGACGAGATCCTGGACTTGGTCAAGGGAAGGGAGAAGGGGATCATCTATGCGCACGAGAACTGTTACGTGAGTGTCATGTTTTGGAGTCTCTACCTGCTATGCCAACTGCGACTAGGGATGGAACGGGCCTTGGGCACGCAGGTCAGGTTGGCAGCAGATCAGTGATGCGGTGCGTGGCAGTCTGAATGTCCGTAATCCGGCTTCACATGACGTCTCATACAGGTTACCGGCGTATCGCTCGAATTCGGTCGCGCCATGGGACACGACGAACCAGTCACCCCCGTTTTCCCCAATTCTGACTTTTGGTAACCCAGCCTCAACGCTCCCAAATTACCCACAAGCTCATGAGCGCATAGCACAGGTATAGCTGGAGCGACTGGTATCCTCAACGCTCTCATCCTGCGTGCCCAAAAAGGAGGCTCTTTCGTTGTCGACGTAAATACACATGCACCAACTCCAGCTGCGATATATATTGATATCATCCATTGTAGATCGCCCTCAACTACTACTCTCAATGGCTCATCTCATCCTGTGGAACATACCCTCCAGAAATATGGGACGATCTCTGGACACGCTACGATCGTTTCGTTTTTCGCTCCACAGACAACATGGCCGTCACCATCCCCGCTTACATGAAAATGCTGCACGAAAAGAAAGCCCCGATTCTTAACGAAAACTTTTTCGAGATCAGGAGAAACGGTGCGATTGGTGTGGATGTCAAGACGATTAAGCCGATCTTGGAGTTTGGGGAGGAGGAGGAGAGCGTTGAGTTGGGGTATAATGTGGGATCGCGGCCGAATGGCACGGATGTGGCTAAATGGCCAAGCGACCTGATGACAGAAGTTGTAGTCTAGTTTGTCAATGTCAATGACTGTTCTCTCCAGATAACCTCTTTTCTTGAGCTAATTGGAATGTCTGAAGTATCATCTTACTTTTACAGTCCACATTCAAATTTCAGCCAGTTTTCTTGACGATCACAGAATCAATTTGACTTTCACTGAAGTCGATTGACTGGCAGTTATGTTACCTCCACGACATATGCAATACAATTTTCTCGGCATATGTCTACTGATCAAGGACGAAAAGTACACAGGAATAGACTCCCTTATGCTACTTTGAACACCTTCAATGAAATGATGCACACTGCAGAGTCGGTCAATTCATCTTAGCGGACATTCCGTGAGATTGTGTGAGCCCTCATCAAGGTTGAACGAAACGACCCGCCATTGAAATTGTGATAGATTAATTTTGTCGATATTGTAAAAACAAAAATATTATTTTCTGTTCATAGTACAAAACGCGTCACCTAGGGGTGTTTTAAAATGAGGCTGAGAGAACCTGGGCTAATGTGGCACTAGATAAACAACTTCAGCATCATCTGGCTTTTGAAAAAACAAAACATCACTCACAATTCAATAAATCTAGTATGACATGTATTTTCTTTGCGCGCTTCAAATCGCAGCCCTCACTTCCTGACAACAAGGGATTAATCTGCCTCTCGTAGTAACGCACATAATCTATAGAATATGACGAGGAAATCGAGCTTAGAGATGTATCGATAGGAATTTCACTTGCTATTTTAAGCGTGCGTTCAAGGTGAATAGCCGGCAAAGAAACCGCAAAACTCACCAAAAACGCCGATAGTCAAACTTAGGTTCAGTTCAGCATTCAAACTGAACCCACGAGGAACGAAGTCATTGAAGGCAGCATTGGTCGAAAACCATGATCCAGTCCACTATAAGTCACCGATTACCAACGTTTTTGAATCCGACAGACGGCATTACATACGAAATACCGCACTTGAGTACCATCTGACGTCTGCATTCCTACTACGATAAACCCACGTCCTAAGCAGAACGGAACCGTACTATCCAGGATCCCACTCATGAGCTCTCCGGAAGGCGCTATTGTAAGATTGAATACAAGTTGACTGTCTTCAGTCGTGATCTGGTCCGAGGACGATTGGCTTGAGTTTTGCCCTACCCAGAACCGGTTGTTGTCTGTCGATCGTGAGTATTTGTAGAGGGATAAGAATGGAGGGAGCTCACAAGGCTGGTATCGTCCATTAGTATAATTGAATTCATCTGAAAATGCCAGGACATAGTCGACATCGTTCATACCAGTGAGGGCATATGCGCTTGAAGGTGTCGACTGATCCACAAAAATGGAATATGACCTTTTCGGGCATCTTGTACACTTCAAAGGGACGCATATACCCATGTATTACTCACCCTGTGGAAGGCATAGTACCCGGCACAGTGAGAGGGAATTGTCCCGTAGAATTGATCAGATGGTTTGTCAAAATCAACTGATTTCGACCATGATTGCGGTAAAAAGCGATAGCTGGATATACAACGAAAAGCATGAGAATGGCAATCAGCATAGTTACAAGTGTCGCAATATTGACAAAGCCTCTCGAATCGAGATATCTACTGCCTTGTGTCCTTGTTATGTGGCGATGAGATTGCTGTGGGGAGCCGTATATGATATCCTCGTCATCAAAGAAGTAGTTGTCATCGACCTCTGAATGGTAAGCATATGCGACAAAACCCCGCTCAGTCTGGAAAGAAGGAGGATATTTTGAGTCGCTGGAGATAGTGAAGATAGATTCACCCGACGCTGAGCCTAGTGAAGCACGTAAAATATGAGGTGAGAATTCTACATGACGGCAGAGGATTATGGACGCCCGAGACGACGAAGTGTTGAGCCCAGGCGGAGGGGGATAGGTACGAGACTCTCCAGATGTAACTCGGGATGATGGTGTGGTCATGACCACTTGAGTTGATAGCCAGAACAAGAATATATAAATCACAAAGTCACATCTCCCCTTCAGTCACAAATTTCAGGTCCAAGATAGACATCAGGACCAGCACCAAGCTACACCCCAAAGTAGACATTCACTGGCCCGCAAAGTCCAATAGTTCAACAGCATCCAGAGCACTTCACATGGCTCCATGATAGAGTTCGTAATTTTTGTTTGTGGGCATCTTGGAAAGTTAATATAGCATTTTGCTTGTTCCCACGCTATGGTATTCATTGATGATTTCAAGTTTTTGATGTTCAAAAAAAGTTTGACAGTCTGGACATACCACCTTGTTGCAGGGAAAGATGGTAAATTAGTGACAAGGAGTGAACATGAACGGACGCCCATCACACCCTTTAGACAGTTTCTCATGAGCGCTTGATTCAAACATCTACACAACATGAATGATAAACAACTCGCTCAAGTGCTCGCACTACCATCGGATGCTGGACCTCCCTATGCGTCGACTGAAGAAGGCTTAGGGGAGTTGAACATGCTCTTGAGCGCACAGGAGACCGTATTGACTCGTGGAAGAGGGCATGGTGTTCAACAATCAGCTCAGGTGCAAAAAAGCTTGGACTCGTCGACGCTTCTACTAGGTTGTTTCTGCACACCTCTCTAGGAGGCCAGGGGGACAGTGAGGGTGTCAAGAAAAGTCAAATCAGGAGAGGGATTCAGGTCTTGATCCAAATCTCAATGCTGGGCTCATAGTAGTGAGAGCAGGGAACCCGAGTATGTCTCAATTTGTTCCAAAGTCAAGAGCCAATCGAGTGTAGAATGCAAGCCACGCGGTCCTTTTTGGGTCAGCGTCACGTCAGCGTCACGACTAGTACTTCATGCGACTGACCTGTGAGATTCTCGTATCACAATTATCATCGCTGCCTTCATCGGCCTTGATGAACACAGATTTTTCCACGAGCCTGTGGTCTTCTCCTCGTTTGTGAGTTCACAATCGCAAAAACTGAACACATCATCGTTCTGGAAAACAAGGACCATGACAAGCTTAATGAGGTTTGCAATGTTGAGATCGTCCTGCTCGAATTACACATTCAAGAGGCCAGAAGAAGGACGAAAGTCAGAGACGCTGCGGATAGGGGCATTACTATGAACCAGACGCCTGGACACCTCGTTGCAAGGAATTTCTACTCAAGTTGGACATCAGCTCTCAACACTTGCGTTTTCGCCAATATATGGTCAATGAAAGGGCGTATTGCGCGACAGATCGTTGGGATGTGGAAACATGGGCTGTACTGAATGCGTCAGTTATGCAGATCGTGCTGCCGATGATTGTCAAGCATTATAGAATTATCATGGAGAAAGAGGCTGTCGAATGGAATAGGAAGAGTTTAGGCCAGCCATTCAGGCAGGATATTGGCATCATTTATGAGACTGTTGAATCGTTGAACAAGGCTACTTTGGTGAAAATCAGGGCCACTCTACCCACGAGTGAAGTCACGTCGGGTTCAAGATGGTCACACAGTGCCCCTATCACCATGATTATAACTAAACCCGGGTACATCACGGAGAAATATTGGAAGAGCTGGTTAGCTTGCTGTTGAAGGCTACAAGACCTTACCTGAATTGCGCTCCAGGCACAATTTAACTCTGGCAAGCAGTGTGGGACACGTTCTGCTTTTTATCACCGGAAATCCATGTCCAAAGCAAGATTATTGACATGGTTGCAGATAAATGACATGACATTTCTGAAATGATTGAGCAGGAAATCTCAGCGAATGTGGATGGGTCCAGAGCAGCCTGTGAGATCAAGAGCGCTGAACCTCGGTTAGGCCTTCGGACGCATTGCGGATCTCGAAGGTTCATTCAATGAGACAGCTCCCTCTAAAGGGCAAATGCTCATTTACGCGTCCACATATTGACAATGTCCCGCCTCTTTGACAATGAATCCCCCTCGCCTCTTTAATGATACATCGGCGATAGTCTCCAATGTGGCATGACTGTCAATACAAGAGTCAAGAAAGCTGAATCAATCGTTTCCAAGGCAGATTAATAGGCTTGCCAACTGTAGCACATAAAAACTGGGGGAGGGGCGTGTTCGGATTCATTATCGGAGGAAGGATAACAACTTCCAATGAGTATGAGTAAGGGTACGCCAGATCACCAACTCAGCAAAACGTGGCTCTAAGATCCTCTCTAAAGTGCAATGAGTTTTGCTCCAGATGACAGCCTGGCAAGCTAGGTTATATCGACAGTTGATTCCTCTGCAAGAGACCTGGGATCATCGTAGATAAGAGAATGCGCATGACTTCTATCAAGTTGGTCAATGTCGAATGAGAAATGCTATGATCGAGAATACCACATATATGCCAGTGCCTTCCAGAAGATTAGACTGAGGAAATCATCAGAACTGTTTCAATGACAGCTATCGAAAATGCGACAACTATAGGCCGCATGGAAAAATGCGTCGGCTAGTGGAGATGAGACGTGTCTACTCTTAAAGCTAGCGTGTCACGGGTTTGCCGCCTGATCATGTATGAAAGCCAAAGATAGTATTTGATTCCTGTTCCAGGGATGAAGCTGCACTAGAAGCAAAATTAATAGAAATCATGATGAGCATCAAGTTGTGCAAACGTGCACGCGTCTTCCAGCGTTTGTTTCACTGAGCATGGTTGAATTGCGTCTGTGATCAACCTGCAGCGAACTCCTGTCAATGTACAATCAGAAAGTAACTTACTAGAAGTTTCGATACAGGATCCTCATTCAAAGGTTCTGATTAGTTTAGAACACCGTATTCGGAAGAATTGGAGAGGTAGTCACTGACAGACTGATTTTCGTAAGTGCAGATAATGGAAGTCAGTAATGATTTCGACTTCCGCGAAGTCACCCCCGAGCAATCGGTGAGAGTCAAAACTGAATCTGAAGCCGATACGTGTAGGCTTGCGATAGAAGAGATTACCTTTGATGAGAATAACAAATGGAGCTTGCGTTCGAAGATTCAGGAAAGCATAGGTGTTTGGGCTAATAGGTTTCTCACGATGTGCAGATGCCACCCGATCGGTTGGTGCTTCTGATGCATAAACGCAGCTACGGATTGAAGAAATTTCCTCGTGGCTTGGTCACGGTGGCCTTTGCCGGGTGTTTGATGAGTAGACTAAATAATCACCCACTACACGAGGTATGAGTAGGACTGGATTGAAAATGGTGAATGTGATGATATGTTGAGGAGATTACACTGACAGTGAATAATTTTTTCAATGGTCATTGTACAAAGTTCAGTGAGCAATGAAAGTGAGCAAGTCAATGCTCACATTCCTACACCAACATGAATTCGTGAACTCCCGGGATGACTAATCACCGATCGAAGTTCCTGATTGGACAGCAATACTGCCATGCTTCCGGCGAAGAGGGTTATTGTAATGAGCACCCCAAAATCTTGCCATGCCAATACTTGGAAGATGAAGGCCACGAGAATCCCCCAAAAAAGGCGCTGATTTTCCTCATACCTGATTAAAGATATGGCTTGCCTATTCATCCAGGCTGTAAGTTGGGTGAATAATATCTCCTGAGTTACATGTGATCTCAACCAGATCTTGTTCCTTTCAAAAACAAGATCAAGATCCATTTCGACGCGTGAGATTTTCAGCCAGTGATGCAAAGGCTGTATAAGTTTCAGCCCATCTAGGGTTCAGTTCCTCACTCGTTCCAGTCCTTCAAATTGTTTTCAAATTATCCTTGTTATCCACAGTCCAGGACAGAACGCTATACACACCATGACTCGCGCCTCCACAGCCACTCCCATTGTCCCTCAGCCCCCCAAAACAACGGTTCCTTCATATCTTGTCGCCTTTCCTAGTTTTTCCCACTCTCTCCACTCGTTGACGTCTGCTACGAACGTGGGACAGATACACTTGCATGCTTCATCATTTTCTCGGCATCCTCAATACAGTGAAGCCAAGGTACACGCTTGCATTCTCAGTATATAACAACAATACTTACAATCCCGACCACCAGCTCAAAGCTGCTCTCGACAGGAACCTTGCTGTTGCTCAGCAAACGCAGGAGGAGGAACGGCAGAAACGCCTGGTAGAGATGGAAAATGCTGCCAGACTGAGGATACTCGAAGCACAGGAGGGACAGGTGCGCCTCGGGCCTTTTTCTGAATATGACAACCTGGTAATCGTAATTGTCATCCGCTTCAGGACGATTCTGAACCTTCATCTCCTCTCACTATAAGAACTCGAGTGAGTTGAAATCCTGACATCAACGTGTGACTGCTTACCAATTTCGTTACAGAGAACGAACTGAAAAACCTTGACTCGCTGGCCCATCCGACATTGCTGGTGTGGCTAACATCTAGGTCCTTCACATTTCTATCGCATCTAATGGCTTCACTTTTGTGTTGTCTTGTTCTGTAACCCGAACTGTATCATCACATCTTAAGACTCTATTCCAGTCCTGTATCCTTTCTCAATTAATCCTATGTAATATCCTACTTTTCTGGAGTTTGTCTCATAAATAAGACGAAACAAAACGAGACCCCTATTCAAATTTTAGCTTTACTAACATGTGACTATTTTTTCATCCAATTTTCACATGGCTTCAACCTCTACTAATTTTGAAGTGTTTACTATAGCAACATCTGAATTATATTTGCTATGCTCACTATTGACTCACAGACTGTTGAATATTTGACATCAATAAATAGCTAAGTGATTGCTAGTTTTGTAAACAGAAAATTCTCAGTCTTCTTCAGCTGTTATTATTGTCTTTTATTGTACTTACTGTAACAGTTCAAAAAGTCTCTTTCCTTTCTTAAACTTCTGAGGTAAAATGCCTTGTATTATCTTTCTTCTTCTGAACATCATAAGAAAGGGTCACTTTCCCACTCTTTGTTAAGACTTCAATTAAAGCCTTATAATTAGGCTGATCTTAGCTTTGCCTTCTATCCTAGTGGCCTTTGCTCAAGGCTCTCAGTTAGAGATTTTAACCAGGTTATAGAGATTAGGTGTTCTTTGTGAACAATTTTGCAAGAGGTAAGAGCAGGAATGATATTTCTTTGCTAGAGAAGACAAAAAGATTAAACCTAAGTCTAATCCTAATCTGCCACTTGTCTTTATAACTGTTAAGTTCTGAGTCAGGTCCTAAGTCAGAGGGAAGTAGAGTACTACAAGAATAGTCCATATTCAAATAGAAAAACCTTGTCTGTCAGAGTCAGCTTTAATATGTCCATAAAAGTCTAAATGTCTATTTTCTTATTAAACCAGATCTCCATCTCTTTCTGCTTTGTATACCAATCTTTCCCTTCTTCTTCCTCTTATTCCTGTCCATACAAATGCTCATGCTCTTCTTTTTTTATAAACCCATTCAAGGAAGGAAAACTCACTTACTATTTCCTTCTCCTCAGTCTTAGCTTCTCTAGCATCTAGAATCACAAGGTTAGTAAATATATTAAGTGATTCTAAATCTATAATACTCTTCACTCTTGATCACTCTTCACTTCCATGACAAAGGGAGTCCTCTTATGTACTATATAAAATAGTAGTCTACAGTGTATATTCTCTACACTTAAGTCTATTGACTTTCTCTTATGAACTCTTTTTCATTTTCACATCTCCTAACTTCTTCAAAGACAAGTAACTTGGGTTGAGAATAATCTTTAGGACTTCTGTCCACCTAGATCATCTTTATCATATACCTGGTAAGCAAACTACTATTTGTCTACTCTGCTATACTCATTATAGGCTTTTTTCTAACAGGTTATAGGCTTCAGTCTATTCTGCT
>Ga0153947_1000404_pt1 | contig 21211 bp, 22 predicted proteins | sample TSNJ031MetaG_FD_104697 | JGI IMG/M metagenome (GOLD analysis project Ga0153947, IMG submission 104697) | Attine ant fungus gardens microbial communities from New Jersey, USA - TSNJ031 MetaG | ecosystem: Host-associated > Fungi > Mycelium > Unclassified | place: USA: New Jersey, Wharton State... | reverse complement strand
GTTATTAGATAGGATAAGCAAAATGTATTTTTGATTATTTCATAGGATAAATAGAACAAGGAAATAATAGACTTATCAGTGCGCGCATATCACAAAATCGATGGGACAAAACAAACCCCAAAGGCATAAGATTATCATAAGCAGTCACATAAAACATGCTGCACTTGCTGTTGTTGCTGCTGCAGGTACTTTTACTGTTGCTGTGGCAGGAAACAAAGAGAAAAAAACTGACAGCTGGGGCTGATGTGCACAGTCAGACTATATTTAATTCTCATGTCAAAAAATGGTTTCCAAACACTTTTGTATTGGATAGCAATGTGAAAATGTCAAAAATTATTTTTATATCCTTGTCTTATCCTACATATTAAATTTGGCAGACAACTGCTTATCCTATCCAAGTTGCAGAACAGGGCCTTAGGTTGAGTAAATTTGTAGAATTGGGTTTTAAAATAAGTTTATATATTTAAAATTACAAAGGTGGTCGAAATGAATCTTTTATGTGGGGAGTAGATCAGCAAAAAATTTGGGTAAGTCTCTGTATTTCTATTGAGCCCTCTGTCAGGCCCCGATCATCAAGTCTAGTGCACCTAATCAACCATCTAATCTATTGTGGGTAAGATCCGATGGCACGACCTAGTTATGTCGGTCTTGTAATAGTGAGGTGTAGCACCACTTTTCTACGCAGTGCTGCATATCTAATAACATCATTCATTGCGCTAGAATGAAACTAGCATCAACGCGCTCTCATCATCCGCTCTTGCTTTCTAGGAAAATTCTATCGGAGCCTTGCTTTACACTATACAGTCTCATATGGAAGCTGTAGTGACTCTAGAAAACGTGAATTATTGAATATGATTGTAAAAACCGAGGAACTAGACGATTGTAAGGTAAAAACAACAAATTACCTATCACGATATTCCCGGCAGTATCCTTTATTCGTCCGAAAATCACGATAGAGAAATATGTAGACGGATATACACTACAAATAATAGGTAGAGGAAACCGAAACCTCGATTGCACCACAGTAAGACCTGAAGTGATGAGATCGCCAAAGACGATGTGGAGAGAATGATAAATAAGGTTCAGAAGAACAATGTGGATCTGTCAAAGAACTGAGTGATAGAGGGACTTTAGGTGGATGGTAAGAAATCTGAGAGAAGGAGCCGCAAGTCACACAAGTGCCTGGGCCAAGTGTATGCATGCATTTCCTTGGCGCAAACCTGGTTTCATGATTTCTAATTTATCATTAACGCGACGAGGCGCGCTACTAGCACATTTGTGGTATATCTTCGATAGGTCCCCATAATGATAATAATAATAATCACTTGCTCAAGAAGTTGGTTGACCCATTTCGCTATCAATGATACCGGTCCATGAGCATCTAGACCAGGTCCACAATTATGAGTTCACACACCGGCACTACGGTCAGAATGTTTGGAACATTTGCTAGACCACATATTATGTGTGAATACTCACACCAGTCGACTCGAATCAATCCCACCGTGATCAGTCTCAAAGAATATATCTTACATGTCAAGGAGATCATCTATACTGATGAATATTTATAAAAGCAAGCAAATAGTGTAGTACAGGATCGTAATACCATCCAAATGTATCATTAGCGATGATCCACACAAACAAATCAAGTAAAAAGCAACTTCGATCCCGGTTGTAAGATGTGACCTACACTATGTACAGGTCTCAAATAAACTTTTATTTCCTCGCTTCTTTAATCTCTTGAGCGAGGATAACATCTGCATCACGACCCTTCACTTCAGGGAGAAGCAAAGTAGCAAAGGCACCGACAATGTTACAACCAAAGAAGACTAATGAGAGATGTTGAGCGGCAGTGCAAAATGGAGACTAAGGGCTGAGACTTACTCCACAGAACAGCGGGTGTTCCTATCTTGTCGGTGAGTGTATTAAAAGCGAGAGCAGAAATGATAGCGCCCGCCTTGCCACAGGCCGCTGAAATTCCATGAGCGAAGGCCTTGTATCGAGTGGGGAAAACTTCTGCAGGATAACACTATCCAGTGTATTCGTCAATGGGAATACGAAGTAGTCTATAGACACATCTGTGACTTACATAGGTCGTAGTGTTGGGCCCGAAGTTGAAAAAGAATTGAAGTAAAGCAAAGTTGACGATAAAAGCGGCTTTGCTAAGCGTATGGAACATGCCAGCGAGAATACCAACTAGGCAAGATGGTGAGGTGGTCGTATCATGTTGAACCAGACAAGCACTTACGGAATAAAGCGGTGATCAGGAAGCCTTGAATTTGGATCCACCTGCGCCCAAGCTTTTCTATCGTCAGGACAGTGACATAATAACCGGGGACAAATCCCAGTGCAGTCACAATTATGTTGCCGGTGGAGATCTTGAACAACCGTTCCCAAGGAGAGCCTGACGAACCGTCGAATCCAATCTGTTGTAAGACAACATTTTGGTTCAGATTGATACCATAGAAAGAGATGTCTAGTAGAAACCAGCAAAGCGAGGTACCCAGGAGGAGCCTGAGGTGTCGCCACTCAGAAAAGTATGCAGCAAATTCCTTGAAGTGGGCTTTCTTCTGAGTCGGTGCTTCTGCTTGAGTGATAGAAACCGGCAAGACTTTCTCTTTTTCTTTCAGTGAGTTGGAGCGAGAATCGGTTGAGCTGACAACTTGAGCTAGATCTTGCTGGCGCTTAAGCTCAGCAATCTCGTCACCAGCCTCGACATTCGGCTGACGCTGTGCTTTTTCAAATCGCGTTGACTCAGGTAATGTGAGACGGTGATAGAGAGTGGCAAGCGCAGGAATTAGCGAAAGGCCAACGACGATTCGCCAAACTAGCGGAAAAGATAGACCATTTAGTCTCCTGGAGTGCTATCTTCAAAAAATCATATTTACCTCCATCAACTTTCGACGTTTTACCAGCCTCCATCACCTTTTTGTAGCAGGCCAATACAATGATCGTTACCAGGGAACCGACGAAAGAACCCCAGCCTTGATTTGCAAAAATATAGGCCAACATGGTGCCGCGCTTGCGAAGGTTCGCCCGATCAGAGGTGATAGTGGCGGACATCGGATAATCACCACCAACACCAATTCCCAGCAAAATACGGAATATGGAGAGATAAATGAGTGATCCCTCTGGAGAGATGGAACCAGTGGGTGTCGTTATTGACAAAATTGTGGCCAGGATGATAAGCATCAATTCTTTGCCATCTGCGGAGTATAGTGTCAGGCATAGATAATCGAAACGAAATCAAACGTACAAACTGCCTTCCGTCCCAGAGCATCCGCAGCATAACCTGGAGGTGTGGACTATCAATCGAGACAGATATAACTCGAAGAGTAGATGCTCACCAAAGCCGAATTGACCAATGACGCTACCGATGTTGGCACCAGCCTTCATGAAGCCCTGGAGTCCGGAAGGAAGTGATGCCCCACCGTAAAGTCGATATTGGAGCATTGTTGCCACAGGCTGTTGAAGACAATGAGAACGATTTGTTATTGAGAGATAACCAGCTAACATACGTTGATGATAAATAAATCGTAGGCTTCAAAGACATTAGCATCAGCAAACAAGGATCTGGAAACTTGGAAAGCACACCATCGAGGAAAAACCCAACCTATGTAGGTGTTAGAGGGAGATAAGAAGCCGAGATTATAAAAGAAATACGCACCCCGGCAATTCCAAGCAACTTTAACTCAACTTTGCTCAAAAAAAAGGCGGGACGACCCTCGTCTTCGACCTCTTCAAGCTCCGACCACCGTGTCTTACTTCCAGAGTCGGGCAAAGCTTGGTTGGGATCCTGGGCCATGTCAATGGGGAAGAAGGACACCAAGTGAGGGCGGAGTTCAAATGAATGAGAAAGAAATGAAATGTGGGACACCCTCAGAGCTTAAGGCGCTTAAGTATTTTGACATTTGATCTGAGATCCAAGTGATCAAATTTGTCCTCGAGGCATTGCACTTTGCTGTGCGCGTAGTGCGACTCTCGGTGGGTAGGTGCAGCCGGCCCCAGTGGAAAAAACACTCTTCTATGAGTATGTCCGATCCTCGATCCGAAGCCTCAAAGTCATTCCGGTGAGTTGAATTTCAGTTATTCCTTGAATTGTGAAAATCCGGTATCCGGTGGTGCCGGGTGAGACCTTGGCACTCAGGACGAACGTGCGTTGGAAGGTGGTGTCGTGGTGTCTGACTGCAGTCACAAAACGTCACGTCACCCATCTTCGTCTGCACGTCTGCACGTCTGACACACATCTGCTTTTTTTAATCACTGAATTTTTGAGGATATGGTTATTGAATGACTGTTCTTCAATTTTAGTTTTTATTGAGGGTAGAATTTCTATAGCTGGCTGACACTTTAATAGCCACGATCGGCGTTCTTAGTGGGTTAAGCTACTTTGGAACAGGTGACCTCAGGGGCTAGAGCAACGAGAGGGGTCGAATTTTTATTTATCATGGAATACGACCATCTTGATGGTTTTCAGATTTGCATCAACGGTGACTGCACGTTCGTCCTGTCCTCTTGCCCTAGTCATTTTCTAAACATTTAACTGTGAAACGTAGATTCAGTATTTTGATGGACTTCAGCTCTCTTTATACAGAAGCGACTGAATGTCCTGTGAGATTATTTCGAGCGAAGCGAATGATTAAGCAGTTTTCGCTAAGTCATTTTGAGCACGAAGAATATTTGTCAAATGTGTACACAGACAGTATGGACCCACGGAAGTCATTGCACCAGATGGACGACGAGTCTGTCCGAGGATCTATTTCTCACGTTGTTTATTCCGGTGTTTAAATTTGAGTAAAGATCTAAGTTAGCCTTGATAGTGGCGTAAGACTTGGTGACCCAGACATCCAGATGATTATTCATTTCTGATATCCATCTTCCGTATCCACGGAACTGTCGTTAGTGCTTGCGCTCTTTCTCTTCCGGACACAAAACTCGACTTTAGCATTGTGCTGGGGGAGATTTACTCATAAGCGCCTTGGAAAGAGAGACTTAGGCCAGTGTCCATCTCATCGTAAAAACTACAGAGAATAACACGCTGATAAAATAAGCAAGTTCGGGCTGGAGTCAGTAGCACTGAACAAAGATGAATACCGTAGCAACTATTGAAAAGACATATACATTTCAAACCACACACTCTTCCCAAGTTCAACTTCAGCCTTTCCAATCGTCTTAAAACCTAAATTCTCATACTTAGGAACAAGGCTCTCCTTTGCCATAAATACCATTCGATCATATTTTCCTTTCTTGCGACACATCTCAGTAAACTCGGCAAGTAAGTTCAACCCGATCGAGGCTCCACGGAAATCGCTGTCAACGCAGAGTGTGTGTGCACAAATCGTAGTAGCATCAGGGACATGCGTTGTGAGGTATGCATGAGTATAGCGAGGTAAGGGGGATAGCGTGGCGAACGTGTATCCAATCAAACGACGACTACGATTTTCTGAGACTGACGGGATGAAGGCCCCTAGAAAAAGATCGGGGGCCATAATTTGATGATTTCTGTTGCGAATCGAATAAAGATATTTCCCAAAAAGAGGACCGAAACACATACCTCAGCGTCTCCAGGCTGTCAGCCTCATCTGATGGGAAGCCTTCGTATCCAAGGAAGTCAAGTGTGTTGTTAGAACAGATACGGAATCGACTGCACCCTGCTTTTCTAGTTTCCATACAGTTTCTATCTCATCCTGCAGGACAAGATCGTAATATACAGCATGAATAGACCGACGCGGCAACGTGGAATGGTTCCGATGTTTCTGAGCTGATTGGAATATAGGGATAAACCTTTGGATACATCGAGGTTGCATAGAGCAATTTCTGTGATTGCAGCATCAGAAAAAGAAGCATTGACGAACGATTTGAATAAGGACATTTGTAAAGTAAGAATAAAAACTGTGCCGCGGCCGTTCGCCACCTGGTATGTGTGTCCGCGGCAACCCCTCTCTTCGAACACAAGCTCTGACGTATGGAGTCCCATCCGTGCTCACTCGGCTATATCCCATTACCCACTAGCCCTGTGCTGCCTCTTTTCTCCTATATCTTTCTTTTCTTTTCTTTCGTTCTGTGTTTGTCTCTTTCGTATGACTTGATTTGTATATTTATTAGAGGCACTGAGCCTTCGTAGTACCGCGGACTGTGTACATTCACCGCGTTATAAACATGTGACGTCACTGACTGTGTGACCTGGATCTCTTTGTCGAACATGGACCCGACGAATTGCCCCTCCGTACATTTATTCTTTGTCTTAACGAGGCACACTCACCTATTACTCTTCAGAGCCATGATTGGACCACAAACTTGATTACGGGTATCGTTATCGTCGGGCTCGTTATCTCTTATGCCCCTCAGGTATGACCCCTACCAGCTGATGATGAGCTTATAACTATAGTTATTTCTTACCCCATAGCATTACAGAATAATAGCATCTAAGACATCTGAGGGATTGAACCCTTTGTTTCTGTTGCTGGGAAGTACATCGTCTGCTGCGGGTATGTGGAATATGTGAGTTCTCATGCCCCAGGATTTGTTCTACGGTCTACTGATGATAAATTTCGTCGCTCCAGGGTGACGATGCAATGGGGAGTGGAAAAATGCTGCAGTGTTGTTGTGAGTATTTGACTTAACCATCTTCCGGCGGGTTTCAAGATGAGCATTTGAGGGCTTTGCACGTTGTCTAGAATTAACGGCCGGCATATTTCAAGTTTTCATACAGTGGTTCTGCTTTACAATGGTGTGAGTCTCGAGTCTGTTGCTTTTCTTCGTGTACTTCTTATTGTTTCGCGTAGATTCGTCCTCTACATGAAGTTTTATCCTTCTCGCATGAAATACATTGACCCCAATGTCGAAACTTACTCGCAGCGCAATGTCAAGACTTCTGTCCACAGCTCAGAATGGCGTTTCTCTCTCTTCTGTGCTTGGCTCACGTTCGCACATTTGTACATCATCCTTGCTCCTCTTTTTCAATTGTTGATGCCGTGATTTGATTTTAGCCTGTTCTGCGGTGCCACAACTTTATGCCTTCTTTCCATCACCGGCTCTCAATCCTCGCCGCCTACAGTGCTCCCCTCTGTGATGCAAAGTTGGGGTACGGTGCTAGGAGTGACCTCGGCGATTCTAGCAGCAATTCAATACACGCCGCAGTTGATACACACGTACCGGATGAAACTAGTAGGCGCGCTGAGCATCCCAATGATGTGCATGCAGTCACCTGGTGCGGTTTTGATGATTCTTGGTATTGCGTTACGGTGAGTGCTCTGATTGTTTACGGAGCTGACTCCATTTGATAGTTGCTTCCAGTCCTGGTACAAACTGGACAAGTTGGTTTCCATTTCTGGTTGCGGGAATTATGCAGGGCTCGCTCCTCGTGTTGTGCATTTTGTGGAAGATGCGGCAACACAGACTTGGGATTGACGATTTCGGGAATGCGATTGCGCCAGAGACACAGAGCGGAGAGATCATACGTGAGGAAGAAGGGATGGATGAGAGGACAGCCCTTCTCAGATCATAAACAACCTGACTGTCGGCTGTTGGTTCATTTATCGATCTCATTCAACTCGCTTTCTTCTATCGACTGGGAACCTAGAATTTTCAGAGCAGTAGTTCAATAAGCTGTGTGTTAAGAAGGTTCTAAGATGATTAAACGAATATCCATAATGCCCTGGTAGATAATGAATTTTAATTCTTAAGGAGACTCTTATATACGTCGTCATCATTCATATCTTACTCATATATTTACGTATATTGTGCTGTAGGTGGGAGTTGTCTGCAATACAGTGCGATATCTGAGAGTTACATTGTACTATATAACAGATCAGTTCTGGGCTGAGTTGGCATCTCGATAGGTGTCAAAGCATAAACTATCTTGTAGAAAGTTTCCATGATTACTGCGAGAAAAGTATAATAGCAAAAACCAGTCAACAATCAGATGGTGACGTCTCTGCAGCTCTAAATTTGACACCACCCTACCAGGTGATCCTGTGCAGATGACACAGGAACGCCAGCCGTGTGAGCAGCCCAGTTTTTTTGGTAATCTGTCACTCCATTAATCTGTATTTCCGTGCCGCTCTGTTTTGATATTCGTACGCGATGTCTCGATATTTCAATGTGCGGTGGGAATGTATTGTGTGCTGTGTGAACATATTAAACTAAACTGGGGGTGAATGATTTAGTTCGTTGTCATAAATAGCCCAAATAGTGGTCGGCTAGACTGTATCTCGCTCATTTACCATCGTGTCCGCCTACTTTGAGTCTCTACAACATAATCAGAGCTCCCACATCCCACCTTCCCTTTCTATGTCCTTGAATACAACACTCTCTGATTCTATTGGGATCATCGGTGCCGGGCCAGCTGGTCTGATCAATGCTCATATACTTACACAAGATTCCTTCATCAATATTCATGTAATTACGCGTGACGCGACTGTCGGGGGTGTTTGGGCTCGCGAAAGAGTAGACCCCAATCTACGTTTAAACAAGTATGACAACTGTGTACTTCTATTTGAAACGAATGGCTCAACTCGATTCCAAGTGTTCATGGAGAGTACAGATTCTCTGCAATGACAATGACACCAGCGCAAGCTTCGAAAGGACATCTCACTGGTGCCGATTTATGCAGTTACTTGGAGGAGTATTATAACATCTTTTTGAAGACGAAAGTGAAGTTTAGCTTCAACACTGAAGTATTGGAAATATCCCGTCAACAGGATGGAAAATGGCTTGTGCGAACTGAGGATAAGCAAGACCGTAAGACAAACACACTGCAGTTTTGCCGAATCATCGTGGCTACTGGTGTGAGTCATTTTGGCTTATGATGGCCTGTCTGGCAGTGGCATTCTCTGCAAAATTGGGAAATTGACCATATTTTGGATATAAGCTCATTATTTACCCTAGGGTTGTAGTGAACCCAAAATTCCAACCTATCTTTCCCCTCAGTCAGCGATCCAGTGTCACTATCGCGGAATTGAGATTCATTCTTCCGAGTTCCAAGCAAACATAAAACGTATTATACAAAGCGCCAGAGGCCATGCAAAAGGTGCATCGATCATCGTGATCGGCGGGGGAAAGTCGGCACAAGAGTCTCTCATTTCCCTGTCACCCTTCAGCTCTGTTCTAACACATGAATTTTCTAGTATATGCGTCAGACTGACCAAAGAGACGTTAAAATGCTGTAATATATTTGAAATGACCGACAGCTTCCTTGCAAGTAGTACCCCTATCCCTGATTTCATTCGAAGGAGCAGGTGAGCTAAAACTATGATTTCTGCGGGTCGAGTAGCTGATGCCTCTTGTGGTAGATTCCTCAGCATCCTATCACCGCATATTCATCTAAGGACTCGTCTTGAGTACGGCTTGTTTGTGTTCTATATATCTCCACGCTCAAAACAGATGAAGGCGTTTTCTTCATGGGACAAGACTGGGAGGGAAAATCGTTCGCCTTCTGTGGACAAAACTTCAGGCTATTTCAGTGTGTAACGAACGACCTCGACTTTCAAATACCCACTTATAACCGTACCTCTATAGTTCGATGCCTTTGCCTTACCCAGTGATTCACCTTTACGTAACACTCACTCCCTTTTTTGGGGAGTACGCACGAACGACTTTGGAATTCCCAATCCAGAGGGCTATCATAACCTGGTTACATCGAAGAAGATTGAGGTTATTTCTCCGGCGCGTGTTGTTGGGTTCTCGCAGGACGGTGGTTCAATTCTTCTCAACAATGGAAGATCAATTGCTACAAATGTTGTGGTCCTGGCTACAGGTTTTGATTCGTCATGGTCCAAAATCTTTTCCGGTGAGTCTAATCACCAAACTCACAATGTTTCCAGATTCAGCAAGATCAGAAAAAACTGCAGAAGAAATCGGAATCAATCAACATGCACCTATAAGAGGTACAAATCATTCCTGGCACTATCCCTCGCTCGATGGAGCTCCAGAAGTTGATCGAGACAGCGCGAAATTGGTTACATCCATATATAGAGGAATCGTTCCAGCCAAGAATATTCTTCGCCACGACTTCGCAATCGCTGGTTCGTTGGTATGTACCGGTTGACACCAAGGTTCTAAGAGGATCATATTCATCCATCAGTTCTCTGCCAATCTTGGCTATACAAACGAGGTTATAGCACACTGGATCTCGGCGTATTTCCTCAAAGATAAATTACGGATACCAGATAGTGTTGAGGGAGCTATAGAGGAAGCGGAGCGGAGTGCCATGTGGATGAAGACGCGTTATCCTAATATGGAGTCATGGGTTAATGCAAGTTACATGGGAAGTCTGGATTTCTGGACGTGAGTCCACTCAACTTCTTGATTCTTCGGATATTGCATATCTCTATATACTTGGTACAGCTGGCCACAAGCTGTTGATGATCTCCTTGAAGACATGGAGCTGCCTGTTCATCGAAGTGGCGGAAATTGGCTTACTTGGCCTTTCAAGGTGATAGAGCCGAAGGAGATATCATCTCTTGGAGATGAACGCAGAGAGAAACGTCAGCAGAAGAGTCAGTTATGAGTTGTCATGTTATGAGGCCTTGGGGTGTAGGAAATTCTTACATTCACAACTCAAACTGAAATTTACATTTGTATAGATGCTTACGATATAGTGCAATGGCCATCTTGCTGACACAAGGTGTCCTCAACTCGTTTTTCCTCTTTGATTCCTCAATGTAAAATTGACATGTGTGTAGGAACTTTTTTTGTAGCGAGACTGAATAATAGAATTTGAGCTGAGCAATGTTTCAGAACAATAATTGCATCGTCGCAGGTTTGCCATTCTAACACAACCCATTTCATCTAGATACTGTGCTTCAATTACCTCAAACCGCCTATGGATTGCATTTACCTACTTTCCCCTTGAAGTATCATTCATTTTCTCACCAGACCTCCGTTATCTCGCTATAAGTAATTTGTGTACTCTAGCCACTTTGCACTCGTATACACATGTTCCTTCCTCAATTAATCCAGTTTAATGTACATTTATTCTAGTTTCATCGCTCAATGTCCCAATGCTGTTTGATGCAGCAGGTTTCAATCTACTCCGACGATTATGAATTAGTCTTTACGTTGTGTCCCTTTTGGACTCGGACGATGTTGAACATGATTAAATCTTGTTTAGTTTCTAGATGTATTACTCAATCTTCAAATTATCAGTCACTGACAGTGATTATCCAGGTGCAAATTCTTGAGCTAGCTGCCTTGCCCGTTTGACTACTCAAGACAATGCACACCGTGCCCATCTCCAATTGACCACGCGTTCAATCATGCTAGGACCAGATATGATCGCGGTAGATTGTAGTGTATGGTGCCAGATGAAGCTCCTCGCAAGTGGGTGTCGGCTGTGCAATATCAAATAACTAGTAGTCAACATCATCAAGATGTTTTCAGGACGCCTTCTCTCTGGATCCCCACTGCGGGAAGATGCGGTGACTTGTTAGCGCTATTTTTATCTGGGATTGTTCTTCCGGCATAAATGAGCTCATCAGACCTTCCGTAGCCACGTTTAGTCATCGCTATAAATAAAATGCAGATTCTGGTCGCGAGAATTGTCCCTAACGACGGTCTGTTAGGGTTGACAATGTGACCTCGAAACGCAAGAAAGTGCACTACAGCACGATGTGCTGCATCGGTGGGTGTTGAGTCGATTGGAAGATTCTTGTGTTCTGTTTGAGTTTAGTAGTCGTATATATTAGAATGATACGCGAAAGATCAGCGCACCAACAAGACACTCCTAGGATGAGCGAGAGGACTACAAGAATCAAGGTATAGATAAGGGCGCAATACGAGGAAATGGAAAGCCATTTCAAGTTCGCTGTAACTGGAGATTTCTTTTGAGGGCTTCTACCCTGTGTTATGATAACCAGTTCATGTACCGGGCTCATGAAGAAGATTCTGTTACAGTCAAAACAAAAAATATATGAATAGTTATAAAAAAGGGCTGAAAGGGTAAAATTTTTTGACTCTGATGAATTCTGGATAAGACATAGGGTATTCAATGTCCGTTAATGAAATGTCCTTGCAACGAGTAGGCTCCTTGATAAAGAGCAGACAGTGTTTCCATTTGATGGCTACATATTCATCCAGGATTCCATCCTGAATTAGAGATCGGGACAAATTTATATGCATCATCACCTTAAAGACAAGTATAAAAATGAAGCTATGCAGATGTGTTTACGGTGACCGTGATAGAAATGAGATTGGTACATAGATGACGAGATAGAGATAGATATTACTAGTTAAACTTCGACATTGAATTTGTAACGAAGCCCTTACCTATGGTTGGAAAATAAAGACAAATGTATACCAGACCGAAATTACGTCTCCTACTTTATTATATATACTGGTGGGATATGGTCTGTTTGAGGATCAAAGAGGTTGAGTCGTGAGGTGGTACGATGAGTCATGCTACAGGCAGAGAGCACATCGAGATGATATTTGTTATAGTATGGATAGATATGAGTATCGGAGAAAATTGGCTGGGAAGAGGCAGTAATGAGATGAGACAGTGGCAAGAGATCAATCTCATCTATGAGGCTCAAGTCTGGCTGTCAACTAGAGACAGTTGGGACTTGCAATGTTGCTGAGATTCTCTCGTTTCGTCACTTCTTGCATACAGCGTGCTAACTGTATCTTAGATTTTTTTCTATAAAACTATCCATTTCGAGTAGATAATCTCAGTCTCCGCAAAACTGAGGCCACTTTCATGTAATATTACTGTTCAATGATTATATGCGGAGTTTGTCTCCATTGCAGGTATGTCGGTAGTCTCGCGACACCGAGTTAATCTCTACATTTATTGCTACACCTAGTGTGGCCGATAGACACAAAATTCTTTCATAGAGATGAACTCGATAGATTGAATACATCACATACAGGGACATGTAGTCTCGATTCTGTAGTATCTATTTCAGAACTGCTCTACGTCATATCTTTACCTCATCTCCTGGGAAAGTTCGTTCTCACTTCCTTTCGTTTCAGAGTTGAAATTTTGAATTTAAAAAAAACACCACGTGCGAGATGCCAGGGGCAAAACAAGAATATTGGCCAATCTCTTTTCGCAAACCATCATGGTCAGTTCTGAGCTTCAACAACTATCGAAAACTAACTCCTATCCTCAAGGCACTCAACCCTCCCAGAAAAACCACACTGCTACGTCCAACACATGCAAGTCCATCCTCATCTAATCATAATACAATAGCAGCAACGACTGCCATTCCAGTTCCTCCAGAACTAGAGAAAACACTAGGCACACTCACATCTCATCGTTCTGTACTAGGATACCTTCTCATTGCACGTGGTGGAACCAGTAGTGCCAGTATCATCCGAAATTCGGGTGTCGTATTTGAGGGAGAGAAAGGGCGAAAGTACGCAAGTGTGGTTGCAAAGATTGTGGAAAGTGTACAGGCTGGTCTTGAGGAAGTCAATAATAGCATGGAAGATCCCAGCGAAACAGTACGCTTTTAAGAAGGCTTTGAGTTTCTACTATGAATCTCATATCATTTTCCAGGACGAAGTGCGATTTATGCGGATTCGGACCAGACGTCACGAGATTATGATTTCACCTGGTGAGTCAAGTACGAATTTGCTTATCGTTAGCCACCAACAAAAGCACAGATGAACGATATTTACTGGCTGTTCTACATGATCCAACAGTTACATGAGTGTCAATGTTGAACATGGGTGTATTATTAGCATTTTGTCAAAGGGTATGATATTGATAAAAAAAGTCGTAAGAGACAACAAAGATGTATATAGGGACAAGACAAGAAATCATCTGCACACAGTTTCATCACAGAATTAACGTGGACTTGAGGTTTCAATACGGGCGTGCAAGGTACGAGAAGATGTGGACAAGAACAATTATTGGGAGATGCACCTCTGAGCCTTTAGAGGACGACACAACCCTTCTTGGTCTTGCCACCTCTGCTAAGAAGAGCAGCGCGAGTGGCATACTGGAAGACTTCGCGAACGCCCTCGCCCGTCTTAGCAGAGCACTCCAGGTAGTGCTTAGCGCCAATCTTCTGGGCGACAGCCATGCCCTTACAAGAATGATTAGTCAAGGTTGGAATAAGGTGATGACTCGCACCTCCTCGGGCGTCACAGGTCGCTGACTGGTCTTTCTGAGCTCCTCGATTACACGAGGATCACGCCGGAGATCCTTCTTGCAACCGACAAGGATGATAGGCAGGCCAGCACAAAAATGCATGACCTCGGAAATCCACTACAATTTTGTCAGCACCAAAGATATAATGTTGAAAAGAAGAATGAATGATGAACCTTCTCCTGAACGTTATCAAGGGAATCTGGGGAGTCTACCGCAAAGCAGATAAGGATGACATGGGAATCAGGATAGCTGAGAGGACGCAAGCGGTCGTAGTCTTCCTGGCCTGCAGTATCCCACAGCGCCAGCTCGACGTGTTTGCCATCCACCTCGACATCGGCCACGTAGTTCTCAAAGACCGTCGGGACATAAACCTTGAGTCAAAAAATGAGGAATGTAGAAAAGGCGAGGGTTGTGCGGTCTACCTCTGGGAATGTGCCTTTGGAAAAGACGATCAAGAGACAGGTCTGAAGGAGATATGAACTCGGTGTGGGCGCCGACAAGGTAAAAGCACACCTTTCCGCAAGCACCATCACCGACAATGACGAGCTTTCTCCTGATTTCAGACATGATTAGTAGGGGTTTAGGCAGAGTCGAGTCCACATCACACCATTTAACTACCATATCATTATGTAAGCGTCTGTGCGTGGGAACTATTTGCCTGTATTCTGACTAGTCGAGATCGATGCCGCCACAACTCACATACTCATTGTTCGGTCCCCGACTGCCCATCTCCCATAGTTCAACCCGCCTGACTGTGTATGTGCCAAAAGGAGATGTCGGTGTCGTTTCAAGTTTGAGAATGTCGCTGTATGAAAATGCCTCGCGGCGGTGGGGGCGGCGATGACTTGTATTTAGAATTGTACAGTGCAACTAATGATGTATGAGCGTGGCTGTCTTCTCGGTACATGGGGACTACCTGCCTTGAGCTGCCGAGTTTCTGTGATATAACCCGATCGTTTAAATGCCTCATGTATAATGTCTAGTTTGATTAGACGACATCATCATACTTGATGTTTCCGTACCGCATACGCGCTTCAATTGCAGGGTTTCGTCGTCTTCGGACGGTCCTAGACCAAGGTACAGCACATGTGCCTCGACTTCTTCGGAGTTATTGCGCTTTTTAGTCTTCAGGATGTCCATAGTCTGAAACTTGACCTGGACTGCTCTGGACTGGTCGAGGACAGCCTGAAGCTGGGGTCGAAGTGAGTCTAGCATTGCAAGAGCATCTTGTACACTGTTATTTTCTCCGCCAAGTGCCATGACACCCAATGTGATATGCAAGCGCCGTGGATCAATGACAATTGACCTGTCTAGACCCCGCACTAATGGTCTGCCATTGTCATCGAAGAGCGATCTTTGAAAATGAGCAACCCTGCTTCGCAGAGCTGAGTGGTTGTGCTGAGCACACCATGTCATGTAGGGTAGGAAGAACGCCAACATATACCATACATACCAGCGGAAGCGCAAGAACTGGTCCGGTCAAATTTAAACAGCCATGGGATATAATAAACACATACAGTGAGTTGGTCGGGGTTGCATGAGGCAATGACATTGACATTTGATAATCACATATGTATATATGTTTTTCCTGTTTGGGCAAATAACCACAGGCGCCAGGAACGCTTGTTTGCCGATGCCCTCGTCTTCGCGTGCAGACGGAGACGGTGGGACAACTGCAGGTGTAGTCCTTCCCCTCGACCTAGTTGGCACTGGTATCTATGATGCGTATGTCAAACCCTCGTATCCTACACAATCTTACCTCGTCCATTTTTCAGCACGTACACAGTCCCCGCGAGCATTGGTGGTCAGCAATTTTCGCTGCAGATCGACATCGGATCATCAGACTTGGTGAGTCCCTCTCTCCCTACCTTCTGCCGCCACCCCCATTCACAGTCCCCCCAGTGGGTCGCATCCGTCTCTTGTTCATCCTCTCCCTGCGCTCAGACTGCCGGTCATAACTACGACACATCGCTATCGGGATCAGATACAGGACATAACTTTGAGATCCAGTATCTATCGGGTGCCGTTTCCGGCCCTATCTACTGGGACCGTGTTCATTTGGGAGGATACAGTGTCGAATTCCAGGCCCTAGGTATACCAATTATCCCTTTCCCACGTGTATTGCTCACTTGCTGCCGCATCAGCCGCTGCTACCAGCGTTACAGGCGAAAACCTCTCCCCCAACTTCAATGGCATTCTGGGCCTCGCTCTTCCGCTCAACTCCATCATTGCTGAAACCATTCCTCCCGTAACTAACAACACGCCCGACGGCGCCGCATGGGCATCTAATCTCTTTTCGATCACACCCACTTCAAACGCCCCCTCTTCACGTTTTCTCTCTTTATCCCTTTCTCGCCCTGGGTCAAATCGGATACCTTCTTTTCTTGGAATAGGCAGCCATCCCTCAGACCTGGTTCAGGACACCAGTCTTATTCATTACTACTCTACTGTTAGCGATGCAGCAGGGAGCCTGTTTTGGAAAACGAGCGTGAGGGATATCACCGTGTGGGTTGATGGGCAGTCGAGGCTTGTGGACATTGGCCGATCGAAAACTGGGGCTATTTTTCCCAGTGCAGTCATTGACTCCGGTGTCCCCTATATCTTAACCACGACGCAGGTTGCGAACGCAATATATGGTGCTATCGGTGTGCACCCTGCTCAGGATGGGAACTGTGAGTCTTTCATTGCCGAGATATTGCACAAAGTTGATAATTTTCCATAGATTATGTTCCTTGCCATACCCCCCTCAACCTGTCCGTCACCCTCGATAATCGACCTCCTTTCTCCATTCACCCTCTCGATCTCACTGCTGAACCGCCTCAAGATAATAATGCAGATTTCTGTATTGGAATGATCCAGGCTGCAGACTCTCAACTCACAGACCCCACATCTGATGTCGGAGATATGATCCTTGGTATCCCATTTATGCGCAACGTCTATACCGTTATGGCTTATACCGTACCCACCGACGATGGTGCGTTTCCACCTATCAGCGATTCCAAAGTCAATATCCTCGTGCAGCCGCGCCTTGGCTTAATGAGCTTGACAAATTCCACAATGGCTCTCGACGAATTCAACACCGTTCGCGTTCTTAATCAACCCCTTTCTGATGGCCCAGTTGACGCTGACAGCGCCTCGCAAAGTGGAGGGAAGAAACTCTCAACAGGAATTATCGTCCTCATAGCTCTTCTCGGTTTCTTCGCCTTTTGTTGTGTCATGTTCATCGTTCGGTCCCTGGTGTACAGGAGGCAATTCTATCGGCGACAGGAGAAAGGCCGTCAGACGGATTATAAAGACGAACTGGCGTATCAGCTGACACACCGTACATCGGGGAGCATACCAAGCGAGGATACTCTGAGAACAATGCGGTACGAGGAGTATTTGAAGAAGAACCCAAGTCGCTCTTCTTCCAAAAAGGGTGCCTTGGATCCATCATTTGTGCCTGATGAGTTTGGCGCTCGTTCACGACTTGATGGCGATACACTCGTTGCTGTAACCAGTGTACCATCCTCCTCACCAGTAGCACCAACTACAGATGACCAAGAGCTGAATAGACATTCAAAATCATTGGAACGGTACCATCGAAGGACGCCCAGCGAAGTGCGATCACTCGAAGAGAAGACAAGAAGTGATGCGACACCTTTGTTATCAGAAGACTCCCACTCTCATCCAGAGTGTAACTGTACTAACGATTCACGATGAATATTCATTTCTGATGCTTCATTTATACGGTCTGACAATTCCGGGATTTATTTGAACAATCGCCTTTTGCTTTCTACTTCGGGTTGTTGTTTTGGATCTTTTAATGTCGTTGTATATGCTAATGTTTTAGGACAACAACTCTGTAAAATCACATCGATGACCAACATCCTGCTTTACCTCGTAACCGATCTACCCATTGTTTGTGAAGGTCATCTACTGTCAATTTCCTCGTACTTCGCGCTAGCAACGAAAACTTCGTTGCATGACCCTCCTTTTTGACTCGCTCTTCAAGTTTCTCCAGGTTCTGCATCATGTTCTCATCCTTGAGACGAACATTCCGGCTAGGATTCGTGAATGACGATTCAGGTCCACATTCAATTGAAAGATGCTCCAATCTGGGTGGCAATTTGGCAGGGAACATGTGATTTTCTTCGTCTGTTGATGAGGATGCAAATGCCTGCTCTAATTCTTGTGAAAATGAGACGGCCAGAGTCAAACCTGATACTCGTAGGTATGTTAGGTTGGGCATGACGGATTCCAATCCTCCGAGGCTCAGCAGTCCATAGGGGTTACGATTTCCAGATAGATGAAGACGCTCAAGTGAAGGGAAGCATGATGGTGTCGAAGGAAAAGGATAGTGTCCGAATATAGTGAGCTCATGTAAACGGGGAAAACAGGCACGGAAAATGCGAGCGATCAAAGAGGCACTCGTGAGTGAGGATGTTGTGATGAGTGCAAGAGTCTCTAACGTTGGTGCGGCAAGTGTCAAAATGTCCATAAAATTGACAAGTGCTTGCGGGTCGCAACCATCGTCAGAAATAAAGAGATACTGAATTCTACGAAGATGCAAGGGAGTTGTTTGGAGTCTTTCAGATAGGGATTGGATCTGGGATGTTTTCGTGACGCAGATGGACAGATACCGAAAAGGAAGACTAATATGAAAAAAGTATCGAGACAGGAGAGAGAGTGATCGTGCTGTATAGCCGTTGTCTGTACAGGCTAAACTGCAGATATGAGAATGCAGCTCTGCTGGAAGGATGTCCATGATTGCCTTAGTAGTCAAAGGCTTGCACAGCGTATATATCAATTTTATGGTACAATGAGCAACATCCAGGTGTCGATGGCGCAATTATGGGCTGAAGAACACGTGACATGTCAATCACAGAATATTTTTGATGAACTGATACATGCTCTCCATTTCTTCTTGATCGTTGTTGTCAAACCCATGATTGAGACCATCCAGCTCATGGTATTCGATGTTGGAGCCAATACTCTTGTACGCTGCTACGACGTCAAGTGATTGTTTGTGGGGCACTTTGGTGTCATTATTCCCTGTGATGATATATGTTGGAGGCAGCGCAGAGGCTCTTCCAGCGCGGACGTTTTGGGAGATACTGTATGCTATCGGTTCGATGTTTGTCCCTTCAAGGAGCAGTTGTTTCAACAATGCTCTATTGCATATTAGCAGACTCTCTTGGATTTCGTATTTATGGCACCTACTCTTGTACCATGTAATGGTAGAACATGCTTCGCTTTCCAGTTGCTTCGGACCAACTTGTCTTCTCAGAGTCAGGGTCCATGAATGTTTCCATCTCCTGATCTTCAATAATTCGGTCCATGTAGACCACTGGTCTTTGTTTTGTCGACCAGAACGGATCAAGGAGATCTGTTATCGGATAAATCGCAGCGATCCCTGTGATCCCTTCAGGTGGTTCAATGCCACTCGCTCTGTATCCAATTCCAGTCCCTGCCAATAAAGAAAGCCACCCTCCTGCTGAACTTCCACTGACAACGAGGCGCGATGTATCGACTCTGCTATCAGTGGCTTGAGCAAACTTGTCTGTGTGAAGAAAATCGATGGCAGCTTTGCAGTCTGCTAAGATTGCAGGAAGTCTTGTTTGCGGAGCGAGGCGATAGTCTACAGAGACTATACAGAGGTTGTGCTTGGCTGGTGCGCGGCGAGTGTGGGGCGCAACAGCTGAAGTAGGAATCAGCCTTGAAGGGAACAACTATTTGTAATACTCGACCTTTGCGTGTTCCCTGTCCATGAAAAAATCGATCAAATTGAGTCAAAATTTTAGGCGGCTTTCATACCTGTAGAAGACCTCCACCTTTGCAATATTAGTAATTGTTGACAAGAGTCAATTTTTGCATACCATGCCACCATAACAACACGGGAACAGGCTTTTCTTTGGTAGCAGTCTCTGGGATGTACACATCCATTGTGATTGCGACCCCATCTACCTCGATGTAGACAATCTCAATCGGTTTGGGTACTGGGTGCGACATCAAGGTAGGATTTGTCATGGTGGGTGCACTTTGTGAACATAAATACTGTCACTCTTGGTCATCTGAGAATAATGTTTGGGAGGCGAAGCGGCAGATGGGACCCATGATCTTTGTGAACATAAATACTGTCACCCTGTGGCCATCCATCCCAGAAAGATGTTTGGGAAGCGAAACAGGAGATGGGGCCCATGATCTTTGTTCACATGTCAGTTTGTGTTCATGATCTAGAATGAGGTTCTGGCATGTCCATTTTACTGATGCTGAGATTATCTGACTGCTCATATTGTATTTTTTTTGAATCAGACCTGCTACCATCATGCCAAGTAGATACATGATTCTGTAATAGCAGGGCCCACCAGGGGTGGGGCATACCCCCAGGGTAAGGGTAAGGGTAAGGGTAGCAAAAGTTTACCCTTGGTTCTACCCTTGAAGGTAAAGTATATTCTTATATTTAGGATAAAATAATTGTACTTTGCTCTTAGAAGAAGATATACTCTTAACAATAAAGTATACACTTGAAATAACACTGTAAGTCTACTAGAAATAAGTATAAAGCTTGCAAAGTAAAGTATACCCTAGAGGTAAGGGTAAGGGTAGTCACTGACTTACCCTAGGATCACCCTTAGTAGGCCCTATGTAACAGGCAAAGGGTGCATGATCACAGCCCCTATGAAGTACAAACTAAGAGAAGCAATGGATCTGGAATGAAAAATGTTCTTGAACTCTGTTCTGTAAAGGAACCCTACCAACACTGCCTCTGAGACTGACCTGCCAGAGTAGCTCTGCAACAAATTAAATATTACATAGTAATATTTAATTACCTTTAGCTCACTTCTGAAACTCCTGACCCTGACAACTAGGACTGTAAAGACAGGGTCATGCTATTATGCCAGATATCCTTTTTAGGTGATATAAGTGATATTTTTCACAATTACTATACTATAAGTCCACTCAAGAGCTGAGTTTGACTCCCCACAGATAACCACTAAAAGCCCAGTTGTGGTATCACAAATGGCCACTTACTGATTTGTGAGTTGATGATTTAATAATCAAAAGGCTCAAAAAAGCAAAGTTTAGACAGTAGCAAAAGATGTTGTTAAGTCTGAGGTTTATCCTCAGATATAC
>Ga0153947_1000403_pt1 | contig 21223 bp, 31 predicted proteins | sample TSNJ031MetaG_FD_104697 | JGI IMG/M metagenome (GOLD analysis project Ga0153947, IMG submission 104697) | Attine ant fungus gardens microbial communities from New Jersey, USA - TSNJ031 MetaG | ecosystem: Host-associated > Fungi > Mycelium > Unclassified | place: USA: New Jersey, Wharton State... | reverse complement strand
GGAAAATATAGCCTTCTTCGTGTAGTTGCGTCATTCCCGGCACAAACGAGAATGAAGCGCTTCAAAGGAGAAAGAGACCCGGACCAAGAAGGACACCCTGTAGCCTCCCTCAACATGGACCTTGTCAAGAGAGTGACTCGAAATCTCTCACCTCAAGCTCTTCTGGAAGGGCCTGGATTTCAAACTCTCTCACCTTCAAAGGGGGACAAGCGAAAACGAAAAACAAAAGAAGAGTCTGTCCTCCGACGGAAAAAACTCAAGATATAACTTATCTATCAGATATCGTTTTCTTGTCTGTGTGATCATGTATTTTATAGCATCTGTTCAGCATAGTGCCAAAATGAATTATCTAAATTCTCTCAGGTATAGGATACTTTTGGAATGCACGTGCTGAAAACAAACGTTCATGCGAGTTCTAGCGCCGAGCGATGTTAAATACATCGGCATGCTTCTCTCTTCTCACCTAGGTACTTCTTGGTTTGCACCTGCTGCTGGACCTTTGCTGTAGGACTGCATCCTCACAAGAATGGTAGTGAACAAACTATTTTCTTTGGTATTTGGGGCGTTTGAAATTATAGCGTCACCTTTGACTCCAACTGGTGTGTGCATATAATCAAGATATTAGACATTTTTGAATGTAAATTAGTTCATGTAGTACCGTCGTTGCAGGCCTGCCAGTTTCGTTTGAATCCATATCCAAACAAGCCACGTATCGTCTTCCGCGAGGATGGAACCTTGAAAATTACTGTCTTCTCTGACTTGCACTATGGAGAGAACCCATGGGATTGGTGGGGTCCTGTTCAGGATTCAAACAGTACTAGGTTGATGAAGCGCGCTTTGAAAGACGAGAGGCCTGACTATGTGTTCGCGATCTGCTCATCAGATTTGTTCCAGTCTTACTGACATGAAATTCCTAGGGTCATAAACGGAGACCTCATTACCGGCGAAAGTGATTGTACCTCCTGAGCAAGTCAATGCTTGGCTTAATTGAAGTGCTAGATACCTTCAAGGAAAATGCAACAACACTGATTGATGAAATCGTTGCCCCGCTCAACGCAGCCAAAGTCCCTTTCTCGTCGTCCCATGGAGTACGTGAACTCCATTTGTTTGAAATTCTATGGGCTCAGGCTCGCCACAGAATCACGATAATCAAGTAAACATTACTCACGCAGAGGAAATTACTCGTGAGCAGAAGGTCGCACCTCTCAGTTACACGCGTTCCGCTCCTCCTGGTGTCGGTGGTGAAGAAGGCCCAGGAAACTATTGGGTCCCTGTTCGTAACATTGTATTCTCAAGATATCATGTTTCAGTAATCTAATCAACGATTGACCTTGCAGATATACAGGAATTCAAAAGGTAATGCAAGACTTAGGAACTTATGTTCAATGTTCATATTGCAACAGATTGTGACCCCTTTCTCATCCTCTGGTTCTTTGATTCAAGAGGTGAAGTAACTCACGTATATCTATACAAGCATGCGAGGTCTGATTATCAATATAGGTGGCGTTTCTCCACAAGGAGTCCAGAACAAGGACTGGGTTGATGCATCTGTCGTTGGATGGATAGAATCCGAGACGAAATCAATGGAAGAGGCATGGGGCCCCGCGACCAGACGTTCCGCCCTTGCCTTTGTCCATATACCTCCGTCAGTGTTTACGTTCTTTGTGTGGAAAAAATTCCTAGCTCCTTACATTGGACTATGAAGGCACTATATCACAGCTGTGCAAAAAACTATCACTCCCCAAAAAAATCCAGGTCTGAATGGTATGTTCGCCTTTCTTTTCGTGATTTTTTTTGTATAGAAGAAATACCATTAAACTCAAATTGCATAGCCGACTCACTAAGTGGTTCCGGTTCCATCCAAGCCACAGTCAACTCTGTGGATGTAGGAAAGGATGCTCCTTTCTGGAATGCAGTGAAACAGAACTTGCAGAATCTCGTCGCTGTGGTCTCCGGTCACGATCATGGAAATGAATGGTGTGCCCGTGAGCCAACGAAAGACATCATTTTTTGTTTCAACAAACATTCAGGGTAGGTTCATGTTCATTCATCCCTTCGGATTCAAAAATGTTCGTGTTGAAAAACAGTCTCACAGCTATGGGGGATATGGTCAACCGTCATGGGGTTATGGTGTTCGCAATTTTGTTTTCCACGCATCCGATATTAGGGACAATGAGAGTCAACTCGCACAAGTTGAAAGCTGGATTCGCTTGGAGGAAGGCGATACCCGGGCACATGTTTGGCTTGATAATACTTTAGTGTAGTCGATGTACGTATCCTTCGGCATCCGGACCTGAGTCATCCTAAAACCTTAACTTAAGAGTGTTCATTAATGATCGGATTTGAGCTCCTCGAGCGACCCTGAGTACCCTGAATTAGCTTAATCAAGCACAAGAAAATCACTTATCCGCAAACCTACGTTCAGATGTTCAAATACTTAATCGGCATATAATATCATCATATTCAAAATTTATCGAACACAGATCAAATTGGATTTCATGACATACAGAGAGGATATCGGGACAGGAAACGGGTGTTAAAAATGGGAAACGAGGATCATCCTGTAGAGGAACATGACTAGTGGATAGAAAGAGGTAATGATAGTATATAATCCATATCAGATCTGAGCCACTAGCTTTTTCCTTCTCGCAGTCAGTCATAAACATGTACTGTCCAGCCATATTGTCATAGAAAAACTGAAGGATGACTCGAATGATAAAACATTGACTGAGTGGGAGAACTCCGAGATCTCGGGTGGAAACACATCGCATTCTGACAACTCATTGCATGAAGCTGGAATGAGTGAACGGAGCCGGGGAAGTCTCTACCCAGTCGCCGAACTCCAGACAGACGCTCGCACACCAGAATGAAGCGCGGGCAAACGACATAGACCCAGTTGGCCGAGGGGACAACAGTGAATCTGTTACTGTGATGCTATCAGATTGATTTGATCGATTCAACTTGATTGAAACTCACTTTTCTAGACCAGATATCATAGAACTCATGGATCCAACTTCTCGCCACGCGCAAGAACGCGGACAACACGGCGAGGCTGAGAGACCGCTTCCATCATAGCCATCACTGCCGGTGGACGTTCAACTAGGCAAGCCTTGGGTGGTTGGGGATGATCAGCGTTTGACGCACGCCTGCCTTTCGATCCATGGTGAGAATGATGAACTCGCTTCGGACGTTCATCTTCATCATTGCCGATAGCAGCACCGCGTCCAGGAAGAGTCGGCTCAACAGACAATATATTGATGCCAGCCTTTTCCGCCCATTTCGCAACTAAGACACCAGAGGACCTCACTTCAAACCTATTGGTATGAGGGATAGATGGGGCAGGAAGAGGAACAGGAGTCATAGAATTATCGTTTGAGTCTGATAGCCGGAGAGTGTGGTTTGAAGGGGAAAGATGATAGGAACCCGAAAGCACGGCAAGCACAACCCTGGGCTTTTTATCCATATTTTCTCCTTCCGCACTCCCAGCCGAGCGACCATTTCCAGCCGAACGCATAGTGGCGTCTGCATTATCGACCTCCCAGCGAGCACAGCATATCGTACGACGCACCCACTCAGGAGAGTGCGGGGCCCTCGAATCAACTTCGTCGTCGCTGGATACATCTTTCATGGATATTTGATCCCAAAGTACAAATGCCTCATCGTTCTGCACACGGACACGAGGGTTGGTTCCAACCTGTGCTTCAAGAACACGGGAAGCTGCACGAGCACGCTGAGCCAGAGGGCTTGTACCCTTCTTGAGCAAATCGAGCGTATTCAAAGCTGTGAGCCGTGTTAGTAGCAGTCCAAAAATATATGAACACCAAGAATACCTTCAAGGGGAACAATAATGATCTCCTTTCGACCATCTCTGCTCCACTTCTTGAGCTGATAAAGCGCATGAACGAGGACACTAGCATCTACGATGACGATATCTGCATCATTGTCTCCAGAATCTCCTCTTTGTCTAATGTGCTTTAAGGAAGAGTTTTCTGTAGCTGCAAACTTGCTGTTGAATGTCTCTCTCGGTGCTGACTTCTCTTGGACGACAAAGGTAGTCGTATCGCTCCCGTTTTTCCTATGGACAATCTTTATACCAGGGGCCATCGGCGTGCGCTTGTGATATTGGTTATTATCCTGGGTCGTAGATATATTTTTGCGGTCTCTCCAATTGCCAGACGATGGACTGTTTGCAGATACAGATTTTTCGAGCTGTTCGACTTGATGGTTCAGGAACGCTGCTCCGAGGGCTCTGGACATAGCCATCTTGTTCGGAGTTGCACTCGACATCTAGAGCAAGGGGTTGTTAGAACTATAGATGTTTTATTAGAAAGTAGACTAGCCTTTCTGTCCGCAACAGTGCTCATGGTGGTAGTTGCTAACCAAGTGAGCCCCTTTGCATAGCCCTGACCACATACAAATGCTGTACAGAGGCTTAGTCAGCCGCTCCACCGCTTTCTGCGCATCAACGTGGGACATCCATCAAGACTGTTTGTGGAATTTAGTTGTACCCATTGCCCGTTGGCTTCGCGAGTTCATCGAGGACAAATAGTTCACCCTCATGCGATTAGTTTAGTTCTTGTTCTCTTTACAAAAGCCCCTGAACTGAGATTTTACAAAGGGGCACACAGTCTAAGAATAGACCGCTTACGCTTGAATCACTAGGGGTAGTTTGAGCCGCTTCTGGCACTTCAGCTGAACCAATATGCCAATACAACAAATCACACGCCCTGGTTATCAACTCGTTGCTGTTTCAGACTGCCAAAAGTGCAGATGGCTTTATCACATTATTGGATGTCGATCAATGATTTGAACAAAGCCGAATAGCGATTTACGCCAACCCCCAGGTAGATCCTATGAGGATCTTTTATTGCCAAGCTGCAAACTATGAGCGTAGAACAAGCAAGGTATCCCCTGGTTTTACCAACCCTCCAACTTTGATTCCGATACCAAAGTCATGTACTATCTTGCCAACATGCTCGGAACTCTGAGGTTTCACTGCCATCTCCGATTTCATTGATACAAGGATAAGTAGCGTTTGCTCCATAGAAGCAATTGTTTCATCCACCACACAACAAATCTTTCCGACTGATGCGTAAAGTGTCGCAGTAATGGTCGTAAGTTTCGCGTTTTCCTCTGATAAACAAAGGTTGGATGAGTGTAAGCTCCGTAGATGCAGCCATCTACTTGCTTTCAGAGCTGGAGCCTTGCATCTCAATTTTCCTGCGTAAAACACTGCGCTCTTCCCACTCCGACAGCAATACACGTTCTCTGCCACGTCTTGTCAATATTCTGACTGTCTCAGTCGGGTGGTCCCTGGGTTTACCTTGCAGCTTGCTCTGCTCTTGCTACGCTTTGGCATTGACGAAAAGCTACGATTTCATTCTCAATGGCAGAAATTGAAGCAGCATAATCTTGCATGGACAGAGTCCTTGATTCTATCTTCGAATAGTTCAGTTAGTGCTTTCCCATACACTTCGATCGCACTAACTTTAAAGTCATAACGACCCTGATTGAAGGCCCTTTCCAGCTACACCGGTAGGATCAATAATTACAAGCATTTCCAGTTTGGGTAGGACCAACCTTCCCATATGTCTGCGCGTCTACAGGCTCAAACCGCAACTACAAGAGAAAATTGGCCTTCATTTATGTGACTTTGAGGAATGCAGACCTGATCAAACGGCTCGAGCAGCCAGGGTTTATTGGGTGAGAAATCTTTACCCTTACCCCAAGTCTGCCATGCTGGAAGCGTACGGCCAAAGAGTTGATAGCCCCCCGGTGATTCGATAGGATAGATGGCCGCTACTGGACCAGCTATTCCTATAGCACCCTAAAAAGAACGTACTCAATTACATCAGATCCCAACACATAGATCATTCTGGCTCACCCGAGGAGTAAAAGTACGTGAAGGATTCAGCTTTTGGCCGAGCAACCTACATCGAGGATCCATCTTAGATATAACTATCAGAAGAAGCTCACAAGTCTAAGCACATCACATTGACAGCTTACTGGCACAAGGAATGGACATCCTAGGTAGAAGCCTACCCCGAGAACAATCTAGATTGTAAATCAGATATGGAAAGAAATAATCGAAAAACATATGCCTTGCCCAGTCAGTCGATAAGAACTTCTCGAACATCTCGCCTGCATTCGACAGTCCATTATTCCTTACAAGATACTCTACATTACTTGGAAGATATACCGCGGTGTCTCGGATGAATTGCATATATCGATCGGTTGCATCTTGACTCCAAGGATCATCGAGAACGATAGGAAAGGTAATTCTTCGCCCAGGAAATGTCATGTGTGAAAGGTCTTCCGGAATAAATTCATTTATGTGGAGCAACACACGAACTAGATCAGACTGTGTGATGAGATTAGGCTCATAGTGGACCTAGTGATATCGTCTGTAATTGAATTACCATACCAGAAATACAGAAAGCTGACCAGAAGGGATCGTACACACGGACTGGTCCGCTTTAGGCCCACGATATTTCTGGAGGTTAGCCGCTCAAGAAAAACTTGAACCCTGGCCCGTACAATGAAGTCTAGCTGCATGTCGCCAAATTCTGCCAGAATACCCGTGTCCCCCGCCTTTTGCAGGAGTTAGAATGGTCGGTAAATCAAGTCCGAGTTTTGTTGACGTTGCTGTTGGGCTTACTTGTCTTAGCACAAAGGACTTTTTCCCATCTGATACCTTCTCTCCCAGCAGCGATGAGTAGGCTCTATCTTTTAATACATCAACGAACAGTGATGCTTGATGGTCAACTCTCTGTCCTGATGCGATTTTCTCGATGTTTGCCAAAAATAGTTCGTTCTGAATATTGATCTCGATCGCAATACTATAAGAGATGCGTCGGAATTGTACTGTACAACCTGGGTTTAATTGTCCTAGCTTCCACCTTTGGGAAAAAATATATGACGAACTCATACAGATGTGAAATAGCGACTTACAGTTCTCCCGTTACCACGGTGCATAGGCAAACATACCCTCCCATATCCGGTCCTTCATTTGTCAAGAGGACAGGGGTATCCCCATTGATGTTGACGGATCCGATGGTGTACCCATTGTCAAGAATGTTGCTAGGATGGGCGCCACCCTCCCCACCGTCAAGCCGAGACCATTGGATCTTTTCGGAAGCCTCGAGGCGAATTCCCATTCTGCTACTCGATGGACTGACTAGCCAACGCGTCGAATAGAATTTCGCAATTCCCTCCTTCGTGACAAACTCTTCGTCATCGTGGGGACCAGGAAGAACATATATAATCCAATCTCTTGGATAAGCAGGTAATATCTCAGGGGGTAGTTGTCGTTGAAGTTCATGGAAGGGCGCTAGGCGATTCTTCTGCAGCTCAAGGAAATCATCTGTCATGATCGGACGACCCTAGAGCGCTGTTGTCAAGATACTCGATGGACATTTCAGGTATACGGCACACCTGGTATCCACCAACACCCACAGAAGTTGATTTGGATTCGAGATATCGAGGTATCTTCGGGAACCCTCCTCCCACCAACAAATAAACTCTCAGCCCTCCATCATTTCCTCCTGAACTTGCAGTTATTTGCAGCGTCGTCTCAGGAGGAACATGCAGTCGAGACCACATGTTTACTTTGACCTCATTCAGCGAGACTGTGACTTCCCGACCAGTGACTGCTATATCTGCAGATGATAAAAAACGAAAACATGCTGGTAATCCTGGGACAACGATAATCTCTAATCCTTCTGTTTCGCTCTGGTTCCCGACAAGTAAGTTCCCAATTGAAAATGCAATGGAATCCATCGGGCCACTTCGAGGTATCCCTTTGCCAATCAAACGCCCGGGCAGATCCTGTATAGACATCTCCAAGCCTACTGATACCACTTTTATGGCGCTTAGAAAATTCGTAAGTCAAGCCTCAGTACATAACAGCAATTTTGACGTACCATGGGATGTAGTGGAAATCATCTAGGAAGGTAGTCGTAGTTTGGCCAGAAAAAAATTCGGGACTTGATACTACCGCTGCGAGATATTCTATGTTATTGGGAGGCCCATATACTTGACATTCCTGGAGGGATACGAGGAGCCGAGACATTGCTTCCTTGCGTGTGCTCCCATATACAATGAGTTTGGCGAGTAAAGGATCGAAGTGAGATGCTATTTGCGTTCCAGTTGATACCTGTGCTAAATTTAGCCTTCAGAGTTGTTTCGAAATCTGCTCACCCAGGTGTCAATCCTCAGCCATTCGTGCTTGCTCTCTAATTGAACACTTTGTAAAATACCAGGACAAGGCGTAAATCCATCCGCGGGGTTTTCGGCGTACACACGACCTTCGATTACATGCCCTCGACCAGAGGCTTTGGCATTCTGTTTCTGTTGATCGTATATGCCCTGATCGAACTGAATGGGCGATCGTTTCATGTCTCGTTTTGCGATACCATGTATGATCATCATCTCAACAAGATCGAGGTCTGAATGAATCATTTCAGTGACTGGATGTTCAACCTGAATGCGCGTGTTCATTTCCAGAAAATAAAAGACTCCAGTCAAATCATCGACAAGAAACTCCACAGTCCCTATACATTATTGGGTCAGAGTCATATATTGACATACCAAGATATATATCAGGTCTACCTGCATATTCATATCGAATGGAACGGCATAGCGTGACAGCGGCGGCACACATCTTCTCTCGGAGCTCTGATTCAAGAGCGTTAATGACAGAAGCAAGGCATGTGGTAGACCCTACCCTGACGATCCTCAAGAAAAGGGCTAGGAGATTCCTCGATAATCTTCTGATGTCTTCTTTGAAGGCTGCATTCCCTCTCTCCCAGATGTATCACTTTGCCTTCACCATCACCGTATACCTGTGCTAATAAACAACCTCCGGCCATCAAGAAACCAATGCCGATTACATGCCTGAATTTCAATGTGCCTTGCGCGGGGAAAATACCTTTCTAGGAAAATCCCAGCATTCCCAAATAGCCCCTACCAGTGTTTATCCATTCAGACGAAAGAATTAAGACTAACGGAACCATACCTCCGCCCTACTGCTCGCACTCTCAAATGCAATCATGACATCTTCTGGTCGCTTACAGACAACCATACCAAGGCCTCCACCACCAGCGCTTGGCTTGAATAACAAAGGAAATCCAAGTTTCTGCGCCACCTCTTCTGCTTCCTCGGTACTCGTTACCAAACCTTCCGAACCAGGTACTACACGCAGTGCAGGGTCTCCGCTGAAGCTAGCAATATCTGGGACAATTTTGCGTGCTTCATGTTTTAACCCCATAGTACGAATGATCCTTGGACTTGGACCTAACCATGTTACTCCTGCCGCAATGACCGCCTCCGCGAATTCAGCATTTTCTGAAAGGAAACCATATCCAGGATGTAAAAGCGTGACACGATAGTCCATGCAAATTTGAATGAAAGGATCAAAGGAGAGGTACGCTGCACTTTCAATATCGGTTGGTTGGGATCCAGAAAAAGAGTTCGTCATTGGAGGCAGCAGGGGCACAGAAACATCCGCCATTTCAACATGCGGACAAGTCGCATCATCTGGCGTATACACACTGATAGTACGGAGACCCATTCGCTTTGCTGTGCGCAAAATCCTCACGGCAATCTCACCGCGATTGGCAACCAGGAGAGTATGCCCATTGTAGTTTTTGCCTGCCATCACTTCCATACGGTGGAAAGGTTCTGTTCAGGTTTGTTGATACTAGGAGTTTAAGCGACGGGAGATTAGAAGAAGCTTTTTGAGATTTTCTTTCCTTATGAATCTTGATGATGGACCGATCATTGACCCAAGTCTCGTGATGCATGGAACTTCAGATTTATGAGATTCTCATCATCTCCAGTTAAACCAGCACTGGTTAAAAGGTAAGATTATGCTCATCCACAAGCTTCCTAACCAGCTTAGCAATATCTACAGCACCCTCGAGTGCAAATTTAGCACCAATATAAACAATTTGAACATGTATACTCACTGGTGTATCAGAATGAACACAAATAGTGACCTCGTCTGCCTCAGTTTCCAGGGGCAGATATTGACCGGCAATTTCAGTCGTGATGAGGCTTTCTCTCAACAATCGCTTGACCTGGTCCAATCACAGTCAACACAAAGGTGAAATGACTCAACCGAGTATCCTTACTCGATCTATGATTTGATCATGGGAGACCGGGTCATGCGTCCTGGCAGAAAAATCAGCTCAAGATATGAAATAAAATTCACAGGCTTCCACACACACTTGGTGATCACAAGTTTGCCATTGTTGTCATAATCAAGGTCTGCGAACCATTCTGTGAAATCCTTCATAAATGTCTGAGCCATGTCAGCAACCATAGTTCACACACCTGGTATGAATCTGACCCCTTCTTCTTTTGCAGCGACCTCATGCATCGTTCCCGCCAAGCCAACGAATGCCACACCAACCGTTGGCATCGCACTGGTTGAAGAAAAGATTTTGCAAACTCTCACACCTGCCCTCGCCAGCTCCAGATCCCTGGCCATCTGACCATAAACAGCTCCATGCGGCTTGATGTGATGTAATTCCATCCCATGAACCTTGAGAAAGCCAACAAGGGCTCCGGTCTGATAAGTAAAACAGTTAAACAATTCATCCTATACATCAAAAAAGCTTGAAGTCAGTGGCTACGACAAGAGCTCAATGCAACCACACCGGAGATATCTTCATCTCCCTTCTACCAAAGCCCTGCCTATCGGGAAGTGAAGGATGTGCGCCGACACGGACTCCATTGGCTTTGGCAAAGGCAACCGTGTGATTCATGATATCAAAGTCTCTGGGAAATGCATAGTAGAAGACAATAATCACACTCAAGCCAAGTTGGAAACGCACGATGCATGAAAACCGCATGCAATATTCGCAAGATGTATCGTCTTCATCAACGCCTCATCATCGGCCTATCATCACTCGTCAGTTGAGGCACAATATGAACTGTTCTCGAGCTGGGCACTAGGTGCGTACAATACGATAGAGGCTGTATCCCTGCCACACATAATTAAATGGACTCACTTTCGACGGGAGAAAGGGCTTACCTCGCCCATGTCGCAGTTCACGTTTGCCTTCAACGGTCTTCCCATCCTGGAGGAGATTATGGGGTTTCGAAGGATAGAAATATGATTCACGAATCATTGATGATTTAAGTTTATAATTAGCCTGAGCAACCACACATCAAGTATGCACAATAAAACAAGGCGTTAGAATCGGTTTACAATGTGTTGTCCATACAATGTCCGAAATAGCTTATATCACTTTCGAGTCATCGTTAGCTTTAGAGGGGAGAATAGCAATCGCATCACCCACCGACCAAATTAACAGATAGCCATCAATTTATCAGCAATTAAAGCAGAAGCTCTTCACCAGCAAACCATATTAACCCTCCATATAAGAGCCACATCCAATGATTGTCGCCCATTTTCATTCCATTGAGTCGTACACTAGTTCCAGCATTCGCACCTCTTGCTCCATCAGCTACCCAATCTCTCCATGCAGAATGAAGCTGAAGTACAAATGCTTGGGCCTCAGGTGACCGAGATCCTTGTTGGCCGTAAGACTCAGGGTTTACAACTGGAGTAAGCCACCCTTCCGGCGTGATGTGACTGTAATTATCAAATATTGACGAAGCGTTAGACACGGAGGTATTTGAAGAAGGTGCATTCCCAGAGGGAGAGAACAGTGTCCTTCTTATCCGCTCCGCAGCAGGAACGTGAGTAAATTGGTCCAGCATGACGGCCCCTCTGAAAACTGTAGATGCTAGCAAGGCCGATCCAGAGGCATCATAAAAATTCCCGGCGGAGTCTGGGGATACATCGGGATAGTTCGTGAAAATGTTTACCGAGTCGTTCTATTGAAACACAAACAAGAGTGGTTACACCCCACGCAAACAGCACATGAAAATATCCCACTTACAAGTACAGCAAACATGCCATCATGAATCTCCCTCACCCAGTTACCCAGATCTTTCTGTTGGTCTTTCAGTGTACTGGCATATTGCGAATTCCGGATTGTCGCAAGGACACGTAACATCCCAGCCGCGGCCCATCCATTACCTAGTTACAGCGACTTTTAGTTTCTGAAATCAGTCACGAAATGAGAAAAGCACATGCCGGTTGTCCAATGGCCTTCATCATTGGTCGGCCCGTACTGCTCAACGCCCAATAGCACATGCTTCCACCTATTATCAGCACTCGTGTCACACAGATACTTCCGATACAACGTGATCTGGTTGTAAGCTTCGAGCAACAGCGTTCGATTCTCCGTCATCACACCGTAGTATGCAAGGAAGGGAGGTACCATGTAGACAAAATCACTCCTGAGCATAAAACAGCTAGCATCAGCATTCAGAACCAATGATAGTGAGAGGAACAACGTACCAGAGCTGGATAATCGCAACGCGGTGAGAAATCGCCCCATCAGGCGTGCGCGGCGCGACATTCAACACAAAATCAAGCTGATCTCTGGCTGCACTCGCAAAATCCGTCCCATTCCCGTTGTCCTGTCCAGTCCAATTTGCTAGCAATACGCTCATACCAATTGACGCAGGATCACCAGCACTTCCATCATTAAGAATCAACGGCTCAACCCCTGTCGCATTGCCCCTCTTAGAGACGACATCCCGAGCAATGGCGAAGAAAGGTACGAGGGCGATCGTAAGATTATCAGGTGGCACAGATGGTGGCGGAATCGCATTACGTGAAAGGACGGAGTATAAAGTTACATTAACTTCGAGGATCGTCTGTGAACGGGTGCCCAATTCCCAACTGAGGCATAGAATTGATAAAAGAAGCGTTCATTAATGAAAATTAGCGCCAATGACGATCTTTCGTACCTTTTCTGAGCACCCTCGTCCAATCTTTGGCTAACAACTGCAACTTGCTCGTCGGTTAAATTCTGTGCAGTCACTGAGCGTCTGCAAAGAAGTGATGCCCAACTTAGGGCAAGCAACAGCCACCGGCCCGGCAGGTACCTCATCGACGTCTTGCAATCGGACTGGGGGTATTCAATGGAGGCACTGCTATACGAATACTGACACGTATAGGAGAAGGTGTTAGTGCGTTGTGAAAGATCCTGAGCGCGCAGTTTCGATAAAAATAAGCTGCGACATATGAAGAATGTGAAAAATTTGACCCGAATAGAAAATATATTATGGTAACATTTCAAGGTACATCCAGCATGATACCATGTAGGTTTAGACTCTCGACGCTTAACAGAACTCTTGACGCTTAGCAGTGCCAGGAGTATTTTATATTCACAAAGTTCATAGTTTATCAAGCGCTTTCACTACACATGAGTATCATTGATGGAGTGATGCCCGCTGATACCCGACGTGACATTTCAAGATCTGATCGGTGATGATTGTCCGGCAGCATGGCTTCTGAAGATACCTCACTTGATCTTGACTCGATATTTCCTGTACGTTCATTGGGGTCTCAAGCACGTATTCAAATACCTCTGTCTAGGAGCTGGAGCGTCCGCCTACCCCAGAACCTACTTTTTCGACTTACATTCGTGCGGTACCGACTGTAGAGCCGCGTGAGATCAAGATTAGACTCGTTGGGAATCACCCTCTATGGGCTCACCACTTGTCAGTGTAACATTACTGCTATAATCGTGTCTACTCATATTGATGCCATGGAGGTGGAACGCTTCTCGCTCCTTTGCCTCTTTCCTGGACAAGACAAAACTTTGTCGGGATCGCACGGTCCTTGAGCTTGGTGCAGGGGGTGCCCTACCAAGCATCATTGCTGTTCTCTCAGGTGCTACGAAGGTCGTTATCACCGACTATCCCGACTCGCCACTGATTGAGAATATCCATTATAACGTGACTAAAAATACTTCATCCCAAGACAAAATCTCTATAAAGGGATACATTTGGGGTCAGGACGCCAAGCCTCTTCAGAATTTTTTGCCACTTGGACAAGTCGGATTCGACATCATCATTCTTTCTGATTTGATTTTCAACCACTCACAACATGATGCTCTCCTCAACACCTGCGAGCAGTCTCTGTCCACTGATCCATCAGCATGTGTTCTCGTTTTCTATACTCATCATCGACCCCACCTTGCCCATCGCGATATGGAGTTCTTTGTAAAGGCACAAAATCGAAACTGGAAGGTAGATAAACTCCTCACAGAAACATTTCCTGTGAGCAACTTGTCTTACGGGCTGTGAAGCCTTTCTGATCTGATCAGCCTATGTTCCCTGAGGATTCCGGAGACGAGTCCGTACGCTCAACCGTGCACGGATGGAGGCTCACAAAATCATGACATTGACCACAAAACGAATGCTCATACAGACCATATTTGATTCGTATTCCCATTAGTGCATTTCCAAACCTGCATAACGTTGAAGTTTTCAGAATCTCCATTCGTCAAGTCCAAACAAAGTCCTTGATAACATCATGACACTGTCAGTATGTGCAGATATAATATAGCAAGGGAGCTCTCACCTTGATCTTTCAATGCTATCCTCTTGTCATCTGTGTAGTACCACGTCTGTGCAGGCAAGTTAGGATAACACGTCCAAATTTTCATTTTCGTCCCGTTAGTTGGAGCTAGAGAGTCCTTCAGATTCAAAGCACAACTAGTTACACGCATATACTCGCCTCGGCCCGCATCCAGGCAATAATTATGACCGGCGACCTTGATCTGCGTCGTACCAGGTTGGAGGACCCAATTCTGTGCTCCGGTCCCATTACAATCAAAACTACACGCATACATCCCTGCTCGTCAGAAGATACACAGCCCCCAATCAGTTCCAGGTGACTTACATGTCGACTGACGTCCCATCTGCATATCCACTACCACGAACATCCAGACATTTGGTCTCATCATAGCCCGGGTGAATCTGGAAATATCTTTTTCTATTCACACTGACGTTGTCATTATGCCTCCGAACATCAGAGGTGGCCGTGGGCACAGACGTGGGCACCGCCATCGCAGTGAGGAGAAAAGATGCAACCGATAAGACGAAACACAGATTACGAAACTGGCGGTATACCATAGAAGACATTATCAAAGAGCGTATCGCGTTTTGTATGTTGATAGGTATATGTGAATAGGGCGGGTGATGGAAAGAGAGACAAAGACGAAGAAAAGTATTTATACAAATCTCGAACGCAGATCACGTTCTTGAAAATCTTCTCATTTAGAATTGATATGTTCGTCGACTGCTCCATTTTTGGAAGTTTCCTTCCCATATCCGGTAGCAGATGAGGCACTAACAATGTCGATCGCCACTCAACTACCTTGAAATCAGTCTCTTAGTGAGTCTAATTGCTCGCAAGGTAAAGACAAGGTTCAAACTGTCTGCACACCCGGAGCTTTAAAGCACTCGACGCTCGAATACCAAGTTTCATTACCGTCAAAGAGGATGTGGAACGAATCATGAAAAGTACCCATACAGAAGAGCGACCAACGAGGAAATGAAACTCTCGATAAGGATAAGTGAGGCAGGGAATAGACAGGATATGGAGTAAAAAAAGAAAAACCATGTACCTATATATCAAAACAGAAAGAAAGAGAAAATCTCAGACATTTAAACCAACCAGAATTGCCATTGAAGCAATCACTCAGGGTCCAAACAACTCGGTGATAAACCCTAAATATCAAAAAACGGCTTTTCCCCACCCTGCGCCTGCTGCGTCCTTGCAAACGGATTGTGTGAAGCAACTCCTGTCCTCTGTGCCAGTACTTGTCTCCCAGCTTCCGTGTTGCCATACCTACAATATCAGAATATCACAAAAAATGAAATCAGCCATCCTCATTGTGGAAGAATAAACAAACAATCGAAAATCTGGAGCACGCACCGCATAGCACCAACGTTCCCGAATGTATCCTGTCCATCATCCCTATTCGCAAACAAATTGGCGAGATTTGCTTCATTCGCATTCAGTTCTTGCTTCGTCTTCACATTCAACTTTCCTCCTCCTACCCCACTTCCACCACCACCACCACCACCATTATCATTGCCGAATCCAGGGTGGGACGAAGGAGAGGGCGATGGTCCGCTAGTCAAATTCGCTAAATTCGAAGGCGAGTGAGTATCGTAAGTTCCTCCAAGGTTAAACGAAGGTGGTGATTGGTTCGTATTATGGATGGAAGGTTGAGGCGAAGTAGATGGTGCAAATGGATTGTTTGACCTAACAAATTGGATACTGTAAACCAATACGAGTTAGGGATACATGAAACGTACCCAAACCCAGTGGGCTGGACAGTCAAATGTGATTGTGCGAATAGATTATTCTGTTGTTGTTGAAATTGAAGCAATTGCTGTTGGCGCAACCATTCGTCCTGCTGTTGCTGTTGCTGCTGCTGGGCATATTGTTGTTGTTGAAGGAAAGCTTGTTGCTGGCGTAGATATTCAGCCTACACATCCACGATTGTCAGTGGATCATGCAATGAGCAACAAAAGGGTCCAATATAAGTAAATGCACAAGAAAGACTTGTCGAGTGGGTCGATTCAATAAGGAGTGCATGACCAACTATAAACAAAAGCAATATCACACACCTGAGCAGCCTCCTGTTCCATCTGTTGCTGATACGGATTAAACGACGTAAACTGCGGCTGTAGCGATGTGAATTGTTGTTGAACCGAGGTATACTGCGATTGTAATCCTGTTGCATACGGCGTAGGATCCAAAAATGGGAATGGGTTATTGCTGTGATTGTTCGACGGTGTTGGCCTGCACAAACCACCAACATTAGCTCATTTAAAACAGAGATAGTAAGAGAACGAAGCTCACAGTTGTTGGTGGTCATCGAACAACGCAGATGCATTTAAATCTGCCACCGCAGTTTTCCTCGATTCCTCCTCCTCTTGACTCAACCTGATCGCCTCTTCCAACTCTCTTTCCTCTGCAGCCTGCTGTTCTACCAAAAGCGACTTCTTGCTTTCCTCAATCGCTTTCCTCAACTCACCTTCTTCATCTCTTCTCCCTCTCACACTTCCACTGGTATTACCGCCATTCACCCGTCTCGACCGATTGTCATCTCTTCCCAGTTCACCGAAATCATCTGGGGGAGAGTTGGGATTAGCACCGCGAAGCATGCGATCTCGCATCGATGCTCTAGCTCTCCTTTCTTCGCGAAGTCGTGCCTCATCGATGAGAAGATTGGTTATATCTTTAGCCTTTTGTCGAACATTAGCACCTTGGTCTTTACCATCTTCATCTATGTACTGGAATTCTTTGAGAGTTTTGATAATGTAGAGGTTGTCCCTGAAATAGATGACGACGTTCTCCGAGCCTTGGTGAAGGCAATAATCAAGTACAGTAAGACTCTGGATATTTCACAGTAAATTTCGCGGATGATAGCCGTTTGAGGAAAGAAATGCACTTTGAAGACATGCCGCCAGTTCTTGCCCTTATCGTTCAACCTCTTATCCAGCATCTCCATAATCTCAATAAAATCAGTCCTAGAAGCACAAATTAATCCGAATACTCGACGAGACCACGCAGACACGCAACTGATTATAAGTCAACTGTGCAATCTCGTTCATCTGGGTCCCAGAAGGGCCCCAGGGATCATTGGAAGTGGCATCGCGGACTTTGGCCTGTGTATCTGAGTATCCCTTTGTATAGTTCTTGGTTATCCTCAGCGCTGCCTTGCCAAAGTGTTGCATGGCGTCCGTGTAATAGTGAGTTGGGTTGTCGGTTGGTGTGGCGGTGCACTCGACGTAATTTGGGCACGTGATATGCTATGAATTTATGGACAAGTAGTCACAGCAAGACTCTGCATTCTTCTTCAGGGTCCGCTGCTAGAGTAATATTGTACAATATGAGACTCAGCAGTCAACACTAGATTGACGACTGAGGTGGAAGGGAAATAAGGGCGGATATATAGATAGAGACGTTGAGACGTCGACTGGTACGGTACCACCAGTGTATGACCATAACGCAGCTGTGAAGTGATGGCAACAGGAGAGAATGGAGAATGATGATGGGTAATAGTCATGACTACGATAGGTAGCCCACTGCGCCAGTCCACTTCAACAATTCCAAGAGGCAGTATGGGTAGGGGTAGATCAGTGGCTATATTTACCTCGCCCTTGCTCATTCAGTGGACTTGAAGTATTAAGAGTATAATTTATCCTGAGAGCAAACTAAATTTAATTTATTTGAAGATTAAGACACATTTGAGATTGAGGGTACACTTTACCCTTGTTTCAAAGATAAGAGTAAACTAAAGCTACTCTGACCCCACCTTGACTTACCATCGTTCATTCTCAAACTATACAATCCAAATTTTCCACACCCAATATATTTGGCAAGTAGCTATTCAGTTCCCATGCCCTTGCCTCAGAGTTGTTTTCCTCTCCCAGCCTTTCTCTTCTTAACATGAGATTTTTGAGGCAATGACAACCGGCGAGAAAGAGCTTGACTCGATGAAGAAAAATTTTGAGATGATGGAGAAGACTTCTTCATCTATTCAAGGCGTCTATATCATAGAGTACTAGCATGTTTAACAGTACTAACCATCTTCATAGCTTGAAACGCATGCTGTCGGATAATAGCAACTCGGACAACATCCCAAGTTAGAGTGGCGGGAGTGGGGTGAGAGGAGAAAAGGGAATCACGAATATGATCCCAAGATTGCGGAATAGCAGATAGCAATGTCATCACACGAACAGCTGGCGGAACATTACAATTGTTCATCTCCAATTTCATGTAAAGCCCAGCAAGCTCCTCAATTTGGACAGTAGGATCATCATCCTCATTGATTCGAAAGTTGAGGGTGCGTTGAAAATCCGCAACAACGATAGCAAGAGGAGAAGTACCAACAGTCTCGCGGAGGTGTAGCCAAAGCGCCTCTGCTGTTGTCTTTCCATGCAACAGAAAGTAATCTGGTAGGGTAAAATTGAGGACAGCCATGGCATGGGCTTCCAATCTGGCACGACAAGCCTTTTCCTTCGCATCAGTGGTCGAAGGAAGTGATGATGCAGTCAGCATAGAGAGAGCGGACAATGAAGTCTCAGGCTCTGTGATCAAAGCGAGACAAGACTTAACCCTAATAGTCCAGACGATATAGACTGAAGGATCAGTCAGCTTTGGAAGTGATGGCAAAAGACATATCATTGTCGAAGGCAAAAAAAGATATACTGCAGAAAGAACATGGGTTAGTAACTGAGATAGAATATGCAGCAGGAGCGCATGTATTATTCCACCTTACAGGGCAGTAGGCAAAATACTCACATGCAGAAGCCTAGTAAACACAAACAGAGTGCACAAAAACAGTGGCGGAACAGTGATGCGAGCGTGACACATTTGTTACACGATGCCTAAAGCATATATGACAGGCATATAAGTAAATCTGGCTTTTGCAAGTAAGTTCATGACATATCTTTCGACAGATTCCGGAACAACCTTTTTTCAGATCTTCTGATACACGCTCTATTTATATAACAACACATCGATGACTACCCCTGATGTCGTGACTGCTTCTTTGACTTATCAGCTCCCTCCCCCTAGTGGAGAACACGCTTATTATACAACATATCCAGATCCTGTTACAGGAGACCGTCGCAGAAACATTGTCAAAACAACTTTCAAGTGTTCGGTACAGAATATTCGTGGGAGAGAACACACATACACTCTCGACAATGCCGGTTTCCAATATGCTCATCGGCCCACCAAATTTAAGGATTTCGTGGACGACAAGAAGATATCAGAGGAATATTATCCTGAGAGTGAGGCGATCATCAAGGAACTGACCGGGGCATCTCGTATCGTCTTCTTCGACCACAGTATGTTATCCTAATCCTTCTGATTCGTCACTTGTCTCAAGGATGCTAGCTCGGCGCCTCCGACGACCGGGGGAAGTCGATACACCAGACCATCGTCAGCCTGCGCCATTGGTTCATGTTGATCAAACAACAGCATCATCCATTGCTCGAGTACACCGACATCTTCCTCCCGCAGATGTTCCTGCGCTCCTCAGCCGCAGGTTCCAGATCATCAACTTGTGGCGACCCATTGGAAACCCAGCTCTCGACTGGCCCCTAGCACTCTGCGACTACAAGAGTGTTGATATAAAAGATACTTTCCCTGTAGCTATAATACATCGAGATTTTGAAGGCGAAACCATGGGCATCAAGTACAATCCAAATTATGAGTGGAAGTATCTGCATGGCATGACACCAGATGAAGTTGTCCTGATTAAATGGTGTGTTGCATCATTTCTCTGAAAAAGACAATTCGTGATTTAGTGTCTTAGCTTTGACTCGTTACAGGACGGAAGCGTTGCCCTGTTCACTCCACATACTGGATTCGAGGATCTGACGACTCCTGCAGATGCTCCGCCTCGTGAGTCAATAGAAGTGAGGGCATTGGTTTTCTATAACTAGATCCCTTGTTCTCTGCCTGTTTGTATCTGAGATGTAAAGAATACAGGAACTGTCGAGAGTTTTGTGATTTTGGAGTTAGAAGAGTAGAATGGCTGCTGCTGTAGATATGGGCCAGTTCTTCTTCTCCTCGGTATCTATTTCTGCAACTATTCCTTGAATTTATGAAAAAGATTACAGATCTGTTTCTATTATTAGCCAGCAGCCTTGTAATTCAATGCAATGACTTGTCAGCTGAGTGGATTGTCAACTCTCACGTCATACCTGGCTTCATCAGCAGAGAACTGCAGATTACTAACCACATTACACAACATAAAAAGGTGCCAATGGAATCATAGCAGCCCCAAGTCAACAGCCCCATGTCTGCTCCTGACGTCGTAACCGCTTCCTTCACTTATCAACTCCCTCCTCCTAATGGAGAGCGTGCTTTCCAAACGATAAACGCTGACCCGACTACGGGAGAACGTCACAGAAACACTGCTCGAGTGAGCTTTGACGCACCAGTGGAGAATATCCGTGGAAAGGAACACACATATACTCTCAACAATGCCGGCTTCCAATATGCTCGTCGGCCCACCAAATTTAAGGATTTCGTGGACGAAAAGAAGATATCGGAGGAATATTATCCTGAGAGTGAAGCAATCATCAAAGAACTGACCGGGGCATCTCGCGTCGTCTTCTTCGACAGTAGTATGTTATTTTGATCCTTCTGGTCCATCACTTGTCTCAAAAGAGTGCCTTCAATAGCTCGACGCCTTCGTAGACCAGGAGAAGTCGATGATTCTCCAGATCGTCGTCAGCCTGTGTCAATGGCTCACGTCGATCAGACAACAGCATCGTCCATAGCTCGAGTACACCGACATCTCCCTCCCGCAGATGT
>Ga0153947_1000399_pt1 | contig 21377 bp, 23 predicted proteins | sample TSNJ031MetaG_FD_104697 | JGI IMG/M metagenome (GOLD analysis project Ga0153947, IMG submission 104697) | Attine ant fungus gardens microbial communities from New Jersey, USA - TSNJ031 MetaG | ecosystem: Host-associated > Fungi > Mycelium > Unclassified | place: USA: New Jersey, Wharton State... | reverse complement strand
TAGTGATTAGAATATTTAATATTTGGTCACTTCTTAAAATGAGGCAACACTCAAAAAGTTCCGGTGAATGAAATATGACCGAGGTGGGTACTCAAAATAAGAAGTTCATGAACACAATCCTGACAGACAAGAGGACATCCTAGCGTGTGTATGATGCGGGATCTGTTGACAGCATGTCACCTGCCTTGACTTGGAAGCTATATATGGTATGCATTGAAGATCCGACCGGGGACCTCTTGGGTGCAGCCGAATAACGGTTCGTATATATACTCTTGATCATTCTCTACTCTTCCTATAAGTCAGTTTCCTTATCCAATGCTCTTCGCCTCTATCCAAACTTTGATACTTTGCTTCGTATCTTGGATTACCCTGAAATTGTTCAGGAGAATTCTGGCTAGATCTTCGCTGGATACTTTACCCAGCCCCCCACCAACTTCCCTGGTTTTTGGTGAATCAATACATCATTTCGCTTCAATTCATCTGACTGTTCTAGGCAACATACCCGAATTATATCATCCTGAGGGATGGGACTTCCATCGGAAGATCCTCGAAAGCTGCAAGTATCCAGTATCCATTTGGCGAGCTTCACATTTTCTCACGGTGGTTGAACAGATGGAACCACTATGAAAATAAAAGGCGCTTTAGGAGTATGATGCCTTTCATTGTCCAGATTGGCAATTGATCCATCGCTAAGGAACGTTTATTGATGACTTCTGACCCAAAGGCACTCTATCATATCCTCGTTAAAGTTCAGTTCCATCCGTCGCAACATACAATTATCTTACATTGCATATTAGGATCAATGGACTTACGAACCATCAATATCGTTGATAAAGTGAGCAATGGTTGAAACTGTGACAAATGGCTTGACGCATTTCTGCAAGGCGTAACAACGCTTATTTTGGGGAGGGCCTTCTCTCAACTCTGAGTGGGATATTCCTCAAATTGAATCTCGAACGCCTCACCCATTGTCACTATCACAGGCCAGCAGCATCGAAAGCAGAGGAAGATGCTCAACCCAGTCTTTTCTATCAATCACATGAGAGACATGAGTACGTGCAAATAATTCCCTTGCACTGATGACATTTCTCATGCAGCTTTAGTTCCATTATTTTACGAAGTGACAGATAGAGTATGTTCTACTTGAGTTTTATGTTCGTCAGCCAACATCGACACTCAGTTACGCGCGGTTCTTGTCAAGAAAGTGAAGGAAGGCCCCCAAGAGATCGACATTCTACATTGGATGACTCGTACAGCCTTGGAACTTATTGGGCAGAGTGGAATGGGTTATTCATTCGACTCACTAGAGGATGAAACCGATTATCATCCATATAGTCGATCTGTGAAGAGATTCGTGTATGCTTTTCACGTCTGATAAACGATTCTCTCACCTTTTCTCTAAAGGTCACTTACGGGAGGGCCCATTGGTTTCTTCGCCAATCAATTTGCTTTCCCCCTTGCAGCAAGGTTCAATTTTCCCCGACTAAAGAGAATGATCATCGATCTGATCCCCTCAAAACGTGTCCAAGATTTGAAAGAAGTCGTCGACATCATGTCCCAAACCTCCATTGAAATCATCAAGTCAAAAAAAGAAGCTATGAAAAGCACAGATCCTCAAGTTGCAGTTGAAATACAAAATAAGAAAGACATTATTAGCATCTTGAGTGCGTATTAGTCTTCAACTTCATTCTTTTTGCTAATGTAGAACTCAAGTGAGAGCCAACGCCGTGGCATCTGAAGAGGATCGACTCACTGACTTGGAAGTCATTGGGCAGGTTTGTTCTTCGTTTATGTGCTATATTTTGACTTGCTGATGACGACAAATAGGTCTCGTAGGTTGATGCGCCTGCTTTCTATCCCAGAACTCAGTCGTCTGTTAGGACACTGGTCTTCGCTGCCATGGATACTACTTCATCTGCGCTGTCTCGGATCCTGCAATTGCTTGCAACCCACCCTCATACCCAACAAAGGTTAAGGATGGAGATACAAGAAGCTCAAATGAACGGTCAACTGAATTATGATCAGCTTGTCAGTCTTCCTTACCTCGATGCTGTTTGTAGGGAGACTCTCCGGGTGTGAGTAACAGACCAATGTCATTAACCTGGCTTCTCATAAGCCATCTTTTAGATTCCCTCCTGTTAACTTGGCCTTCCTACGGACGTATGTTGTTGCTCTATGAATCGTACAGGATTGAGCTGAAAAAATCTTAGAGCCGAAAGAGATGTCATTCTTCCTCTATCAAAACCTGTTCAATGCACAGATGACCGACAAAGATCAGAAATATTTGTGGCCAAGGGAACAAATATCATCGTCTCAGCATTCGGAGCAAACTGCAATCCGGAACTTTGGGGGGCAGATTCATATGAATGGAAACCAGAAAGGTGGCTTTCCCCTCTCCCGGAAGCCGTCGTTGAGGCACATATGCCGGGGATATATTCCCATCTGCGAGTATCTGTTCCACGATATGCAATAGTATTTGCTAAGGTTAACCGTAGGATGACATTCATGGGAGGCAGCCGTGCATGCATGTGAGCTTGCTTCATATCATTCTGGTTCATTCTGACCATAATTTGTAGAGGGTTCAAGTTCTCGCAGCTGGAAATGAGTGCGTGTGCAGTTCCTTCTTCGCTCTAATAGCACCCTGATTGTATCTGATAGAGGTTGTCCTATCGGTTCTTCTCAGCAAATTCAGGTTTTCTCCCTCAGAAAAGGAAATTGGTTGGACCATGAACGGTATCGCAGGCCCATACGTCAAAGGTGCCGACAGAACCAAACCACAGCTTCCGATGATCATGTCTCTGCTGGAAAAGTAGGGTTTACATGGACAAGGATAGGGTCAAGAATCAAGATCAGAGATTCTTGTGTGACATCCATTCTAGTTATTTGTGTTATTGTATACGGAATCCTGAATAAACAAAAATCTGGTAGATTGATTGTGCGTTAATTATTCAGGAGTCCACAGGTGCTGAAACCACATGTGAATCACTGGGATCGCGTTGCAAACTTCTGTTCCCTTGGCCACATGCCTCCTGTAGACATGCATCCGACATTGGGCCCTGTTTAGGCCCTCCGCATCTTAGTACCAGCTGGTTTGTTGCGGAATAAAAATGCTGAAAAAACTGGATCACGTTCCAACTCTCATCATCATTGAAAAACATAAGGTTTGGCCCAAATCATGAGCTATTCTGAAAAAATGGACAAAGAGAACACGGAAAAATCAAATCTCATGAGAATGCCAACATGAACACTGATTTTTGAGTTATTATAGTCTCTCAAATATCCTAGAGATTTTATCTAATTTCTCTTATCTGTTTTGTATTAATTGTTGATATCTAACACACTTTTCAAACTTTGCAATGCATAAGTGTTGTGAATTGAAGTATGCACTATTTTTTATGGACGCAGGCTCGTTCCTTTTACCTAGTTCATTGCTTGTGAGACTGTTTTTATTGCTTACTTGATATTACTCCTTTTCATTTCGATGTTGATGACACTCATTCTATGTATAAGTTCTTAGACTGATTGCCTGAGGTCTGCATGCACAAGGCTCAAAATGAGAGATTCAACCGTAGGTACCGATGGATGCGGATCTCAACGCCTCGTTGCTGACGTGACTAAAAGTACACAAGCGATTATGATACTTCGAAAAGGTCATTGTAGTCCACGAAGAACGGAACGAAGATTTTGATTTCCATTTCAAAACATTGATACTAATCTGGGCCTCGTAGATTATGATTGCCAGGGGACTATCTCGGACATTGAAGCCCATTCAGAAGAGATGCTTTTTCTCGCCGTTGAGCATCTGACTCAGTATATTGTCTTTGGATTCTCCCAACTGGGAGCGAATAAATCGCATCTTCTGCGGGAAACATACAAAATGACGATCAGTAGCTCGGTTGTCAGCATGCCTTACCAATATGTGGACACATTTACGACTCCGGTTCTCTATGAGTAAACCAATCAGCTCTCAAATTCCATAACGATACCCAATTTTAGCCTTCTGGGCGGTTGGTCATGGCTTCGTGTATTTTCATAGAGTGAAATGATACCAGTCAGCTGCATTTACATGACTAACTTATGTAGTCTAAACGGAACGAAGACAACTCATAGGAAGACAGGTACTCAAAGAAATTACTGAACGAGCGGTCAAAATTAAGAGGAGTACTGCATTATCAGGGATCCGTGGGAAGATAGGAACAAATACTTTGTAAATGGAAGTCTAAGTTCATCACTGCTTAGGGGCTCAGTTCGGCTTTTCTGACATGCAGACTTTCTTTGCTTCTATCTATGAACACTTGAGTACTTCTATCGCTAGTGTTGACGCATAATTGCACATGTTCAAAGCTTCCTGTTCAAGATTTTGACCACGGCTGACGAGATATTCACATAGTAAGGGAACCCGGTGGCAGTGTATTACATGACGAAATGAGAGTAAAGTGCGACCGCTCGCACGTAGTAGTCAAGCCCTATCGTGTCATGACTGCGAAATCGAAGCCACTAAGGATCAGGCGACCCAAGCCCCCTTTCTGTGGAATCATAAATAAACAAGGGAGCCTACACCTATAAAACGAGTCGACAAGCGTAGTTTCTCTTTAACCTGTCTGATACAAACTACACCATCATACATTGCCATTATGTCGACGGGCACGTTTTTCACCTTTATCTCGACATGCGCGATATCTTGGATTGTCTGGAAGATTTCCAAGCGCTTTATACTCAAATCCCCGCTTGATAATCTCCCAGGGCCACCATCTCCTTCGTTTCTTTCAGGTATGACATCTAATTTCTGAGTGAACGAAGGATAACCAAGCTGCGTGCAACAGGTAACATCACGCAGTTGTTCGATCTAGATGGCTGGAAATACCATAGGGATGTTCTGGATCAGTGTGAGTTTTGCATCATCTTCTCGTTTGATGACTTGGCTGATGTTTTGGACTCAGACGGACAAGCATCGAAGATCACTGGCGCGTTTGGGGTGAGGAACTGAGTTATGGTTCTGAGGCAAGATACTCATGAGAGCAGGAACGAATTCTTTTTACCTTTGACCCGAAGGCCCTGCACCATATCCTTGTAAAGGATCAGCACTCGTACGAATTGGAAGGGTTTATTACGTATGTCTAACACCTTGTGTCGATGATCAGGAGATTCACCCCTGAGTACACTTTAGTAGGAACAAGGTCTACTTCGGGGAAGGCCTCCTCGCAACTCTGGGTACGCTTTCATATTAACATATATGCTGGTGTACATAGATTTATCGCACTCAAAGGGGATCAACATAAGAAACAAAGAAAAATGATGAATCCAGTGTTTTCAATCAATTATATGCGTGAACTGAGTAAGAAGACCGTCATCTTGATATTCAAAAGTACAACTCATTTCTCTTCATATAGTTCCACTGTTTTATGAGGTCACTGAACGGGTATGTCTGGACCATCCATACTCTGTGTACTCGAAAGATGTCGTCTGACTTACGATTGCTCAAGCTGCGGACAACTCTGAAGACAAAAATGAAGGACGGCAGCCAAGAAGTTGATGTACTTCGATGGATGTCAAGAACAGCGTTGGAGCTGATCGGTCAAAGTGGAATGGGCTATTCCTTTGACGATCTCGTAGACGAACATGCCACTCATCCCTATCCTGAATCAATGAAGAAATTCAGGTTTGTGACCAAGTATTAATCCCAGGAACATGTCTTAGCTCTTCTACAGTATGCTCACTGGTGGGCCTTTTGGATTTTTTACCACTGAGTTCGTCTTTCCTCTGGCTGCGAAATTCCGCCTTCCTCGTGTGAAACGTTTCATTGTCGAGAGGGTTCCTTGGAAAAGGATTCGAGAGATCAAGGAGGTCGTTGATGTCATGCATAATACATCCCTTGATATCATTCAAATGAAGAAAGAGGCCTTGAACAATACCAATCCGGACGCTGCCAAGGAGTTGTTGGAAAAGAAGGATATCATCTCCATTCTCAGTAAGCCTCTCTATTCGTTTACCTCTGATCCCCTGACCATCCAATCAAGTGAAAGCAAATTCTACGGCAGATGAAGCTGATCGCATGACTGATGAAGAAGTTTGTGGACAGGTATGCTCTACTGAGGTGATCTTGTTCTTTTTCTGATGTCAATCAAGGTTTCGTACGTTGAAGGCATCTTCAGGTGACATCAGAAATTGAGAAATTGATAATCTGTTCGTAGGACCTTTGTGATTGCCGGAATGCAGACTACATCTTCAGCAATGTCGCGAACCCTCCACCTGCTCTCCACCAATCCTGATGTCCAAACCCGACTTCGCAATGAAATACGTGAAGCTCAGAAGGACGGACAATTAACCTATGATCAACTTGTTTCTCTGCCATACTTGGATGCTGTGTGCCGAGAAACTCTTCGATTGTGCGTATCTGACTCTTGCTCATGCTGTCATTCGACAGGTGATCCAAATTATCCCAGATATCCCCCTGTAAACATTCCGGCGACCAGGACGTATGTAAATCGTTGAGGCATGGTGTTTATCGTTAACGTCCCTTTGGTAGAGCTCGCAAAGATACGATACTTCCTTTTTCTAAACCTATCGTTGGCTTGGACGGCAAAGAAATCACGCAAATCATGGTACCAAAAGGGACAAATATCGTTATATCTCTTCTGGGCTCAAACACTAATCCGAGCCTATGGGGAGAGGATGCCGCTGAATGGAGACCTGAACGATGGCTTTCGCAACTTCCCGAGAAGGTTTTGGAGGCTCATATGCCTGGTATCTATTCTCACCTGTGAGTTTCTAGATCTACAAAGCTGATATTGGACTGATTTCTGACTGATTTAGGATGACGTTCTTGGGAGGGGGTCGAGCTTGCATGTTTGTGATTCGATACATCACTTTGACACATTGCTCATGACTTGTTCTCCAGCGGTTTCAAGTTTTCTCAGCTTGAGATGAGTAAGTCGTTTATAAATTACTCTCTTAAATACACCCGCTTGACATGGAGAGCAGAGGTTGTATTGGCCGTCCTTCTCAGTACTTTCAAATTCGAGCCCTCGGAGGCGCATAAAATCACATGGAAGATGACGGGCGTCGCTGGGCCGTATGTTGAGGACTTGGATCGTAAGCGACCTCGGATGCCTCTGGTGATGACTTTGTTGGATTCCTAGTTTTTTTGGTCGAATTATGGATCCGATCACCGTCGGACGTTTCTTTTAAGTTTTGATGATGACACCCTTTCATGTAATGAATAGCGTTTGAAATAGCAAAAGAAGTGAGCAACCTGAATTGGGGAGTCTTTGAGTTTGGGCAAACAGTTTTTTGTAATCTTCGTTTCTCAGAATATATTCCCGCAGTCCGATGCCGTCGCTTTGTGAGAGCATGGAACTTGTCAATCGTGCGCAGACTTGACCATGTTAGCTTCTCTTGTGATTGAATGTCATCGCAATACCTGTGGATCTTTGGTCTAGATTTTCTTATTGTACGTACGAGTACTGGGATCATTTGATGAAGAATTTAGCACTGCCATGGGTAGCGGGTTGGGTTGCAGGGTGGGAACATGTTTTGGCTAATGGAACCTCTTGAGTTCTTATTCATATCTTGTCCGATCACGAGTGGAGGGTGGAGAGGAAGCCGGACTGTCTATAATCCGTATAGAAAAGGCTAGGTCAGTTTCAAAGCCGTGATGAAGATCTTTTTAAGAAGGCAGGTTCTAGTGTGGGAAGATAAGTTGCTAGTACCGGAGGCGTGCATCAACGAGCATTCCAGAGTTAGCAGTTGGAAGTAAGGTCGAACAATGAAAACTACTATCGAGTGTTTCCCGCGTTTTTAGTCGAGGCCTTGTTCCTCATAGATAGTGCTTGCTAAAAAGTTGGAACAAGAACCAGGCCTGCGTTTATACCCGGCTAGTTCATGAGAAAGGTAGGCCAGCTTTGAACACCTCAAGGTGAACATAAGAACACTTGGTCTTGCAGTACTTGTACAAAAAAGTGTAAGTAATGACCTCATGCTTACATAAGAACACCGATATATCGATATGGACACTTTGCAGCCACCGCCGCCATGGGGAACAGTGCGTCCCAGCCCCGGCGCACGGACCCAAATGTCCGGTCCACAGCAAGTCCTGCGAGACGTGGTCGTACCCCCTCGCCTGTTCCTGGGCCACACTCGTCCATGCGGACCAAGCGGAAATCACTGGAGCTGCCAGACTTTAACAGAGTACTGGCGATGACCAGTGGAACAGAAAATACATCTTTGAGCGGTGCGGGCGAATACACGGCCGATGCTACTCCTCCAAAGAGCCAAGCGATCAACATCCCAAAACCCGCCGCCGATGCCCCGCCGATAAGAAGACCAAATAACCATTTCTCCTCCAGTGAACTCATTATTCCTGCCACACACCTGCCATTTCCACCTAACAAGGCCCAGCAGAGGGTCACGTCGTCGACCTATGCAGGTCCTGGAGGGCTGCGAGGGCACAGGTCCAGGGCAGGGCGGCCGCAGAGGATGTCGCAGGTCTACGAAGCAGATCTAACACCACCGCACCACGAGTTCCTCGACCCGGAGGATCCAGCTACACCGCCATCACGTAGCTCCAGCCCTTTTACTCGCGAAATCATCAATTCTACAATCCCCATCGGGCTTCTTACAGATGTCGATGCTGATGTCTTGGGAGATGGAGAGGAGGGTGAGGAGACATCGGTTCTTCCGCAGGGCTTGGACGTCGACGACTCAGCACTTGTCGAGCCGACGCCTGTACAGATAAAATGGCAGGGTGGAGGAAAGGTCGTTGTCCTTGCAAGAGCAGGCGACGAAGACTGGAGTGGCAGACAGCCTATGGACCAGTACGTTTATCTATCCACGTTTTTGAAAAATAAAATAACAAGGTCCAAGAGATCTAAATACCAATTCTTGGACAACCACAGTCTACCTCCTCCCTGGTACTCACCACTTCCGCTTTCTGGTCGATGATCAATGGCGTGTCTCCGATGAACTCCCAACCGCAGTTGACGACTCTGGCTCTCTCGCCAATTATGTCAGTGTCCAACTAGGTTCTCCCTCCACTCCTGCGACTTCTCTCCCTCCAAATCTCCAGCCATACTCACCTACCCAGGCACGCCAGCCTACACTTGGCCAGTCCTTCTGGTCCACTACTTCCTCTGTTGAGGATGATGATATGAACAAAAATTCTATCAACTCTCAAATTTCTTCTGCAGCATGGACTAGCATTCTTCCACCTGCCTTAATAGAAGCTGCGCGTGAAGAAGATTCGTACCTGCAAGCTTCTGCAGGCCACTACGATCCTCAATCCCGTAGCACCCGCGTCAGCGGGTTTGTACCTGCACCCAATGTTCCCCCCGCACCTGGTATGCCTAGACATCTGGACAAATTGATCTTGAATACCAAGATGACTGTTCCTGGAAGCGCAAGCAATAATGGTAACAGTGGCGGTGGAAGCGGTCAGGGAAGTCCAAGTAGAGTGGGACGGGGTGAAAATCGGGATAGTAGGCCGAGAAGGGAGAGGAAGAGAGAGAGTAGGAGAGAGGAAAAGAGGGAGAGAGAACAGAGGAGAGATCGTGATCAGCGTGAGCAGCAGCAGCCGCGACAAACGTCGAAAACAGATACTGATGATCCTCTCGATCTGTCGTTAGCGAACTTTCCTCCTGCACCTCCTCCTAGTGAAGACGGAACCGATGCAGGGTTAGATGGGAAACCTGAACGATCGCCTATGAGAGCAATCGCTGCTGAAGTGGAGGGTGACAGAGATTCCGCAGCTATTACTACGCCTGAGTCTATACTCAAAGCCACACCTACCACCACTACCACTACTACCACGGCGGCGGCGGCGGCCATCTCTGTTACAATAACTGTCCCCCCAACTGACCCTGACAGTCTTCTACCAGGTCTGGGGACAGTGACTATCAGTGGCTCTAGAGCGATCACACTGGACATGGAAAACATGCCAGCTTTAACTGATGATAATAGTGTTTTGCCTGTTCCTTCGCATGTTGTCATACAACATCTGTGTACGAGTGCGATCAAAAATGGGGTTTTGGCTGTTGCGAGTACGACGAGGTATAGGAAGAAGGTGAGTTGTTTTATGAAATGTTTATGCACAGGCGATACTGATATGTTTTCGTCTAGTATATGACGACTGTGTATTATAAGCCGACCTCGTGAGTTTGAGGAAAAGGAGGATTAGGAAAATTAGATATGCTGCCCCACCCCACCCCACTTTTGTGTGTTATTATTGTGTTTTGTCGACTGTGTGGATTTGATCTTACCTCATTGCATGAGTTAGACTCTTCTCTTTTTTTTTTGTATTTACAACATTGGTTTTTGATGCTTTCTTTTTTCGTATTTTTTACTACTAGACTTTTTTTTTCCCTTTGGTCGCTTGGATAACCGCCAGTGTAGGATTGCCATATAGATTGAAGAAATGAGTTAGCACCATGATGGAGAGATGCCTTTTTCTCTTTGCATGATGCATGGGTTTTATGGGTTTTTTTTAGACTTGAATATTGAATGCGATATTAGACGTGGAGAGGTGAATTGCGGCTAGTGCACGAGAGTAAGCGGAACTGAGGTGAACTGCTGCAGCATTGCCACTCACACTCAGTTGCTGTCTGTGAGGTCTGACAAGATGAGTTGTTTTAAATTTTCATATGGGATTGAGATATGAAACCGCTTAAAGACATAGTGGTAAGTTTTAGGTTGATTAATTCAAATTGAGGCAGAACTTTTCATTTGTGGGAGAGACAATAGTGAGCGGGAAAAGAGCTGCAAGGCCAAGTTGATGAGTAACTTCGAGCGGTGTATGTGTGGGGGGAGGGGTGGCAATTGGCGACCCCATCCCATCAACAGGTTGGATGGGTGATTCATTCGAGGTGTTAGAATTTCAATGATATCCGCTGTTGTCATGCCCTTGGATGGTACCATCGATGACCTATCTATACGTTAATATCGGAATCTTCAGCTGACGTATACGAGGTTTTTGGAAGTTCTCTCTCCCTTGCGGACACGTTGTCTGAACGGAGGTGAATGGTAGCTCTTGCGATGTTTCTGTGTCGTGGAAAAACTGGATAGCACCGATATGGTTTTCTTATACCTAGTTACCGGTGAAGGAACTATGATTTTATTTTATTTTTTATACGAGCCTGTGACTCTCTACTCCGTATCCCCATTCAGGGAGAAATCAATCAGACGCACAGGAGAAGGCGTCGACCCAGAGCTCTGCTCCTGATACAGAATCGACAGAACTTGGGAAGGGATCCTTGCTCTGTCAATCGTGACCTCACCAAAAGCATTCAGTCCCTCCGAAACACCATCAAAAGCCATTGTCCAGTCCGTCCATCCAGAAGCTTGAGTGGCTGTGACGATCCTTACGAATGGCATGACAACGTAAACATTGTCTTGGCTGTCCAAAGCAATCTGAGAACGTCCCACTGCGTCGAGAGCGAATGGGATTTCTACTTTGGTCCAGGTACCGGAAGAGGAACGGTATAAGTGGAATGCACGACCGTCAGTTATGCGACCAGTTTCATAGTTGGTTACACATTGACCGAAGCGACCTAGCCGATACTCAAGCTCAGTTTCGTCTCCTTGAGAATTTCAGAGACATTTACCAGGTACGTAGGAGATTATTATGTGGGGTTGTCCAGTGGAGTCGACAGCCTGAGACTCTTGGTTCATGAGACCGTGGTCAGCATTGAGAGGGTCGACGATGAGTCCTCCTGTATTCACATTGAATGGGCTTGAACCAGACACCCCTACACTAGAACCTGCACTATTCTTCCATGTCCGACCTACAAGTGGCAAATTTGGCTCGAGAACTGACTCGAGAATAGACACCCACCTCTATCGTCTGAGGAGACATAAACGGTATCATGATTAGTTAGGCCGCCACTACTACACATAACAGCGCCGTTCTGCTCTCTCCATGTACCAGACACATGTAAACGGTTAGAGTCGTATGTAAATCCATGGATGTAGAGATTCCTAGCACTGCTTTGGGCGCCGTTCGTCGATGTATAGACTCCGGAAGCGGAAGCCCATGAGCCAACGTTCGACCAAATTCCTCCATCGTATTCTGCTAATTGAGTAGCACCATTTCCAGATACGCCGGACCGGTAAACGAACTGTAAACGGTTTTCTGGAGTGACGACGAATTGGGGATATGTGATGACTCTAAATGTCATAGTTCACTTATAAGAGCTCATGATAAGGTAAAATGCAGGCACTTACGTTCCAACGTCCAAATTACCGATCGTATTCGTAATTGATCCAAACCTACTGGCTACCCAACTTGCACCGCTTGTCGCCAGGCCTGCCTCAGAACTGGTGTAAAATACTTGTGTGCTATGACAATCCAAGGCAACATGGATTTTTCCGTCTGCCGGAGATACACCGAGCGCAATGACATTGTGAGAGTCAGATTATGTGGGAGTTGGAGGGTGGACCAGCTTCCGGATGGTAATTGTCGTCGAGCGAGAATAGCCGTACGTGTAGAAGTGTACCAACCAGCGAATTGGAAATTGCCAAATGTCAGCACACCGGAGAGCTGGAAAGAATTGACGTTGACGACTCCATCAAATGAGACAAAGAAGATGCCATCCGAGTCAAGGAGATTGTTAGAAATCTGTGTGACAGTAGGTGCAGCACCACAGAGCGCAATTAAAAGGCTCGCGAGAGGGAAAAAGAGGAAGCACAGCATAGGTGAGAGAGACTAATTGAATTGTAGGTGATAATTATATAGTTGAACCCCGTGCCGTTTGTGAAATCCACATGTCCCTTCACTGGGTTTTACGGCCCGTGAGATCTGGCTTCGCGTATCATTCGAAGATGAGAGTAGACAGAGGCAAGATAAAGCTCATCGTTGTATAGCTGGAGGGATTAAAAAACATGTTTGATTGCTTTAAGTCTTGAGGGCCAGATAATGATCGTCGAGGAAAATTAGTCCCAGATAAATCGGCAAATGCCGACTCCTCAAGATGGTTATTCTGCAATGATGACATCAATGGCCTCCGCTGTACCTCTCTCCCTTAATTTGTCCATGGAAATCCGGAAGACTGACTGCAGATAAAACATCAATGTCATAGACCGAAAAGGAAAGATCTGTTGCCTGAGAAGTGCGGGCCGTTCGGACCTACCCATTCAAGCTGTCCAGTGACTTTCGGTGTACTACATTCAACATGTCCCACGGGAGCACCATCGAGGACCCCGAATTATCTCCACTGGGCTCTCTCAGAATTCCGGAATCCAGAGCTTGTTTTTTTGGATACTTGGAAGAGAAGAGCCAGCAGCACGTAAGTGTTGATCTGATTATGACTGATGAATGACGACCAACATTGACCAGATCGACGAGAAACTTTGGACCCAGAGAATGCCCTCAGATGGGTCATCCGATGTCCATAATCTCAGAGCCTCGACTTTACATGGCTCTTCGACGGGTGACCCTTTCATAGAGGAGAAAAATGAGTTAACAGAGTTTGCTAATGAGGCTCCTATCCGTAAGTTACTATGGCACACGCCGATTGACACCTAAGACATTCAACAGCAATTGAGCCCCTCATCACGCCCGAACAATCCAAACTTCTTCAATCTCTCCAGAAATGTTGCGAACTTCGTGATAAGTATATGTTCAGGTCGAGGCAGAGACTAGGGGACGATCCTCGAGATTATGATGGTGAATTTGAAGGACTTCCCGAAGAGCATATCGAAGTTTGTGGTCGACGGCCGGACATTGACGCCGCAACTGAACGGTCCCGAGTAGAATCATCCTTCGCACCCTGGAAAATCTATCCGAAGCCTCCATCACCAACCTGGCATACAAAGAACAAGGAGGTGCTCAACCACAACGTGAGTGACGAGGAAAGTTTCGAGTTTGAGGCCTGTGAAATACCGGAGTCCCATCCGTGGACCTTTGAAATTGATGACAAAGGCGTCTATCAGGTATTCAAGTCATATGATGACAGTAAGTCAAGTACCGCCTGTCGATAATTCCATGAAAAATAAACTCAAGAACAGGAGAGTCAGGACCGGCCTTCAACATTCCTGACATCCGAGAATATTTTATGGATCTCGATTTTGTCCTCAGTGTTATTTCTCATGGACCTACGAAAACCTTTGCTTTTCGAAGGCTGAAATATCTCCTAAGCAAGTTCACTATGTACACCCTACTGAATGAGAGTCAGGAGCTGGTAGACATGAAGGTTCGTTTAAGAACCTTGGAATTCTATCAAATCTCTGACTTCAATCCACCATCAGCGCAATCCTCACAGGTGTGTCTAGCAGGTTGCTCACAAAATCCTGCTGAAACTTGGTTCCAGGGATTTTTATAATGTTCGTAAAGTCGATACTCACGTTCACCACTCGAGTAGCATGAATCAAAAACATCTTCTCCGGTTCATCAAATCAAAGATGAAGCGCTGTCCTCAGGTAGGCGATGTTGTATCTTATCCTTATCTGTGCATCCGTCAACTGAAGCCAGGATGTTGTCATCTTTCGCGATGGTCACGAACTCACTCTTGAACAAGTTTTTGAGTCTCTTAAACTAACTGCATACGATCTGTCCATTGATACCTTGGACATGCATGCTCATCAAGACTCATTCCACCGTTTCGACAAATTCAATCTTAAATATAATCCTATTGGAGAATCTCGGTTGCGTGAAATTTTTTTGAAGACAGACAATTATATCAAAGGTCGATACCTGGCTGAGTTAACCCAGGGTTTGTCAATTTTTCATAGAACCGCATTGTTATTCTCTACTGATTCACCACTATCAGAGTTGATGAGTGATTTAAAGCAACACAAGTACCAAGTATGTCAGCACCCACCTTTCGGCAGGCATTCATTGATTTTCACGCCCTAGAACGCTGAATGGCGAATCAGCGTCTATGGCCGCTCCCCCGATGAGTGGGATAAGTTGGCCAAATGGGTCGTCAATAATAAACTATTCTCAAACAACGTTCGCTGGCTCATTCAGGTTCCAAGACTGTATGAAGTTTACAAAGTCAATGGTTCAGTTGATACCTTTAAAGACATTGTTGTTAGTTCAGTGCCATCATTTTGTTCCACTTCTTTGAATAGCCAGAACTGACCTTTTCCCAGACGTTTTCCGCCCCTTGTTCGAGGTTACCAAGGATCCTCGCACACATCCTGAACTACATATCTTCCTCCAACGTGTTGTGGGCTTTGACACCGTAGATGATGAGTCCAAAATCGAGCGTCGCATCCATCGCAAGTTCCCTCTGCCGCATTTGTGGAATTTCCCACAATCCCCGCCTTATTCTTACTGGTAAATCTCATCTTGTGCTCAGTGACTGCGTATTAATTTGATTGAACTTAGGGTCTACTATATGTATGCCAATATGGCCAGTCTGAATAACTGGCGTCGTCTTAGGGGTTTTAGTGCGTCCAATTACACGCCTCTATGGATCCATAATAACATCTATGCATCGGTTCATATTAGGCACTTTCGTCTTCCGACCTCATTGCGGCGAAGCAGGCGATACTGATCACCTAATTTCAGCATTCCTGACCTCTCATTCCATCTCTCACGGTATACTCCTCCGCAAAGTGCCAGCACTCCAATATCTATTTTATCTGAAACAGATTGGTATCGCGATGAGTCCACTCTCGAACAATGCACTCTTCTTGACGTATGAGCGAAACCCTCTTCCCGACTTCTTCAAAACTGGTTTGAATGTCAGCTTGAGTACAGATGATCCGTTGCAATTCCACTTCACGAAGGAACCTTTGTTAGAGGAATATAGTGTTGCGGCTCATGTACGTCTCATCTCGTGTTTGATACCTATACTCATGGTTTTTGGCAAGATTTACAAGTTACCGCAAAGCTCTCTCGCTGAACTCGCCAGAAATTCAGTTAAGCAGAGTGGGTTTGAGATGGAGATCAAACGTCACTGGCTCGGCCAGCAATGGTATCTGCCAGGAGCAGAAGGCAACGACATCGATAAGGTGAGCTTTGGTGAAGAATTCCGCATTTGCTTGTCATGCTTATAAAAATTAGACAAATGTACCCGACATCAGGCTGGAGTACAGACACCAGACGTTGATCGGAGAATTGGAAATGATCAAGGCCAAGTCACTGACTGGTGCTTTGCCTGATTTTGGGACTGCAGGGATTCAGGCGATTGCTGGTTCAGCCGGTTATTGATTCTTCATCTGTCTCTTTACAAACAGTAGATCAATGTGTTGTGGACCCCTGTTGTACATGATCTAGATGGAAATTACAGTGCTGTGTACCTGCATGCGAAATGAACGCTTTAAAAATAGATGATCGGCTCACAATCCTCAACTAACGACTTCCGATAGATTTAGGAGGTCAACAGGAGAGAAGAAGCGAATACATAGCCCACAGAACTCCTAAGCACTGGTGATGCTTGCAAGCCTCAGACGACGACTCCAAATTGCCCAGTCAAAGCTGATACACGATTTCTGATGCCCATATATCGTTGTGGCATGGATAACGCTTTCTCGAACGCATATTTCTGTGGTGGCTACCTTGTTGCTGAAATAAACATGCGGAACAGAGTGACGAATAATTATAAGTACATCTGGGCAAATGTATGAGGCCTTGTGAAGCTCAACATCGATTACCTTTGATTACTCCAATAGGATTTGCAGTGCTGGGACTATCATTTTCTAGTTGCGGTAATAGGAAGAACAGAACGCATGAATACGGAACATTGGATGGATTTCCCATAGGCAGAAGACTGATACAGGTGAGAAGAGAAGACGAAGAGAAGACTTTGACAGCAGGAAAATCCCGTAACCACTCTGGCAACCTAGGCAGTCCACACTCTGGCAATGAGCTCGGTAAGACCTATTATAATATCCCACATCAGGCTGTGTATGACAGAAGGGACTGCATCGACATACCGACATCATTTGTGTTGAACTGATAGATACCAACAAGGGTAGCAACAGTAGCCGCTCGCAGTGTCCATGTGCAAGCTGGGCCGAGAACAGGGAATTTACGGGGATGGAGATAATCGACAACCGCAGAATCGAACTAGAATCACAACCATGTTCAGGTCTAGAGTGACGCGGGGCCAAAGAACAGACTAACACCAATATGGGAATGAATGACGAGGCTGACACCAAGAAGACCATCCAGGATAGGGTGCGCAGTGGTGCTTGTGACAAACGCGGCAACTGTCAGAGGAATAAGGCCTGCAGAGAGTAGCCGCTCAAAAGCCCAATGGTAGGAGCCATGAACACGAGAAGTCGGCGGGAAAGACGTTGGGTCGTTCACAGTGCCCTTGTAAATGGCTACACAAGCAGTTATAGTAGTTTTAACCTAGAGACAGTTACACTCACGTCCTCCTGGGACATACTTGAATTCGGAGGTATTACTGGTAGAACGAACTGCATAGGATCAGTCACGTTCCTGCAATTAGAGAAGGATCGGCCCACCCTGAAGAGCTGTCCTGAGTGCTGTGTGTCGGGCAAGGGCTCTCGGTAGGGTCGAACGCAGGATTAGATTCGAGGACATCATTTAAGACAAAAGCCTGCAATGACGAGCTTGTCTAATTCCCGGTTGTCTCCGACAGTATCGATTACATAATACATTAAAATAACATGGTTTTGATTCAAACTACAAAAGTCCAATACACTTATTTTAGTAATTGCATCAAACTCTTACTCTTAGCAGACCAACTTAGACTTTCCTTTTTATGCACAGCCACTAGACTCAATTAGAAATGCAGCTTCAAAGTATCTGAAAAAAGACACTTTTTGAGAGTGATATAGTGAAGACACCAGAGTTGTTCCTAATTTTACAAGTAGCTTATTAAACTAAACATGCCATCGTGATCTCAGAGAAAACGCAGAATCTTTCATGTTGATACTCCCATATGATGTGTCTAATGACACAACGACCAGATTCCACAACGACAACTAAGTCTAACACCATATCGACCATCACGAAATCCTCATGTTTCTCAGAATTGACTGAACTTACAGACCATTGGAATCATGACACACCTGCAAGAATACATGCAAAAAGCAATTGACGGCTACGTGACAGACAAGTTCCCACAGCCAAGTTAAGATCATGACTGCCCACTGTTTCTGTGAATAACTTGCCTGTTGATAATCTCTGATGGTCGCAAGTAAGGAAGCAGCCTGGTTCGGAATGCAGTTGCTGAGCACGGGATTTCATCCCAAAAAGATCGTATACAGCTGATTCCAGTCGAACATCAAAGGAGTGACATTGGGGTAAGAAGTCAGTAACCATCAGAATAGATACTCTCATGTCATGCGTCCCTGAGATTCTCCAGCTTCGACACATGCCAAGTGACAGTCGCTAATCAAGAGAGACGATCATATCACAAGGCTTATCATATATACATATGGCACTACAAAACGCGTGTCTAGCAAACAGTATCTATATTGGGAAACGAAAAGTGATTCATCCCAAAACCACGATATGTTTCCTGAGGTTTCCTGAGAGATTACAAAAATACATATGAATGCGATGATTAATGCAGCCGATCCTAGTCCAAGATTATAAAGTCTGTGCGAAAGAAGAAAATGTTCGTATGTCCCAAGAAGACGGAATTACCTTCACCTTGAAATGACCTATGAAATTACCAGCCACCAGAGCTACTCTATCCCGCACGACAAATCCAAATCAATCACAGAAAAATTGAAAAAAGGGCTACTCACAGTTCGATCTTGTCTCTTTGTCTCCGAATAAATAAACACCAGCAATAAAAACACCTCGTCCTGCAGTAAAGCCTTGGACTTCATTTTCAATACCGCTGGCTTGTTCTTGTGGAACAAATGGTTCCTGTATGGAATAAATAAGCTCGCCCGTGTCCGCCTTTCTTCCTTGGCTTTCTCCGGGTCAAGCTCCTGTACTTCCTCATATTGATATTTTTTCTCATCGTCTTGCTTGTCCTTGTCCTCATCATCACCTTGAGAGGAACGGGCAAGGGAAGCAATAGAGAAAAATGCGCTTGAGTGCCTAATATGCTGCTTATTGACAGTGGTAGTAGTTGCGGAGAAACCGGAGTTACGCCCGGGACAATCAGCCGTGAAGTCACGGGCGGCATAGCTAACGGTGCTCCTTCTTCGCGAATGGGGTCGGTGTGCAGAGACTGTGACAGTTCGAGACGATTTTTCATCATCGTCATCCTCCAAATTAATCAGGGCCTTGAGATCAACGGAAAAAATAAATTAAACGGCTGATAATGAAAAATGATCAAATGGGGAAATGACACTACCTTCCATTGTTCATGATGATAAACGAGCTCATATTCTGTCCTGTCTGTCGACCAGCGCCAATAACGAGTGTTATCAGTGACGGAGCGTCACCAGTCGCCCAGATTAATCTGAGTGAAGAACATGGAGGAACGACGAGTAAAACCCAAGCATGAAGCACAGCCAGGTGTCACTGCTACGGAAGAGTCGGCAGGCTTCTGCTGGCCCTTAGACCGGGACTTTTTGACTTTGTCTTTGCCATTCGTTCGTCCACTTGCATCGTGCGAATGTTCTCTCTTTTTCCTTGGCTCATCCCTGGCCCTGGACCCTGAACGACTTTTCTTGTGTTTCCCTCCAATTCTTGATTTCGACAGGGGCTGATCACGAGCAGTCACAAAGCCAGGGGGCTTGCGTTTTATGTCGGATATGGACTTTCGATGGCCATTCACCTCAAATAGTCGCTCTCTCCAATAAATGGCACCGACGATGGGGGAATTGGTGCCAAGTGCAGGGTTAGCATCCTTAAGGAGGGTGACTGTACGACCCCAAAGATTATGGGTTGTCGTGATGTTATACAATACCGAGCTATCTACAAACGAACGAACGTTTGCAGCGAGGAGATTGGTCTTGTTGTCAAAGGTAGCCTCCATGAGAGGGACAAGGTGACGGCGTGAAGAGGGAGGAGGAGTAATGTGAAAGTTGCTATTACTACTTATTGGAGAAGCTGCCGTCAATTTAGCCCAAGTCAGCCGGTGTTAGCCACACTTCCGTTAGGGCTAGCTGACACCCACTTAGGCTTTGTATGCGTTTCCCTTGTCTTTGCCACCTGAAATTTCGTCTATTTGCAACATGTCACATTTCACCGAGTTCCACGGTGAAGTCTACCCGAGCCGCACTGCCCACTCGGACCTGGAACTGGAGCACAACACCTGTGTAGGCAACCAACGCTGTCGTGTCAAGGGCACCACTTTCTCAATCACACATGTTCGGCTCCTCACTACTGACTGACGGATTGGCGTAATCAGCAATTCCATGTCACAGAAATCCTTCTGAGAATCTCTCTCAGGTTTCGGTCGCTTTTCTCCGCATCACTGATTATGCCCCTTTCTAAACCCAAGCGGAGAATATACATTACCTATCTTGCTTTCCCATGTCCCCACGCTTCAGCCCCAGTTTTGGCCTCTTCAGATCAATGACACGTGTGTCTGGGTCTGCCCATGCGGTCCTGTGCGCAGATTATCACGTACCATAACCCAATGCTCAAATAGAAGCCTAATGCAGCCAACTCAACCTCATTAGCGTCTCGAACCTCAAACTAAATCACCGAACAACACCCTCTGCCCCTCCTTAGTACTCCGGCTAAATAACAAGGATCCACATATGCCATCAAAGATGTCGACGGCAAGTGAACTGGACACGGGTTGCTGATGTTGAGCTTCCTAAAGCTAACCCTTTACGTCTGTGTTTCCTCGACTATTCCTTTCTTTGTAACCCTTCCCTTCCCTTTGATTGAAGCTGCCGGCCTCGCCGGAGTTTATCATATTCTAAAGATGGATATTGATCAATCAAATCAATCATAGCTCTCAAAAATTACCGCTGAGTTGGGATGCATGTTAAGAATCTCAGGTCTTCGTGGAAGCACTTGGGAACGAGCTGACGAAACACGGAACGCATCACATAACCCTCATCTGGGCAAAGCCTGCACAATGCAACACGCCAAATTTCATTTGGCTGCTGTTTCACATTGGCCTCGCGAGTCCATATATGGTCTCAGTTATTTCGGCAAGAGTGTGAGACGGAGAACTAAACGAACACGTCATGCTTGAGGTGTTCAGATGTCTCAACGTCACATGGATGGCCTGGTGGCTCACTGGTCAACGAGTGAGTACCATTTCTAGCTAGACGTGTGTAAAGAGACGGTTATCAATCAGATTGACTTTACCTAAGACTTGCTTTATTCCCTCAGCAAGATCGATTTGATTCCAGGGCAAATAGTGAACCAACCCAAGTAGTTCTTCAAGCAGTTCGTTTGTTGCCGACTAAATACCGATGAGCTGCATTGTGGCTGAGAGCCCAAAATCTTTTTCCATATGCGGTTAACTATGTTAAGAGTAGCTGTGTTAAAAAGTCAGAGTTTCCAACCCATTGCCAGAGGAAATCAGAATGCCTCAAAAGGG